>Ga0302279_10000701_pt1 | contig 49315 bp, 48 predicted proteins | sample III_Bog_N3_3_FD_194541 | JGI IMG/M metagenome (GOLD analysis project Ga0302279, IMG submission 194541) | Peat permafrost microbial communities from Stordalen Mire near Abisko, Sweden - III_Bog_N3_3 | ecosystem: Environmental > Terrestrial > Soil > Wetlands > Peat | place: Sweden: Abisko... | reverse complement strand
GTTGAGATCCGAGGTCGCAAAGCGGCCGCCGTCGAGCGGCACCAGCGGGCGCAGGTCCGGCGGAATCACCGGTACCACGGTCAGGATCATCCACTCCGGCTTGTTGCCGGAATAGCGGAATGCCTCGACGATCTTCAGGCGCTTGGCGAGCTTCTTGTGCTTGATGTCGGATTCGGTTTCCTGCATCTCGACGCGCAGGCTGGCCTCGAGCTTTTCCAGCTCCAGTCCCTTGAGCAATTCGCGGATCGCCTCGGCGCCGATCATGGCGGTGAAGCTGTCCTGGCCGTATTCGTCCTGCGCCTTGAGGTACTCGTCTTCCGACAGCAGCTGACGGTCCTTCAGGGCGGTCAGGCCGGGCTCCAGAACCACGTAGTATTCGAAATACAGGATCCGCTCGAGATCCTTCAGGGTCATGTCGAGCAGCAGGCCGATGCGCGAGGGCAGCGACTTCAGGAACCAGATATGGGCGACCGGCGCGGCCAGCTCGATGTGGCCCATGCGCTCGCGCCGGACCCGGGACAGCGTCACTTCGACCGAGCACTTCTCGCAGATGATGCCCTTGTACTTCATGCGCTTGTACTTGCCGCACAGGCACTCATAGTCCTTGATCGGCCCGAAGATGCGGGCGCAGAACAGGCCGTCGCGCTCCGGCTTGAAGGTGCGGTAGTTGATGGTCTCCGGCTTCTTGATCTCGCCGTAGGACCACGACAGAATCTTCTCCGGAGACGCGATCGAAATCCGGATCTGGTCGAAGACCTGAGCCGGCGTCGTCGGATTGAACAGATTCATAATTTCTTGGTTCATGGTCTTCTCCTCGCGTGCCGATCGTCACCGGCAGCAAATTCGAAATTCTTTTTCAGCCACGCGCACGCTCAACGTCCGAGCGAGGCGCGGAAGCCCGGCCAATCAGCGTGAAGACGCGCTTCGCGCTTTTGGCCGGGCATTTCGCCTTGTTGATTACTCGGCCGCCTCGGATGTCGCACCGCCCTGCTTGGAATTGTGCAGGTCGACATTGAGGCCGAGCGAACGCATCTCCTTGACCAGCACGTTGAACGATTCCGGGATGCCGGCTTCGAAGGTGTCGTCGCCGCGCACGATCGCCTCGTACACCTTGGTACGGCCGGCGACGTCGTCCGACTTCACGGTCAGCATTTCCTGGAGCGTGTACGCCGCGCCGTAAGCCTCGAGCGCCCACACTTCCATTTCGCCGAAACGCTGGCCTCCGAACTGCGCCTTGCCGCCCAGCGGCTGCTGGGTAACGAGCGAGTACGGCCCGATCGAACGGGCGTGGATCTTGTCGTCGACCAGATGGTGCAGCTTGAGCATGTAGATATACCCAACCGTCACCTTGCGATCGAACGCGTCTCCGGTACGGCCGTCGTAGACGGTCGATTGGCCGGAGGCGTCGAGACCCGCGAGCTTCAGCATCTCCTCGATATCGGCTTCCTTGGCGCCGTCGAACACCGGCGTCGCAATCGGCACGCCGTGACGCAGGTTGCCACCAAGCTCCATCAACTCGCTGTCGTTGAGCGATTTGATGGTTTCATCGTCGCCGTAGATCTTTTTCAAGGTCTCCTTCAGCGGCTTGGTGTCCTGCTTGGCGCTCGCCAGGTAGGCGTCGACGGCCTGCCCGATCCGCCGGCCGAGGCCGGCGCAGGCCCAGCCCAGATGGGTTTCGAGGATCTGGCCGACGTTCATCCGGCTCGGCACCCCGAGCGGATTGAGCACGATGTCGGCGTGGGTGCCGTCCTCGAGGAACGGCATGTCCTCGATCGGAACGATCTTGGAGACCACGCCCTTGTTGCCGTGACGGCCCGCCATCTTGTCGCCGGGCTGGATCTTGCGTTTCACCGCGACGAAGACCTTGACCATCTTCATCACGCCGGGCGGCAATTCGTCGCCACGCTGCAGCTTCTCGACCTTGTCGAGGAAGCGCTGTTCAAGGCCCTTCTTCGATTCGTCGTACTGCTTCCGCATCGCCTCGATTTCAGCCATCAGCTTGTCGTTGGGCGAAGCGAACATCCACCACTGCGAGCGCGGATGCTCGTCGAGCACCGCGCGGGTGATCTTGGTGTCCTTCTTGAAGCCCTTCGGACCGGCAATGCCCTGGCGGTTTTCCAACAGCTCCGCCAGGCGGCCGTAGACGTTACGGTCGAGAATCGCCTGCTCGTCGTCGCGGTCCTTGGCCAGACGCTCGATCTCTTCCCGTTCGATCGCCAGGGCACGCTCGTCCTTGTCGACGCCATGCCGGTTGAAGACCCGGACCTCGACGATGGTGCCCTGCACGCCGGGCGGCACCCGCAGCGAGGTGTCGCGGACGTCGGAGGCCTTTTCGCCGAAGATGGCGCGCAAGAGCTTTTCTTCCGGCGTCATCGGGCTTTCGCCCTTCGGCGTGATCTTTCCGACCAGGATGTCGCCGGCGCGGACTTCGGCGCCGATGTAGACGATGCCGGCTTCGTCGAGGTTCTTCAGCGCCTCTTCCGAGACGTTGGGGATATCGCGGGTGATTTCCTCGGGCCCGAGCTTGGTGTCGCGGGCCATTACCTCGAATTCCTCGATGTGGATCGAGGTGAAGACGTCGTCCTTGACGATCCGCTCCGACAGCAGGATCGAATCCTCGAAATTGTAGCCGTTCCACGGCATGAACGCGACCAGCACGTTGCGGCCGAGCGCCAGTTCGCCGAGATCGGTCGACGGACCGTCGGCGATAATGTCGCCCTTGGCCACCTGGTCGCCGACCTTGACCAGCGGGCGCTGGTTGATGCAGGTCGACTGGTTGGAGCGCTGGTACTTCATCAGCCGGTAGATATCGACGCCCGACTTGGTGGGGTCGAGATCGTCGGTAGCGCGGATGACGATACGGGTGGCATCGATCTGGTCGATCACGCCGGTGCGGCGCGCCGCGATCGCGGCTCCCGAGTCACGCGCCACCACGCCCTCCATGCCGGTGCCGACGAACGGCGCTTCGGCGCGTACCAGCGGCACGGCCTGGCGCTGCATGTTGGAGCCCATCAGCGCGCGGTTGGCGTCGTCGTTCTCGAGGAACGGGATCAACGCCGCCGCCACCGAAACCAGCTGCTTCGGCGAAACGTCCATGTAGTCGACCTTGTCCGGCGTGATCATCAGCACGTCACCGGAATGGCGGCAGACCACGAGGTCGTCGGTGAAGCGACCCTTGGCATCGAGCGCCACATTGGCCTGGGCCACGTGATAGCGGCCCTCTTCCATCGCCGACAGATAGATCACCTCGTCGGTGACGCGGCCGTCCTTGACCTTGCGGTAGGGGGTCTCGACGAAGCCGTATTTATTGACGCGGGCAAAGGTCGCCAGCGAGTTGATCAGGCCGATATTGGGGCCTTCCGGAGTCTCGATCGGGCAGATCCGGCCGTAATGGGTCGGATGCACGTCGCGCACCTCGAAGCCGGCGCGTTCGCGGGTCAGGCCGCCGGGGCCAAGCGCCGAGAGCCTGCGCTTGTGGGTGATTTCCGACAGCGGATTGGTCTGGTCCATGAACTGCGACAGCTGCGAGGAGCCGAAGAATTCGCGCACCGCGGCGGCCGCCGGCTTGGCGTTGATCAGGTCCTGCGGCATCACGGTGTCGATGTCGACGCTGGACATCCGCTCCTTGATGGCGCGCTCCATGCGCAGCAGGCCGATGCGGTACTGGTTCTCCATCAGTTCGCCGACCGAGCGCACGCGCCGGTTGCCGAGGTGATCGATGTCGTCGATCTCGCCCTTGCCGTCGCGCAGATCGACCAGCGTCTTGATGACGGCCAGGATGTCTTCCTTGCGCAGCGTGCGATGGGTGTCTGGCGCATCGAGTTCGAGGCGCATGTTCATCTTGACGCGTCCGACCGCGGACAGATCGTAGCGCTCACTGTCGAAGAACAGCGACTGGAACATGGTCTGTGCCGAATCAATGGTCGGCGGCTCGCCCGGACGCATCACCCGGTAGATATCGAACAGCGCGTCCTCGCGCGTCATGTTCTTGTCGGCGTGCAGCGTGTTGCGGATGTAGGCGCCGACATTGACATGGTCGATGTCGAGCAGCGGCAATTCCTTGTAGCCGTGCTCGTTGAGCGCCTTCAGCGACTTCTCGGTGATTTCCTCGCCGGCCTCGGCATAGATCTCGCCGGTCTTCGGATTGACGAGGTCTTCGGCGAGATAGTTGCCGACGAGTTCCTCGTCCGACAGCCGCAGCGCCTTGAGCCCCTTTTCCTGGAGCTGGCGCGCGGCGCGCACGGTGAGCTTCTTGCCGGCTTCGAGCACCACCTTGCCGCTGTCGGCATCGATCAGGTCGTTGATGGTGCTGTAGCCGCGGAACCGGGTGGCGTCGAACGGCACGCGCCAGCCGTCCTTGGTGCGCTTGTAGCTGATCTTCTTGTAGAAGGTGCTGAGGATGGTCTCGCCGTCGAGACCGAGCGCGAACATCAGCGAGGTCACCGGAATCTTGCGGCGGCGGTCGATGCGCGCGAACACGATGTCCTTGGCGTCGAATTCGATGTCGAGCCAGGAGCCGCGATACGGAATCACCCGCGCGGCAAACAGCAGTTTGCCCGACGAATGGGTCTTGCCCTTGTCGTGGTCGAAGAACACGCCGGGCGAGCGGTGCATCTGCGAGACGATGACGCGTTCGGTGCCGTTGACGACGAAGGTGCCGTTCATGGTCATGAGCGGGATGTCGCCCATGTAGACGTCCTGCTCCTTGATGTCCTTGACCGACTTGGCGCCGGTTTCCTCGTCGATATCGAACACGATCAGGCGCAGCGTCACCTTGAGCGGAGCCGCATAGGTCATGCCGCGCTGACGGCACTCGTCGACGTCGTATTTCGGCGGCTCGAACTCGTAGCGGACGAATTCCAGCATCGAAGTGCCGGAGAAATCCGAGATCGGGAATACCGACCGGAACACCGCCTGCAGGCCCTCGTCGAGCCGGCCGCCGACGGGCTCGTCGACCATCAGAAACTGGTCATAGGACGCCTTCTGAACCTCGATGAGGTTCGGCATCTCGGCGACTTCCTTGATGTGTCCGAAGAACTTGCGAACGCGTTTGCGACCGGTGAATGTCTGCTGCGCCATCGTGGCCTCTCATTTCGTCGCCCGTCAGGGGCGAACCCTCCGAAGCGCGATTGGCATCGCCCCCGGGTTGAATTTCGACACGTTCCGAAACTTCGAAGCCCCATGTCAGGATTTTAATCCTGAACCGGAACGCCAGATTCTCAGAACGCAAAACGACGCGCGGGGCGCTTGACCGCACCCGCCCGTCTAAACCTGCCTCGTTACGGACTGAAAAAGCCCGAAATTGCCTGTCTCCCAAACGGCTTGCGCGGAAACGCTGCCATTCCCGCCGCCAACCGTGCTTTCGTGCTGCCGTCCCGATATGGGATGGCAATCGTGGAGATTCGAGGGGCAAGCCGCCGAATCCCCACACATTCCTGTGTACAACCCGCTCCGGGTTTGCCGGCGATGGCCGGGATTTTCCCGGCCATCAGGGTCATTCCTGCAGAGATCCCCGGGTATCGCGATGCTCGCCAGGGGATTTCGCTCAAGCAACACGCGTTACTTGAGCTCAACCTTGGCGCCGGCCTTCTCGAGCTGGGCCTTGATCTTCTCGGATTCGTCCTTGTTGACGCCTTCCTTCACAGGCTTCGGCGCGCCCTCGACGAGGTCCTTGGCTTCCTTGAGGCCGAGGCCCGTGATCGCACGGACTTCCTTGATGACCTCGATCTTCTTCTCACCCGCGGCCAGCAGAATGACCGAGAATTCGGTCTTTTCTTCCGCCGGCGCTGCGGCAGCGGCGGCCGGACCGGCCACCGCGACGGCGGCGGCGGCGGACACGCCCCACTTCTCTTCGAGAAGCTTTGCAAGTTCGGCAGCCTCGAGGACCGTGAGGCCCGACAAGTCGTCAACAATTTTCTGTAAGTCAGCCATTGATCTGTTTCCTTAAGCGTATCGGTTCGAACCAGGTTTGATTTGCGAAGGGCGTCAGGCCGCTTCGCTCTTTGAGGCATAGGCCTGAACCACGCGCGCGAGCTTGGCCGCGGGCGCAGTGGTGAGCTGAGCGATCTTGGTCGCCGGCGCTACCAGCAGGCCGACGATCTTTGCGCGCAACTCATCGAGCGACGGCAAGGCGGCAAGCGCCTTCACGCCATCGACATTCAGGACGGTCTTACCCATCGATCCGCCAAGAATGACGAAATTTTCGTTCGTCTTGGCAAACTCGATGGCAACCTTCGGTGCCGCCACCGGATCGTTTGAAGTCGCGATCACGGTCGGCCCCTTCAGCAGGGAGCCGATGGCAACGACGTCCGTGCCTTCAAGAGCAATTTTGGCGAGACGGTTCTTCGAGACCTTCACCGACGCGCCCGCGAGCTTCATCTGCGTGCGCAGTTTCTGCATCTGGGCCACGGTGAGGCCGGAATAATGGGCGACGACCGCAACGCTGGTGGTCTTGAACAGACCGTTCAGCGCATCGACCGCGTCCTTTTTTGCCGCTCTTTCCACAGCAAGCTCTCTCCGGTTGGCGGCCTGTGCCGTAAGGCAGGACCGCCGGGTTACACCCATCGTCCCGCCTGAACCTGGCCTCGAGACATTCCAGTCTCCGGACACGTCGGGCGAGACGCATTTGAAAAGCCTGCCCTCCCGAGCCTGACGGCACGGGGTGTCGAGGTTCGAACCACATCCGCAAGCCATCGCGATAACGCGACGCAAGGCGAAATCAGGTCTTCACCCGTCTATGCAGGCTGGTGAATTAAGCCGTTGAAGAAACTTACGTTTCGTCGCGAGCGCCCGCAGTCTTGGACAGGATCGAGGCCATCCGGCAAGCCGGCGACCCCTGCCCGCATCCCTCCAAAGCGACCGGCTACCTCCCTTTCGAGCAATCCATGCGGATGTCCGGAAAGGAATGGTCTCCTATTGAATCGGGTTCTCGGAATGCGTGCACAGACGTGCCAGCAACGGCCAGCACGCCCGGAACGCGTTCTTTAACGAGTCTTTCAGGGCTTGCCAAGGACTAATTAATGGCGGCGTTGGCTGCTCCGAATACCGGCAAACTCGACACCAAAATGGCCGCCTCAGACCTCCCGCACCGCGTGGGGCAGCGGCTTGCCGGCGAAAAACGCTTCCAGGTTGGCGATCACGCAGTCCTGCATGGCCTGATGCGAGTCGAGCGTATGGCCGCCGATATGCGGGGTCAGCACCACGTTGGGAAACGCCGTGAGCGCGTCGGGGGCGTGAGGCTCCTGTTCGTAGACGTCGAGACCGGCCCCGGCGATGGTCTTGTCGGTCAGCGCCGCGACCAGCGCCGCCTGATCGATCACCGAGCCCCTGGAGATATTGACGATATAGCCGTCCTTGCCGAGTTTTTGCAGCATGGCGGCGTCGACGGCGTGATGGGTATCGGCGCCGGCGCGAACCGCAATCATCAGCACGCTGCACCACTCCGCCAGCGCTTCCAGGCTCGGCAGATACCGGTAGGGCACGTCATGCCGGCTGCGGCTGAAATAGCCGACCTCGGTCTCGAACGCCGCGACGCGGGCGGCGATCTTGCGGCCGATCTCGCCCATGCCGTAGACGCCGACGCGGCGGCCCGGATTGCCCGGCTGCGGGCGCATCAGCGGCGAGGGTTTTGCCGCGGCCCAGTCGCCGCTTCGGACATAATTGTCGGCCGGCAGCAGCCGCCGCGTCACCGCCAGCATCAACGTCACCGCGATATCGGCCACCGAGGCAGCATTGGCTCCCGGACTGTGGCCGACCGCGATTCCTCGCTTCGCCGCGGCGGCAAGGTCGACGCCGTCATAGCCGGTGCCGTAACAGACGATCGCGGCGAGCTTCGGCATCATGTCCATCATGTCGGCGCCAAGCGGCGTGCCGCCGGCAGTGATCATTGCTCGAATGCCGGAAAGCTGTTCGGCGCCGAAAACCTCGTCCGGCCGCTGGCCGGCGGCATCCATCAGCTCAAAACGCTCGCCGATGCGCTGCATCAGCGCCTTGGGGAACCGCGAATAGATCAGGACCTGGTTGGGCATCGATCGACTTCCTCAAGCGCAAAGACGAAGGGCGGAACAGGTTTCCCCGTCCCGCCCCTGAGCTCATTGTAATTGCTATCGAGCCTAGCCGAGCAGGCTGCCTGGCTCAACCTTGACACCCGGTCCCATGGTCGAGGACACCGCGACGCGCTGGATGTAGGTGCCCTTGGAGCCGGAAGGCTTCGCCTTGGCGACCGCGTCGGCGAGCGCCTTGACGTTCTGCACCAGCTTGTCTTCCGAGAACGACGCCTTGCCGATGCCGGCCTGCACGATGCCGGCCTTCTCGACCCGGAATTCCACCGAACCGCCCTTGGCGCCCTTGACGGCGTTGGCGATGTCCATGGTGACGGTGCCAATCTTCGGGTTCGGCATCATGCCGCGCGGTCCCAGCACCTTGCCGAGCCGGCCGACCAGCGGCATCATGTCGGGCGTGGCGATGCAGCGATCGAAATCGATCTGGCCGCCCTGAACCTTTTCAACCAGGTCCTCGGCGCCAACCACGTCGGCTCCCGCCGCCTTGGCCTCATCGGCCTTGGCGCCGCGCGCGAACACGCCGACCCGCAAGGTGCGGCCGGTGCCGTTCGGCAGCGTCACCACGCCACGCACCATCTGATCGGCGTGGCGCGGATCGACGCCGAGATTCATCGCAATCTCGATGGTCTCGTCGAACTTCGACTTGGCGCGCTCCTTGACCATCTTGATGGCTTCCGCGAGCGGATACAGCTTTTCGCGATCGACACCCTCGCGGGCCTTCTTCAAACGTTTTCCAATTGCCATGACCGTTACCCCGCCACCTCGACGCCCATCGAACGGGCTGAGCCCTCGACCATCTTCATGGCCGATTCGATGGTGTCGCAATTCAGATCCTTCATCTTGGCTTCGGCGATCTCGCGCACCTGCGCCTTGGTCACCGCGCCGGCCTTGTCACGGCCCGGAGCCTTGGAGCCGGAGGTCAGCTTGGCCGCCTTCTTGATGAAGAATGACATCGGCGGCGTCTTCAGCTCGAAGGTAAACGAACGATCGGCGTAGATCGTGATCACCACCGGGATTGGGGTATTCTTTTCTTCCTTCTGCGTCTGGGCGTTGAACGCCTTGCAGAATTCCATGATGTTGAGCCCGCGCTGACCAAGCGCGGGTCCGATCGGAGGCGAAGGATTCGCCGCTCCGGCCGGCACCTGCAATTTCAGGTATCCGGTCACTTTCTTTGCCATTCGTCACTCCTCATGTTGTTCCGGAACGATTTCCGAAGCTTCACAGGTCCGTGGTGCGGTTCGCATGACGGCTGGCGACCGTCCGTCCCCTTCCACGGCATTCCCGAAGCGGCGTCGCCGCTTCCTCTTCCGTCACGCCCGGATCTTGCCCGGACCCGACGATACGGTCAGACTTTCTCGACCTGACCGAATTCCAGTTCGACCGGCGTGGCGCGTCCGAAGATCGACACCGCGACCTTGACGCGCGAACGCGCCTCGTCGATTTCCTCGACCACGCCGGAGAACGACGCGAACGGGCCGTCAGCCACCCGCACGTTCTCACCGATCTCGAACGACACCGAGGCCTTCGGCCGTTCCACGCCCTCCTGCACCTGGTGCAGAATCCGCATGGCTTCGGCTTCTGAGATCGGCATCGGTTTGTTTTCGGCGCCGAGGAAGCCGGTCACCTTCGGGGTATTCTTGATGAGATGGAAGGCCTCATCGGTCAGCTTCATCTTGACCAGGACATAGCCCGGGAAAAACTTGCGTTCGGCGTCGATCTTGCGGCCGCGGCGCACTTCGGTAACCTTCTCGGTCGGCACCAGCACCTGCTCGAACAGGTCCTCGAGCCCGCGCTGTTTCGATTGCTCGCGGATCGATTCGGCGACCTTCTTCTCGAAGTTCGAATAGGCGTGAACGATATACCAGCGCTTGTCCATCGTCTGAGTTCCGGCGCTTGTCATCAGTGGATGCCGAGCAAAAAGGTGACGAGATAGCGGATGATCTGATCCGCGGCGAAAAAGAAGATCGAAGCCAGCGCCACCATCACAAAAACCATGATGGTGGTGATGGTGGTCTCGCGGCGGGTCGGCCAGGTGACCTTGGCAGTCTCCGAGCGCACTTCCTGCAGGAATTTGAACGGGCTGAAAGCCATCGTTGATGTCCGGTCTACCGTCGAGACGATTTCGAGTTTTAAGGAATCCGAACAGCCCTCCAGCGCCCAGCCCTCTTCTGAAGGATGAGCCGGCAAGCGGGCTCGATTGTTCGGGGGATTTCAAAGCCGCGCCGGATATCCGTCAAAGCGGGCCGGCAGCAGGTAGCGGCTATTTACTGCGAGCGGCGCCAAAGGTCAAGCGGACGGGAACCCGCGACGGAACGATCGCCGGGCTGGTCGCGGGCAGCCGACACCGGTTCCAGCTGAGCTCAGCCCTGATCGCGTCTTGGAGACCCGCCCTGCGCGATCAGCGCGCCAGCGGACGCTGAACGCCGTGGTTACACGCCGATTGCGGCAAGCACACCGGAGTTGACGTTTTTCACCGCTGCACCAAACCGATCCGGCGCATTCGCGGAATCGTGATCGGCATTCCCGACGTTTCCTGATCTGCAATCCCTATCTGACGACGGAAGCAAGATCGGGCCAATTCTTCGCACAGGCTTAAGGAAGACGGAGAATCACCATGACCGGACTCCAGACGCTGGTCGCCGCGGCGCTGATGTCAACGATCCCGGCAATGTCTGCGCTCGCGCAGGAGCCGCAGGCTCTCGAGGCCGAGTATCCCGACAGGGATTTGCTGAACGGAGGCGCGTTAACTCCTGCGGCCAGATTGGGCCTGGAACAAGCTGGTGGCGCGGAGAGTCTTTATGCGGCAAACAGAGCCGCTGCTGGAATCGGCGACGTCCGACCTTCAATATCGTCATCGCCCCGGCGGCGCCACGCCGTCCGCAACGCGCACCTTCCCCGGCCATGATATCGCCGCATCGCGCAGCGTAAAGCTGCCGGCCGTGGCGTGATCACGGGAACCTGTTTTGGAGTCATCGAGGATTTTGTCAATTACGGATCTTGTCAATTTGATAGGTTACCGGCCCGCCGAAGCGGCGCTGCAATTAACTAATATAATCGCATCAGCCCCGCTGCCCCCACGCGCGTGCTAACGCCCTCGGTAACTGAAAATTCACCGTCTGCGGCAGATATGTCCAGACAAGATGCAATAATTCCCAGTGTGGAAGTGTCTATTCCAGACAGCAACGAATTGGACACGCAAATGAGCGCTCACCCAAAAGACCGGCACCCGGACCTTGTCCCGATGCTGGTTGCCGGGCTGATAGCGGTGGTCGGCAGCGTTGGTATCTTCTGGATGGACTTCGGTCCGGGAAACGATGCGCCAGGAAGCAATGACGGGATGATCACGGCATCGGTGTTATCACGGTCCGGCGCCACTTCACGTCCGACGGAGCCGCCCGCCCATCTGTCCAAACCGGAAACCGTGCCGGTCTTGGAGATGACGCCTTGACGCGGCCTGCCGCCACGGCCGCACCGCGTTGCAAAATAAAGCCGCGATCACTGCGGGGATTTGCCGCTGCATTGCGGCGCGTCCCCGCCTCCCGGACGAGATATCGTTTTAAATGGCCGTCCTGCAATTTGGTGCGGATTTTGTCATAGATCAAATCGACCGCCGAGCTTCCGTGATCTGAAGTGCCAAAGCCCATTGCGAAAGCGATATGGCGATGGATCAGCCGGCGCCGATAAATGCCAGACAAGTCATTCTCGTCGTTGATGATGACGAGGGCATACGGCAGTCGCTTTCAGCCTTGATGGAGGCGGAGGGTTTCGAGGTTCGCGCCTTCTCCAACGGGCCCGAGTTGCTCAACGAAGCCAGCCTGCCTGTCATTGGCTGCCTGCTTGTCGACTATCACATGCCGGCAATGAACGGGCTGGAGCTTATCAGCGCGCTACGCGATCGGGGAGTATCGATCCCCGCTATTCTGATCACCAGCGACTCTGCAAAATATGTGCGCGACCGAGCCGCAGCCGTCGCCGTCCTGGTCATCGAGAAGCCATCGCCTGCAAGCTATCTGGTGGACAGCGTGCGTGAAGCGGTTACGAAACATGCCCGGTCATTGCGATAGGGCGCTCCGAATGCAGCCGGTCTAGTCGCGGCGGGGACGCCGCAGCGTGAAGGTTTCGAACGGGGCCAACTGGCCATCCGGCCCCACCACGTCGAAATAGGTGACCTTGATCGTGGTGATGCCGCCGCGGTCCGGTCCGGGATCGACGCTGAATGCCGCAAAGCCGTAGGAATGCGCGGCGTTTCGGACCGCCGACCAGGGCGCCTGCTCTCTCACATAGACTGGTGGACGCTTGCCGGTCTTCGGGTCGGGTTCGCCGACGGCGGTGATCACCCGACATTGCGGCGGGTTGAAGAACAGCTGGTTGGACGGCGCAGATGTCCCGCCGCCGCCAATGACCATGTGCACCGTTCCCTTGGTGGTGTCGATTTCGTCGGTGGCTGTTGCTGCGGGGATCGGCGTCAAGGTCGCGTTGGATTCCCGGCCGCGGATCGGGTGGGAGCGTTCGTAATGGTGCTCGTGCCCGCATACGACGAGATCGACGCCATACTGGTCGAACAACGGCACCCATTCCTCCCGGATCCCGAGGTCGGCGCCGTTGAACATGTCGGCGGTCGAGATCGCGACCTGGTGCATGCAGACGACGACCCAGTCGATATCCCGGTCGCCGCGAGCGGCTGCCAATTCTTTTTCCAGCCAGCCCTTCTGGGCGCCTTGCGAATAGCCGCGAACGTAGGAATTGCCGCCGTCCTGGTAGGCGACGTCGTCATTGGCGATGCTGATCACGCGCACCGAGCCGACGGTGAAAGCATACCAGAGCCCACGCGTCAGATCGGTCTGGCCGGGCGACGCCGGCAGCAAGAAATAGGTCTGATAGGCCTGATATCCGATCGGGCCGTTGCCGAGCTCGTTCTCGTGGTTGCCGGCCGAGGGCATCCAGGGACGATTACGGGCGCTGCGGCTGTTGTTCTCCCAGAAGTCCCACCAGGTTCGCACGCGATCCTCGGCGAGGTTGGCGTAGCAGAGATCGCCGTTGAAGAGATGGAACAGGGGCTGCAGCCGCTCCACCCCGAGCGTGGTATCGCCCGCCGCCGGCGAGCCGAGATTGTCATTGACATAGGGTGGATTCGGCATCGCCATGCCTGCCGGCGGCATGAATTTCTTGCCGAGGGTCGGCGTGCCCTGATCGCCGAAGCTCGTGAAGGTGAAGGGCGCGCGGCCACGCGGAGAGGTGCGGAACGTAGCGAATTCCGGCTCGGCGCCATCGTGCATGGCACCGTACAGGTAAGCGCTGTCGGCCTCCAGCCGGGCGAGCTTGGCATGATAGGCGTAGACAATCTGGCCGGACTTGGCGTCGGTGTAGCTGACCGCTTCGGCCTCGGCGGTTTGCTCGAACTTGCCATCGAGACGCCCCAGTACGACACGGGGATTGCGCACCGGTTGCAGCGTATGCCAGGACACCACCATCTCGGACGATGCATCCGCGCCGAACTGCAGATGCAGCCCGGCGACCGGAGGCGTCGTCACCGGATCGGACAATGGACTTGCAGGCGTCGCCGCGTCGACGTCTGCGCCGAGGGACGCCGCCAATAGGGCCCCTCCTCCGATGCCCGCAGCGGCCAGCAGCTTGCGACGGCTGAATTCGAGGCTCGATCTGGGATCCGGCGTGGTCATGACGGCAAGGTGCTCCACGGTGACCGGGACAGCCTTATCGCAACTTGATGACAGTTCGGGATTGCTGCGATCGGGCCCGGCAAGCCACGCCGAACATGGCGGCGCTTTTGGAGGAATGTCAGGACGTCAAGCCAGCCTCGTGAGGTCGAGCTCATCGGCAAGTTGCCCCAGTTGGCGCATCAACGCCGCCGCGATCGGGATGCCGTCCCGGGTTCGCACCGCGCGGGTTTGGTGGCTGCGCTCGCCGGGCACATAGATCCGATCCACTCCCGGCATCCGGCTGCTGCCGCGCAGATCGCGGACCAGCCGGTCGACGCTTGCCTTGAAGATGCCGACATCGCCAAAGGCAGCGACGTTGATCGCCGCGATCGCCTGCCCGGTGTTGGTGACGCTCTCGTCGTCATGATTGAAGTCGATCACCTCGCGGCCCAACGCGGCCCCGCCGAGCGTGCCGGCCAGCAGGCCGATGATCAGCGCCAGGCCATAGCCCTTGTAGCCGGCTTCCACGCCGCCCAGCGGCAGCAGCATCCCCTCGTCGGCGCGCTTCGGATCGGTCAGTGGCCGGCCCTCGCGATCGACCATCCAGCCCTCCGGCATCGTCTCGCCGCGCAGCGCCTTGGCCTTGACTTTGCCATAGGCCGCCACCGTTGTGGCCATGTCGAGGATAATGGGATTTTCGTCGCCGGCTGGAATCGCGGCGGCGATCGGGTTGGTCGAGAGCAGCATGTCGAGGCCGCCCCAGGGCGGCAGATGGTTGGCGTTGCCGACCGCGAAATAGAGCCCGATCATGTCATGGGCGAGCGGCATGCTGGCATAAAGCGAGGCCGGGCCGGCATGATTGCTGAACTGCGAACTGACCCATGCGATGCCGGTTTGGCGGGCTTTTTCGATGGCGATCTCGGCGGCGCGTTTCATCACGAGATGGCCCATGCCATTGTCGCCATGCAGCAGCGCCGTGCCGGCCTGCTCGCGCACCACACGGATATCGGGCCGGACATTGAAACCTCCCGCCCGGATGCGGCGGGCATATTGCGGCAGCCGGGTCACGCCATGGCCGTCCGACCCCTGCAGGTCCGCCTCCGCCATCAGCCCGGCCACGGTCATGGCGTCGGTACCGGGCAGACCAAGCCGCACCAGGGCCGCGTCAATGAACGCCTTTAGCCGGCCATGGCTCACTGTCGTTTCAGGCTGCGTTTCAGACTGCGGCGCCGGCGGATTCTGGGTCATGGCATCCTCATTGCACGCCGAGGCGTCGGAACAACATCTCGGTTTCCTGCATTAGTGTCGCGGCGCTGCCCTGGTGCACGATCCGGCCGGTCTCCATGATATAGACGCGATCCGCCACCGCCAGCGCGCTGTAGAGATTCTGCTCGACCAGCAGGATCGACAGGCCTTCGCGCTTAAGGCCCATCACGATTTCCTCCAGATGTTGCACCATGACGGGCGCAAGGCCCTCCGAGGGCTCGTCCATCAGGATCAGCTGCGGATCGATCATCAACGCGCGGCCGACCGCGAGCATGCCGCGCTCGCCGCCGGACAATTGTCCGCCACGATGGTGTCGCCGCTCGGCAAGCCGCGGAAAAATGCCGAACACGCGCTCCACGGTCCATCCGGTGCGAGCGCTTGCGCTTTTCAGCATAGTCAGGTGCTCGGTCACCGTCAGCGAGGCAAAAAGCCGGCGCCCCTGCGGCACGATCGCGATGCTGCGCGCGGCGATGTTGTGCGGCCGCAGCCCGATCAGGCTCTCGCCGCGCCAGGCGATCGAGCCCGACCGGATCTGCGGTGGCGTCAACCCCATGATCGACCGAATCAGGGTGCTCTTGCCCATGCCGTTACGGCCCAGCACGGCCACCACCTCGCCGGCTCCGACATTCAGCGAAATGCCGTGCAGCACCTGCGCCTCGCCGTAACCGCTGTGCAGATCGCTGATCTCAAGCATGACGCGGCCGCCCCAGATAGACTTCCTGGACCTGCTTGTTGCGGCGGATGGCGTCCGGCGCCTGCTCGACCAGGATGCGGCCCTCGAACATGCAGGTCACCTGGTCGACCAGACCGAGCGCGAGGTCCATGTCGTGTTCGATCAGGACCACGGTGATATCGCGGCCGAGCGAACGGATGATCTCGGCGACCATCGCGCGTTCCGAGGGCGAAAGCCCGGCGGCCGGCTCGTCGAGCAGCAGCAGCCGCGGCGTGGTGACCAGCGACAGCGCGATCTCGAGCTGTCGCTGTTCGCCATAGGACAATTCCTTCACAACGACGTCGGCGCGGGCCGCCATCCTGGCCGCGCCAAGCGCCGCGGCGATGGCCGCCGCTTCGCTGCCGACGCTGTCGGCCGTGCCGAGCAGAGAAAATTTGCGCGACCCCCGCCCGCGCAACGCCAGCACCATGTTGTCCTGCACGGTCAGGCTCGGGAACAGATTGGTGATCTGGAAGGTGCGGGAAACGCCGAGCTGGGCGCGCCGGTGCGTCGGCACGCCAGTGATGTCGTGACCGTCGAACAGGATGCGGCCAGCGGTTGCCGCCAGCGACCCGGCAATGGCATTGAACAGCGTGGTCTTGCCGGCGCCGTTGGGTCCTATGATGGCGCGGCGCTGGCCCCGCGGCACGCTCATGCTGACGCCATCGACAGCGCGCAAGGCGTCGAACGCAACGACTACGTCATGCAGCATCAGGATGGGTTCTGACACGATATCCCCGGGTCAACCGGACGCGGCAGTAGGCCGCATCCTTAACGATGCAGGCTCAAGCCTTCTTGATGCCCTGGAAGCTGCGCGAATAAGGCGGCTGCTTCATATAGGTCGCGGGATCGTAGGTCCAGAATTGCGAAACGTTGGGATAGCTGGTGATGGGCACGTTCCAGTATTTGCCGTCGCCGCGCTTGACCACCTTGCGGATATATACATCGTAGATCGGGTTGCCGTAGGCGTCGAGCGTAACCGTCTTGCCGAGCGGCGAGCCGGTGAGCTCGGTCTTCAGCACCGTATCGATGAAGACGTTGCGGTCGTCGAGCCTGCCGCCGATCTTGTCCAGCGCCGCGGCCACCCACATGATCCCGGAATACATCGAGAACCCGTACAGCGAGGGAATCTTGCCGTATTTGGCTTCGTAATCCCTGACGAACTGCCGGGTGACCGGATTGTCCGATCCTTCGGCGAAATGCGCCGGCGATATGATGCCCTCGCAATCCTCGCCAAGCGTCCGGATCACCGACTGGTCGGTGCCGTTCATCGCCATCAGCAGCGGGATTTTGCCCTTAAGGCCGAAGCCGGCATATTGCTGGATGAAGCGGGTGGAATCGGCGCCGGTTTCCATCGCGAAAATCGCATCGACCTTGAGGTCGGCGAGCTGGCCGAGATACGGACTGAAATCGGCGGTGTTCAGCGGATGCCAGAACTGCTGCACGATCTCGCCGCCACCCTCGCTGAAGACCTGAGCGAGACCGCCGCACTGTTCATGGCCGAAAGTGTAGTCCTGGCTGACGGTCGCGATCTTGCGGTAGCCCTGCTTCAACGCCCAGTCACCCAGCGGATGGGTAAATTCGCTGGCAGAGTAGCCGGCGACGCGGATCACGTTTCTGATGCGTTGCCGCTGGGTCAGGTCATCGGCGGCGATGATCGGAATAAAGTAGGGCGTGCCGGTGCCCTTGACGTAATTCGCCACCGCGAGCCCGGTATTGGCCAGCAGGTTGCCGATCAGCATATCGCAATTGCCCTGCTCGACCAGGCGGCGAGCCTTCTGCAACGCGGTATCGGGGTTGGAGGCGTCATCCTCGATCACCAGTTCGACCTTGCGGCCGGCGATTTCGTTCTTGGCCTGGTCGAGCCAGAACTGCACGCCCTCGACCATTTCCTTTCCGCCCGACGCGACCACGCCGGTCAGCGGAGCCAGCAACCCGATCTTGATCGGGCTCGCCTGCGCCGCAGCCCTTCGCCAGGGCGCCAGCCCGAGGCCGCCAGCGGTGAATGCCACGGTGGAGGTCTTGAGGAATTGCCTGCGGTCCATGTCGGCGTCCTTTCGTGAAAGCATCCGGTTAACGTGACGTATGGCGCGCCAGCATGGCGCGGAGCTTGCCGATGATGCCCTCGGGGGCAAAGATCATGATCAAAATGAAGGTTGCTCCGAGCACCATCTGCCAGCGCTCGGTATGGGCGCTGACGACATTCTCCAGCGCGATGATGACGGCAGCGCCGACGAAGCCGCCGAACAGGGTGCCGACGCCGCCGGCAATCATCATCAACACGCCTTCGACCGACTGCGCCAGTGCCACGGTGGACGGGCTGACGAAATCATTGAACATCGCATAGAGCGCGCCGGCGATGCCGGCGAAAAACCCCGACACCGTGAATCCTATGAAAAGGTGCAACGAAACATTGTAGCCGAGGCTGCGCATGCGGCTCTCGCTGTCGCGGATGCCGCGCAGCGTCAGGCCGAACGGCGAACGCACGAACCGCCACATCGCGAAACTCGCCGCCACCGCCGCTGCCAGCACCGCCCAATAGAACGCGCTGTGGGTCACGAGAAAGGCCGGCCGGACATCGCCGCGCAGGCCGTTCTCGCCTCCCGTCACCTCGGTCCAGCGCAGGCAGATTCCCCACACGATCATGCCGAGCGCGAGCGTCAGCAGCAGGAAGTACACCCCCGAGGTGCGCACCGCGAGCCATCCGAAGATCGCCGCAAGCAGCGTCGCCGCGACCACGCCAAGCGCAAGCCCGGCTGCGGGTGGCAGCCCGGCCTGTGCGCCGGCATAGATCACGACATAGCTGGCGACACCGAAAATGGCGCCATGACCGAGCGAGGTGCGCCCCGCAAAGCCGGCGAGAATGTCGATCGACATCGCCAGCAGGCCGAAGATCAGGATCTCGGTCGCCAGTCCGACCTGGTAATTGGTCAGCACCAGCGGCAGCGCCGCCGCAGCCGCGACCGCCGCCAATGCCGCAATCACCGCACGTCCGGACATGCCGGCGAAGCTTTTCGTCTGCATCGGGCGCTGCGTCATCGCTAGGCCGCCCGTCCGAACAGTCCGAGCGGCCGGAACGCCAGCAGCACCGCCATCGGACCGAAGATCACGAAATAGGCGAGCTCGGGAAACATCACCTGCCCGATGGTATTGAGCAGGCCGACCAGAACGCTGCCGACACCGACACCGACCAGGCTGCCGCGGCCGCCGATGATCACCACCGCCAGGCTGAATACCAGAATCTCCGCATCCGCCGAGGGGTAGAGCGTCAGGAAGGCGCCCCCCATCAGCCCGCCAAGACCGGCCAGCGCCGAACCGATCAGGAAGGTGACGAGGAAGACGCGGCGGATATTGACCCCGGACGCCTCCACCATCTCGGCGTCATCGACGCCGGCGCGTATCAGCGCGCCCAGCCGGGTGCGATTCAGAAGCAGCCAGAGTGCGGCGAACACCACAAGGCCGGAGATCAGCACGAACAGCCGGTAGGTCGGATAGAACACGCCGAACAGCCGGGTGCCGCCACGAAGCATCGGCGGGATCGGCACCGTAAAACTGTCGCCGCCCCAGATCACCAGCGCCAGGTCGTTGAGCATCAGGGCAAAGCCGAGGGTCAGCAGGACCTGGCGCAGCTCATGGCCGCGGACAAAGCGCAGCAGGCCCTGATCGAGCACGAAGCCGATCGCCGCCATCGCGGCCATCGCCCCGATGCCGCCGAGCACGAAGCTGCCGGTCCGGGTCGCTACGGTAAAGCCGATATAGCCGCCAAACAGGTAAAGTGCCCCGTGGGCCAGATTGACGATCCGCAGCAGTCCGAAAATCAGCGTGAAGCCGCTCGCCACCACGAACAGCAGCGCGGCAAAGGTCAGGCCGTTGAAAAGCTGGAAGGTGTTCATCCCGCCATTTGCCTACGGCGCCTTCGGCCCGACCCGGAGGTACCAGTCGAGGATCTGTTCCCCCGTCATGAAGGCGACGTCGGGCTTTTGCCGGATGGTCTCGATGATGCGGCGAAAATATCTGGTGCGATGCGGTGCGCCCATGATGTAGGGATGCACCACCAGCGCCATGATGCGTGCCGATTCCTCGGCATCGTCATAGATCTGTTCGAACTGATCGAGAGCGCGGTCGTAATATTCCGACGCCTTGTGGTGCTGGATCAGCATCATGGCGACGTCGTTGCATTCCTGGGTATAGGGCAGATTGACGAGCGACGCGGTCGTGGTCTTCAGCCAGACCGGCTGATCGTCGAGCACCCAGTCGGCGACATATTCGTAGCCCTCTTGTCTCAAGAGGTCCGGCGTCTCCCAGGTCTCGGTCAAACCGGGACCAAGCCAGCCGCGCGGACGCCGGCCGGTCGCCGCCGCGATCACCTCGGCGGTCCTGCGCAGATCCTCGCGCTCGTTCTCGACCTTCTGCATGTTGCGCTGGGTAAAGCCGTGACCCATGAATTCCCATTGCCGCAGCCGCGCTGCCTCGACGATCGGGGGATATGCCGCCAGCGCCGAACCGTTGATGGCGAGCACGCCGGGAATGCTGAATTCGTCGAATACCTTGAGCAGCCGCCAGAAGCCGACGCGGTTGCCATATTCATGCCAGGCCCAGTTCGGAATGTCCGGGCTGGGCGAACCTCCGGCGGGCGGCGTCAGCACGGTCCGCGGCATCGGCTGCCTGGCATCCCACTCCTCGACATTGACGATCACCCAGACCGCCATGCGGGCGCCATCGGGAAGCTTCAGCGGCGAGCGCGTCGCGATCGGCGAATAGGCGATGCGTTCGGTGGGCAGCATGCTCACTCCTCCGGCAGGATGGTGGTCATCGTCGACGGCAAGCGCAGCACCGCGGCGCTCATGCATTGGCTCCGGGCCCGGCGGTCTGGCTGCGGTACCAGTCAAGGATCTGTTCGCCGTTCCAGTGCACGACGCCCTCGAACCTGTTCACATAATCGTAGATCGCCTCAAGATATTTGATCCGGAACGGCTGGCCGCTGATGTAGGGGTGGATGGCAAGTGACAGAATCTTGGGGCGATCCTTGCCCTCGGCGTACAGCCGGTCGAAGCTGTCGATCACCCGGTTGAGCAGTTGCGTGCTCTCATGATGCTGCACCATCATCATCGGAATGTCGTTGAGCTCGACCGTGTAGGGCAGCGTCACCAGCGGTCCCTTGGCGGTGCGGATCACGGTCGGCTCGTCGTCATAGACCCAGTCGCCGATATATTTGACGCCGGCCTCGGCGAGCAATTCGGGGGTCTCGAAGGTCTGGGTCAGGCCCGGTCCGAGCCAACCGACCGGCCTTTTGCCGGTGAAGTTCTCGATCACGCCCATCGCCCGATGGATCATCGCCTTCTGGTCGGGCTCCTTGTGGATCGGACCCTGCTCGTAGGCATGGCCCATGAACTCCCAGCCGTCGTCCACGGCCTGCCGGGCGACGCGCGGATAATCCTCGCAGACGCGGGCGTTGATCGAGAGCGTCGGCGCGATGCCGAGCTTCCTGAACAGATCGAAGAAACGCCACACCCCTACCCGCATGCCGTATTCGTGCCAGCTCCAGTTCGGCACATCCGGCAGCAAGGCGACCCCGGTCGGCGCCGGAATGACCTGCCGCGCCATCGGCTTGGCGATATCCCAGACCTCCAGGTTGACGATGGTCCAGATCACGATGCGGGCGCCGCCCGGCAATTTCAGCGCCGGCCGATCGATGATGGCGGAATAGTCGCAACGCTCGCGTGGAACCATCGGGTCGGCCATGGCGGGCTCTCCAGGCTATCGGAATTCGGGACGGACGGGGCTAGCTGTCGGCATGGTCAGGCGGCGTTGTCGCGCGCCGGGGCGAGCCCGGGCAGCGCCATCACCGTTTCGGAATCCAGCACGGAACCGAACGCGGTACGGATGCAAGCCAGTCCCGCCGCATGCAGCTGCGGGCCGTCCATGCTGTCGACGCAGTCCTCGACCACGATCACGGCATAGTCGCGAACATTGGCGGCCGTGGTGGTGGCGAGTACGCAGGAATTGGTGTTCACCCCGGTAATCAGGATCGTATTGATGCCGTGCGTGCGCAGCAAAAAATCCAGATCGGTGCCGAGGAAGCAGTCGTAGCGCTTCTTGGTATTGACGACGAAATCCCTGACATCGAACAGTTGGGGCATCACCGTGCAGCCAGGTCCGCCGATAATGTTGTGCCGCATCACGTTCTTGCGGGTGGTGGTCGGATCTTCGGCGCGGCTGCGCCAGAACGGATTGGCGCGAATTTCATCGGCATCGCGGTACGATGTCACCTGATGGATCACCGGAATGCCGACGCGGCGGCACCAGTCGAACAGCCGCTGGTTGGCAGCGATGACGCGGGCGGCGACATCGGGGTGGGTCGGCATGGTCGCCACTTCCATATCGAGATGGCCACGGTGCAGGTCGATCGCCACTACGGCGGCCTTGGGCTGATCGACGCCGAGGTTGATGGCGCGGGTCATCGCAGCGGGCTCATGACAGCGGACTCCAGGAACGTTTCAAAAGCCGGCGTTGATCGATGCCGAAGCGATCGGCGAGCCAATCGGCCAGTACTTCCTGGCCGATGGTCGGATTGTCGTGCTGACAATGTTCGGCGCCGGTTTCCGCGGGATTGAGCACCCGCAGCGTCGCATCGACGCCATGCGCCCGGGCATCATCGTAGGTCAGGCGCGCCGCGGTCACGGTCAGGACGTCGTGGCCGCCGTGCAGCACCAAATAGGGGCATCGCATGTGCTGCAGATGACCGTGCAGGGTAAAGGGCTTCATCAACTCGTGGGCCTCGGCCATGGATCTTGCCCCGAACACCCAGCGAATGTGCATGGCAAGGCCGAAATCGTCGCCCTTGCCGCCCCACATGTCGTGCACCGACCAGATCGCGCCATGCGAGATCGCCGCCGCCAGTCGCGGTTCGTAGCAGCCGGCCCGCGCGGCATAATAGCCGCCGAGACTGGAGCCGCACACCGCGATGCGCGACGGATCGACGTCGCCGCGCCGTTCCAGCCAGTCGATGCATTTGCCGATCGGCACCTCGCTGTCGGGGCGGGTGACGATGTTGTGCCGCCGCAGCGTGCCGCCCTGTCCCGGTCCGTCGATCATCAGGACGGAAATGCCGCGCTGCAGGCAGCCATGGGCCTGCATGAACCACATCTCGTCCTTGATCGAATCCAGGCCACCCATGCAGATCAGCACCGGCAACCGGTCGCCGGGAAACGGCGCGCGAACGAAGTAACCGCAGATCGGCTTGCCCGGCTCGTAGGGGATCTCGACGATTTCGCCGGGCGGATTGAGGTAGGACAGGAATTTGTGCGAGCAGGCCTCCATCTTCTCGAAGGTCGGCAGCCGCCGGGAATCGTCCGGTTCGAGATGGAATTCGGCCTGACGATAATAATCCGCCGCCCGCAGGAAACAGTTCATGGCGGTGCGGACATGGCCCGACCGTTCTTCGGCAAGGCCGCGCTGCCAGTTGCGTTCCGCGATCCGCAGCCACTCGGCGTGCCAGCTTTCGAGGTCGCCGGGGATCATCCGCGAGGCGGCCTGCATCACTTCGCTGATGCTGCCGCCACCTTCCTGGGTTTCACCAAGGCCGCGGCGGAACTGATAGGAAAGCCACGGATGTTCCGGCCAGTGATGCCAGCCAAACGGCTCGTAATGTGGCCCGCGATCGGCGGTGATCAGCTCGATGGCGCTTTCCGCGATGCCGGGATCGGCTGCCGCCATTGGTGATGTCCAGCTTAAATGTTGCCGCACCATGGTTCGACGGATGGCTAGGCGAGTCAACAGGAATTGCATACACTTTGGCCGATGCATCGCATTTGCTCACCAAGGGACTAAAAACTAGGCTGGACATTTCGCCCGAAGACGAAGCTTCGGCCAATGTCGAGCAGGATTGAATTTCAAGTGTTGATTTTGGAAGTGCATTCACTTTGGACTGGACTAAGATCACCCGATGTCGCCCGCGCCATCTGAAAACAACGCCGTCGTCGCCACGGGACCGCGCTCGGGCAATCGTGCGCTGTCGGTGATGGATCACATTCGCGAATCGATCCTGGTCGGCACGGTGATCACCGGCGAGCGTCTCAACGAGGTCAAACTGAGCCGAACGCTGATGGTGTCGCGGACCCCGGTGCGGGCGGCGTTGCAGGCGCTGGCGGGAGAGGGTCTGCTGGATTACGCACCCAATCGCGGCTTCACGGTGCGCCAGTTTCCACTCGACGCCATCCTCGACGCCTACGAAATCCGCGCCGCGCTGGAAGGTGTTGCGGCGCGCTTCGCCGCCGAACGCGGGCTCACTGCGGAGGGCAAGGCCGTGATCGAACGCAGCCTGGCCGCCGGCGACCGGCTGCTGGCGCGCGGCTGGTTCGAAGCCGGCGATCTCACGATCTATCGCGGCATCAATGGTGATTTTCACGACAGCTTGCTGGCCGCCTCGCGCAACCGCATGCTGGGCGAAATGATCCGGACCTGCCACCGCGTTCCGGCATCGTCGAGCCGCAACATCGTCGCGTTCGAACATCGCAATGTGCGACGACGTCACGATGATCATCACCGCATCTATGAAGCGATCTTGGCGCGGGAACCCTGGCGGGCAGAAATACTGATGCGAGAGCACGTCTCGAGCGTCAAGGCCGCCTTGATCAAGGCCCTTGCCGCGCCCGTCGCGACGGCCGCCTCCCCTGCAAATCCAAGGCGTTCGTAATATTTTTGCGAGCCGAGCCGGCTGCCGGACTGGCGCCGATGGCGATCACGCCAAATCAAAACACCTGGAGCAGCAGCGCGGATGCGCCAGCCGGACCACGGTGCTTTGCGCTCAGGGCGGAAAAGCGAAGCTGGTCATCCGGCCGGCAAGGTGGTTATTCCTTTCCGGGGAAGGCCTGCATCGGACGCGCGAACAGGGGAATGACATGAACTTATCGGGTATTTTTGCGCGGTTGGTCGCGCTGATCGGCGCCGCTGCACTGCTGTGGCGCCGGCTGCAGGGCGCCGCGCCGGAGCCGGCCTGGGGCAGCGCTCCGCAGGTTCCGGCAGCAAAGCCGCAAGGCGCCCTGCCGACGCTGAAGATGCCGACCGCGCGCGGGTGGCGCGACGGCGAGAAGCCGGTGGCGGCGCCCGGCCTCAAGGTCAATGCATTTGCGACCGGTCTGAAACATCCACGCTGGATCAACGTGCTGCCCAATAGCGACGTTCTGGTTGCCGAGTCAAATCAGGTCGCCGGACCGACCCGGACCCTGTTCAGCTATGCGATGCAGGCGACGATGCGGCGTGCCGCGGCCCTTGGCGAAAGCGCCAACCGCATCACGCTGCTGCGCGACGCCGATGGCGACGGCATCGCCGAGCGCCGCGACGTTTTCATGCAGGGACTGAACCAGCCGTTCGGCATGGCGCTGGTGGGCGACACTTTCTATGTCGGCAACACCGACGGCGTGGTGGCCTTCCCCTATGCGGCGGGCGCCGACCGCATCACGGCCCCCGGGCGCAAATTGATAAGCTTCAAGCCGAGCGGACACTGGACGCGGAGCCTGCTGCCGAGCCCCGACGGAAGCAAACTTTTCGTCGGGGTGGGCTCGCTCAGCAATATCGCCGAGTACGGCATGGCCGTCGAGCAAGGCCGCGCTGCGATCTACGAGCTCGATCTGGCCGACGGCTCTAGCCGCATCTTTGCCAGCGGCCTCCGCAACCCGGTCGGCCTCGCATGGGAGCCAAGCACCGGCGCGCTGTGGACGGTGGTCAACGAGCGCGACGGCATCGGCGACGAGACGCCTCCCGACTATCTGACCTCGGTCCGATCAGGCGGGTTCTACGGCTGGCCCTATTGTTACTGGGGGCAGACGGTGGACGATCGGGTGCCCCAGGATCCGGCCGCGGTCGCCAAAGCCATCACGCCGGACTACGCGCTGGGCGGCCATACCGCGTCGCTCGGCCTTTGCTGGCTGCCGGCCGGCACGCTTCCCGGCTTTCCCGACGGTATGGCCATCGGGCAGCACGGCTCCTGGAACCGCAGCACGCTGAGCGGCTACAAGGTGGTGTTCGTGCCGTTCGCCAACGGCCGCCCGGCCGGGCCGCCGCGGGATATCCTGACCGGATTCTTGCCCCCGGACGAGCGTGTGTCCTACGGACGACCGGTCGGGGTCACCCTCGGTCCCGATGGCTCCGTCCTGGTGGCGGACGACGTCGGCAATGTGATCTGGCGCGTTACGGGCGAACGACAGAGCTGAGAACGCGTCTGGAATTCGCGTGGCTCTCAAGCATGTCGTCCACGCAGATTTCGATGCCTGCCCAATCCCCCTCCGCAGTGCGCGATTCCTGATCGGCGCTGCGCGTCAGCTCTGCCGGACGCCGCGATTCCGCCGATGATGTGCTCCGCTGCGCTCTGGCGCGCCGCGAAAATATGGATTCAATTCACATTGGGCGGCGCGGCCCGACGCCGACATGGCACACTGTTCCAGCGAACCATAGGCGCATTCGATATACGCGCCGTTGATGGTGTAGACATGCAGGCAGACAGGATAAGCCGGATCATAGGTCTGGGCCTGGGCCGGCCCGGCGGTCCAAACACTCACGAACGCCAAAATTGTTAAAGCCGGAATGCGCATCATCAGAACCTCGCTCGGGATCGACGCCTCGACATCAACGAAGCAGACCGATCATTCGATCTCAGTCCAATCACATTCGCGCGCGAGTCTGGCAAGCGCGGCGCGCCCGCATTCGCCCGGCGTCCGAAAGCCGCAGCTAGATCCCGCGGAGCTTTTGGCTCGATGCTGAAAGCCTACTTCGAAGCGTTGACGATCTTGTGCTCGAGGTGGCCGGTTTCATGATCCCGGCGGAGCTGGCTCAGCGACGTTTCGTTCAACTGCAGAAGAATCTCGCTCAGTTTCTCGGTATCGGGATAACCGGCCGCGAAGCCCGCTCCATAAATCTTGCGCAAGGTGCGGACGAGGGTGTTTCCGTGCTTGTGGCTGATTTCGCCATCCTTGTTGCGATGGCGATTGTCGAGACCGGGCTTGTTCATGCTGCTCTCCCTGGTTCCCCGGCCGACAGCATCCTCCCGCCGCGGCAAAATGGCAACCTTGCGCTGCAACCAGCCCGCATCCGCGACGCGGTTGATTTGGATCAATCCGGCCGGGTCCTCCCCTGTTAGAAGCTAAAAGTGCGGGCGGAGTGCAAATGATGATTCACAAGCAAATTCTCGAATGGCAGGCCGCTCACCCGAACATCACGTGGATCGGATGGGGTATCGTCTGGGTGATCGTTCTGGTGCTTTTGTTTTGGCCTTCGAGAATCTTGCGGTGACCCGCGCCACGTCCGGCGCGTCATTTCCGGCGCGTTGGCGGATCGACTACGACGCCTTCGCAAACGATGCGGCCTTCGACCAGCCGAAATTCGAGCTTGTCATAGCCGGGCAGCGTTTCGCCAGGCTTCGCCGGCAGCAATTCGACTCGTCCTTGAATATTGAGCGAAGCACGTCCCTCGGCGCGGGGATTCCACATCTTGACCCCGGTCTCGGCCCAACGCCTGCGAATTAGCTTTTCTCTCTCGGACCGGCCGTCGGATTCCGGCACCGCAAAGGCGATGTTGACGACCGGTTGCACGATGACGTCAGGACGATCGACGATGTTGCCGGCAACGCCGCGAAGCTCATCGGCAAACCGGCTGACGCGCGATTCGCCGCCGCCCTTGTCCCCGCGCAACAGCCTCGCAAATCTGGCCAATACCAGCTGGACCGAGGGAATATTGCGCAGCATGGCCGCGAGCCTGGAAAGAACCGGCATCGGTTTTGAATCGTACTCAGCCTGGGACATCGGTCCATTACTCAACATTGCCGCGCAGAACGAGCCGCATGGTCGAACAACCAGCCGATTCGGTCCAGCACCTCCTGCGGTGCGCGGGCCTACGGAATGTTGCTTCGGACCTTGACGCCCTCCGGCGCGCCTGTTGCGCACCTGCACGGACAGCCCGACGATGCGTCGGAAGCCTCGCCCGGCTTGCATTTGCGCCGCGTTGTGGGAATATCTGGTGGCATCGACCGCCCCAAGACGGTTGAGCAGAAGGGATGGTCACCGATGTTCACGATGATGGCCTGTGCTGTTGTTGCCCTGGTTGTCCTGATCGAGCGACGACGGCAACCCCTCAACCGCAATCCTGCCGGAACGATCAGCACATCCCGCGACTATTCGCGGTTTGGCTCCTATTTGCCCTTTGCGGTCCTCATCGCGCTCGGCGTGATTGTTGATCGTATCCACTGGTAGCGCGGAGATCGGGCCAGGCCGCCTCAGCCATTTTTTCTTCGCAATCCACACGGGTCAGACAATCTGGCCGGCAGCTTGCTATTCGCTGCCATGCACCAGCGCCGAAATCCATGGTACCTGCGCGGCGCCGCGAAGTCGGACCGGGTGTTGGCCGGGGGGCGAGGGGTCCGCAAACGACGCCGGCGCCCACATCAGCGACTGATCGGCAAGACGTTCATATCACGTGAACAACGACCCCGAGGCCTCCCACCGGCTGATGGCGCAGGTGCTGATACTGCAGCGCCTGGAGGACGATCGTGGATCCAGGCTTGGCGTCCGCCGGCACAAGCGCACTCAATTCTACCTCGAGACTCTCGCCGCGATCGAGTTCGACATCGAGTTTGTGAACCTGGCTTCTGGCATGCGACGGTGTCTTGAGATGGATTTGCTGCGTCTTGATCAGCACTGCCGACCGCGGAAGGATGTGACGGAGCGATTGATGGCTGGCCGCCAGATGAGTCACTTCCAGCCAATATTTGGTTTTGACCACGCCGGGGTTGGCCATGAAGAAACCGATTCGAATCTGCTGACCGGGCGTTGCCGTCAACACCTGAACATTCTGCTGGGCATAGTGACGGTCGGTGGCGGCGTCGTAGGTCGCCGGCTGCTGGATGGGGTCCGCCGGCGCTGTGACCTCCGCCAGCAGGCAAATGTGTTCGGGAGTGCCTTCGGGTATGGTCCAGGATATCGGGCCGGTGATGTTGACGGCATGGGCCGCAAGCGTCAGGGGAGCGGTCCCGATAAAGTTGACGCTGGCGTTGGTGAAGCTGGTGGTCGGATTCGCCCAGAACACGATGCAGACTGCGGAAGCGGTCTGAGCTCCATAGTTGATTGCCTCGACAGCGAGTTCAACCGTTTGACCCGGCACCAACTTCTGACCGGCATAGGGGCTGCCGCCGAGATGGATCGATTGACAGCTCCAGAACGGATAGGCGGAGGGCAGCGGACGGCTGCCCATGTCGTCAGGGTAATACGGAATGACAAGGTAAACGCCGTTCGGATTGCCTTTTCCACCATCGCCCTTGGTGCCATTGCTCATGGCCGTATCCCCCATATTAGATGGCGCTGTAAGCCAGGTTGGTGATGTTGACGGGGAGACTGGTGATCGACGCGCCGGGCGCCAGCGCCCAGCACAGGGCTCCGGCTCCGCGGTCGGCGTCGAGATCATGGTTGCCGCTCCAGGGCCTGTCGCTGCCCGGGTAGAGGTTCATGTCCTCCCACATGGTGGAACTGAGCGCCAACACGCTGGCATTCGCGCTGCCGTTCAGGAAGATCTGCGGCTTGGCACCGAAAGCAAAAGGCGACGATGACGTCGGCGGCGTCTCCAGGCCGCTGGTCGGATAACTGGTGCCGTCATCCGAACTCGGCATCGCGAGCAAGGGATAGTTCTTGGTATCGGACGGTATCGACAGAAATTGGGTGAACGTGGGATTGTTCAGATCGTCATTGTCCGGGTAGAGCAACCCGCGAAGCACCAGCACGGTGCGGGCGGCCGCCAAGGCCTGCCAGGCGTTCAGCGCCAGGCTGTACAGGGAGTTGATACCCGAGAGCCCTGTTGGCGATTGGGACAGGGTGACCAAATCGCCGGTGCTGGAGAGGTCGGGTGAACCGGTTGCTCCCTGCCCGCCGCCCAGGGCCACGTCGATCGAATAGATCCAGCTGAATATCGGTATGGCGAGCCAAACCAGAATTTGCTCGCAAACACCCGCCGCGCTTTCGTGAGACCCAATCAAGGGCGTATTCTGGCCGAAGCTGGTGGTATTGCTGGCGACATTCTGGAGCAGCAGGCTATTGCTGCCCAAGGTGAGCCCCTGCGTGACGATGTTGCCGGCAACGGTATTGTTCGGCGGCGCCGGTGCGGCAGGCAGCGAGAAATCGCCGAGCAGGCCCAGATGCTCCAACAGATGCGTGTAGCCGGTTTCGAGATTCGGCAGCGCCGGTGTCCCGCTGGGGTAGCTCTGTTGCAGCGCCGCCTGCAACAGAGCCTTGAGGTCGGAAGGCAGCGCCGGAGTCCCTGACTGGCCGAACAGAAGCGCTGAACGGATATCAGCGAGCGTTCCGGCATATTGCGGTTCATGATCGCGCAACCAGGCGCCGACGGAATAGGCCGACAGACGATGACGCAGGGTATGGGATCGCCGCGGACCGCCGACCACCGAGTTCAGATACGCGCTGCCGATCAAATTTCCCGCAGCACCGGCGAATGCCCCAAACGCGAAAGCCTTGCCCCGCGTGGTGGTCGCCAGCTCCTGGGTCTTGGCGACGAAGGCGGTGGTGCGGCGCCCGAGGAAGACATCGCGCCATGCCCATTCAGCGACGGGCTGATTCAACTGCTGGCCAACGGGCGCCAGCCAATTGTTAGGGAAACCAGCCTGAAGCGTCTGAAACTTCGCGGTGAGATTCTGAAAGTCGGTCGCGATCGCCGGAAGCTCCGACGCCGCCGCATTGTAGGCCGCCAACGCACCGGGCGCGGTTGGCGCGGCCATCGAGGTCTCAAGGCTCAAGCGGACCGCAGCCAGTTTGTTGAGCATGGTCCGGGCTTCCGCAAACACCGTCGCGGTCTTCTTCAGAAGACCTATTTCCACGGACGTCGGGGCCTGCGCATATTGCAGCAGATGATCCACCAGCGCACCAAGGATCGCGCTGCCGGGTTGTGCGCTGACCGCGGACAGGGCCTCGGAGACGGGTTTCTGGCTGGCCAGCGGCGAATTGGCGATCGCGCCGTGCGAAACGTGCAACGCCGAAACATGTGCAAAGTAGTCGATCATTTTCGTGACCCTCCGTGCATCGAATGATTGCAGTCAGCGGGCGTTGCCTGGTTGGCCTGCGCCGTGGCGATCGTCTCGGGGGTAAATCAATCAATTAATAAATGAGCAGTTCTCAATGGACGGATGCATGACATCGCGCCCCGGAAGCCTTTGTCAATCGGTGCCCAAAACCCCCCGGACGCAGTTCTGACGAAATGCGCCGCGGCATTTACCTGGCAATTCAAGGATGTACCGCTTAAAAGAACTGCTCCTGCGTGATTTTACAAACCACACCTTGAAGTTGTACGGCCGGCCAAATATCGAAAGTCATTTCAAGGAGATCTGCCTCTGACGCAGCGCCGTCATCAAATTTGCGTTAACGCCAAAAAATGCGCCCGCGCTCAACGATCCCAGGCAATCTGATAGCGTTCGGCGATCGCCGACAACTGGGCCCAGGTCGCGTCTTCTATCTCGATGCCATTGGCGATGCGCTCGGCGCGGGCTATACGCTCGGGCTCGCCGGCGAGCAGGACCGGGAGGTTCGCGTCGGCCGGCTCGGCCGATTTGACCCAGGAAATCATCGCGTCGATCTCGGCCATCATGCTGTCGCGCGACGAAAGCCGGCCGGGATCGATGACGATGCTGAGCATGCCGTTGAGGATGCCGCGTTCAGGCGGCGTCGCCGTGGTCACGCTTGTTGAGCCGACAATAGCCCCGGCCAACAACTCGCAGACCAGCGCCAATCCGGAACCCTTGTGCTCTCCGAAAGGCAGCACCACGCCGCGTGGCTCGCTGTACATGACCGAGGGGTCGGTGGTGGGCCGGCCGGCGTGGTCGAGCAATGCGCCGTCCAGCATCGGCTTGCCGGCATTGTGCGCCACCCTCACCTTTCCCATCGCCACGCGGCTGGTGGCGAAATCGAGGAGGATTGGCTCATTGTCGGCCGTGCCGGGGATGGCGATGCAGACCGGATTGGTCAGGAACCTGCCCTCGCGGCCGCGGAACGGTGCAACCGGCGGCGGTCCCGAAGCGACGTTGACGAAGTGCAGCGCCACCATTCCCGCCCGCGCGGCAATCTCGCCATAGGTGCCGACGCGGCCGATATGGTGCGCGTTGCGCAACCCGTTCACCGCAACGCCATGCTTTTGCGCCGCCTGAACCGCCCATTCGACCGCGTCGCGGGCGATCACCTGGCCGTAGCCGGCGCGGGCATCCCACACCGAGATTGTTCCGGTGTCCGACACGATCTCGGGCGTCTGGTTGACCTTTAGTGTACCGTTCTCCAGGTCGCGCACATAGGCGACCAGCATTCCCACGCCATGACTGTCATGGCCGCGCAGGTTTGCCTCGACCAGATGCCCGGCAACGATGGCCGCCTCTTCAGCCGAGCTGCCCCCGGCCGTGACGATGCGGTTCGCAAGCCCAAGCAGCCTGACGTGGTCGACAATCATGTTTCACCCCGTTCTGCGGAGCGCGCCGGCGCCGCCGCCACCATCAATGTCACCATAGCGAAGACCAACTCGATTGGCCGGTGCTAATTTCGCTTCGGTGACCAGCCATAGGCCCTGGCACAGGCGACGCCCATCAGCATGGCTCGCTCGCTGTCGCTCAGGCGGTCAGTCTTGACGAAGGCTTCGACGGCCTGTTCGTAATTGACGACCGCGAAGGCGCGGGTCCAGTCCGTGCCCCACAGGCAGCGATCGAAACCCCAGGCATCGAACACGCGGGCGAGCGGATCCCAGATGTCCCGGAATGGATAGGGCTCCCGAGACAGCGTGCAGGCGCCGCTGACCTTGATCACCGCATTCGGGCGCCTGGCAAGTTCGAGAACCTTCGTCAGCTCGCTCCAGGGCTGTGGCGGCGCCGGTGGCACGCGCGGCTGCAGGATGCCGAGATGGTCGATGATGAAGCGGGCATCGGGATGCCGATCGATCAGCGCGCTGCCCGCGTCCAGATTGTCCCAGCACAGGATGTTCACGGGAAAATCGTGACGAACGGCCGCGCGCACGATCCGGTCGAGGCCGGGATCATCGGGCGCACGCCGGGCTTCCTTGGTCAGCATGATGCGGATTCCGACCGCGCCGGGCGTCTGCTTCCAGTCGGCGACGACATCGGCCACATCCGGGTCGTCCGGATCGACCGGCTTGACGATGGCGAACCGGCCGGGATGGGCCCGTTGCACTTCCACGGCATAGCTGGCGTCGTAGCGATACATCGAAAAGGCGGAGATGAAGATCGCGCCGTCGACGGCGACCCTGTCCATCGCCGCCACCATCTCGTCGCCCGTCACATGATCGGGCCAGTTCGGCACGCTGTGCCAGGGCCGCTTCGCGGTGTTGGCCTCATAGGCATGGACCTGGGAATCGATGATGGTCATCGTGCCGTTCCTCCATGCCGGGCGAGTTCGGACATTGCAGCGGGCTGGGGTCCACGGTTCGGGCGCGGGTGCCGGGTTGGGGCTGTCGCTTGCCCGACGGGCCTATCCCAGCATCTGCCCAGGAGCATCATGTTTTTTCGCTAAGTGCTTGAAATGCTGGCAGGGGCGGCAGGGCTCGAACCTGCGACAACCGGTTTTGGAGACCGGTGCTCTACCAACTGAGCTACACCCCTATTGCGAACCCTGCGTTGCCGCCGATCCGCGCTGTTTCAAGCATAGGCGACGCCCCGATTGCAAGGGCGAAGCCTTGCCGCGGATAACGCCATCCCCCCGGCCACCTAGTTCGGCCCCTCTTTTGGCGGCCGGCGCGGCGCCAAGGCACATTCACGATTTTCTCCGGTGCCCGGCGCATTTTCAAAGACGCATCTTGTTGCCGGCGTATTTCCGCAGACCTTGTCGAGTTCCTGGAAGCCGGCGCAATGCCCGTCAGGAGCCCGGTATCCCGGGCCTCCCTTGCACCCGCAGCCTTGACACGGAGGACGCTCCGGACAGAATGCGTAGCCGGGCGCAATCGGGCATGCGAAGCCAGCGACATTCGCGAGCACTACCAATAATGCTCGCGACCACACTAGCTGTTCCCCAGCAGAGCCATTCCGGTACTCCCGGTTAGAAGTATAGCTGTGGTTACGCCCGCAGTCGCGAGCCTCATAGGGGCTGAAACTCATTCAACCAAAAACTCGGCCAATGGCCTATGACCGCGCGGGCCCGGGTTCCTCGTGGCAAACGCCCTGTTCAAGCCGGACATTCTGCGCCAGACTTCGCGGCACCCCGCCGACGCCGCCCATCCGGCAAAACCAACAAGAGCCAACGGGAGAAACCATGGACGCGCAGACCGCCGCAAAGCACCCCGCCGCCCCGCAGACCCCGCCGCTGCCGCAGGCAAAACCGGAATCGCTGGGGCTGTCGCCGGCCCGGCTGCAGCAGATGTCGGATGCGTTCAAACGCGAGATCGACAAGGGAACCCTGCCCGGCGCGACCGTGATGGTGGCGCGGCGCGGCCAGATTGGCTGGTTCGAGGCGCTGGGCCGACAGGGCCCGGCGGCTGACACACCGATGGCAACCAACACCCTGTTCCGGATTTTCTCGATGACAAAACCGATCGTCTCGGTCGCCATCATGATGCTCTTGGAAGACGGGCATTTCGTGCTCAACGACCCTGTCGCCAAATTCATTCCGGAATTTGCCGACCAGAAGGTCGGCATCGAGAACCACGGCAAGCTCGATCTGGTGCCGCTGCAGCGGCCGATGACGATCCAGGACCTGCTGCGCCACACTTCGGGCATCACCTACGACCACACCGGCAACACCCTGGTGCAGCAGCTCTACCAGCAGTCGCGGTTGCGCAGCCGCAAGATCAGCAATGCCGAACATGCCGCGCTGGTCGCGAGCCTGCCGCTGATGTGCCAGCCTGGCGCGCAATGGAATTACAGCCGTTCAACCGATATTCTCGGCCGCATCATCGAAGTGGTGTCCGGCAAGACGCTCGACGCGTTTTTGACCCAGCGCATCCTGGCGCCGCTGCAAATGGCCGAGACCGCGTTCCATACCGGCGCGGAAAATGCCGGCCGGCTTGCCGAACCGTTTGCAGCGGATCCGTGGAGCGGCGAGAAGGTCCAGCTCTTCAACATGCTGGAACAGCCGGTGATGCAATCCGGCGGCGGCGGCCTGGTTTCGACCACGATGGACTATGCGCGGTTCTGCCAGATGCTGCTCAAAGGCGGCAGCCTCGACGGCGTCAGGATCATCGGCCGCAAGACCCTGCGATTGATGGCGTCGGACCATCTAGGTCCAGGCGTCAAGGTCGATTCGCCGCTGATGCCCGCCGGTCACGGTTTTGGGCTCGGCTTCGCGGTCCGCACCGATCCAGGCATGGCGCCGTTCCCCGGCTCGGTCGGCGAGTTCTTCTGGAGCGGCATGGCCGGTACCTTCTTCTGGATCGATCCCAGCGAGGACATGTTCGCCGTGTTCATGATGCAGGGCCCGGGCCAGCGCCAATACATCCGCCTGCTGCTGCGCAGCCTGGTCTCCGCGGCGGTGGAATAGGGGATTCCGCGCGCCAGCGCCGGCGAGGACCCGGCGCTTCGCCCATGAGGCCCTGTCGACTTTGCGAGGAGCCTCGGCGACGAAGCAAGCCGTGCTTGCCTTTTGCTTTGGATCGCTTCGCGAGAGCTTGCGATGGCGCTGTGAAACGCCGGGCGCGGCTGCCGGCTCAGCTGATGGTCGCGCCGCCGTCGATGACGATGGTCTGTCCGGTCATGAAGGTCCCGGCTGCCGAGGCCAGAAACACCGCGGCGCCGGCGATCTCATCGGGTTCGCCGATCCGCAACAGCGGCGAACGCGCGGTCGCAGCCTTCAGCGTCTCCGGATTGTCCCACAACGCCTTGGCAAAGTCGGTCTTGATCAGGCCCGGGGCGATGCAGTTGACGCGGATGTTGTGCTGGCCATATTCGCACGCCAAGTTGCGCGCCAGCTGCATGTCGGCGGCCTTGGAAATCGCATAGGCGCCGAGTACCGTCGAACCCTTGAGGCCGCCTATCGACGAGATGATGGTGACCGAGCCGTCCTTGCGCTCGATCATCTGCGGCACCACCAGGCTGATCAGCCAGTGGTTGGCGACGATGTTGTTGTCCAGGATCTTGCGGAACTGGTCGTCGGAAATTCCCGCCTGCGGGCCGTAATAGGGATTCGAGGCAGCATTGCAGACCAGGGTGTCGATCTTGCCGAACACCCGGGTGGTTTCCTCGGTAAGGTTTTTCAGGTCGTCCTTGGTAGAGATGTTCGCCGCCACCGCCAGCGCCACCTGTTTGCCGGCCTTGTCGTTGATCGCCTTGGCCACCGCGTCGCAAACCTGCTGCTTGCGCGAGGAGATCACCACCCTGGCGCCATGCTCGGCCATCCGCTCGGCGATGGCGCGGCCGATGCCGCGCGAGGAACCGGTGATGACGGCGACTTTTCCCGACATGTCGAACAAGCTCATGCGTTTCTCCCAATCTGGATCCGGCGGCGAATGCGCCGGTTTTCCCTCGCAGATAAGCAGCGTTGGCGCCGTCCGACAACCGCGCCGGCAGGTTCAGGCGAGCTTGGTCGCCGACACCGCTTCCGGACCCGCCGGTTGATGCATGGCGGCGTGCGACGCATCGGCGATCCAGGGCTGCTGGTTGACCATCGGAATCCGCCAACTGCCATGACCGGCGCCGGCAAGATGGTCGAGCCGCGTCACCGAGCAATTGTCGATATCGAACGCGAGGCCCTTGTCCGGCTGACCGGCGAGCGCCAGACCGATCGCGGCCTTGATGGTGCCGCCATGGGCGACCGCGATCACGTCCCTGCCGGCATGTTCGGCATTGATCCGCAGAATAGCGCTGCGCACGCGGGTATAGAGATCCATGAAGCTTTCGCCGCCCGGTGCCGGTTCGTCGATCGCCGCGAACCAGTGGCTGCCGACCGGCCGGCTGGCGAGAAAGGCCGCCCGGTTCATGCCCTGCCATTGGCCGAGATGCTGTTCGGCCAGCGCCGGCTCCTGCCGCAGCATTGCGGGTCTCGGAAATCCGGCGTTCCAGATCGCGTCGGCGGTCTGATGCGTGCGCTTCAGGTTGCTGGCGAACCAGACCGCGTCGCGCGGCAGGATTTTTCCGACCGCGGCGAACACCACGCTGTCGCTGGTGTCGCAACCGAGATCCTTCTGCCCGTAGATGCAGCCGCCGTCCTCGCGAACCGGCGCGTGACGCACCCACCACCACCTCGTTGCGACGGCGCGCGCGGCAGCGGGCTGTGGCGCGATCGATGGCTGGTCTGGATTGGACATCGCAAGCACCCTTCAATAGTGTCGATGTCGCTGTACGTCAGAGCGCGCGCCGTCTCAAGTCACAAGTCGAATTCCGTCCGGCGGCAGGCGCATCGAGCGGAAAGCGCCTAAAACATAAGCGAACAGGGAGCAACTCATGGGCCGCCTCGAAGGCAAATCGGTCATCATCACCGGCGCGGGCAGCGGCATCGGCCGCGCAGCGTCGCTGCTTTTCACACGCGAAGGCGCCAAGCTGATCGCAGTCGACCGCGCCGAGGGGGTCAAGGAAACCGTCGAGCAGGTGCGCAAGGCCGGCGGCACCGCGGAAGCCGTGATCGCCGATGCGGGCTCGGAAAAAGACGTCATTGCCTTCATCGACCGCGCGGTGTCCGCCTACGGACGGCTCGACGCGATCTGGGCCAATGCCGGCATCAGCGGCGGGTTGGTGCCGCTCGCCGAACAGACCGTGGAACACTGGCAAGAAATCCTGCGCATCAACCTGATCGGCCCGTTCCTGGCGATCAAACATGCCATGCCGCATATGGTGGCGCAGAAATACGGTTCGATCGTCTGCACCGCCTCGGTGGCGGGATTGAAGTCCGGCGCCAGCGGCCATCCCTATGCGGCGAGCAAGGCCGGGGTGATCAGCCTTGTTCAGACCACGGCCTATTCGCTCTCCGGCACCGGGGTAAGAATCAATGCTGTGTGTCCCGGCCTGATCGAGACCGGCATGACCAAGCCGATCTTCGACAATGCGAGGCAACGCGGCACCGACGGCAAGATCGGCCAGCTCAACCCGTTGAAGCGCGCCGGCCAGCCGCACGAACTGGCGGCGATGGGGTTGTTTTTGGCCAGCGACGACGCCTCTTACGTCAACGGCCAGGCATTCCCGGTCGACGGCGGCCTCACCGCCTCGATGCCCTATGCCGGAAAGCCGATTTAGCGTAGGCGGCGTGCCCCGGATGCTGCGCCGCGCGTTCGCGCGCATCTTCGACGCCTTGCGGTGTGATGCGCTGCTGATCCGGGGCCTGTTCTATCACGGGTCCCGGCTCTGCGGCGCAGCGTGAAGGACGCGGCACCGCGTCCGCGACACATTCATTGCTCGGCTCTCGCGCTCACTTCGCGCCGGCCTTTTGTGCATAGTCCCAGGACGCCTTGGCCAGCGGCACCGTGCGCTTGGCCGATTCCATTGCCTTGGCGCTGGCGGCGGTGCCGTCGCGAATGCGCCCGGCGATACCTTGGGTAATTCCGGCAAGCCGGAACAGATTGTAGGAAAAATACCAGTTCAGGTCGGGCACGGCGCTGCCGGTCGCCTTGCAGTAGATTTCCGCCGCCTCTTCCATGCTCGGAATATTGAGCGCCTTGAGGTCGGCATTGGCGAGACCCGGCATCGTCCATTGCATCAGCAGATAGGTGAAATCCGCCATCGGGTCGCCCAGCGTCGACAGTTCCCAGTCCAGCACTGCCTGCACGCGCGGCTCGGTGGCGTGGAAGATCATGTTGTCGAGGCGATAGTCACCGTGCACGATCGAGACCCGCTGTTGCACCGGCACGGTCTTCGGCAACCATTCGATCAGCCTCTCGACCTCGGGGATGTGCTCGGTTTCCGAAGCCCGGTACTGCTTGGTCCAGCGATCGACCTGACGGGCGAAATAATTGCCGGGCTTGCCGAAATCGCCAAGCCCGATCGCTTGGGGGTCATAGGTGTGAAGCCTCGCCAGTGTCTCGATCTTGCTGGAGAAGATCGCATGGCGCGCCGCCGGCGTCTGGCTTGGCAGGGTCGGGTCCCAGAACACCCGGCCCTCTTCCATCGACATGATGTAGAACGAAGCACCGATCACCGCGTCGTCGGTACACAGCGCATAGGCCTTGGCGACCGGAAAACCCTGTTTGCTGAGCGCGGCAATGACCTTGTATTCGCGGTCGACCGCATGCGCCGACGGCAGCAGTTTGCCGAACGGCTTGCGGCGCATTACATAGGAGCGGCCTGGCGTATCGAGCCGATAGGTCGGATTGGACTGGCCGCCCTTGAATTGCAGCACGATCAGCGGCCCCCGGTAGCCCTCGACATGCTCGGCCATCCAGCCGTCGAGACGCGCCTCGTCGACCCGATGCCGCTCCTCGACCGGCTTGGTGCCGGAAAACTCCTCGTCGCTTCTGACGCCCTCGGCCACGATGACGCTCCCTTGTTGTCTTGTTCGTGCTCGAAAGCGAGATCGATCTTGGGTGGATTGGTTTGTCCGCGAGCTCTTTTCACCTCTCTCTTTGGGAGAGGTCGGCGCGTAGCGCCGGGTAAGGGGTTACGGTCTCTTGTCGGAACAGAGCCCCCTCACCCGATTTGCTGCGCAAATCGACCTCTCCCCGCCGGGAAGAGGTGAACCGAGTCCGCGGACGGACCGATTCAATCAAAATCGTCACGCTCCGGGGAGCGCCAGCGGCAAGCTCCCCCTAATGCGTAGCTGGAGCGTTTGCATACTTCCGAAGTTCAAGTCTGGCAATGGCGCGGTTGTGTACCTCGTCCGGACCGTCGGCCAGCCGCATGGTGCGCATGGAGGCATAATCCCGCGCCAGGCCGGCGTCGTCGGAAACACCGGCGGCGCCGAACGCCTGGATCGCGTTGTCGATGATCCGCAGCGCCATGTTGGGCGCCGCCACCTTGATCATGGCGATCTCGAGCTGCGCGGTCTTGTTGCCGACCTTGTCCATCATGTCGGCCGCCTTCAGGCACAGCAGGCGGTTCATCTCGATGTCGGTGCGGGCCTCGGCGATGCGCTGCTCCCAGATCGAATATTCGATGATCTTCTTGCCGAAAGCGGTGCGCGACGACAGCCGCCGCACCATCTTCTCGAGCGCTTCCTCGGCCTTGCCGATGGTGCGCATGCAGTGATGGATGCGGCCCGGACCGAGACGGCCCTGCGCGATCTCGAAGCCCCTGCCCTCGCCGAGCAGGATGTTGCTGGCGGGAACGCGGACGTTCTCCAAGAGCACCTGAGCATGGCCGTGCGGGGCATCGTCGAAGCCGAACACCGGCAGCATTTTCTCCACCGTGATGCCCTTGGCGTCGCGCGGCACCAGGATCTGCGACTGCTGCTGGTGGCGCGGCGCGCTGGGATCGGTCTTGCCCATCACGATCAGGATCTGGCAGCGCGGATCGCCGACGCCGGACGACCACCATTTGCGGCCGTTGATCACGTAGTGATCGCCGTCGCGCTTGATGCTGGTTTCGATGTTGGTGGCATCCGACGACGCCACCGCGGGCTCGGTCATCAGGAATGCGGAGCGGATCTCGCCGTCCATCAGCGGCCGCAGCCACTTCTTCTTGTGCTCCTTGGTGCCGTATCGCATCAAGACTTCCATGTTGCCGGTATCGGGCGCGGAACAATTGAACACTTCCGAGGCCCAGCCGATGTGGCCCATCTGCTCGGCCAGCGGCGCATATTCCAGATTGCTCAATCCCGCGCCGCGGAATTCGTCGTCCTCATGCGACGACGGCGGCATGAACATGTTCCAGAGACCTTCGGCGCGCGCCTTCTTCTTCAGTTCTTCCAGGACAGGGATGGTCTTCCAGCGCTCGCCCTCGGCGTCCTGCTTCTGGTAGATCGGCACCGCATGCCGGACATGCTTGTGCATGAAGGATTGCACGCGGTCGAGCCATTCGCGCTGGCGGTCAGACATATTGAAGTCCATGGGGCGTTCCTCACATTTTCGGCTTGAAATCGTTGGCGGCACTGTCTCCCCGCAGCCGGTTCACCGCAAGACCATTTATCGTGCTGGGGTGCTCGCGGTATGCCGGCGCAGTAGCGGCCGGAGCGCCGATGCGTCATCCGCATTGACATTCCGCCCTTCAAACCATAGTTTCATACAACTGTTTGAAATGCAACGCCGCCGTTGCATGGGTGCCATCAGATGCCGAGCGATCACACCAGGGCGGCGATCCTTACCGCCGCCGAGCGGCTCTATGCGGATCGCGGCTTCGCCGACGTCACGCTGCGCGACATCGTCGCCGCGGCGGACGTCAATCTGGCTGCAGTGAACTATCATTTCGGCTCCAAGGACGAACTGATCGCCGAACTTTTCGTGACCCGGAGCCTCGCCACCAACCGCGAGCGGCTCAACCTGTTGAAGATGGCGGAAGCCGAAGGCGGCGGGCGCGCCGGCATCGACGCCATCCTGCGCGCGCTGGTGGGGCCGACCCTGTACGGCTGCCTCGGCCCCGACCGCGAGCGCTCGGCGGCGGCGCGGTTCATGATCCGCGCCTCGATCGAGTCGGTGCCACCGATCCGCCGCATCAAGAATCGCGAAATCGACCATTTGCGGAAATTCGCCGCGGCGATGCGCCGCTCGCTGCCCGAACGCGATGAGGTCGATCTCTACTGGGGACTGCATTTTGCGCTGGCGATGGCGCACCAGACCATCCGCGACAGCGAGCGGCTGACCAAACTATCGGAAGGCTTGTGCGATCTCAACGACGTCGCCGGGATCATCGACCGCATCGTCGCGGTGTCGGTGCTGGCGCTCGGCAGCGGCGAAGCGCCGGCAAAAACCCCCGCCAGGCTGCTGGCGCGGGACGCGCGCTAAGGCACGATGCAGCCGGCCCCGGTAATGCCGGGACGGCAACGCGCCCTCGCGGCGGCGATGGCCTTCTTCAGTTGCCGGGCCAGGTGGCAAAGGACTTGGCGGCAGCGGCGCCAAAATGCAGTTCTTCGTCCTGGCCGGACGGATCGACAAAGAGCCGGATCCTCAATTCATAGTCGCAGATGTAGGCGATCGGCGGCGCCACCCGGAACGGCCGGTCATGCCCGGGATAAAGGATGTCGCTGATCGCCAGCGCCTTCTTCAGGCTGGCGGCCGCGACCTGCGCGCCGGCGGCGCAGGAGGCTATTTGTCCGGCGACGGCCTCCCTGGCGCTGCCGACCGCGTCGCCCGCCAGCAGGCTTCGGCCAACCAGCAATCCAATCGATCCCGCGGTATGGCCGGGAAGCTCGACCATGCGGATATCGGACGCCAAATCCGCCTCGCCTGCGATCGGACGAAGCCGCAGCCTTTTCAGCGCGCGGACGGTATATTCGGGGATGGCCCAATCGCGTCCGCTCGCAGAAACCGCAGCGTTCAGTTCGTCCCGATGCACAAGAATGTCGGCGTTCTCGAACAGGTCGGCATTCGCCGCATTGTCCCAGTGCAGGTGTGACAGCACCACCTTGGTCACCGCCCCCGGGTCGATGCCGGCGCGGCGCAGACGCCCCTGCAGGATCGGCCGGTAGGCATAGGGGCCGGTGTCAAAGACGATCAGTTGGTCCGCCGCACGGACAACGGCAACGGTCGAGGTTCCGAACAGGAATTTGTCGGCCTCGGCGGCAAGCCCGGTGAACAGCAGTTCGATTTCGGACGGCACGGTCAGATGTCTCCTGCCCTCGACGACGCGAGCGGCCGGTCTTCGCTCGAAATCCGGTCTTCGGTCGAAATCATGGTCCGGATATCCGGCCCGTCGGGCTGAAACGAAAACCGCAGCTGATAGCTGTATTGTGCGAGATAAGCGACGCGACCATTCTCGAAGGTAAATGGCCGGTCGTGCCCCGGATAAAAGATCGCGCCGGCAGCAAGCGCCCGCGCCAGGCTCGCCTGCCCTTTTTCGGGATCGAAGAAGGCAACATCAGGATGACCGCGAACCGCATCCCGCGCCGACCACAGGGCGTCGCTGGCGAGCACGATATCGTCCTGCCCGGCTTTCACCACCAGCCCCTGCAGGCCGACCGAATGGCCGGGCAGCAGCAGCGTCTGCACGCCGGGAAATATCTCCTGCTCCCGATCGTCGAGCAGCTCGATCCGCATCCCTTCCAGCATCTGGCGCACATAAGGCGGGGTCCCCCAATCGGAAACACGGATCGCTGCCGCGTATTCGAATTCGAGGCGCGGAACGAGAATGTCGGCATGACGAAACAGATCGATATTCTCGATGTGGTCCCAGTGCAGATGCGACAAGAACACTGTGTCGATGTCTTTGGGGGCGAGGCCGTGGGCCGCCAGCGCCTCGACCAGCATCGCTCGTACGCGAAACGGTCCGGTGTCGAACAATATCGTTCGCCTCCCGTCGCGCAGCAGCAACAGCGAGCAGATGCCGAACAGGAAATGGTCGGCTTTGGCCGGCAGGCCCGGTATCAGCAGATCGACCCGCATAATTTTATTCCGGCAACGGCTTGCCGCGCGTCTCCGGCGCAAAACAGACGGCGACCAGCCCGATCGCGTAACTCAAGGCCATGATGGCGCCGGACTTCGGAATGCCGCCAAAGGCGACGACCAGCGAGCCCGCAATGAAGGGGCCGACTGAGGCAAAGATCCGCGCGATATTGAAACAGAACCCGACGCCGGTGGCGCGCAGGCGGGTCGGAAACAGTTCCGGGAAGTAAGGAGTGAACGTCCCCAATATTCCATTGGTGAAAAAACCCATCAACGGCAACAGCGCGAACAGCGTCTGATAATTCCGCGGAACCAGAAACACGATCGGCAGCACGATCATGTTGCCGACGCACCCCACCGCAAAGGCCGGCCGGCGCCCGATCAGCTCGGTCAGCCAGGCGAACATCAGCAGGCCCGCGACCGCTGCACAGTTGAGAATGATGACGGCGATGCTGATCACCTGCACCGGGCTGGCGCCGCCGGCGACGGCCAATTCGGCCGCCCGCGCCGGAATCCAGGTCTGCGTTCCCCAGAAGCCGACCGTCGCCGCGAACGACATCACGGTCGCCGCGATGGTGTTGCGCAGCCAGGGGGGCTGAAACAGGCCGAGAAACGTGAAGGCCGCGAGCTTTCTGTCTTCCTGCGACACCGATGCTCCCGAGCGAACCCGCTGTGCGGCATCGCTGCGGCGGCGCGAGGCCGCCAGCCAGCGCTCGGACTCCGGAACGTCGTGCCAGACGAAAGCAATCAAGATGGCCGGGATCACGCCGGTAAAGAATACCCAGCGCCAGCCATAGGAGCCGATCGCCAGATTGATCACGCCGGCGAGCAGATAACCCAAGCCGAACGCTGACATCATGACGCCGCTCGCCGCGACGCGCGATCGCTGCGGCCAGGTTTCGTTGATCAGCGCGGTGCCGATCGCCCATTCGGCGCCGACGCCCGCGGCCATCAGAAACCGGAAGATCGCGAGCTGCCACCAGCTCGCGGCGAGCCCGGACAGCGCGGTGAACACCGCATAGACCACGATGGAAAGGCACAGCGTGCGTGCGCGTCCCCAGTAGTCGCCGAGGATGCCGAAGACCAGTCCTCCGACGCCCCAGCCGAGCAGCTGGACGGCCGCAATGGCGCCGCCATAATAGCCGATCGTCTGCGGACTGGCTTGCGGGCCGAGCAGCTCGTGCAGGCTCGGCACCAGCACGACGGTAAACAGATTGAGGTCCATCGAATCCAGCAGCCATCCGGTATAGGTGACGGCCAGGATGATCCACAATTTGCGATCGATACCTTGGTACCAGCGCAGATCTCCTGCGCTCGCTACTGAAGTCGCCATGCACCCTCTTCGTTTTCCCGCCCGGTCACGCGATCGATTTTTTAGGAACCGGACTGTGGCCGGGCTTGTCCGAAAACGGTAGACGCCCGAAGTGGAATGCGCTTATTCGTAATATGAATAACAGGGCATAGGGGCCATTCCATGAAGACCCTGGACCGCTTCGAGTTCATGCGGCTGTTCGTGCGGATCGCCGAGACCGGCTCGCTCTCGGCGGCGGCCCAGTCGGTCGGCATATCGCAGCCCACCGCCAGCCGTCAGCTCAAGCAGCTGGAAGCCCTGCTTGGCGTTCAACTGATCCGGCGATCCACCCATGACCTCGCCCTGACCGACGCAGGCAACCGGTTTCTCGAAGACGCCCGAACCATGCTGGCCGACTGGGAAACCTCGATCGACACGCTGCGAAACGAGCGCGAGGAACTCAAAGGGCCGATCAGGGTGGCAGTCCCCGTGGCGTTGGGCCAGACCATTTTGGCCACCATCGCGTCCCGGTTTCTGGTCCGGCATCCGGCGGTCAATATCGACTGGCGCCTGATCGACGAGCCCGGCGACCTTGCCGCCGGCGGATATGATCTGTGGATTCGCGCCGGCCCGGTCCGCCAACTCGGCCTCGTCGTGCGACATCTCTGGCGGATCGACCGCACCATCGTCGCTGCGCCGGGGATGCAGGCCGTGGCGCATCCGAGGATGCTGGAACCATTGCCTTCGGTCGTCCTGTTTACCTTCGTACCCGACGAGGTGCCGCTGACCGGGCCGCGCCATCGAAAGGCCGTGCTGAAGGTCCGGCCGGCATTCAACACCGACAATATCTATGCCGCCATTGTCGCGGTGCGGGAGGGTGTCGGCTATGGCATTCTGCCGTTCTGGGCGGTGCGGGACGATCTCGATAGCGGCCGGCTGATCGAGCTTTGTCCCGCTTGGCATCCGCCGCATCTGATGCTGTCGGTTGCCTATCCGACGTCACGCTATCGACCCGTTCGTATCGGCGCCTTCGTCAATCATCTGCGGACGGAACTCCCGAAGGCAGGCGCCGGAATCGTCGCCAGCACAGCGGACGCCGAGCAATCGGCGTAAACCTGCTCGGGCCGGCCGACCAGGCTGTGTGAAAAGTCAGCTGTTCGATTTTCTCATAGAATATCTGCCTCGAACGAGCTCGATTTGGAAGCAGATTTCTTCGTCAAGTTCTGTCGAATGGCAGTAATTGAGAAAACAATTCTGCGCGGCCTTCGCTCAAGCGACCTTTTACACAGCCTGTGACGCCACGCCGACGAATTCGATGTCGAACGGTCCATCCCTCACGCAGAGGAAGATGCGCGTCGACGGCCTTCGGGGGAGTGACGCGCAGCGTGTCGACGACCACGCGGCCTATACTATTCTGCAGCTGCTAGTCTTGACCCAAGTATTCTGATATGCCCTTGATTTGTCTTGGTAAGCTGTCACCGTCAATAGAAACTGGCGACTTCGACAACTGCCCTGGACAGGCGCCCGCTTGTCGCGGTTGGCATTGATGTCTGCATGAATGGAAAACTCGCGGTGGCGGCACAGGACAAGCAAAAGGAAATTGACTTCTTCGACAGCCACGCCTCCGAAAATGCCTACGACGTCTTCACGCCGGAGACCAATGCACGGCTGATCGAGACCTGCGCACGCGCGGCCTGCTTCAGGCGCGGCGGCCTGATTGCCGATCTGGGCTGCGGTTCGGGCGTATTTACCGATCAGCTGCATCGGCTTGGGTACGAAGCGGTTGGACTCGACATCAGTTCGAAACTCGTTGCGCTCGGCAAAAACAGATATTCAGGGATGCAATTCCTGCAGGGCGATGTGGAATTCCTGCCGTTTTCTTCCGGTTCTCTGGACGGCGTCCTGCTGTCCGGCCTCCTTCATCATCTTCCCGATCCCTCGCGGTGCGCCGCCGAGGTGTTTCGGGTATTGAAACCCGGCGGCAGATTCGCCGCCTTCGATCCCAACCGCATGAACCCGTTCATGTACCTTTACCGAGACCGTTCGTCTCCGCTCTATAGCCCGGTCGGAGTTACCGAGAACGAGCGGCCGGTACTCGCGCACGAGATTGCCGCGGTGTTCCGGAAATCCGGCTTCCAGGTCGGCACGGACTACATTTCGAATTTGCGATATCGCTACCTGGCCTCCTCAAGGTTGCGCTGGCTGTTGCCCGCCTATAATGCAGTTGACCGCACGCTTTTTGCACCCAGCTTCATGAAGCCCATGCGCTCGTTCGTCCTCACCCATGGTGAAAAGCCTTGACCGTCATTGATCCCCTTCGGACGGTAGCCTCGCAGACAGCGGACCTGACGGTCGTCGGGGGGGCTGGGCATGTCGGAATTCCCCTGGTGCTTTCGTTCGCCGCCAAGGGCCTCAAGGTCAATGTCAATGATTTGAACCTCGATAGTCTCGCCTGCCTGAAGGCCGGCCGGCTTCCATTCATCGAGTATGGCGCCGAGCAATTGCTGGCTAACGCGCTTCGCGACGAGCGTCTGGTCTTCACCAGCAAGCCGAGCGAGATATCGAGTTCAGGCCCGGTGATCGTCACCATCGGCACGCCGGTTGACGAGTTCCTGAATCCCGAGCGCCACGTCATCCAGCAATGCATTGACATGCTACTGCCCTATCTTCGCGACGAGCAGCTTCTCATCCTGCGTTCGACTCTATACCCCGGCACAACCGACTGGATCAGCACCTACCTGCAGCGCATGAACCGCAGCTTCAAAGTCGCATTCTGTCCGGAGCGAATTGTTCAGGGCTATGGCGTGGACGAACTGGCAGGCATGCCGCAAATCGTCAGCGGCAATTCTCCGGAAGCTGAGGAGGAAGCCGCCAGGCTGTTCCGCGGCATTGCGCCGGAGATTGTCATGCTCGATCCGATCGAGGCGGAGTTCGCAAAGCTGTTCAACAACGCCTATCGCTATATCGAGTTTGCGGTAACCAACCAGTTCTACCTGATCGCCAAATCTGCCGGCCTCGACTATCAGCGCATCCTGCGCGCGATGAAGTACAAATACCCTCGTGCCAGAAACATCCCAACGCCCGGCTACGCGGCGGGGCCGTGTCTGATGAAGGACACGATGCAACTGACCGCATTCGCCCGCAACGAGTTTTCGCTTGGCAATGCGGCGATGCTCGTCAACGAGGGACTGCCGTTGCACATCATTGCCGATCTGCGGCGTCGATACGATCTCGGCAAGATGACGGTTGGCCTGCTCGGCATGGCCTTCAAGTCGGAGATCGACGATATTCGCGCTTCGCTGAGCTACAAGTTCAAGAAGATGCTCAACGGCCACGCCCGTGAGGTTCTAACGACCGATCCATTCGTCACCGTGGACCCCGACTTGCTGCCGTTCGACGAAGTGGTTGAGCGGAGCGACCTGCTGATCCTGTGCACGCCGCATAACAGCTACAGGGATGCGGACCTCAAGGGAAAGCCGGTGGTCGATGTGTGGGGAATGCTCGAGAACGTCAATTTGATCGCCTAGAACAAGGCGAGTTCGCCGATTCGCCGACCCGGACAAAACGCCAAGCGATGCTGCCCGAAATCGACATAGTCATTCCGGTGTTCAACGAGGGTCCCAACATCCTTGCGACGCTCAGGGCGCTCGCCTGCAATGTCAAAACGCCGGCCCGGGTACTGATTTGCTACGATCTGGACGAAGACGACACATTGCCCGCCGTGCGGAACAATCCGCAGGCCTCCGCTGGCCTTGAGGTCGTATTCGTGCGCAATCCGGTACGCGGAGCGCACGGCGCCGTGATGGCCGGCTTCGCCGCCAGCACGGCCCCGATCGTCGCGGCGTATCCCGCCGATGACGATTTTAACGCCGGCATACTCGAAGGCATGGCCGACATGATCCGCGGAGGATACGACATCGTGTGCGCCAGCCGCTTCATGCCCGGCGGGTGCATGCAAGGTTGTCCCTGGCTCAAGGCGGCATTGGTCAGGACCGCCGCATTCATGCTTCATCGTATCGCCGCGCTGCCGACCAGGGATCCTACCAGCGGATTTCGGATGTTCTCGCGGCGCGTCATCGAGCAGATTGAGGTCGAATCGGACCAGGGCTTTTGCTACAGCATAGAACTGCTGGTCAAGGCGCACCGGCTGGGCTGGCGCATCGGCGAAGTCCCCGCGCTGTGGTTCGAGCGACAGCACGGCACCAGCCGATTCCGCGTGCTGAGGTGGTTGCCGGCTTATCTTCGATGGTTTCGCTACGCTTTCGGAACCACCTTACTACGTCGTTCACCGGCAACCGTGGTGCTGAAGTCCGACCGGGCGTAACAGGATCAGGGCAGATGGAAGACAAATGGCCGAGGATCAAATCCCGGCAGCGGACCAAAATCTCGCCATGGGTCGAGCTGATTGCGCGCGAGGTGGAGTTTTCACCCGAACAGCCGGCGGAGATCTATCACTCCGTCGGCCAGCTCGATTACCTCGCGATCGTTGCGCTGACGCCGGACGGCCGATTGCCGATCGTGAGACAGTATCGCCCAGCGCTGGAAGCTTTCACGTGGGAACTGCCCGCGGGGCTGGCCGAACTCGGCGAGGACCCCGCCGAGGGATGCCGGCGCGAATTGCTGGAGGAAACCGGCTACCCCACCCGTGCCATCCATCCGCTGGGAACGGCGGCCGCCTGCACCGGCCGTCTCAGCAACCGGATTCATTCTTATTTCCTGGAAACCGGCGAACGCATCGATGATTTCAAGCCGGAGCCTGGCCTTACCGTTGAGCTTGCCACGCCGTCTCAACTCGTGAGCATGATCAAGTCCGGCGAGTTCATTCAACAGATGCATATGGGCGCACTGCTGCTTGCGGAGCTGCGATCATTCATTGCGCTAAGATAGCGCTGGCAAATGACGACAC
>Ga0302279_10000700_pt1 | contig 49337 bp, 41 predicted proteins | sample III_Bog_N3_3_FD_194541 | JGI IMG/M metagenome (GOLD analysis project Ga0302279, IMG submission 194541) | Peat permafrost microbial communities from Stordalen Mire near Abisko, Sweden - III_Bog_N3_3 | ecosystem: Environmental > Terrestrial > Soil > Wetlands > Peat | place: Sweden: Abisko... | reverse complement strand
CCGATCGTGCAGGCGATCTGGCTACTGGGATCGGGCGCATAGTACAGCCCGTAGGGCGCAGCGGCCTCGCTGATCGCGAGATTGCGCACGCCGGACTCGACGACGGCGGTGCAGGCGACGGGGTCGACCGCGAGGATGCGCGTGAACTTCGCGAGCGACAGCGTAACCCCTTGCGGATGCGGCATCGCGCCTCCCGACAATCCGGTGCCGGCACCGCGCGCGACGACCGGCACGCCGCGCGCATGGCAGAGCTGCAGAATCGCCGCGATCTGTGCGCGCGTCTCGGGCAGTACGACGCACAGCGGCGAGGCACGGAACGCCGTCAGCCCGTCGCATTCGTAGGGCGCCGTGTCCTCACGGCCCGCCAGGATCGCGCGCGTGGGCAGGATCCGCGCGAGTTCGCCCAGCAGCTCGGTCGGTCGGACGGCAGCATTCATGGGCCCGACAATAAGCGATGGCGCAGGTCGCCGCAAATCAGCGGTATGATTGCGCGGATGAGTACCCGTCCTGCGCCCCGCGCGCTGCTGCGCGCCCTGTTCGATGCCGCGATCGCCTCCGCACAGCCTGCCCGCTGCATTCCCGCTCATCTGCCCGAGCCGCCGCGGGGCCGACTGATCGTGATCGGCGCCGGCAAGGCGTCCGCGGCGATGGCGCAAGCCTTCGAGGACCACTGGCAGGGGCCGCTGTCGGGGCTGGTCGTGACCCGTTACGGCTACGCCGTGCCCTGCCAGCGGATCACGATCGTCGAGGCCGCGCATCCGGTACCCGATGAGGCCGGCCTGCAGGCGGCATCGCGCATGCTGGAACTGGTGCGGGATCTCACTGCCGATGACCTGGTCGTGTGCCTGATCTCCGGCGGCGGCTCAGCGTTGTTGCCGCTGCCGGCGCCAGGTCTGAACCTCGAGCACAAACAGGCGGTCGGCCGTGCGCTGCTGCGCTCCGGCGCGACGATCAGCGAGTTCAACTGCGTGCGCCGCCACCTGTCGGCCATCAAGGGCGGACGTCTCGCCGCCGCCTGTCATCCGGCGCGCGTCCTGACGCTGATGATCTCCGACGTGCCCGGAGACCGGCCGGTGGATATTGCCTCCGGCCCCACAGTCGGGGACCCGACGACCTGTGCCGATGCGCTGGCGATCCTCGCCCGCTACCAGGTCGAGGTGCCCGCCGCGGTGCGCGAGGTACTCGAGAGCGGCCGCGGCGAGTCGGTAAAGCCCGATGATCCGCGGCTCGCCGGAGCGGAGCTGCGCATGATCGCCGCTCCGCAGCTGGCGCTCGAGGCAGCGGCGCAGGTCGCCCGGGATGCCGGCTACGCAACGCACATCCTCAGCGACTCCATCGAGGGCGAAGCGCGCGATGTCGGCAGCGTGCTCGCCGCCATCGCGTTGCAGGTCGCCGGGCGCGGCCAGCCGTTCACGGCCCCCTGTGTGCTGTTGTCCGGCGGCGAGACCACGGTGACGGTGCGCGGGCGCGGCCGCGGCGGCCGCAACGTCGAGTTCCTGCTGTCCTTGGGCGTCGCGCTCGGCGGCCATCCGCGCATCCACGCGCTCGCCGGCGACACGGACGGAGTCGACGGGCTCGAGGAGATTGCCGGCGCGGTGCTCGGGCCCGACACCTTGGCGCGCGCCTGGGCGCTCGGCCTGCGGCCGAAGGACGCGCTGGCTAACAACGACGGGCACGGCTTCTTCGGCGCGCTCGGCGACGCGGTGGTCACGGGTCCCACGCTGACCAACGTCAACGATTTTCGCGCGATCGTGATCGAGTGATCAGCCGCCTCGCCACTTGATCGAACAGCCGATCGCGACGTGCTGCTCGGCCGGGCCCGCGCCGGTCGCCCCAACGAGGCACATCGCCTCGTAGAGATCCCGCCGCGTGCCCTCCGGGGCGCTCTCCTTGCGCGACGCATCGAGACGGCCGCGGTAGCGCAGCTTCAGGTCCGCGTCGAAGCCAAAGAAGTCCGGCGTGCAGACCGCGCCATAGGCTCTGGCGACGACCTGCGACTCATCGTGCAGGTACGGGAACGAGAGCCCGGACGCGAGATCCACCATCCGTGCAAAACTGTCTTCCGGATAGGCCTCGGCGTCGTTGGCATTGATGCCGATCACGTGGATGCCGAGCGCAGCGAGATCGCGGGCGTCGCGCACGAGGCGCGGCAGGATAGCCTTGACGTAGGGGCAGTGGTTGCAGATGAACGCCACCAGGGTGCCGCGCGGGCCGCGCAGTTCCTGCAGTGAGTGGGACCGGCCATCGACGCCCGGCAGCGTGAACGGCGGCGCGGCAAAGCCGATCTCGGCCGTCGGCGCCTCAGCGGCCATCGTTCCCCCCCGCGCCGGTCGGCAGCAACAAGCCAGGCAGCTCGCCCAGATGATCGATCAGCAGATCGCAGGGCAGCGAGCGCGGATCCTTGCCCTCGTTGTAGCCGTGCGGCACACAGATCACCGGGATACCGGCGGCGTGTGCGGCCTGTACGTCGTTGGTCGAGTCGCCGACCATCAGCGCCTCGGCGGCGCTGCAGCCGAGCGACTCGCAGGCGAACAGCAGCGGCTGCGGATCGGGCTTGCGCCGCTCGCAGGTATCGCCGCCGACGACGCAGTCGACCCACCCTGACAGGCCCCGCAGCTTGAGAAGCGCCGTCGCGAAGCGAGGGTAGGTGTTGGTGACGACCGCGATGCGCACGCCGGCCTCGTGCAACTGGCGCAGCGTGTCCGCGCCGCCGTCGTACACCCGGGCAACGCAGTCGCCGGACTCCTCGAGCGCACCGTAGTGATGGAAGAATCGATCGAGCAGCTCACCCTGCAATGCGGGGTCGAGCGCGCGGCCATGGAACTGTGCGGCGCGCTCGATCAGGATCGGTGTACCGCGTCCGATCATCGAGTGCACCGCATCCGCGGGCACCGGCGGCCAGCCATGATCGGCGAGCGCACGGTTAAGCCCCAGCGCAATATCGGCGGCGGTGTCCAGCAGGGTGCCATCGAGGTCGAACAGTACGGCGCGCAACGCGCGGGCGCGCCAGCGGGCAGGCGCGGCAACAGTATTCAGCATAGGGTGGAAATTATGCCTGAACTTGCAGGCGGTAGACGGTTGAACATTTAGTTAATTATATATGACTATATGTTCATTTTGATGACATTATTGAGCACCTTTCTATCTTCTTGTTGACCGTGAATTCAGCAACACTGGCGGTTCGTGATGGACGCGGGAGGAGCTAAGGACATGGTCGATTACATTGGTGTAGCGGACGTGGTGCGGCTGATCGAGGCCGTGGGTCCTGGGGCGTTCATCGAGCGCCTTGCAGGCGAGATCCTCGCCGACTACCGGCGCTGGAGCGAATTCGAGAAATCGGCGCGCCTCGCCAGCCATTCCGCTGTCGGCGTGATCGAGCTGATGCCGACGAGCGACGGGCGGCTGTTCTCGTTCAAGTACGTCAACGGCCACCCGAAGAACACTGCGGAGGGACTGCTGACCGTGACCGCGTTCGGCGTGCTCGCCGATGTCGCCACCGGCTATCCGCTGCTGCTGTCGGAACTGACCGTCACCACCGCACTGCGCACCGCAGCGATGTCCGCGCTTGCGGCGCAGTGGCTTGCGCGCAAGGACAATCGCGTCATGGCGCTGATCGGCAATGGCGCGCAGAGCGAGTTCCAGGCGATCGCCTTCCACCGCATGCTCGGCATCCGCGAGCTGCGCCTGTACGACGTCGATCCGCTGGCTACCGCGAAGCTGGTACGAAACCTGAGCGCCATGCCGGAACTGCATGACCTCCGCGTCACAAGCTGCGCCTCGACAGCCGAGGCCTGCCGCGGCGCGGACATCGTCACGACCGTCACCGCGGACAAGCGCAATGCGGTGATCCTGACGCCGCCGATGATCGCCCCTGGCATGCACATCAACGCCGTCGGCGGCGACTGCCCGGGCAAGACCGAGCTGCACGGCGACATCCTGCGCCGCCCTGACGCAAAGGTGTTCGTCGAGTACGAGCCGCAGTCGCGGATCGAGGGCGAGATCCAGCAATTGACGCCGGACTTCCCCGTCACGGAGTTTGCCCAGGTCGTGCACGGCGGCAAATCCGGCCGCCACAGCGACCGCGAGATCACCGTATTCGACTCGGTCGGCTTCGCACTGGAGGACTATTCGGCGCTGCGCTTCCTGCATGCGCTGCTCGCCGAGGGCCACATCGCGCGCCGCCAGATCGACCTGATCCCGGCGCTCGACGATCCGAAGAACCTGTTCGGCGGCACGATCGGCGCCGCGCGCTCGCGCCCGCGGCTGGTCCGCAGCGCCTGACGCGGACCCAGCCCCGATGTCAGCGCAAGCCACCCTGATCGGAGCGCCGACCGACATCGGCGCGGGGACCCGCGGCGCCTCGATGGGACCGGAGGCGCTGCGCGTCGCCGGCATCGCGCGCACACTCGTGTCGCAAGGCCTCATGGTCAGGGACCGCGGTGACCTGACGGGCCCGGCGAACCCGGAGCAGGCCCCCGACCATGGTTACCGTCACCTGGGCGAGGTCCTTGCCTGGACACGCGCGGTCCACGATGCCGTCTACGCCGAGCTTGCCGATGAGCGACTGCCGATCCTGCTCGGCGGCGATCACGCCCTGAGCATAGGCTCGATCAGCGCTGTGGCGCGCCGCTGCCGTGAACGCAGCCGCCCGCTGCGGATCCTGTGGCTGGACGCGCACGCGGATTTCAATACCAGTGTGCTGACGCCGAGCGGCAACCTGCACGGCATGCCCGTTGCCTGCCTGTGCGGACTGGGACCATCGGAATTGACCGGGCTCAGCGGCCAGGTCCCGGCGATCGTACCGGCCGCGATCCGCGAGATCGGCATCCGCAGCGTCGATCAGGGCGAGAAGCGCCTGGTCCACGCGACCGGCATCGAGGTGTTCGACATGCGCTACATCGACGAGGTCGGCATGCGCCGCACGCTCGAGGTCGCGCTCGAGGGACTGGATCCCCATACGCACCTGCATGTCAGCTTCGATGTGGACTTCCTCGACCCGGGCATCGCGCCGGGCGTCGGCACCACGGTGCCCGGCGGACCTTCATATCGCGAAGCGCAGTTGTGCATGGAAATGATCGCCGACACCGGCTGCCTCGCATCGCTCGATGTGATGGAACTGAATCCGGCGCTTGATGTGCGCAACCGCACCGCTGAAGTGGCCGTGGACCTGGTAGCCTCGCTGTTCGGCAAGAGTACGCTGATGCGCCGCTGAGAGATCCATGAACGAAGTCGCGTAGTCTTCAGGGAACCCCTTACGGTACCGGGCTGCCACTCGGGTACAATGGGTTTTTACCCGAGGGTTCCGGCGAGATGATCTGGAAGTTCCGACATGCGGTGGTGCGAGCGCCAACAGAGAGCTTTGCCGGGGGCCTGACCAGCGCAGGCCTTGGCGAGCCCGACGTACGCCTGGCGCGCGCGCAGCATGCCGCGTACTGCGAAGCGCTGCACAGTTGTGGCCTCGAGGTGCACGCGCTCGCACCCGACGAGCGCTATCCGGACGGAACCTTCGTCGAAGACACGGCGATCGTGACGGAGCGCGTCGCGATCACGACGCGGCCCGGGGCCCCCTCCCGACTCGGCGAAGTGCCCTCGGTGGCCGAGGCGCTGTCGAGGATCCGCGGCGACCTGTACGAGATCGTTGCGCCGGGCAGCGTCGATGGCGGCGACATCTGCGAGGTCGACGACCATTACTTCATCGGCCTGTCGGCGCGCACCAATGACGAGGGTGCCCGCCAGCTCATCAACATCCTGCGGGCACACGGATACAGCGCCTCGACGATCAACATCCGCGCCAATCGCAGGCTGCTGCATCTGAAATCCGGCATCGCCTATCTGGGCGAGCGCCGCCTGCTGTTGTCCAGCGACTTCCCCGTCGTCCCGGAGCTCTCGCGCTACCATCTGCTGCGCACGCCGCCGGACGAGGACTATGCGGCGAACTGCGTGCGCATCTACGAGCGCGTGCTGATCCCGTCGGGGTATCCGCACTTTGCAGAGATGGTGCGGCGCCTGGGACTCGCGGCAATCCCGCTCGACATGTCGGAGTTCCGCAAGATGGACGGCGGGCTGTCCTGCCTGTCGCTGCGCTTCTGAGCGAAGCTCGCGCCCCCCGTCAGGGCCAGCGCTGCGGTACGCGCTGTACCCGGGCCGGGTCGTAGCCCATGGCGGCGGCACGGTCCAGCAGCTGTTGGTAATCGGCAGCGCTGATCTCAGGCGTTCGGGCCATGATCCAGACATAGTCGCGCGCATTGCGCGCGATGATCGTCTCACTGTACGCATCGTCCAGATAGGCGATCAGGTATTCGGCCCGTATGGGCCAGATGAACTGCATGCCCCAGGTGGCGTTGGTCGCGCTATCGGTGACCCAGCCGCGCGGCCGGTGGGTCTTCAGCGGTCCGTCGAAGGCACCCTGATGGAACGTGAAGGTCGTGGCAATCGTGCCGTCCGACGCCAGCCGGTAGGACTCGATCGCGTTGTGCGCACCCTTCTCGATGAACGTCGGGATGTTGGCTATCACGTACCAGTCCCCCATGAAGCGGGGCAGGTCGACGTGCGCAACGGTCTTGATCGGTTCTCGCGGCATGGAGGCACAGCTCGCTACCCCAAGGCACGCGGCCAGGGTCAGTATGGTCAGGGCTCGCATCGCGCTTAAACTACCACAAGGCCGAAGCGGCACAAGGCGACCTTCTTCGGTAGACTTAAGTTCCATGAAGCGTCACAACCTCAACGCCGCGCTCGCCGCGACCCTGCTGGTCCTCGCCGCAAGCGGGGCTGAGGCGGCCGAGCGGTCAGGCGGATGCATCGAGTTTGCCTGGGATGTGCGCGCCGAGCACCTGCTGTTCGCGATGAATCCACTTCCCCTGGCCGCAGGCGTCGATCGTGCGACGACGCCCACTGTCACGGTGGACCGGCTGTATCAGCTGCACCTGCAGCGCCACGCCGACGTGACATTTCCCATGCCGCCCGGCGTGCGCGAGCTGCGCGCGGAAGGCTTCGGTGGCCTCGCGCAGCTGCAGGTCGCGGTGCCGGGAACCTACCGGATCTCGGCCGACCAGCCGCTGTGGATCGACGTCGCGTTCAACGGTGCACTGTTGAAGCCGCTCGATTACCAGGGGCGGCGCGACTGCACGAATCCGCACAAGATCGTCGAGTTCCAGCTGCCGATGGGCGTGAACCTGACGCTGCAGATCAGCAACGCGACCAGCGCCGAGGCACGAATCTCGGTCACGCCGGCGCCTGAGCCTGCGCGATGAAGCCGACCTCCCCGCATTTGCAACCCACCTCAAGGAGTACACCATGGGATTTCTCGATTCCGCGATCAGCAGCCTGACGGGCGGCAACAGCGGCACAGGCTCGATGGAACAGGCGGTCTCCGCCCTCCTGCAACAACACGGCGGCATCGGCGGCCTCGTGACCCAGCTGACACAGGGAGGCCTCGGGACCCAGGTGGCCTCATGGATCGGCAATGGCCAGAACCAGGCGGTGACCGCCGGCGAGATCACCCAGGCATTGGGCTCCGGATCCGTCGGCGCACTCGCACAGAGGCTCGGGATCAATCCGCAGGAAACCGGCGAGCTGCTGGCCAAGGCGCTACCGCACCTCGTCGATCATCTGACCCCGGGCGGGCAGCTGCCGGCGAACGCAAGCCAGGTGCCGTCCGGGTCCGCCCTGACCTCCGCAGTCGAGGCGATCGCCTCGCGCCTGCTGGCCTGAACGCCTACTGGATCGCGCCGAGGAAGTCGCGCTTGCCGAGCTCGACGCCGTTCTGGCGCAACAGCGCGTAGACCATCGCGCAGTGGAAGTAGAAGTTCGGCAGCACGAATTTGGTCAGGTACCCGGCGCCGGTGAATTTCAGCGTACCGCTCCCGGCGGGGATCACGACTTCCCGGGTCTCGGCACCCTCGAACTGGCTCGCCTTGACGGTGGCGAGGAATGCGAGCGTCTTCGCAACCCGCGCCTTGAGTTCAGGCAGCGTCGTCTCGGTGTCCTCGAACTTCGGGTTGTCGACGCCGGCGAGGCGTGCCGCGCAGCCCTTGGCCATGTCACAGGCGATCATGACCTGGCGTGTGAACGCCAGCATGTCCGGGAAGATCCGCGACTGGGCCAGCACGATCGAGTCGAACTTGCGCGCCTCGGCGTGCGCAATACCCTTGTCCAGCACGGCGGACAGGTTGGTCAGGCCCAGAGTCAGGGCGGGAATCGACATATCGTAAAGGGTGACGCTCATTGGCGGATCTCCTGCAAAAGAGTGGGAATTCAGGCACCGCTCGAGCGTATCTACGCAGAAATACCGACTCAGGCAGGGCCCGTTAATGATACCGTGTCCGGCCTGAACGCGGAGTCTCTCGTGATACCTGAAAAACTGAACGACAGCGGTGGACGTCCCGGCTCGATGAGCTCGGATGACCTGACGATGGATTTCCGTGCCCGCCTGATGCACCAGCAGGCTGAAAACGCCGCACGTCGCAAGGTTGACCTCGCGGCGCAGTCCTCGCGTCTGAACAGCGCCGAGGAACGGATCAGGATCTGGGAGCGGCTCCACGAGGTGACGCTGCCGCGGGACCCTGCACATCGCCTGATCGAGATCATTGCCGCGAACACCGGCCTGACCGAGGCTGAAGTGCGCGACGAGCAGCGCCGCCGCGCCGACGTCCGCCTCGCCCGTGCCGCCGCTGCGGCGACCCCCACCACGCCTTAACCGGCGATGATCCCCTGGCTGCGCAGGTAGCCGATGACTGCCTGGGCGGACTCCTCCGGCGTCAGCTGCTGCGTGTCGAGCCGTACTTCCGGCTGCTCGGGCGGCTCGTACGGTGAGTCGATGCCGGTGAAATTCTTCAGCTCGCCACGCCGCGCCTTGCGATACAGGCCCTTCGCATCGCGGCGCTCGGCTTCCGCGAGCAGCACGTCGACGAAGACCTCGATGAACTCACCGGCCTGAACCAGGCCGCGCGCCATGCGCCGCTCGGCGCGGAACGGCGATATGAACGAGACCAGCACGATCAGCCCGGCATCGAGCATCAGCCGCGCCACTTCCGCGACCCGGCGGATATTCTCGACCCGGTCGGCATCGGTGAACCCGAGGTCCTTGTTGAGTCCGTGGCGCACGTTGTCGCCATCCAGCAGGTAAGTCTGGCGGCCATCGGCATGCAACTGCCGCTCGACCAGGTTGGCGATCGTCGACTTGCCCGCGCCCGACAGGCCAGTGAACCACAGGATGCAGGGCTTCTGGTGGCTGAGTGCGGCGCGGGCGACCTTGTTCACATCGAGCGCCTGCCAGTGCACGTCCTGTGAGCGGCGCATCGCCGCATGCAGCAGGCCGGCGCCGACCGTGTGATTGCTGAGCCGATCGATGAGGATGAAGCCACCGAGCACGCGACTCTCCCGATAGGGTTCGAACGCGATCGCACTGCCGACCTCGACGGTACAGACGCCGATATCATTTAATTCAAGTTGTTTGACAGGAATATGTTCCATAGTATTGATATCAATACGATATTTTATCGGAGTCACTGTGGCGCTGATCGTCCTGGCAGCCAGTTTCAGCAGGTAGGCCCGCCCGGGGATCAGCGGCTCCTCATGCATCCAGATCAGCGTGGCCTCGAACTGGTGTCCGACGCCCGCTGGTGCATCGGCCGCGACGATGACGTCGCCCCGGCTGACGTCGATCTCCTCGGCCAGCGTCAGGGTCACCGCCTCCCCGGCCACCGCCTCCTGCGTCGCAGCGCCGGCCGACAGCACCCCGGCGACGGTGCCGCGCCGGCCCGACGGCAGGACCCTGACACGGTCACCGACCCGGACCACGCCACTGGCAATGAGGCCGGAGAAACCGCGGAAGTCGGGGGTCGGCCGGCTGACCCATTGCACCGGCATGCGCAGCGCCCTGTCCGTAGCAGCGTCGTCCAGCGGCACGGTCTCCAGGAACCGCAGCAGGCTGGGTCCGCGGTACCACGGCATGCGCTCGCTGGCGACGACCACGTTGTCCCCCGCGACGGCGCTGACGGGAATGCAGGTGACCTCGCGGATGCCCACCTGCGCTGCAAATTTGCGATAGTCGCGCTCGATCGCGGTCAGCGTCTCCTGCGAGTAGCCGACCAGGTCCATTTTGTTGACTGCGAGCACGACGCGGCGGATGCCGAGCAGCGACACGAGGTAGCTGTGGCGGCGCGTCTGCGTCAACACGCCCTTGCGCGCATCGACGAGGATCACGGCCAGGTCCGCCGACGAGGCGCCGGTGACCATGTTGCGCGTGTATTGTTCGTGCCCCGGGGTATCGGCGACGATGAACTTGCGCGCCGGGGTCGTGAAGAACCGGTATGCGACGTCGATCGTAATTCCCTGTTCGCGTTCCGCGGCGAGCCCATCGACCAGCAGCGCGAAATCGATCTCGCCGCCGCGGGTACCGACGCGCCGGGAGTCGATCTCCAGCGCCGCCAGCTGGTCCGCAAAGATCATCTGCGTCTCGAACAGCAGGCGCCCGATCAGCGAGGACTTGCCGTCGTCGACCGAGCCGCAGGTGATGAAACGCAGCAGGCCCTTGTTCTGGTGCGCCGCAAGATAGGCGTCGACATCCATCAGAAGTAGCCTTCCTGTTTCTTGCGTTCCATGGAGCCCGCGCCGTCATGATCGACCGCACGGCCCTGCCGCTCCGACGTCGTCGCCAGCAGCATCTCGCCGATCACCTCCGGGATGGTCACCGCGCTGCTCTCGGTGGCACCGGTCAGCGGATAACAGCCCAGCGTGCGGAAGCGCACGTTGCGGATCTCGGGCACTTCACCCGGCTCGAGGGGGAGCCGCTCGTCATCGACCATGATCAGCCGCTCGCCGCGGCGCACGACGGGGCGCGGCGCCGACAGGTACAACGGCACGATCGGCACCTGCTGCTGGTGGATGTACTGCCAGACGTCGAGCTCGGTCCAGTTCGACAGCGGAAAGACACGGATGCTCTCGCCGGGATTCTTGCGGGCGTTGTACAGCTGCCAGAGTTCCGGGCGCTGATTCTTCGGGTCCCAGCGATGCTGCGCGGAGCGGAACGAGAAGATGCGCTCCTTCGCGCGGCTCTTCTCCTCGTCGCGCCGGCCGCCACCGAAGGCGGCGTCGAAGCGATAGCGGTCGAGTGCCTCGAGCAGCGCCTGCGTCAGCATGATGTCCGCGTAGGTGGCGCCGTGCGTCCAGGGCCGGATACCGGCGCGCGTGCCGGCCTCGTTGCTGTGCACGAGCAGCTCGAGCCCGAACCGCTGCGCAGTCGCGTCGCGGAACTCGAGCATCTCGCGGAAATCCCAGCCGCTGGCGATCTGCAGCAAAGGGAACGGCGGCTTCGCCGGCGCGAAGGCCTTCAGGGCGAGGTGCAGCATCACCGAGCTGTCCTTGCCGATCGAATACAGCATCACCGGTCGCTCGCACTCCGCGACAACCTCGCGGAAGATGTGGATGCTCTCGGCTTCCAGGCGCTGAAGATGGGTGAGCGTGCGGCTCATTCCCTGTAGTGCGCGGTCGTCTTCTGCCGGACCTCGGCGGCGGTGACGCCCGGTGCGAGTTCGGCCAGCCGGAAGCTTCCCGACCGCCCTTCCCGCACGAACACGGCGAGGTCCGTGATCAGGATGTCGACGACATTCGTGCCCGTCAGCGGCAACTCGCAGTGCTCGCGAAACTTCGCGCTGCCGTCCTTTGCGCTGTGTTCCATGATCACGACGACACGCGGCACGCCGGCCACCAGGTCCATGGCGCCGCCCATGCCCTTGACCATCTTGCCGGGCACCATCCAGTTGGCCAGGTCGCCATTCTCGGCAACTTCCATGGCCCCGAGCACCGACAGGTTGATGTGACCGCCGCGGATCATCGCAAAGCTGTCGGCGGAGGAAAAATACGCGGTGATCGGCAGTTCGGTGATCGTCTGCTTGCCGGCATTGATCAGGTCCGCATCCTCGTCGCCGGGATAAGGAAACGGCCCCATGCCGAGCATGCCGTTCTCGGACTGCAGGACCACGCTCATACCGGCGGGGATGTAGTTCGCGACCAGCGTCGGGATACCGATGCCGAGGTTGACGTAGAAGCCATCCTGCAGTTCCTGCGCGGCGCGGGCCGCCATCTGTTCACGGGACCACGGCATGGGACCCCTCCTCGCGACTGCGGACGGTGAGTTTCTCGATCAGGCGGCTGTAGCCCTGGCCGCGGACGATGCGCTGGACGTAGATGCCGGGCGTATGGATGTGGTCAGGATCCAGCGTGCCGGGCTCGACCAGTTCCTCGACCTCGGCGATCGTGACACGTCCGGCAGTGGCCATGTTCGGGTTGAAGTTGCGCGCCGTCTTGCGGTAGACCAGGTTGCCCTCGGTGTCGCCGCGCCAGGCACGCACGATCGAGACGTCGGCGACCAGGCCGCTCTCGAGAATGTAGGTCTCGCCGTTCACGACGCGCTGTTCCTTGCCTTCCGCGACCATCGTACCCGCGCCGACGCGCGTGTAGAAGCCGATGATGCCGGCGCCGCCGGCGCGGATGCGCTCGGCCAGCGTCCCCTGCGGGTTGAATTCGAGCTCGAGCTCCCCGGCGAGGTACTGCCGCTCGAACTCCTTGTTCTCGCCGACATAGGAGGAGATCATCTTCGCGATCTGCCGCGTCTGCAGCAGAACCCCCAGGCCGAAGCCGTCGAGTCCGGCATTATTTGACACGACGGTCAGCCCGCGCACGCCGAGCTCGTGGATCGCCGCGATCAGGTTCTCCGGCACGCCGCAGGCACCGAACCCGCCCGACATCACCGTCATGCCGTCCCGCAGCACGTCGCGCAGCGCGCTGACGGCATCCGGATACACCTTGGACCTGCGCAATTCACTCATCGGCGTCACCTCGCGGCCGTTGCCGCATCCAGCGTATTCGACATCAGCATCGCAATGGTCATCGGCCCGATCCCGCCGGGCACCGGGCTGATCCAGCCCGCTCGCGGCAGAGCCGCCTCGAATTCGACGTCGCCGACCAGCTTGCCGGTCGCCTCGTTGCGGTTGATGGCCACGTCGAACACGGCTGCGCCCTCGCGGATCCACTCGCCCCGGATCAGGCCAGCCCTGCCGGCCGCGGCGACGAGGATTTCCGCGCCCTCCACCGCCGCGCGCAGGTCGCGGGTCGCCGTGTGGCACACGGTGACGGTGCAGCCTGCGAGCAGCAGCTCAAGGGCCATCGGCCGCCCGACGATATTCGAGGCACCGACCACGGTAGCGCTCTTGCCGCGCAGCTCAATCCCGTACTCGGTCGCGAGGCGGATCACGCCCCAGGGTGTACAGGGACGCAGCGCCGGGCGCTTCTGCGCGAGCAGGCCGGTGTTGTACGGGTGGAAGCCGTCGACGTCCTTGCGCGGATCGATCGCATCGAGAATCGCATTCGGATCGATGCCGGCCGGCAACGGCAGCTGCAACAGGATTCCGTCGACACGCTCATCGGCGTTCAGCATCGCGATCAGCGCCAGCAGTTCCTTTGCCGAGACGGTCTCCGGCGGCGTGTGCGCAAAGGAGGCGATGCCGGCCTCCTCGCAGGCTTTGTGCTTGGAACGCACATAGATCGCCGAATCCGACTGCGCGCCGACCTGCACCAGCGCGAGCCCGGGCGGCCGGCCTCGCGCCTGCAGGAACGCGGCCGCCCGCGCCTTCGCGTCGGCACGCACCCGGGCGCCGACGGCCTTGCCGTCCATCACGATCGCGGACTGTGCCATGGTCCGTCAGTAGCGGTACTGGTCACCCTTGTACGGACCCTGCTGGCTGACACCGATGTAGCGTGCCTGGGCATCGGTCAGTTCGGTCAGCTGGGCGCCGAGCTTGGTGAGCTGCAGACGCGCGACCTTCTCGTCCAGGTGCTTGGGCAGCACGTAGACGCCGACGGGATACTGCCGCGTGTTGCCGTACAGCTCGAGCTGCGCGAGGACCTGGTTGGCAAACGAGGAGCTCATCACGTAGGAGGGGTGGCCGGTGCCGCAGCCCAGGTTCACGAGGCGACCCTCGGCAAGCAGGATGATCCGCTTGCCGTCCGGGAAGATCACATGATCGACCTGCGGCTTGATGTTGTCCCAGGTGTAGCGCTTGAGCGCTGCGACTTCGATCTCGTTGTCGAAGTGGCCGATGTTGCAGACGATCGCCTGGTCCTTCATGCGCGCCATATGATCATGTGTGATCACGTGCAGGTTGCCGGTCGCGGTGACGAAGATGTCGGCCTTGTCGGCGGCATAGTCCATCGTCACGACGCGGTAGCCTTCCATCGCGGCCTGCAGCGCGCAGATCGGGTCGACTTCGGTGACCCAGACCTGGGCAGAGAGGGCACGCAGCGCCTGCGCCGAGCCCTTGCCGACGTCGCCGTAGCCGGCAACGACGGCGACCTTGCCGGCGATCATCACATCGGTGGCGCGCTTGATCGCGTCGACGAGGGACTCGCGGCAGCCGTACAGGTTGTCGAACTTGGACTTGGTGACCGAATCGTTGACATTGATCGCCGGGAACGCGAGCGTGCCTTCCTTCGCCATCTGGTAGAGGCGCTTGACGCCCGTGGTCGTCTCCTCGGTGACGCCCCGGACCTTCGCGAGACGCGTCGAGTACCAGGCCGGATCGACCTTCAGCTTCGCCTTGATCGCGGCGAACAGGCACTCCTCTTCCTCGCTGGTCGGCTTCGCGATGACCGCCAGGTCCTTCTCCGCCCGTGCGCCGAGGTGCAGCAACAGCGTTGCATCGCCGCCGTCGTCGAGGATCATGTTCGTGTAGCCATGGTCCGGCCACTCGAAGATCCGGTGCGTGTAGTCCCAGTACTCGGTGAGCGTCTCGCCCTTGTACGCGAACACCGGCGTGCCGCCCGCAGCGATTGCCGCGGCGGCGTGGTCCTGCGTCGAGTAGATGTTGCACGAGGCCCAGCGAACCTCGGCGCCGAGCGCCGTCAGCGTCTCGATCAGCACCGCGGTCTGGATAGTCATATGCAGGCTGCCGGTGATGCGCGCGCCGCGCAGCGGCTGGCCGGCCGCGTATTCATGGCGGATCGCCATCAGTCCCGGCATCTCGGTCTCCGCGATGCGGATTTCCTTGCGGCCCCAGTCGGCCAGCGACAGGTCCTTGACCAGGTAATCGGGGATCGGCTTGATTGCTGCGTTCATGTCGTTGGCTCCTGTGACCGCGCCGTCAGCCGGCACGCGTTGATTTGATTTCTGCGGCGAGCGCTGCCGCCTTGTCTGTCCGCTCCCAGGTGAATTCCGGCTCCTTGCGGCCGAAGTGTCCGTAGGATGCGGTCTTCTGGTAGATCGGCCGCGCGAGATCGAGCATCTCGCGCAGGCCAAACGGGGTCAGATCGAAATGCGCGCGGACGATCTGCGTCAGGCGCTTGTCCGGCAGCTTGCCGGTACCGAAGGTCTCCACCATGATCGAGGTCGGTTCGGCCACGCCGATCGCATAGGAGACCTGGACCTCGCAGCGCGCGGCGAGTCCCGCGGCGACGATATTCTTCGCCACATAGCGCGCCGCATAGGCAGCTGAACGGTCGACCTTGGACGGATCCTTGCCCGAGAAGGCGCCGCCGCCGTGGCGCGCGAAGCCACCGTAGGTATCGACGATGATCTTGCGCCCGGTGAGGCCGCAGTCGCCGACCGGGCCGCCGATGACGAAGCGCCCGGTCGGGTTGATGTGATAGCGGGTGTGCTTGTCGAGCCATTTCTTCGGCAGCACGGGCTTCAGGATCTCCTCCATGACCGCCTCGCGCAGATGCCGCGTGCTGACGTCGTCGCTGTGCTGCGTCGAGAGCACGACGGCCTCGAGTCCGACCGGCACGTCGTCCTCGTAGCGCAGCGTCACCTGGCTCTTCGCGTCAGGGCGCAGCCAGGGCAGCTTGCCGCTCTTGCGCACCTGGGCCTGGCGCTTGACGAGGCGATGCGCGAGCGTGATCGCGGCGGGCATCAGCACGTCGGTCTCGTCTGAAGCGTAGCCGAACATCAGCCCCTGGTCGCCGGCGCCCTGCTTGCGGGCATCCTTGCGGTCGACGCCCTGGGCAATGTCGGGGGACTGCTTGCCGATGATGTTCAGCACACCGCAGCTCGCGCCGTCGAAGCCCATCTCGGAGGTGTCGTAACCGATGTCCAGCACGGTCTTGCGGACGATCGCCTCGACGTCCACCCAGGCGCTGGTCGTGACTTCGCCGGCGACGATGACGACGCCGGTCTTGACGAGGGTCTCGCAGGCGACGCGGCCGCGCGGGTCGGCCAGGATGATCGCATCGAGGATTGCATCGGAAATCTGGTCCGCGACCTTGTCCGGATGTCCTTCGGAAACCGATTCCGAGGTAAAGGAGAAACTCTTGCTCATGTAAATGGTCCTGGTTGACTGTCGCCGAAATTCTGTGTGTAACGCTGCGCAAACTCGGCCGCCGTGAAACGGTGGTTCTGCGGCCCGCGCGACTCGATCTTGATTGCCCCCATCAGCGAGGCGACCCGCCCGGTCGTCTCCCAGTCGAGGCCCCGCAGCAATCCGTGGATTAGACCAGCGCGGTAGGCGTCTCCGCAACCGGTCGGGTCGACGACCGCCCGGGGTGCCGCGCAGGGCACCTCGATGCTGCGCCCGCCCGCATGGATCACGGACCCTTCGGCCGCGCGGGTCACGATCAGCGCCTCGACCTCCCCCATCACGTCCGCAGCCGTCAGGCCGGTCTTCTGGCGCAGCATGCCCCACTCGTAGTCATTGACGGCCACCCAGGTCGCCTGGGCGATGAACGTGCGCAGCTCCGCCGCGTCGAACATCGGCAGCCCCTGGCCCGGATCGAAGATGAACGGGATACCGGCTGCCGCGAACTGCGCCGCATGCTCGATCATGGCCTGGCGCCCGTCGGGCGCGACGATACCGAGTGCGATGTCGCCGGCCACGTCCGTGACGCGGTTGCGATGCGCTTCCTGCATGGCGCCCGGATGAAACGCGGTGATCTGGTTGTCATCGAGATCGGTCGTGATGTAAGCCTGTGCGGTGAACTGATCCTCGATCACGCCGATATGTTCAACCGGCACGCCGAGACGCTGCAGGCGGTCCCGGTAGGGACCGAAATCATGGCCGGCGGTCGCCATCGGAATGCCGCGGTCGCCGAGCAGCGCGAGACCGTAGGCAATGTTCGCGGCGCAGCCGCCGAACTCGCGGCGCATCTCGGGGACGAGGAACGAAACATTGAGGATATGCAGCTGGTCAGGCAGGATATGGGAACGGAAGCGGTCCTGGAACACCAGGATGGTGTCATAGGCCACTGAGCCGCAGATCAAGGCCGTACCACCGCCGCGTGACTGACGCGCCATCCATCATTCCTGTCTGGGGTAAACTCCCATTGTAACCGGAAACATCCGGTCCCGCTGTTGCTACATTGTACAAAATACAGCCGCGACTGTGACGTGCAGCATGGATTGCACTCGGCGCGGGGATAATCACGTGCTTACCTATTTCTGGTGCTGTGCATGACTTTCGATCGATTCAGCGCATTTCTGCTGCGATACACGCCGGGCTTCGGCCCGGGCTCGGCCCGCGCCATCGCGAAGGCGGCCGCTGCCATCGGCGCAGGCGCCGCGAGCGCCCTCTCTAGCCGGCCAACGGCACACGATGTCATCAGCGCCTTCCGGCTCATCCTCGGCCGCGACCCGGCCGAAGAGCAGATCCAGGCGTTCATGCGCCTGCCCACTGTCACCGCAGTCAGGCGGGAACTCATCGCCTCCCAGGAGTTCAAGGACTGGTTCACACGCGAACACCTGGTACCCCGCGAACACCCGGATGTGGACAGGTCGCGGCCGACGCTGTTCTACATCCACCTGCCGAAAACCGGCGGCACCTCGCTGCGCCACGCATTGGCGCAGCATTTCCAGCCCGACCGGATCTGTCCGGTCCAGTGGAACAAGTTACACCTGCTGCCGGTCGCGGAGCTCGGCCACTACGATTTCTACCAGGGTCATTTCGATCACTCGTCGCTGCGTCTGGTCCCCAGGGACGACATCAGGGTCATTTCAATGTTCCGGGAGCCGCGCGAGCGCCTCATCTCGGCGTGGCGCTCCCTGCGGGCGGCCCCGTGGCCGGTTGAGCCCGGCGTCGAGCCCAACCTCGCCCAGCGGCTGGATATTGAGGAATTCTACGAATTCAGCGGCGTGCGCCTGATCTCGGACTTCCACAACTACTACCTGATGGTCTTCGGCTTCGCGCCGAGCTGGATCGGTAGCACCTTTCCTCCAGGGCTGTCGCACAGCGACCGGGCGGCAAGAATGGATACGGCCAGGCGCAATATCCGCGGGCTCACGGCGTTCGGGCTGACGGAGCGGTTCGATCAGTCGGTGAAGCTGATCTACAAGGTCCTTGGGGCGAGGCCCCCGGAGTCGGTCACAGCGCTGAACGTGACAGACGCGAAGCCGAGCTATGACCCGCGATTCCGTAAAGTCGAGCCGGTCACCGTCACGCCGCGCCTGCAGGCAGCGCTCGACGAACTGGTCGAGTTCGACGAGGAGTTGTACCGCTTCGCAGTCGAGGACTTCGAGCGCCGCTGCGCCCTGCACGGGATCGCCTGAGCGGCAGCCCCGGGGTGTCTGCGGCGGATCCTTTACTTCTTCTGCCGATCCACCCATTGCTGGACCGCAGCCAGCGTGTTCGTCACGTGCTGGTCCGGGCTCAGCGCGGTGTACTCGTAGATGACCTTGCCGGTGGGCGCGATCACGTACGAGGTCCGGTTCGCATATTCGGGTTTGATCCACAGCACGGCATCGTAGGACTTGGTGATGCTCTGGTCCGCATCCGAGGCCACCGCAAATTTGCTGCGGCATTCTGAGACCGAGAACCGGTTGAGCTTGTCGATGTCGTCGTGCGAGACGCCGATCACCGTTGCGCCCAGTGCCTGGAACTTCGCAGTGGCCTCCGCGAATTCATGTGCCTCGACCGTGCATCCCGGCGTGAACGCAGCCGGATAGAAATACAGCACGACAGGGCCGTTCTTCAGCGCATCCGCCAGCGAAAAACGGAACGGCTTGCCGGCGAGCGTCGCCTGGGTCACGAACAGCGGCGCATCGGCGCCAACTTTCAGTGCGGCGTACAGGGGGCTGGCGAGTCCGCCGGCCAGCAGTGCAACCAGGATCATCGGTTTCATGAAACCTCCTTCAGGTGGGACTACGCGAGACGAGCACGACACCGACGCAGATCAGCGCGATGCCCAGAATCTTGACCGGCGAAAGTGTCTCGCCGAGCCACAGCACAGAGGCGAAAGCGACAACGACGTAGCCGATCGACAGCATCGGATAGGCAACGCTGACCGGTGCTTTCGACAGCGCGGCGAGCCAGACACACAGACTGGCGCCGTAACAGGCCATGCCGATCCAGAACGGGACACTGCGCGCAAGTACGAGGATGCTGGCCAGCAGCGTGTCTGCATCGAAGCGGGTGAATGCGCTCATGGGGCCGGTGGCCGATTTCAGCAACAGCTGCGCCGCAGCGTTCAGCAGGACGCCGGCGAGAATCAGACACCAGGTGATCCAGTTCATTGGCGTGAGACCAGGACGCGCTGCAGATCGCGGTGCACTTCGCGCAGGGGCACCCCTGCCGACTGTAACTCATCGAACAGGGCGGGTTCCATGACCGCGTAGGCCGGCACCGCCGCCGACCAGCGCTCGCGGAATGCCGCCAGATCGAGGTCGGCCCCGGCCGGCGCATGGCGCAGCCCGTAGTCGAGCTCGCCCCGCACCGCAACCAGCTGCACGGTGCGTCCGAGGTAGAACGGCAGGGTCTGATCGTAGGTTGCAACGCTGTACAGCGGCGCCGCCCCGCTCCCCGGCGGCAGCGCGGCGGCAAGGCTGGCGCCCGAATAGATCGGCGCGACCGCCGCTGCGGCACGCAGGATCAGCAACAGCCCGAGGCTCCAGCCGGCGCCGAGGATGACCGCTCCCGGCGTCGCGCTCCCCGCGGCATCGCGCGGACGCCATAGCGCCCGCACCGCGGTCACCGCCACCAGTCCGGCGACGATGAGCAGCGGCCGCGACAGCTGCAGGAAATAAGGGGCTCGCGCCGAGGCCGGCAACCACAGGGACAGCGTCGCGCAGGCCGCGGCCAGTGCCGCCGCCGCCAGCAGCGCCACCAGTGCCGCGACCGCGACGTCGCGCCGCAGCGCCGCAGATTCTGCGGCGCCGATCAGCAGCGCGAGCGCCGGTAGTGCGGGGAGAATGTACGGAATCAGTTTCGAATCCGACAGTGAAAAGAATACCACGACGAACACGACCCACAGCCACAGGAACAGCGCCCCGTTGAACGCTCCCGGCGGGCTGCGCACGCGCCAGCCGCCGGCGACGACGCGCAGCGCCGCCACCGTCCACGGCAGGCTGCCGAGCAGGAACACCGCGACGAAAAACCACCACGCCTCCTCGCGATCGGCGCTCGGCGTGAGGTAACGGGCGAAATGTTCATGCACGAAGAAGAAGCTGAGGAAGTCCGGCAGGCGCGTCGCAGCCAGCCAGTGCCAGGGGAGCGCTATCCCGATGAAGATCGGCAGTCCCGTTGCGAGCTGGAGCCGCCGCCACGGGCGCACATCGCGTGTGAGCAGCGTGTACAGGACCAGCACAGCCGCCGGAATGGCTGCCGCGACCAGCCCCTTGGTCAGCACCCCGGCTGCCGTCGCCGCCCACGCGACCCGCATCCAGCCGGGCCCGTCGGCGCGGTCCTGCTGTGCGGCGAGGAAGCCGGCGAGCGCAGTCGTCATCCAGAACGTGAGGCTCATATCCAGGCTCAGCAGCTGGCCGAGGATCGTGAACAGCGTCAGGCTCGCCAGCACCGCCGCCGCGCGCCAGGCGACCGCCTCGTCCCACAGGCGCCGTGCGAGCAGCCACACCGCGACAAGGGTAGCGAGCGCGCACAGCGCCGTATACAGCCGCGCGCTGGTCACGCCGGTGCCGAACAGCCGGTAGCTGAGCGCGGTTGCCCAGTACTGCAGCGGCGGCTTCTCGATGTACGCGAGGCCGTCGAGGTGGGGAATGACCCAGTCGCCGCCGGCCAGCATCTCGCGCGGAATCTCCGCATAACGGCCCTCGTCCGGGTTGAACAGCGGCCTGCCCCCGAGCACCGCCAACCACGTCAGGGCAACCAGCGCAGCCCCTGCAGCATAGCGCCAGCGCGCCGGCGCCGCGGCTCGCACGGGACTCGTCACGCCGCCGCTGCCTGCGGCCCACCCTGCACGGCGAGAAGGCCCGAGCGACCCGGAATCTCGGCCCGCGCGACGGCGAGCGTCGGCAGCGGCCCCTGCATCGCGCGCGCATGGATATCCGCCATCCGCGTGATCCGCGCGCCGGCTGCCTGCCAGCGACACAGCAGCCGCTCGAAGGCGTCGAGCAGGAGCATGCCCTCGAGCTCGGCATGCAGCGTGAAGACCTGCAGGTCCGGCCGCCCGGTCGCCGCGGAACGCGCGTAGAGGGCCGCATCGATGTTGGTCTCGTCGATACCGTCGGCGCCCAGGAGCTCGTCAAAGGTCGGCAGCGTCGTCGGCAGCTCCGGGCAGGCTGCAGCTGAGTCCTGCCGCTGCGGCAACAGCGGCAGGAACGGCGCCGTGCCGCGGGTATCGCTGGCGTACAGCAGACCATGGTCGCGCTCGAGTTCGAGCGCATGCTCGTTCATCTGCCAGCCGGCCGCCGCGTGGGACTGGGGCGGGAAGCCGAAGACGCGCTCGAACGCCCTGAGCCCGCGCTCGAACTCGAGGCGCGTCCACTCGGGCGACGCGGTGGCGACATTGTCCTGCCAGCGCACGTGGTCAAAGGTGTGCAGGCCGACCTCGAAACCCGCCGCATGCACACTGCGCATCACGTCGCCCGCACGACGGCCGATATCGGGGCCCGGCAAAAGCACGCCGTACAGCAGGGTCTTCACGCCGTAGTGCCTGACGACCGAGGTGCGCGCGACCTTCTGGAAGAATCCCGGGCGGAACACGCGGCGCAGCGCCCGGCCGGTGTTGTCGGGTCCCACCGAGAAATAGAACGTGGCATCGATGCCGAGGCGCCTGAGCAGCGCCATCAGCCGCGGCACGCCCTCGCGGGTGCCACGCAGCGTATCGACGTCGACCTTGAGGCCTACGAGTACGCCCTCGAGCTCGCGACCCGCCATGCTGAGGATCCCTTAAGGGTCGCGCGAGAGCAGCGCCGAGGCGCTCGGCAGGCTATGCGCGTAGGAGTCGAAGATCGCCGACAGCGCGGCACGCATGTCGGTCTTCGGCTTCCAGCCGATCTCCGCGATCGTGTTGGCGATCGACGGCACGCGCGCCGGAATATCGGCATACCCCTTGCCGTAGTAGTCCAGCGCGGTCACCTCGACGATCCGCGTATGCCGCGCCGTCGGCGCGTACTCCGGGCGCTGCAGCGCGATCTCGATCATCATGTGTGCGAGTTCGCGGATCGAATACAGGTTCGCCGGATTGCCGATGTTGTAGATCTTGCCGTCGGCGATGCCGCCAGGATTATCGATGATCTTTGTCAGACACTCGACCGCGTCGTCGATGAACGTGAACGCACGGGTCTGGGCACCGCCATCGACGAGCTTGATCGGCTCGCCGCGCACGATGTGGCCGAGGAACTGGGTCAGTACGCGGGAGCTCCCCTCCTTCGGGTCGTCCATGCTGTCGAGCCCGGAGCCGATCCAGTTGAAGGGGCGGAAGAGCGTGAACTGCAGCCCCTGCTGGCCGTAGCCCCAGATGATGCGGTCGAGCAGCTGCTTGACGCATGAATAGATCCAGCGCTGCTCGTGGATCGGGCCCAGCACCAGGTTCGAGGTGGCCGGGTCGAATTCCTTGTCGCGGCAGGCGCCATAGACCTCGGAGGTGGAGGGGAACACGACGCGCTTCTTGTACTTCACGCAGTGCCGGATGATCGGCAGGTTCGCCTCGAAGTCGAGCTCGAACACCTTGAGCGGCGCGCGCACGTAGGTGGCCGGCGTCGCGATCGCGACCAGCGGCAGGATCACGTCGCACTTGCGCACGTGATACTCGACCCATTCGAGGTTGATCGTGATGTCGCCTTCGACGAAGTGGAAGCGCGGGTTGTCGAGCAGCGTAGCGACGCGCTCGGACTGCAGGTCCATGCCGTAGATGTGCCAGTCGGTGTGCGCAAGGATGTACTTCGACAGGTGATGGCCGATGAAGCCGTTGACACCGAGGATAAGGACGTTTTTCAAGATGATTCCCTCGAGACCTGAACCCATTAGGACAAATGCAGCGGCAGCCCGGACAGTGGCGGCGGCGCATGCTGCGGGCTGACCCGCACGCCGTCCACCGCGAGCTGCGCAATCTTCAGCCGGCGCCCGTCAGCGCAATCGGCATACCAGTCGTCGCCGACCGCGTACAGACACGGTGCGAGCCCGGCATGCTGCGCCGGCTGCGCGTCGAGGCGCGTCTCCCACAGCGCAAGCCTACACCCGTTTACGTCGGTAAAGGCACCCGGAAACGGCGGCGCGACGGCACGCACCAGATCGTGCACCGCACGTGCAGTGCGGCTCCAGTCGATGCGTCCGTCCTCGGGAGTACGGCGTCCGAAATAGCTTCCCTGCGCAAGATCGAGCGGCCGTGCCGCGCTGGTGCCGTCGATCAGCCGCGGCAGCGAACGCGCCAGGACCGTTTCCGCGGCGCCCGCGACTTTCAGCGACACGCTGAGCGCGGTGTCATCCTCGAGAATCGGCACCGACTGCTGGTCGACGAGTGCACCGGCATCCGGCTTCGCGACCATGTAGTGCAGGCTCGCACCGGTCTCCGCTTCGCCGTTGAGGATCGCCCAGTGCACCGGCGCGCGCCCGCGGTAACGCGGCAGCAGCGAGCCGTGCATGTTCAGCGCGCCCCGGCGCGGCACGTCCAGCCAGCCGGGCGCGAGCATGTAGCGGTAATAGAACGAGAACAGGAAGTCAGGAGCCGCGGCCCGCCCCGCCTCGATCCACTGGGCCGTGTTCGGGTCGGTGGGCGTCTCGATGCGCACGCCGGCCTCCTGCGCGAGCTGACGCACATCGCCCCACCAGCGCTGTTCCCGAGGGTCGTCCGCATGCGTGAACAGCAACGGAACCTCCACTCCCTGCGCAAGCAGCACACGCAGGCAGCGGTAGCCCACTTCGCTGTAGGCAAAGACGACCGCACGCGTCACCGCGGCGGTACCTCGTCGATGTCCTCCAGCACGGCCTCGATGATGTAACGCGGCCGCTCGCGGACCTGTGCGTAGATGCGCCCGACGTACTCGCCGAGCAGGCCGATGCCGAACAACGTAACGCCGATCAGGAAAAACACGACGCCGAACAGCGTGAACACGCCTTCCGCCTCGGGCCCCAGGATGATGCGCCTGACGAACAGGAAGATCACCAGCAGCGCCGAGAGGCTCGCCACCGCCATGCCGATCATCGAGAACAGCTGCAGCGGCACGACCGAGAATCCCGTGACGAGATCGAAATTCAAGCGGATCAGGCTGTACATCGAATACTTCGACTGGCCGGCGTAGCGCTCCTCGTGGGCGATCGGCACCTCGACCGGGCGCATGGCGTAGAGCGCCGCGAGCGCGGGGATGAAGGTGTTGATCTCGCGCGTGTGATTGAGCGCGGTCACGACCGAGCGTGCATAGCCGCGCATCATGCAGCCCTGATCGGTGATGCGCACCGGCGTGATGCGCTCGCGCAGCTTGTTGATCGCGCGCGAGAACACACGGCGCCACAGTACGTCCTGGCGCTGCTGGCGGATCGTGCCGACGTAGTCGTAGCCCTCGTCGAGCTTGGCGACCAGCTTGCCGATCTCCTCGGGCGGATTCTGCAGGTCCGCATCCAGCGTGATCACGTAGTCGCCGCGGGCATACGAGAAGCCGGCCATGATCGCCGAGTGTTGCCCGAAGTTGGCGTGGAACAGCACGACCCGGGTCTCGCGCGGACGGCGCTCGAACTGCTGGCGCAGCAGCGCAGCGGAGCGGTCCCGGCTGCCGTCGTTGACGAAGACGATCTCGTAGGCCAGGTTCAGCGCATCGAGCGACGGATAGAGCCGCGCGAACAGCGTCGGCAGCACCGCCTCCTCGTTGTACACGGGAATCACGATGCTGAGCTTAGGCAGTGATGCACCCATGGTCCGCTCCACCTCCACCGTCAGTGATCCGCAGCGACGGCGCCGTGTGCGCGCAGCAGCGCCAGCAGCTCGTCGGTCTTCGCGCGCAGCAGCTCTGCCGACCCGCGGGCCTCGACGTTCAGCCGCAGCAGCGGCTCGGTGTTGGAGCTGCGCAGGTTGAAGCGCCACTCCGGAAACTCCAGCGACAGCCCGTCGGTGCGGTCCAGGACCCGCGCCCCGGGCGCATAGGTCGCCTCGACCGCCGCGCTCGCGGCGCGCGCATCCGGCACACGGTAATTGAGCTCACCGCTCACCGGGAACAGCGCCATGCGCGCCGTAACCAGCTGCGCGAGGCTCTGGCCGCTTTCGCAGATCTTCTGTGCCACGATCAGCCACGGGATCATGCCGCTGTCGCAATAGGCGAAGCGGCGAAAATAGTGATGCGCACTCATCTCGCCGCCATAGACGCCGTCGACATCGCGCATGACCTGCTTGATGAATGCGTGTCCGGACTTCGACAGCACGGACTGTCCGCCCGCCGCCGCGACCACCTCCTGCGTGTTCCAGGTCAGCCGCGGATCATGCACGACGCGCCCGCCCGGCTCGCCCCGCAGCATCACCTCGGCGAGCAGGCCGACGATGTAATAGCCCTCGATGAACAGGCCGTTGCCGTCGAACAGGAAACAGCGGTCGAAATCCCCGTCCCAGGCGATGCCGAAATCGGCGCGGCTGGCGTGGATCGCCGCGATCGTCGGCGCGCGATTCTCCTCGAGCATCGGGTTCGGGATGCCGTTCGGGAAGCGTCCGTCCGGCTCGTGGTGGACCTTGATGAACTGGAACGGCAGGTGCGGCTCCAGCTGGTCGATCACGAGGCCGGCGCCGCCGTTGCCGGCATTGACGACGATCTTCAGGGCTTTGAGCTTCGTCACGTCGATGTAGGACAGCAGGTGCGCGACATAGGCTGCATCGATGCCGACGCTGCGGCGCACTCCCTGGCGCGCCGCCTCCGGATACGCGCCGGCGTTGGCGTAGCTCTGGATCTCCTTCAGCCCGTTGTCGCCGCTGATCGGCCGCGAACCCTCGCGGACGAATTTCATACCGTTGTAGTCGGGCGGATTGTGGCTCGCGGTGACCATGATGCCGCCGTCGTAGCCGCCGTTGAAGGTCGCGAAGTAGACGCCCTCGGTGCCGCAGACGCCGATGTCGTCGACATCGACGCCGCTGTCGGTCAGACCGCGGCACAGGGCATCGGTCAGCGCCGCACTCGACAGCCGGATGTCGCGGCCGACGACGATGCGCTGCGGCGCGAGGAACTGCGCATAGCCGCGGCCGACCCGGTAGGCCACCTCGTCGTTGAGCTCGGTCGGAATCCTGCCGCGCAGGTCGTAGGCCTTGAAGCAGGTGATCGGCGTCACGTCGTGGTTCCCTGGCGCCCGTAATTGTCCTCGAAGCGCACGATGTCGTCCTCACCGAGATAGGCACCGGACTGGACCTCGATGATGCGCAGCGTTTCCGTGCCCGGGTTCTCGATGCGATGTTTCGCGCCCTGCGGGATGTAGGTCGACTGGTTCTGCGACAGCAGGAACACCCTGTCGTCGCAGGTGATGCGCGCAGTACCGGCGACGACGATCCAGTGTTCGGCGCGATGGTGGTGCATCTGCAGCGACAGCACGCCGCCCGGCTTCACTGTCAGCCGCTTGACCTGGAAGCCCTCGCCCTGGTCGATGCCGTCGTAGCTGCCCCAGGGCCGGAACACCTCGCGATGCAGCGAGGGCTCGGGACGCGACGCCTTCTTCAGCTGGTTGACCAGTTCCTTGACGTCCTGGACGCGCGACTTCGGCGTCACCAGCACGGCGTCCTTGGTCTCGACGATGATGTGATCGCGCATGCCGACGGCGGTGACGAGGCGGCTCGACGAATGCACGTAGCAGTCCTGCGTGTCATGGACCAGCACGTCGCCCTGCAGCACGTTGCCGTCCTCGTCGGTCGGCAGCGCATCGCACAGCGACGACCAGGAGCCGACATCGCTCCAGCCGGCATCCAGCGGCACGACGACCGCGTCGCCGGTCTTCTCCATGACGGCATAGTCGATCGACTCGCTGCGCGCGGCCTCGAAGGCAGCGCGGTTCACGCGCACGAAGTCCAGGTCCGCCTGCGCGCCCGCGAGCGCCGCGGTTGCCGCCTCGAGGATGTCGGGGGCAAGCCGCCGCAATTCCTCGAGGTAGCGTGCCGCGCCGAACGCAAACATGCCGCTGTTCCAGTAATAGTTGCCGGAGTCCACAAACTGGCGCGCCACCTCGAGTGGCGGCTTCTCGACGAACTCGGCGACCGGGTAGGCCCGCTGCGGAGCATCGCCGGGTGCTGCAAGGCGGCGGATATACCCGTAACCCGTCTCCGGCGCGTGCGCGACGACGCCGAAGGTCACGAGCTTGCCGAGGGCCGCCTGTTCCACGGCAACGGCGGCGGCCCTGTGGAACGCACGTGCATCGCGGATCACGTGATCGGCCGGCGCGATCAGCAGCGTCGCCAGCGGATCGGTCTCGAGGGCCTTGAGCGCCGCAAGCGCAACCGCCGGCGCGGTGTTGCGGCCCACCGGCTCGAGGATGATCGCGGCAGCCGGAACCGACACCGCCCGCAGCTGTTCGGCGACCATGAATCGGTGGGCCTCATTGCAGACGACGATCGGCGCCGCGGCGCCGGCAATCCCGGCGAGGCGCACCGCCGTCTCCTGCAACATGGTGTGCTCGGCGGTCAGGGCCAGCAGCTGCTTGGGGTACATTTCACGCGACAGCGGCCACAGGCGCGAACCCGAGCCGCCCGAGAGGATCACCGGTATCAGCGTAGCCATCAGTTTCCCTTCCCGGCGAGGCTGCCGCGTCCGATCGCGTAATAGGTGAATCCCTGGCGCTTCATCAGCGCGGGATCGTAGAGGTTGCGGCCATCGAAGATCACGGGGGCGCGCAGTGTCGTGCGGATGTAGTCAAAGTCCGGACTGCGGAACTCCTGCCACTCAGTGACGATCGCGAGCGCATCGGCGCCCTGCAGCGCTGACGGCGCATCCGCGACCAGCGTGAAGTCCGCGCGCGCGCCGTAGATGCGGCGCGCCTCGGGGACGGCGACCGGATCGTAGGCGCGCACGCTGGCGCCAGCCGCCCAGAGTGCCTCGATCAGCACGCGGCTCGGCGCCTCACGCATGTCGTCGGTGTTCGGCTTGAACGCCAGCCCCCAGACCGCGATGGTGCGCCCCTGCAGTTCGCCGAAGTGCAACTGGAGCTTCGCGAACAGCACATTTTTCTGGCGCCGGTTCACGGCCTCCACCGCCTGCAGGATATCCGCTTCGTAACCGACCTCGCGGGCCGATCTCGCCAGCGCCTGCACGTCCTTCGGAAAGCACGAGCCGCCGTAGCCGACACCGGGATAAATGAACGCATAACCGATGCGCGGATCCGAGCCGATGCCGACGCGCACCTGCTCGATGTCGGCGCCGAAATGCTCGGCGAGATTCGCCAGTTCATTCATGAAGCTGATCTTGGTCGCGAGCATCGCGTTCGCCGCGTACTTGGTCAGCTCCGCGGAACGGATGTCCATGAGGATCATGCGGTCGCGGTTGCGGGTGAAGGGGTCGTACAGCGCGCGCATCAGTTCGGCCGCGCGGGCGCTGTCGGTGCCGACGACGACGCGGTCCGGCTTCATGAAATCCGCGACCGCGGCCCCTTCCTTGAGGAATTCCGGGTTCGAGACGGTATCGAAGGCGGTGTCGAGTCCGCGTGCGGCAAGGGTGGCGGCCACCGCATCGCGCACCTTGTCGGCAGTGCCGACCGGTACGGTCGACTTGGTGATCACGACCTTGTACTCGGACAGGTGTTCACCGATCGTGCGGGCCACGGCCAGCACATAGCGCAGGTCGGCCGATCCGTCCTCGTCCGGCGGTGTGCCGACGGCAATCAGCTGGAACAGGCCGTGCTCGACCCCTTCCTTCGCGTCGGTGGAGAAGCGCAGGCGCCCGGCTGCGGCGTTGCGCGCGACGATCGCGTCGAGGCCGGGCTCATGAATCGGGATCTCGCCCGCCTGCAGCATCGCGACCTTGCGCGCATCGATATCGATGCACAGCACATGGTTTCCGGCGTCCGCCAGGCAGGCGCCGGACACGAGACCGACATAGCCGGAGCCGAAAACCGTAATCTTCATACGTAATATTTTGATTTAAATGGAAAAATTGCCGCGAATGCTAGCGGTTTCAGGCGCATGTGTAAAGCGCAAATTAAGCTGCTTTGCAGCTTCTTAATGAACGGGAATGGCCGGGAGTGCCGGCAGGCGCCGCATGCGCAGCGCCTGCGGGATTCAGTCCCAGGGTTCGCGCAGCAGCTTGCGCTCGAATGCCAGCGAACTCGCGACGATCTCGCGCAGGTCATCGTAGCGCGGACGCCAGCCGAGCTCACTGCGGATGCGCTCGGCGCGCGCCACCAGGTAAGGCGGGTCGCCGGCGCGGCGCGCTTCTTCGCGCACGTTCAGCGCCTTGCCGCCTACCTCCTCGACCATGCGCAGGACCTCGCGCACCGAATATCCGTGGCCGTAACCGCAGTTCAGCGTGACCGGGCGGCCGCCGCCGGCCAGATAATCGAGCGCATTGACGTGCGCCGCGGCAAGGTCCACGACGTGCAGGTAATCGCGCACGCCCGTGCCATCCGGGGTCGGGTAGTCAGTGCCGAAGATCGAGATTCCGGGCCGCTTGCCGACCATCGCCTCGCAGGCCACCTTGGTCAGCAGCGTCGCACCCTTGGTGGCCTGGCCGATCCGACCCTGCGGGTCGCAGCCGGCCACATTGAAATAGCGCAGCGCCACATAGCGCAACGGCGTGACAGCGGCGACATCGCGCAGCATCCACTCGCTCATCAGCTTCGAGGTGCCGTAGGCGTTGATCGGCTGCGTGGGCGAGGACTCGTCGGCATAGCCTTCCGTGGGAATGCCGTACACCGCTGCCGTGGACGAGAACACAACGTTGTGCACGCCCTGGTCGATGCAGGCCTGGAGCAGCGCGCGGGTCGAGCAGGTGTTGTTGCCGTAGTACTTCAGCGGTTGTGCGACCGATTCCGGTACGATCGTGTGGGCCGCAAAATGCATGACGGTGGTTACTTGATGCTCGGCTAAAATCCGCGATACGAGTGGGAAATCACCCACATCTCCGACGATAAGCTGCCCTTCCGACACCGACTGACGAAATCCCCGGCCGAGGTTGTCAAGCACCGTCACGCGATGTCCGGCGAGTTCGAGCTGCTGCACGACGTGGCTGCCGATGTAGCCGGCGCCGCCGGTTACGAGGATGGAATGCTGGGTCATCCGGCAGATGTTAGCGCAGCCGACAGCCGCCCATCCGTGATATGAGTCGAAATCTTCCGTCAACGCGGCGACCGGCGCGACGTTACTCTTCTGTCCGTGCATGTCGCAAAATCGCAACATGGTAAAGGGGTAATGGAGTGTCAAGGGGATGTGAAGCAGCCAACCCCAGGGGTGAATATGTTCTAATCCACCCTTGCAGCGATGGGATTGGAACACGAACCTTCTTCACGACGATGGGATGACATGCGAAAAATCGCCATAGTTGCGAATTCTTTCCGCATGCCTGGGACCAGCCCGGCGCGCTTCTGGGACGACCTGCTTGCCGGCCGCGATCTGGTGACCCAGGTGGATCCGTCGCGATGGTCCACGGATGCCTTCCTCCACCCGGACAAGAACCACCCGGGCACAACCTACACCTTCGCCGCCGGTTCGGTCGGCGACGTCTCGGGGTTCGATGCCGGCTTCTTCGCCATCTCGCCGCGCGAGGCGGCGCAGATGGATCCGCAGCAACGGTTGCTGCTGGAGATGAGCTGGGAGACTTTCGAGAACGCGGGGATCCGGCCCTCGACGGTGCGCGGCAGCGACTGCGGGGTGTTCATCGGCATCGCGACGACCGACTACTCCTGGCGCCTCGCCGACGACCTGGCCACAATCGACTCCTCGTTCGCAACCGGCAACACCTCGAGCATCGCCGCGAACCGCATTTCCTATTTCTTCGACCTGCGCGGTCCGAGCATGGCCATCGACACGGCCTGCTCCTCGTCGCTGGTCGCTTTCCACCAGGCCTGCCGGGCCATCGCCAGCGGCGAGATCACGCAGGCCCTCGCCGGTGCGATCAGCCTGCACCTGCACCCGCTCGGCTTCATCTCGTTCTCGAAGGCCACGATGCTGTCGCGCCAGGGTCGTTGCCGCGTGTTCGATGCGTCCGCCGACGGCTACGTACGCTCCGAGGGCGGCGGCGTGTTCCTGCTGAAGGACTACGAACGGGCGGTCGCGGACGGCAACCCGATCCTCGCCGTCGTCGTGCACACGGCCGTCAACACCGACGGCCGCAAATCCGGCATCACCGTGCCAAGCTATATGGCGCAGGCGACGCTGCTGACCAACGCCTACCGGCAGGCGGGCATCGATCCCGCGCAGGTCGACTACATCGAGGCGCATGGCACCGGCACGGCCGTCGGCGACCCGATCGAGACGCGCGCGCTGGGTATCGCGCTGGGCCAGTACCGCACGCGCTCCAATGCGCTCCCCATCGGGTCGGTCAAGGGCAACGTCGGACACCTCGAGGCTGCATCCGGCATCGCCGGGCTGCTGAAGGCCGTCAACAGCGTGCGCCATCGCGTGGTGCCGGCGCACGTCGGCATGGACATCCCCAATCCGCAGATCCGCTTCGACGACTGGAATCTCGATGTCGTGACCGCGAACCGCAAGCTGCGCAACGCTGGCCGACTGGTCGTCGGAGTCAACTCCTTCGGGTTCGGCGGCGCCAATGCGCACGTGATCCTGGAGAGCTACACGGGGCCGGAGAACAAGCGGCCGGCGCTGCCGAAGGCGCAGACGCTGCCCGTCGTCGTCTCGGCCCGCGACGCCGTCGCGCTGCGCGCCGCGGCCGGCGAGCTCGGCGCTTTCATCGCCGCGCAGCCGCAGGGAGCGCTGTACGACATCGCCTACCAGTCGGTCTTCGGCCGCGAGCGCCATCCCTACAGCGCGGTCGTCTTCGGCAAGACGCCGGAAACGATCGCCGCGCACCTGGCCGCATTTGCCGTAGATGCGCCGGACCAGTCAGGCGTGGAACATGGCAAGGCGATCGCGGCGCCCTTGGGCGCTGCGTTCATCTACTCGGGCAACGGCTCGCAGTGGGCGGGCATGGGCGCACTGCTGCTGGCGGATGCGACATTCCGTGCGACGATCCGCGAGATCGATGCGCTGTTCGCCCGCTACGCGAATTATTCGATCGAGGCGGAGCTTGCCGGCAGGAACGGGCTGGGCCGCTACGAGTTCACGGAGTTCGCGCAGCCGGCCCTGTTCGCGCTGCAGGTCGGCGTCACCGCGATGCTGCGCCAGCGTGGCCTGAACCCGGTTGCCGTCGCCGGCCACAGCGTCGGTGAGGTCGCAGCGGCCTGGGCCTCCGGCGCCCTGTCGCTGGCCGCGGCCGTCAGCGTGATTCATCACCGCAGCGCGCTGCAGGCGACCACCAAGGGCGCCGGACGGATGACCGCCGTCAATGTCGGGGCGGCGCAGGCGCAGGAGCTGCTGGCCGAACTCGGCCTGGTGAAGACCCTGAGCCTTGCAGGCATCAACAGCGGCAACGGCGTGACGATCGCCGGCGGTGCGCAGGACCTCGACAAACTGGAGCGCACGCTGGCGGCGCGCGGCATCCGCTACAAGCGGCTGGACCTCGACTACGCCTTCCACAGCCCGGCGATGGACGACCTGTACCCGGAGATCCGCCGCTCGCTGGCCCACCTCGAGCCGGACGAGACGCTGGTGCCGATGTACTCGACCGTGACCGGCGCACGCGTCTCCGGCAAGAGCCTCGATGCCGAGTACTGGTGGCACAACGTGCGCGAGCCTGTGCTGTTCGAACAGGCGATCAAGGGCATGGTGGCGTCGGGAATCAACATTTTCGTCGAGGTGGGCCCCCACGGCGTCCTGCGCCGCTACATCATGGATTGCCTCGGAGACGCCGCGATCGAGGGTCGCGTCGTCGCCACCGGCACGCGCGGCGACGACGCGCCGCGGCGCATCCATTCGGCCGCGGCGCAGGCACTGATCGCCGGCGCCGAGGTGAACTGGCAGAGCCTCCTGCCCTGGCAGGGGCGCTACATCGCCCTGCCGAACTATCCCTGGCAGCGTGAACGGCACTGGCATGGCACCTCCGGCGCGTCGCAGGGACTGTTGCACCACCGGCTCGAACATCCACTGCTAGGCCACGCGCTGCAACAGGCCGACCTGACCTGGGAGAACACGCTCGACACTGCCCGGCACCCCGTGCTCGGCGATCATGTCGTCGGCGACACCGCGGTGTTTCCCGGCACCGGCTACGCCGAACTCGCGATTGCCGCGGCGACGCGCTGGCAGACCGGTGCCGTCGTCGAGATCGAGGACCTGGAGATCCTCGCACCGCTGCTGCTCGGAGAGGAACAGGGCCGGACCGTGCGCTCGGCACTCGATCCACGCGACGGACAGCTGACGGTGCGCTCGCGCGAGTTCCCGGCCGGCGAGGCCTGGACGCTGCAGGCGGTGGGGCGTGTGCTGCGCGAGGCGACGCCGCTGCGGCTCGCCCGCAGCCTCGGCGAGCTGCCGACGCGGCAGCCGGATTTCACGACGCGCAGCCATGCGCTGCTGACCGAGTCGGCGGGTCTCGATTACGGCCCGGCATTCCAGACCATCGAACACGGCTGGATCGACGGCTCGACCGTCCTCGCGGTCCTGCGGCTGCCGGCCAGCGTGCGCGCCGAACTCGACCAGCATCACCTGCATCCGGCGCTGCTCGACAATGCATTCCAGCTGATCATCGAGGTGATGCGCGACGAGATCGCGAATTACCAGGGCCTGACCTTCGTACCGACCCGCATCGGCCATCTGAGTTTCCAGGGCGGTGGCGGCGTGCCGAAGTATGCACGGGCGCGGATCCTCCGCCGCGCGCCGCACTCGATCTGCGGTGAGTTCGAGATCTTCGACGAGGAGGGCCGCGCGGTCGCGCTGCTAGAGGACGTGCGCTTCCGCAGCGTCCGCCTGCAGCGCAACAGCACCGAGCAGTTGCGCTACCTGGAATACCGCGCTGTGCCGCGGCCGCTCGCGACGGCGAGCCCGCCGGGCGATGTGCTCGCTGCGAAGGCACTGGAAGGAGCGCTCGCGGCCTGCTTTGCCGACCCTGAAATCCAGCGCATCCAGAACCAGTATGCGGGCGAAGTCGATCCGCTGCTGGACGCGCTCTGCGACAGCTTCATCGCGGAAGCCATCGCGGCAGAGACGCCGCAGGCCTCTTCCGCCGCGAGCACCTACCGGCAACAGCTGCTCGACCTCGCACCGGGCAGCGATGGCGCACAGGCTGCGCAGGACATCTGGAACGGTCTGGTCAGCGACTATCCGGATCATTTCCACATCACCCATGCCGTCGGCTGCGTCGGCACGCACCTGCCGTTGCTCTGGGAAGGCGTCACCTCCCTGGCCGACATCTGGCCGAGCCAGATCGCGCCGCCCGCGCTGCTGCGCCAGGCGCTCGGCGACGCCCTGACGACGCGGATCGGCATCAGCCTGCGCGACGCGGTGACGGATGCGATCGGGCGCTTGCCGGAAGGCCGCCGGCTGCGCATTGCCGAAATCAGTGCCGGCGCGCCGGCCCTCACCCCGCTGCTGTGCAAGGGACTGGACTTCGCCCGCAGCGACTGCAGCGTCTTCTGCAGCACCAGCGCGGGACTCGACGCGGCGCGACGCCTGCAGGAACGCTTTCCGTCGCTGCAACTGCAGCTGCTCGAGGAGGTGGCGACCGCGGGCAAGCGCCAGCTGGTCGCCGTGACACTCGATTTCTGCTCGCTCGAGGAGGCGCTGCGCGCCGTGGATGCGGCGAGCCTGTTACTTGCGCCGGGCGGCACCCTGGTGCTGGTGGGCGCGCAGCCGGCCCGCTGGATGGATTTCGTCTTCGGCAGCGACGGTGCCTGGTGGAGCGGTAACGGCGCCGGTGCCCCGCTCGCCGCGGTACAGCCGGCCCAGTACTGGGTGCAGCGACTGCGGGAGACCGGGCTCCTGCAGCCGCGTGTGCACATGCACGACGCCGAGTCGCTGTCCGGTGCCTACGTGCTGGTCGCGCGCGGCGGTGCTGCACAGAGCGCGCCCGCGCCACCCCAGGGCCCCGCCCGGCACTGGCTGATCGTCGCCGACCCCGCCGGTTTTTCGGCAACGCTCGGCGAGGCGCTGCGCGAGCGCCTGAGCGCACGCGGCGACCGCGTCAGCTGCACGCCGCCCGGCAACTCCGCGCTGCTGACTTCGGCGTTGCGGGAGGCCGCGGGCCTCAACGGGATCATCGAACTGTCCGGCCTGCAGGAAAACGCCGCTGCGGCGGGCAACCTGCAGCTGTTCGAGGGGCAGTCGCAGCGCTGCATCACGGCGACGGCGCTACTGCAGGCCTGCGAGACGCTGAAGCTGGTCGCGCCCTGCCATTTCGTGACGCTGCGTGCCGCCGCCCATCTGCTCCCCGGCCGCGCCACCTCGGCCGCTGACCGCGCGGCGCTCGCCGATGCACCGCTCGCAGCCTTCGTCCGCACACTGATGAACGAGGGCGCGAGCGGCAGCGTACGGCTGGTGGACCTGGAATCCGCCGTGGCCGATGTGCGCGTGATCGCCGCCGCCCTGGCGCGTGAACTCGACGCGAGCGATGGTGAGGGTGAGGTGATCCTTACCGACGCGGGTGAGCGCTATGCGCCCCGCCTCGGTGCGGCACGGGAGCTGCAGCGCGGCGACGCAACCGATGCCACGGCGCACAACGTGCGCCTCGGCTTCGCCGTTCCCGGGCAACTGCGCAACCTCAGCTGGGAAGCCGTGCCGCGCACGGCACCGCGCGGTGACGAGGTCGAAGTCGCAGTGCACGCGACGGGCCTGAATTTCCGCGACGTCATGTACGCGCTCGGGCTGCTGTCGGATGAGGCGGTCGAGAAGGGCTTCGCCGGGCCCAGCCTCGGGCTCGAGTTCGCCGGCATCGTGCTGGCCACCGGCCCCGACGCCAGCGAGTTCGCGCCGGGCGACACCGTCGTCGGCTTTGCCCCCTCGAGCTTTGCAAACCGCCTGATGACGCGCTCCGCGGCGCTCTCGAGGATCCCCGCCGGGATGTCCTTCGAAGCAGCGGCGACGCTGCCGAGCACGTTCTTCACCGCATACTACGCCTTGCACCACCTGGCACGGCTGCAGCCCGGCGAGCGTGTGCTGATCCACGGAGCGGCGGGCGGTGTCGGCATTGCCGCGATCCAGATCGCGAAGTGGTGCGGCGCCGAGATCTACGCGACCGCAGGCTCCGACGAGAAGCGCAACTTCCTCAGCCTGCTCGGTGTGGACCATATCTTCGACTCGCGCAACCTGGGGTTTGCCGACCAGATCCTGCAGATCACCGGCGGTGAAGGGGTCGACGTCGTGCTGAACTCGCTCGCCGGCGAGGCGATCAACCGTAATTTCCGCGTGCTGAAGCCCTTCGGCCGCTTCCTCGAGCTCGGCAAGCGCGACTTCTATGAGAACACGCGCATTGGCCTGCGGCCCTTCCGCAACAACATCAGCTACTTCGGCATCGATGCCGACCAGCTGATGTCCGAGCGGCCCGAACTGACCCGTCGGCTGTTCGCCGAGGTCCTCGAGCTGTTCAACCAGCGCCTGCTGTTCCCGCTGCCCTACCAGGCATTCGCCGCCGACGACGTCGTCGACGCGTTCCGCCAGATGCAACAGGCACGCCAGATCGGCAAGATCGTCGTGACCTACCACGACGGCGTGCCGGCCACGCCGCCGCCGCGCGCGACTCACGGCGCGCGCCTCGAGCTGTCGGACACCGCCAGCTACCTCGTCGCCGGCGGCCTGAGCGGCTTCGGGCTGCGTACCGCGGAGTGGCTCGCCGACCGTGGCGCCCGTCATCTGGTGCTGTTCGGCCGGCGCGGACCGGGCGCCGAGGAGGCGCAGAGCGTGCTCGCGCGGCTCGAGCGCCGCGGCGTCAAGGTGCTGGCGCGTTCCTGCGACGTCACCGACCGCACGGCACTCGCCGGGCTGCTCGATGAGGTGTCGCGCCGGATGCCGCCGCTGCGCGGCGTGGTGCACGCTGCGATGGTCATCGATGACGGCCTGATCCGCGACATGACGGCAGCACAGATCCGCCGTGTCCTTGCGCCGAAGGTGCTCGGCGCGCTGTACATCGACGAACTGACGCGCGGCCTGCCGCTGGACTTCTTCGTGTTCTATTCCTCGGCGACGACGCTGTTCGGCAACCCCGGACAGGGCAACTACGTCGCCGCGAATGCGGCGCTCGAGGCCCTCGCGCGCGCGCGCCGCGCGCAGGGCCTGCCGGCGACCGCGGTGCTGTGGGGCGCGATCGACGATGTCGGCTTCCTCGCCCGCAACCAGAAGATCAAGGATGCGCTGCAGGGACGCATGGGCGGCTCCGCACTGTCGTCGACGGTGGCGCTCGATGCGCTCGAGCGCATCCTGCTGGCCGACCGCTCCGACGTCGGAGTGCTGGAGTTTGAGTGGCGGGCGCTCTCGCGCTTCCTGCCGACCGCGGGTTCGCCGAAGTTCTCCGACATCGGGCATGGCACGAGCGAGAACGACGGCGACGACGAGAGCGGCGTCGACCTGCAGCGCATGCTGCGCGAACTGCCGGAGCCGGAACTGCATCAGGCCGTGATCGACATGCTGAAGGTCGAGATCGGCGAGATCCTCAGGTTCACTGCCGACAAGATCGATGCCAACCGCTCGCTGCCGGAAATGGGACTCGACTCGCTGATGGCGGTCGAACTCGCGGTCGCCGTCGAAAGCCGCTTCGGCGTGCGCCTGCCGGTCATGGCCCTGAGTGAAAGCCCGAACATCGCGAAGCTCGCCTCGTGGATCATCGAGCGGCTGCGCAGCGAGGACGGCGCGGCCTCTGTGGATCATGCCGGGGAGACCCGTGCACAGATCGAGCGCATCGCCAGCCAGCACGCGTCGGACATCAGCCCGGAGGAACTCGAGCGCATCGCGTCGAATCTCGGCGGCGACGACGGGCTGGGCGCCGGTCAGCGCATGATCCAGTGACATGAACCGCAAGCACCTGCCCGGCATCACGGCCCAGCTGAAGGAAAAGCTGATCCAGCAGAGCCTGGAGCGGCGCCTGCGGCGCACCAACGCCCCGGTTGCCGCGCCGGCGGCGCGCGCCGCCGGTACGGAAGGCGCGATACCGGAACAGTTCACGCGCTTCGACCTGCATCCCGGCTACCAGCAGCTGCGCATCATGAGCGACGGCGCAGCCAAGCTCGGCATCGCGAGTCCCTTCTTCAAGCTCCACGAAGGCTGCGCAGGTGCGCGCACACGCATCGGCGGACGCGAGTACGTGAACTTCTCCAGCTATAACTACCTCGGCCTGTCCGGGCACCCCGCTGTTTCCGCGGCTGCCAAGGCTGCGATCGACCGCTATGGCACCTCCGTGTCGGCGAGCCGGCCCGTCTCGGGCGAGCGGCCGATCCATCGTGAACTGGAGGGGGCCATCGCCAGCGCTTACGGCGCCGAGGATGCGATCGTCTACGTCAGCGGGCATGCGACCAATGTCACGACCATCGGCTACCTGTTCGGCGCCAACGACCTGATCCTGCACGACGAGTGGATCCACAACAGCGCCCTGCAGGGCTGCCTGCTGTCGGGTGCGCGCCGCCTGCCGTTCCCGCACAACGACTGGGCAGCGCTTGATGCGCTGCTCGCGCAGCAGCGCCGCCAGTTCGAGCGTGTGCTGATCGTCGTCGAGGGCATCTACAGCATGGATGGGGACTTCCCCGACCTGCCGCGGTTCATCGAGGTCAAGCAGCGCCACCAGGCATTCCTGATGGTCGACGAGGCGCACTCGTTCGGGGTCATGGGCGCAAGCGGCCGCGGCATCCGCGAACACTTCGGGATCGCCGGCGGCGACGTCGACATCTGGATGGGCACGCTCAGCAAGTCGCTCGCCGGCTGTGGCGGCTACGTGGCCGGCAGCGCTGCGCTGGTCGAGCATCTGAAATTCCTCGCCCCCGGCTTCCTGTACAGCGTCGGCATGTCGCCGCCGGTCGCCGCCGCCTCGCTCGCGGCGCTGCAGACCATGCTGCGCGAGCCGCAGCGCGTCGCGACGCTGCACGCGCGCGGCGCGCAGTTCCTGGAACTGGCACGCGCGGCGGGCATCGACACCGGCGGCAGCGCCGGCATCTCGGTCGTACCGGCGATCGTCGGCAGCTCACTGCGCGCGGCACGACTGTCGGCGCGGCTGTTCGAACGCGGCTTCAACGTCCAGCCAATCCTGTATCCGGCCGTGCCCGAGAAGCTCGCGCGCCTGCGTTATTTCATCACCTGTGAGCACAGCGAAGAGGATATCCGCCACGCGGTTGAAACCCTGCAGACCGAACTCGAATCCTGAATCTTGCAGCACGCTCCCCTCAATCCCGCGGTCCTGTGCCGCCTTTACCTCAATGCCGTGATGCCCTGCCTCGACGCGCTGGCCTCGAATGATGCGGCCGCGCGCGATATTCTCGGAGACACACGGGCGAAGCTCGTGTTCCGCGTCCAGGGGGGACCCGCGATCACGATCGGCATTGCGGACGGCGCCGTCACGGTGACGCGCGGCGCAGCGGCGGGGGCCGCCGTGATCCTGCATTTCTTCAGCGATCGCCACCTGAACGCATCCTTCGCCGGCAAGCGCTGGGCACTGCCGCTGCTCGCCTGGGGCGGCTGGCGGATCGGACTGCTGACCCGCTTCACGCGCCTGACGGACCGGCTCAAGGCGGTCATGGACGGCAGCGCGGAAGTCCTCGCCACCGCCGAGGGTCGCGCGCTGCATGCGCGGCTGTCGCTGATCGCCGCGGGCCTCGGCCTCGGGCCGCTCGCCAGGGGCGACAGCTCCGCGCAGGCGGCGCTCAGCCTGGCGCCCCCCGGTCTCGCGGTATTCGCGATCAGGGGTGCGCATCACGCCACGGTCTGGTTCGACCATGGTTCCCGGGACTGCAACGCCGGCTGGGGGCCGCCGCCGCGCGAGCCCGACGTGGAGATCTCGTTCATCGATTCCGCCGTCGCGTTCGCAGCGCTGCGCGGCGAGATCGACACGATTGCCGCGATCGGCGCCGGACAGATCCGCGTCAGCGGGCTGATCCCGCTCGCGGACGGCGTCAACATGGCGATGGAACGTTTGAGCGATTACCTGCAGACTTGAGATCCATGAGCACGCCCGACCCCCGCTATCGCCGCTCGCTCGAACTGTTTACGCGGGCCGCGCAGGTGATTCCCTGCGGCATCTACGGCCATACGAGTCCGGTCGCGAACCTCCCCGGCGAGTTTCCCTACTATGCCGGGCGCGCCAGCGGCAGCCGTTACTGGGACGTCGACGGCAACGAGTACATCGACTATCTGTGCGGCTACGGACCGGTCGTGCTGGGCCACCAGCACCCCGAAGTCGAGGCGGCCGCCGCGCGCCAGCAGGCTGCCATGCTGTGCGTCAACCACCCGGGCGAGATCATGGTGGAGCTGGCCGAACACCTGGTCGGCATGATCGATTTTGCGGCCTGGAGCGTGTTCGGCAAGAACGGCTCCGACATGACCACCTGGGCGCTGCAGGTCGCGCGCGAGCACACCGGGCGGCGCAAGATCCTCAAAGTTACGGATGCCTACCACGGTATCGATCCCTGGTGCACGCCGGGCCACGCGGGCCTCCTGCCCGAGGACCGGATGCACATCCACGATTTCGCGTGGAACGATCTCGACGGCTTCGAGCGCCTGCTGCGTGCGCACCGCAACGACGTCGCCGCCGTGATCATGACGCCTTTCCATCATCCCGCGTTCAAGGCGTCGCAGCTGCCGGCGGCCGGCTTCTGGCCGCATATCGAGGCGGCGTGCCGACGTGAGGGCATCGTGCTGATCCTCGACGACATCCGTGCCGGCTTTCGCCTCGACCTCGGCGGCTCGCACCGTACGTTCGGCTTCGAGCCGGACATCATCTGTCTGTGCAAGGCGCTGGCCAACGGTCACCCGCTGTCCGCGGCGCTCGGCCGCGCGGACCTGCGCGTGGCCGCCAGCCGCGTATTCCTGACCGGGAGCTACTGGAACAGCCCGCCTGCGATGGCCGCAGCCCTCGCCTGCCTGAAAGTCATGCAGCGGGAGGACACGCCGGCGACGCTGCGGGCGCGCGGCGAGGCACTGATGCAGGGACTGGTCGCCGCAGGCGATCGCCACGGCTACCGACTGATTCCCTCGGGTCCGCCGGCGGTGCCCTTCGTCACGTTTGCGGACGATGGCAACATGCGCCGCCAGCAGCGCTTCTGCGCCGCGGTCACGCGCCGCGGCGCGGTTTTTCATCCGCATCACAACTGGTTCCTGTCGTCGGCACACACGCCAGAGGACATCGCGGCAACGTTGCTGATGGCGGACGCAGCACTGACGGAGCTGCGCGCCGAGGGACTCTAGCGAGGCGGTTTCATGCCGTAGTAGATGCAGATCGCCCACTGCACCCATTTGCGCGGAACGAGCCGTACCAGGAACGGCGCGATGCACGCCTGGAACACATTGCCGCGGGCGACGATGGGTCCATGCAGCCGGCCGTCGACGAGGTCGGCGATCGTCACTGCGACGGTGCGCGGATCCTGTGCCCGGTTCATGTTGGCGTCGATCGCCTGCCATGCCTTGCCGACGTTCGGGCCATAGGCCGCATCCAGCGGCGTCGCGAGACGGCGTGTCGCCTCGTGGAAGTTCGTGCGGAAGTCCCCCGGCCGCAGGTCGACGACCTCGATCCCGCTGCAGGCCAGTTCCATGACCAGCCCCTCGCTGAGCGCACTGAGCGCGGCTTTCCCGAGGCTGTAGGGCGCCATGAACGGCAGCGGCATCTCGCCGGCGAGCGAGGAGACGTTGATGATGAGTCCGGCATGTCGCACACGCATGTCCGGGAGCACGCGGCGGATCAGGCGCTGCGGACCCAGTACGAGCACCTCGAGCTGCGCGGCGAACTCCGCATCGGAGAATGACTCGAGCGGGCCGAACACGCCGGCGCCGGCGTTGTTGATCAGCACATCGATGAATCCCGCCTCGCGCTGAGCCTGCGCGAAGGCCGCCTCGATCGACTCCAGCGAGTTCAGGTCGAGCGCGACGGGATGGAAATTCTCCATGACGGGCAGGCGCGAGATGTCGCGACTGGTGCCCCAGACCTGATGGCCGCGCTCGCAGAGCACGCGCGCCGCGAGCAGCCCGAAGCCGGCGCTCGCTCCGGTCAGCAGGATGCGCTTCATCCGCGGCCCTGCTGACCGTTCAGAAACGCGCGCCACTGCGGCTGGATCGCCTCCGGCAGGTAGCGCGCCCCGACGATCGCGCCCCGCTGTACCAGCTCCTCGCGCCGCGGTGCAGCCACCGCCGCGATGACCCGCCCGAGCGCCTGTGCGAGGTCGGCGGGGTCCTGGGTACTGAAATACTCAGCTGCATCGTCGAAGATCTCGCGATGCACCGGAATATCGGACGCGACCACCGCGCCGCCCGAGCGCATCGCCTCGATGCCGGAGTAATCGAAGCCCTCAGCCAGGCTCGGGCACACGGTCGCGCGCGCATGCTTGTAGAGGCGGCGCAACGAATCTGCCGGCACGTTGCGCAGCAGCAGCGCCTCGCCAGACTCGATCCAGGGCTGCAGTTTTCGCATGATCGGTTCATTGTGCCAGCCGGGGCCGCCGACGGCGACGAGTTTCAGTTGCGGGTAGCGCTGCGCGCGCAGCTGCTCCCAGGCCGCGATCAGGACCAGATGGTTCTTGCGTGGCTCGATGCTCGAGACCATCAGCAGGTAATCGAACGGCACCGCCGGGGCAGGCGCCGCCGCCGCATCCGCAACGCGGTGCGCGGCAACGATTTCCGGCACCCGGGCCGGCGCGGTGTCCTCGGCGTAATAGTGATGCGAGACGATGTTCGGGATCGTCAGCGAACGCTCCTCGGCCGCCGGGAACAGCGACACCAGGTCGCGCCGGGTCGCATCCGACACGCAGGCGAACCACGCGCCCTCGCGCACGTTGTGGCGCAGCGCGAGGTAGTGCGTGTCGTGCTGGTAGTCCCGATCGTTGATCGTGTGCGCCATCAGCAGCGGGAACGCGTCGTGGTAGCGCACGACGAGGCGCGTCGACGGGGACAGGCTGGCGGGATACGGCGTCTCGGCGATCATCAGGTCGAACTCACGCGTGTCGAGCCGTGCATAGATCGGCGGACCGAACCGTGAGGTGAAGCGCGCGCAGATCTGCAGCGCGCTCCACGGGATCCGCGCGACGCAAAACGCGCCCCCGGTCACGAGGTCGAAATCCGCGGCGGGAAGCGACTTCGCGAACAATTTCTCCCACAGGAAATCGCGGCACCGGCGCGCATCGAACGGCGTCAGCGCCTCGGTGCCGCCCAGGTTCCAGCGCAGCGCCATGCCGATCGTTACGAGCGCCGTGGCGATATCACCCCAGCGCCTGCGCGGCCGGTCGCGTGTCATCGCGCTCCGGCCCAGGCGCTCCACCACCGCGTCCAGGGCCGCAGCGGCGGATCCTGACGGCAGCAGCTGGGTGCTGCTTTGCAGGAGTCCGGTCACCTCGAGTTCCCCGAGCGAGCGCAGCGCGCGGAACAGCAGGCGCGTCTCCTGCGGGATCCCGGCATGGCCCTCCAGCGCCGGGCGCAGTTCGACCAGGATGCGCCGCGCGGCCCGCACCGTCACGAAGGAGTCCCGCGGGGAGAGACGCCGTCGAGAGCGCGCCTGACGACGCCAAAATGCGCCTCCCATGTCGGCATGGACCAGTGGCGCAGTCGCTCGAGTTGCGCGGCGCGGCGCGCTGATCCGGGCGCGGCGTACGCAACGAGCATGTCCTGCCAGGCGCGCTCATCCAGCGGATCGAGGAATTCCGGTACATCGCCGCCGACCTCGCGAAACGGCGGAATATCGCTGCAGATGACCGGCACTCCGCAGCCGAGCGCCTCGGCGAGCGGCAGTCCGTAGCCCTCCACGATCGAGGGCACGAGCACAGCGCAGGCATCGGCGAGCAGCGCACCGATCGCAGCGTCGCTCACGTGATTATGTTCCTCGACCAGGCCATGCTCCCGAGCGGCGCGCTCGAGCATCGCGACCTCACGCTCATTCCTCCAGCCACGCGTACCGATGACCAGCAGGCGTGGCGGCTGCGCCTGCATCGTCGCGAGTCCGGCCCAGACGTTCAACAGCAGAATATGATTCTTCTTCGGCTCGATCGTGCCGATGATCACGAAGTATGGCGTTGCGTCCCGGGTCGGGGTTCCGGGGCCGCGCGGCGGCGCCGGATACAGGCGCACTCCCGTCCACGCCACATGGACTGCAGGGTGGGCCGAGCCCACCCGGGGTCCCGGAGCGCGACCCTGGTATTGGTGAAAACGTGTGGCCGTAAACTGCGAGTTCACGAGTACTGCGTCGCTGTAGCGGCTTACGTTGCTGACGATGTGTTCGTGCTGGCGCGTGGTGGAAGGTTCCACGAACTGCGGATAGTCGATCGGAATCAGGTCGTGCAGGAAGGTGACCACGCTCGCGCCGAAGTAACGTCGTATGCGCGCGAGCGAGGCCGCGTCTTCAAGCCGGTAATGCGACAGGACCAGATAGACGGGAGGCCGCGCAAAGCCGCGCAGGCGACGGCGCAGCTGCCAGCCAGCCATCCAGTGTCCACCCAGCAGCATCGCGTACAGCCGCGCCAGGGAAATGTCGGGCGCGTCGCCGCGCCAGCGCGCCGCCACTGCGAGGATGAAACGACGTGCGCTGCCGGGGTGCACGCCGAACAGCCGGCCGAACAGGTTGATCACCGCAAAGGCCTCGCGGCCCGGCTCGCCGTCGACGAGGAAATGCTGCGCGTAGGCGAGGTCGAGCCGGTCTATACCGCTCGGACCCGCTCGATGCGCACGCCCGATCAGGCGCGTGATATCCAGCAGCACCGGTTGCTCGGGCAAGGTCAGATTTACCTGCGGGGTTTCGATGCGGCAGCGTACAGAAAGGCCCCTCCACCCTCAAGCCCTCGGGGAAGTGATACCTTTGCGTTCATGGTTGAGGTAACCCCAGCTGTGGAACCGCGTGCGTTCCCGGCCATGACCCGCGAGGAACGCCGCGATCTGGCTCTGGTGCGGCTGATGGGCAGACTGCCGGTGCGCGCCGTCTCACGCCTGGGCGCAATCCTGGGGTCGCTGCTCGGGCGCCGCGGTCACCCCGAAGCGGCGGCGCGCACAGCGCGGGCGCTGGCGAGCCTGCTCCCCGACCCTGCCGCGGATCCCTCGCTGCTCGAGGCGGCACAACAGCGCCTGTGGGCCAACATCGGCCGCGTCTACGCTGAGTTCTGCGTACTCGACCGGATCGTGCGCGAGGGACGGGTGAGCTGGGCCAACGAGACGCAGCTCGCCGCTGTGCTCGGCGACGGGCGCCCCGTAATCGCGGTCTATGTGCATCTCGGCAACTGGGAGACCACCGGCATCGAGCTTGCGCTGCGCGTGCCGGACCGGCTCGCCGCCATGGCCGACAGATTGCCCGCGAATCGCGTCCAGGCCGAGGTCGCAGCCAGCCAGCGCGCACGCTGGCCGGCGACCGTGATCAGCGTCGATACGATGGCCTGGCGGCATGTGCTCGCGCACCTGCAGAAGCCCGGCGGCATCCTCTACATCGCCATCGACGAACACACAGGCGAAGGCGTCAGGACGCCGGCCTTTGGCCGACCAGACGACCGGCAGGGTAACCTCGGCAAGATCGTGCGACTTGCCGCGCGCAGCGGCGCGATCATCCTGCCGATTTACAGCGAGCGCCTGCCAGGGGCACGGTTCCGCGCGCATTGCCTCGAGCCGATCTATCCTGCGGAACGCGAGGCGATGGATGCCGTTCAGCTGCAGGAACGGATGCAGCGACTCGATGCGCTGTTTGCGCCCATCGTGCTGCGCCACCTCGACCAGTGGTTCGGCCTGCTCGAATACCGCCCGTGACCTGGCTGCTGCTGGCGTGGATGATCACGGACGGTGTCGCGACCTATGGCGTCTGGCATTTCTGGCGCAGCTACGTGCCGCTGGAACCTGCGCAGGAGTCGCCGCCGGTCGCGGTTCTGGTCGCGATCAAGGGCACGAGCGCTGGGACGGCGCGGTTCCTCGATTCGCTGTGCAGCCAGGACTATCCGCACTACCGCATCGTATTTGCACTGGAATCGACGGCCGACCCGGCGTGGCCGGTGGTGACGGCCGCCCGTGATGCCCTCGCGGGCCGCATCGCGATTGACCTCGTCAGCGCCGGACGCGCCGCCGGGCGGACGCAGAAAGTCCACAACCTGCGTGAGGCATTGCAGGCGCTGCGCGAAGCGGATCGCATCGTCGTCTTCGCCGACGCCGATACGTTCCTGCCGCCGGCCTGGCTGACGGACCTGGTGCGCCCGATTGCGCGCGGCGAGGTCGAGGCGAGCACGGGCTATCGCTGGCCGCTACCGCAGGATGGGGGGCTTGCGACCCTGGTCGGAGCCGCCGCCGATCTGTCGATGACGACCTCGGCGCGATCGCGGCACTGGAACGTCTGCTGGGGCGGCTCCTGCGCCGTGCTGCGCGCCGCACTCGATGCGATCGGCCTGCCCGCCGTCTGGGAACACGCGGCATCGGACGATGTAACGCTGAGCCACGCACTGCGCAGCCACGGCTTCACGATCAACTCGCCGCTGCGCAGCCTCGTGCCGAGTCCGGTCAGCCACTCCTGGCCCGGACTTTTTGCGTTCGCCCGTCGCCAGCATCTGATGCTGCGCACCTATGCGCCCGGCCACTGGCTGCTCGGTGGCTGGATCCTGTGCATCCCTGCGGTGGGCGCAGCCGCGGCGCTGGTGGGCCTGCTGCGCGGAGTCCTTCCGGCAGCCCTGTGCCTCGCAACCAGCGTCGTACTCCTGCAGGTTCGCGGATCGCTGCGGCAGCGCATCGCCGCAGCGATCCTGCCTCCCGGCGACTTACGGACGGCGCGGGCAACGCTGCGCTTTGCATCCCTCGCGTGGCCTGCCGTGCATGCCGTGCACTGCGCTGCGTTCCTGTGCAGCTGCGTGGGGCAGAGCTTCACGTGGGCCGGGGTCCGCTACCGGATCGACGCTCACGGCACAAGTATCTGCGGATCCGCATGAAGTCCGCGTAATGGACCAAAAACATCGCGCGTCGCAGGCTGGCGACAACGCGTAAAGCCTTGCATATATTGGGAAAATACCGGACCATAAAGAGCTTGCTCAGAGTTCATTGCGAAGGTTTTCCGTTGCCATTCATCACCTTGAATTTCCTGCGTCACGCCAGCCTTGCCGTTGCCTCATGCAGCCTGTTGTCGGGCTGTTTCAGTATCCTGCCGACTGTCGGTCCGACCCGCCATCAGATCGACAACGTCAAGGCCAAGGCCGATGCCGCGGCGATCCAGTTCGTCAAACTGGATGACGCGATCGCGAGCCGGCTTGCAGCCGAGCGCAAGCCGCACCTGTTCTCCGAGACTCTCGGCAGTGCGCGCCTCGGCACACGAGCCGTAGGCCCAGGCGATGTACTTGCGGTAACGATCTGGGAGGCGGCCCCCGCGACACTGTTCGGGGTTGCCCCAACGCCGGGCTTCAACGGAATTTCCGTGGCGCGTCCCACCGAACTACCCGATCAGCCTATCGATGACGACGGCACGATCTATGTACCCTTCGCGGGCCGCGTACCGGCGGCCGGCAAGAGCCTGCAGGAGATCTCGGCCGCGATCGTCGCGCGGCTCGAGAAAAAGGCCAACCAGCCCCAGGCTTTCGTGCGCCTGACGCACAGCTTCGCATCGAATGCGACCGTCGTCGGCGAAGTCGCCACGAGCACTCGCGTACCCCTGGTTCCAGGCAGCGAGCGACTGCTTGACGCACTCGCAGCTGCGGGCGGGGTGCGTGACCCGGTCACCAAGACCACGATACAGCTGACGCGCGCCGACAGCGTCTACTCGCTGCCGCTGGAGACGATCATCCGGGATCCGCACCAGAATATCCCGCTGTTGCCGGGAGATGTGGTCACGGCGCTGTTCCAGCCCTACAGCTTCACGGCGCTCGGCGCGTCCGGCAAGAACGAAGAAATCAATTTCGAGAGCCAGGGCATTTCACTGGCACAGGCCATGGCCCGGTCGGGTGGGCTGCTCGACCAGCGCTCGAACGCGCGCGGCGTGTTCGTGTTTCGCTTCGAGTCGAAGGATGCCCTCGACTGGCCGCAGCAGCCGGTCAAAACGACCCCCAGCGGGCGTGTGCCGACCGTATACCGGATCGACCTGACCGACCCGCAGAGTCTGTTCCTGATCCAGAACTTCCCGATGGCCGACCGCGACGTCCTGTACGTCTCCAACGCGCCGATCACGGAGGTGGAGAAGTTCCTCAACGTGCTGTTCAGCGTGGCCTACCCGATCCTTGCAGGAAAGAGCGCGGGCCTTTAAGACCATGGCAACCAAGCGATACTTCTCCTGGATCCGCCGCAACCCTCTGTTCGTGGTTATCGTGATATTCCCGACCACCTGCGCGATCCTCTACTACGGGCTGTTCGCCTCCGACATCTACGTCTCCGAATCGGAATTTGTCATCAACAGCCAGGAGAACGCCATCTCCGCGGGCGGCATCGAGTCGCTGCTGCTAGGTTCCGGGCTCTCCAAGAGCCACGGCGATTCGTTCGAGGTCCGCGATTACATTCTGTCGCGGGACGCGCTGAAACAGCTGCAGGGGCGGCTAAAGCTCGAGGATATCTTCGGACGTCCGGGCACGAGCTTCATCGACCGCTATCCCAGCATCATCTACGACCGCAGCTTCGAGGAAATGTACCGCTACTACGGCAAGCACGTCACGGTTGAGCCGGACCCGATCTCGTCGATCTCGGTGCTCAGCGTGCGGGCCTTCACGGCCGAGGACGCCCGCAACATCAACGCCGTGCTTCTGGACCTTGCCGAGCAGCTCGTCAACAAGCTCAATGATCGTAGCCGCCACGACCTGATCCAGTTCGCGCAGAACGAGGTCAACATCGCCTCGGAAAAGGCCAAGGATGCCGCGGTTGCCCTGCTGAACTACCGCAGCAAGCAATCCGTGTTTGAGCCCACCAAGCAGGCGGCGATCCAGCTCGAGGGCGTCGCGAAGCTGCACCAGGAATTGATCACGACCGAGGCCGAGATCGCCGAAATCCGCAAGCTGTCTCCGGAAAACCCGCAGATCGGTGCGCTGGAAAGCAGCGCTGAGCTGCTGCGCAAGACGATCGCCTCGGAGAGCGGCAAGGTCACGGACCCG
>Ga0302279_10000697_pt1 | contig 49413 bp, 42 predicted proteins | sample III_Bog_N3_3_FD_194541 | JGI IMG/M metagenome (GOLD analysis project Ga0302279, IMG submission 194541) | Peat permafrost microbial communities from Stordalen Mire near Abisko, Sweden - III_Bog_N3_3 | ecosystem: Environmental > Terrestrial > Soil > Wetlands > Peat | place: Sweden: Abisko... | reverse complement strand
TGGGCGTGAAGCGGTACATGTGGCGGGGCGGCTTGCCGGGATCGGGTGTCTCCCACTGGGTTTCGAGCAGCTGGCGATCGGCGAGGCGCATGAGGATGGGATAGAGGGTGCCGGATTTGAGGCCGGTGACCCGGCTGAGGTCGTAGCCGTACTTCCAGGTGTCGGCCTGGTGCAGGAAGGCGTCGAGGAGGAGCAGGGTCTGGGGGGAAAGGCGGAGCTTCATGCAAAAACTCTACATATGTAGATTTTTATTGTCAAACGGTATTTTTGCGCGGCCGGGCCCACATAACAGGCGGGTTGGATGGGCTGTTTCTGGGGGAAACGCTTGCCAAGCGCAGGGATGAGGTCTAGGCTATGGGGTATGCGTCGATGTCGCTAACACCGTCCTGGTGAGAAGCTCCGATGCAGAGGCGTGCCTGATTTGCGCGCAAAATTTCCCGCTTTGACAGCTTCGCCACACCCCCGAACCGCTCATCGAACTCAAAGGCCGGGGCGCCCATGCCCCAACAGAGGAGATCATTATGGCGCGCATTGCCGCGGATGTAACAGAGATTATCGGCCGTACACCACTGGTGCGGCTCAACCGGATTGCGGCTGGTCTGCCAGCCACCATCCTGGCCAAGCTGGAGAGCCAGAACCCGCTTTCGAGCGTCAAGGACCGCATTGGGCTGGCCCTGATTGAGTCCGCCGAGAAGGCCGGCAAGATCAAGCCGGGCGAGACAGTCTTGATTGAGCCCACCAGCGGCAACACCGGCATTGCCTTGGCGTTTATTGCCGCGGCCAAGGGCTACAAGCTGATTTTGACGCTGCCGGAGACCATGAGCCTGGAACGGCGGGTGGTGCTGCTGGCCTTTGGCGCGGAGATTGTGCTCACGCCCGGACCGAACGGCATGAAGGGCGCCATCGCCAAGGCCGACGAGATTCTGGCCAGGACGCCCAACGGCTATATCCTGCGCCAGTTCGACAACCCGGCCAACCCGGCCGTCCACTACGCCACCACTGGCCCCGAGATCTGGGACGACACCGAAGGCAAGGTGGACATTCTCATCTCCGGCGTGGGCACAGGCGGCACCATTACCGGCGTTGCCAAGTACATCAAGGAGCGCAAGCCGGAGTTCAAGGCCATTGCGGTGGAACCGACTGACAGCCCCGTGCTCTCCGGCGGCAAGCCGGGACCGCACAAGATTCAGGGAATCGGCGCGGGTTTTGTGCCCAGCGTGCTCGATACCAGCCTGATTGACGAGATCATCCAGGTGACCAACGACGAGTCGATCGCCATAGCAAGGCGGCTTCCGCTTGAAGAAGGGCTGTTTGTGGGCATCTCTTCCGGCGCGGCGGTGGCGGCGGCACTGAAGGTTGCGGCGCGGCCGGAGAATGCGGGCAAGGTGATTGTGGCCATTCTGCCCAGCTTCGGTGAGCGCTACTTGTCGAGCATTCTGTTTGAGTCGCTCAGGCAGAAGGCGCTCGCGTTGCCGACGGAAGCGATTGCGGTGTAGAAGAACAGGGACTGAGGGAACAGGGAATGGGGATAGGGCTGCGATCCTCGGGATCGTCAACCTTAGCCCCTAGCCCCTATTCCCTATTCCCTTGGTCCCTAAGGCACTCGCCGTTTTCACTCGCACACTATGCCTCTGCTATCCCGCATCCGCGAAGACATCAACTCCGTTCTGGAGCGGGACCCGGCTGCGCGGTCGCGGCTGGAGGTGGTGCTCTGCTATCCGGGGTTGTGGGCGGTGTGGTTCCACAATGTTTCGCACGCGTTGTGGGGCGCGGGGTTGCGGCTGCCGGCGCGGATGCTCTCGCAGCTTGCGCGCTTCCTGACCGGGGTCGACATTCATCCGGGGGCGCTGCTGGGCCGCAGGCTCTTCATCGATCATGCAACCGGGGTGGTAATTGGCGAAACGGCGATTGTCGGCAGTGACGTGACCATCTACCAGGGCGTGACGCTGGGCGGCACCGGCAAGGGCCACGGCAAGCGGCACCCCACGGTGTGCGACGGCGTCTTCATCGGCAACAACGCCAACGTGCTGGGCAATATTACGGTGGGCGAGAACTCGCGGGTGGGCGCGGGGTCAGTGGTGCTGTCGGATGTGCCGCCCAACTCGACCGTGGTGGGCGTGCCGGCGCATATTGTGTATCGCAATGGCGAGCGGGTGCTGCTCACCGATCCGCACGACATCAAGGACCCGCTGTCGGATGCGCTGATTGCGCTCTCGGCGCGGGTGGAAGAGCTGGAAGCCTGCCTGTGCGTCGAAGGCACCCCGGTGCGCGTGGCTGAGCCCTTTGCCGCTGAAGCGGCCGAGCGGGAAGCCTACAGGCTGGACCTGGAACGAATGCGCGAGTACGTGTCCATGGGCGAGGGCATCTAAAGCCCGCGGTGCTACATTGGATTCGTTCCCACTCTCTGACTGGGGTCTTGCTTGTTGCGCAGTTTCTGGTTGGCCGTGGTTGCGGGTTTCGCGCTCCCCGTCGCGACGCATGGGTTGACACGCGTGCAAGCGGCGCCAGTTCCTGCGGAGATGCGCTCGACAGCTTTCACCGTCACGGTGAACGGGACGCCCGTGGACACGGCTCACGCGGCGGCGCGCTACGACTGGGTTTCCTTCGATGTGACCGGGCCTGTAGACGTGACCATCACAGCAGCCGAGCCCGGCTTCTGGGATCGCGGCGTGGATATTGAACCGTGGCGGCTGGGGATCAGGCCGGTGCGCACGGGGCAGACGATCCGCTTCCGGCTGAGTGGGCCGGAGAAGCTTTCCATCTCGCGGCCGCGGGATTTTCTCAACAACGCGGCCATGCTGTTTGTCTTTGCCGGGACGCCGCCCAGGCCTCCGCCCTCCGGACCGCGCGTGCGAGTGATTGCGGCGGGCATTCATCGCGAGAGCCTGAACCCCAAGTCGGGAGACACCCTCTACCTGGCGCCGGGCGCATTTATCTTTGGCAGCCTGAACCTCTTTCATGTGGGCGGAGTGCGGGTGTTGGGGCGCGGCACCATTGTCTACGACGGCTCGCAGGACCCCACCACCGACGAGGGCTGGATGCAGAAGCCCGACTGGCACTGCATTGGCGCCCTCGAGGCGCGAAATGTGCAGATCGAGGGGCTGACGTGCATCGTGCGGGCGCGGACGTGGTCCATCCAGATGAAGGACTCAACGAACTTCACCTTCGACGATCTGCGCGTGATTGGCGGCAACCCCGGAAACGCGAACCAGGACGGGATGGACTGGCTGGGCGGCGGGGGAACGATTGTGCGCGATGCGTTCATCCGCAGCTCAGACGACGACCTGGCCATGCAGGGCAACTGGGATGGCTACACGGACGAGGAGATGCTGCGGCCGGGCAAGGACGTGGACAACGTGCTGGTGGAGCACAGCGAGCTTTCGACCAGCATCTCCAACGTTGTGCGCGCGGCCTGGCCGCAGAAGACGTTCAACTCGCGGAGTTTTATGCTGCGCGACTCAGACGTTCTTCATGCCGGAATCGGGGCTTGCGGGCAGGCGTTTGGGCTGCTGGGATTCTGGGGCGCGAACGGGTCCAAGGGAAGCACGTCCGGTTATCTGTTTGAGAATCTGACGGTGGACAACTGGTACTCGCTGCTGCAGATGGAGCAGGAGGAGCCGGGGGTGAGCGGGTTTACCTTCCGCAACATCTGGGCGCTCGATCAGCCGCCGCTGGTCGACTCGACAGTGAGCGGGCCAATCACCGGCGTGACGCTGGACAACGTGAAGTATGGGCAGACGCGGGCTGCCGACGACGCCGATGTGCCGCTGCTTCTGTCAGGCGGCGCGCAGGCGGTGGCCTTTACGCCGGTCCACGAGCCGCTGGCCGCGTTCCAGTTCGATCCGCCGGTGTTTGCGCCGGGCGAGCCGGTGCGATTTACGGCGCAACAAGCGGCGCAGAGGCCTGGGAAGAAGCGCGCAGGTGCGACCTACACCTGGCTGTTTGGCGACGGAACGGAAGCGACGGGACTCGTGGTGAGCCATCGCTTCCCGGATGCGGAGGGGACGGAGCTGAACGGCGGCGCGTTGGGCGCAGGCCGCTTTCGCGTCCTGCTGCATGTCGAAGACACGGCCGGCAAGCAGGATTGGGCCGGGCAGGGATTGGTGGCCGTGGCGCGATGGCATGATGCTGTCAGCGAGGCAGTTGCAGGCGTTCCGGGGCTGAGCTGGCAGATTTTTCCGGGAAGCTGGACGGAGCTGCCGGACCTGACCAGGGAGCAGGCAGTGTTCAGCGGCGAAGCGCCCAACCTGAATGCGAATGCGCAGGGGTTCACACACTATGCGGCGGCGTGGGACGGACTGATCGATATCCCGGCCGACGGCGGATACACCTTTCACCTGCTGCATCGCGATGGCGCGCGGCTGGTGATTGACGGCGTGGAAGTGGCCAGGACCGGCCCGCCGTTCGCGCAGGTCTGCGGCGCGCCGGGAAATGCCATGCGGTACGATCGCGGGTCGCTGGGGTTGCGCGCGGGCAGGCACACGCTGCATGTGGAGGGGCTGCACTCGGCCAGCGAGGGCGACCCGCAGCTCAAGTGGGAGGGGCCGGGGCTGCCGCTGGGGCCGGTGCCGGCGGCGGCGTATAGCCATCGCCAGCTGGACGCGCTGACCCGGTAGAACCGAGCGGGCAAAGAACTCCCGCGCACGAAAAATAATTCGATACAAGCGCGTGTTCCGGGGCCTAAAATGCTCGGTCGGCAAGCTTGCGGGGATGCGCCGCAGATACGACAGGCCGGCAGAGTCCCTTTTCACACTGCGGGCCTGACCTGAAAGGCAGACGGTAGTCTAAAAACTATGACATGGATCTCCCTTTTGCCGTTGATCGGCGTGTTGGCGGTTTGGCTGGCGGTAAAGCGCAGCGGAGGCATCTCGCGCAAGGCCGCGATTGCGCACCTGAGGAAGGGCGCGATGGTGATCGACGTGCGCAGCGCTGGCGAATTTACGGCGGGCCATTTGTCGAGAGCCGTGAACATCCCCTTGAGCGAGATTGACACCGTGATTGAACGCAAGGCGAGCAGCAAGGACCAGGTGCTGCTGTTGCACTGCCAGAGCGGCGGCCGCAGCCGCGTGGCGCAGCGCAGGCTGCGAGCCCTGGGGTACGTGCATGCCTATAACCTGGGCTCCTATGCGCGTGCGGCGGAGATTGTGGGCAGCCGGGCAAGCTGACACTCCCATGAAAAGCGGCCGAGAGTTTGTCCTTCGCCTGGCGACGGAGGGGGATATCCCTGCGCTGGAGGCGCTGATTGAGGCGTCAGTGCGCGGTTTGCAGGCCGGCGACTACACGCCGGCACAGATTGAGGGAGCGCTGGGGACGGTGCTGGGCCTGGATACGCAGCTGATCCGCGATGGGACCTATTTTGTGGCGGAGACGACGGCGCACGATGGCCGGCGCCTGGCCGGTTGCGGTGGGTGGTCGAAGCGGAGAACGCTGTTCGGGGCGGACCGGGGGCCAGGGCGCGAACCGGAGCTGCTGGACCCGGCGGCCGACGCGGCCAAGGTGCGGGCGATCTTTGTGCATCCGGCGTTTGCGCGGCGGGGGCTGGGGACGCTGCTGCTCGCGCACGTGGAAGCAGCGGCGCGGGCTGCCGGGTTCCGGCGCTTTGAGATGGGATCGACGCCGACCGGGGTTCCGCTTTACCGGCTGAAGGGGTATGTGGAGGTGGAGCGGATTGCGGTGCCGCTCAGCAATGGCGAGAAGCTGCCGGTGGTGGGGATGGTAAAAGACGGCTTTGCCGAGCCAGGCTTATAGCTGTTCTCCAATTGCTGTACGCCGAAGGCACGATGATAAGTGGCTTTTTCCTTAAGAAAAAGCCACCTTGCACGGAACTAAATAGAGCATATGAATTGGAGAACTGCTCTAGTGGGAACTTGCACTTCTCACCCTTGAATCAAAGAGCGACTCAAGGTTGGCGCACGGCGGCATGATCTCAGCGTTCAACTATGGGGCGGGCGGTTCTTCAGGCGTGGCCGATGGTAGAAGTATCCGGGCTATGCGCGGGCCGCCGTTCCAAAAGAGGTAGGCAACAAAGAGTAGGCCCGTGAAGCGTAGAATGAGTGCGCCGAGTTCCAGCGAGTAGAGCCTGGTGAAGTAATCCGCGCCGAAATCCAGATTCGAGCCAAACCCCGCGTGATGCTTCCAGGAGAGTATGTACGCTGGGAAATAGGTCGCCTCCAGCCCAGCGCTCACCAACTGCATAATTGCCAGAGCCCGGCTTACCAGTATGACCGCCTCATCTCGAGTCATGGAACTCCTTCGTGGAATCGCGTTGAGAGCATCTTATACGCGGGGTCCTATTGAGGGAGTAGACCTAGTCGCCGGGGGATTCTTCCAGCTCGGCGCCCAGCCGATGCGGCTTCATGACCCACCACTGGATGCGGTCGAAGAACAGGTAGACCACCGGCGTGGTGAACAGGGTGAGCATCTGCGAGACGATGAGGCCGCCGACGATCGTGATGCCGAGGGGCTTGCGGAGCTCGGAGCCGACGCCCATGCCGATGGCCAGCGGCAGCCCGCCGAACAGGGCGGCCATGGTGGTCATCATGATGGGGCGAAAGCGGAGTAGACACGCCTGATAGATGGCTTCGACGGGGGCCAGGCCCTGGTCGCGCTCGGCCTGCAGGGCGAAGTCGATCATCATGATGGCGTTCTTTTTCACGATGCCGATGAGCAGGATGATGCCGATGGTGGCGATGATACTGAGATCGGTGCCGGTAAGCAGCAATGCCAGAAACGCACCCACGAACGCCGGCGGCAGCGTGGAGAGAATCGTGAGCGGGTGAATGAAACTCTCATACAGAATGCCGAGGACGATATAAACCGCAACGATTGCGGCAAAAAAAAGCCAGAGCTCGTTTTTGAGCGAGTCCTGAAAGGCCTGCGCGGAGCCCTGGAAGGTGGCGTGGAGCGACGAAGGCATGCCGAGATCGGCCTGGGCTTTCTCAAGCGCGGCGACAGCGTCACCAAGGGCCACGTTCTGGGCCAGGTTGAAGCTGAGGGTCACGGCAGGGTACTGGCCCTGGTGGTTGACCTGGAGCGGGGTGCGCAGCGACTCGTAATGGGCGATGGCGGAGAGCGGAATCATGGCGCCGCCGCTCGATGCTGCGGGTGCCGCAGTGGTGGAAGCAGCCAGCAGCGCAGCGGTGGGAGAGCTGACGGCGGGAACGGTGGCGCCGGTGGCCACGGCGGGCACTGCCGCGGTAGACACGGCCTTGGCAGCGGGCGGATTGGCCTTGATGTAGATGCCGTTGAGCGAGTCGGGGCCGAGCTGGTAGCGGGGGTCGACTTCCATGACGACGTAATACTGATTGAGGCCGGTGTACATGGTGGAGACTTCGCGCTGGCCGAAGGCGTCGTAGAGCACGCTGTCGATGGCCGCGGCGGAGATGCCGAGGCGGGCCGCGGTGTCGCGGTCGATGACGAGCGTGGCGGCCAGGCCCTGGTCCTGCTGGTCGCTCGAGACGTCGCGCAGTTGAGGCATGGACATCATGCGCTCCAACAGGCGCGGCGACCAGCCGTTGAGCTCGGCCAGGTTTTCATCCGAGAGCGTGTACTGGTACTGCGCGGCAGCGCCGCGGCCGCCGATCTGGAAGTCCTGCTGCACCTGGAGAAAGGTAACCGCGCCGGGGATGGCGGTGAGGCGATCGCGCAGGCGATTGACGACGTCGTCCCCGGAGACGCGGCCGGGGCGCTTGTCGAGCGGCTTGAGGCCGATGAACATGGTGCCGACGTTGAAGCTGCCGCCCCCGGGACCTGCGCCGCCGGCGAATGCGGTGACCGAGTGCACGGCCGGGTCTTCCATGACCATCTGCGCCAGCATGCGCTGCTTGGCGCTCATGGCCGGGAAGCTGATGTCCTGCGCGGCCATGGTGCGTCCGCCCAGGCGGCCGGTGTCCTGCTGCGGGAAGAAGCCTTTGGGGACGATTTTGAAGAGATAGACGTTGAGGACGACGGTTCCTAAAACAATGCAGAGCATGAGCGCCTGGTGGCGCAGCACCCAGCGCAGGCCGTGCGCATACTCGGCGTGCAGCCAGTCGAAGGCGCGCTCAGTGGCGCGGTAGATCGCGCCGTGGCGGGTGGCGTTGCGGGGCTTGAGGAACTGCGCGCACAGCATGGGCGTGGTAGACAGCGAGACCAGCAGCGACGCGGCGATGGCGACAGAAAGCGTGACGGCGAACTCGCGGAAGAGCTTGCCCACCAGGCCGCCCATCAGAAGGATGGGAATGAAGACGGCGATGAGGGACGCGCTCATGGAGAGCACGGTGAAGCTGATCTCGCGCGAGCCGCGCAGGGCTGCATCGATCGGGCTCATGCCCTGCTCGAGATAGCGGGTGATGTTCTCGATGACCACGATGGCGTCGTCGACGACAAAGCCGGTGGAGATGGTGAGCGCCATCAGCGAGAGATTGTCAATGGAGTAGCCGAGCAGGTACATGACGCCGAAGGTGGCCACCAGCGACATGGGCACGGCGACCGAGGGAATGATGGTGGCCCAGACCTCGCGCAGGAAGAGGAAGACAACCAGCACCACCAGGCAGACGCTGATGATGAGCGAGATTTCAACGTCGTGAACGCTGGCGCGGATGGTCGTGGTGCGGTCGACTTCAACATCGAGCTTGATGGTGGGCGGGATGGCAGCTTGCAGGCGCGGCAGCTCAGCCATCACGGCGTCAACGGTGTTGATGACGTTGGCGCCGGGAACCTTGAAGACGATGATCAGGATGGCGTCTTTGAGCTGGGTGGGCGGGCCGTTATCGGGGTTGGTGCCGGAGACGCCGGTCGTGTGGATGTCGGAGACGCTGTCAACGACGTCGCCGAGATCGGACATGCGGACAGGCGCGCCGGTCCGCGGATTGTAGCCGGCGATGATGGGCGCGTAGTCGCGGGCTTTGAAGATCTGGTCGTTGTCGTCGATCTGCCAGCGGTGGGCGGGGTCCTGGAATGCGCCTTTGGGCCGGTTGGCGTTGGCGTTGGTGAGGGCGTTGCGCACGGCTTCGAGACCGATGCCGTTCGAGCCCAGCTGCATGGGGTTTACTTCCACGCGGACGGCGGGCTGGGCGCTGCCGCCGACGAAGCATTGGCCCACGCCCTGAATCTGCGAAATTTTCTGCGCCAGGATGGAGTCGGCGATGTCGTAGATCTGCGGCTTGGGCACGACGTCCGACGTGAGCGAGAGGATCAGGATCGGCGCTTCCGCGGGGTTGGCCTTGCGGTAGCCTGGATTCTGCGGCAGGTTGGCGGGGAGCTGGCTGCGGGCGGCGTTGATGGAGGCCTGCACGTCGCGGGCGGCGGCGTCGATGTCGCGATCGACGTCGAACTGGAGGGTAACCGACGATGCGCCGAGAGAGCTGGACGAGGTCATCTGGTTGACGCCGGCGATGCGGCCGAACTGGCGCTCGAGCGGCGTGGCGACGGAGGAGGCCATGGTCTCCGGACTGGCGCCGGGCAGATTGGCGTTCACGCCGATGACCGGGAAGTCGACGTTGGGCAGCGAGGCGACCGGCAGGTTGGTGTACGCCACGGCGCCGGCCATCAGCAACGCCAGCGAGAGCAGCGAAGTGGCTACGGGCCGGCGGATGAACAGGGCGGAGATCTGCATGGCGTCAGAGAGCAGTTTTCAGAGATCGGTTTTTCTGTGGCGGGTTGAGGTTTGAGGTTTCCCAGCCAGGCCGCGGAAACAAAGGCGCGGTGAGCGTGGGGCCCCCAGTTATGTGCTGACGGCAGGGGACATTTCCTGATCCCTGATCCCTGACCCCTGATCGCTGTTCTTCGGCTTGAAGCGCGTGGCCAGCTTGTCAAAGTAGAGGTAGACGACGGGGATGGTGTAGAGCGTGAGCAGCTGCGAGAGCAGCAGGCCGCCGACGATGGTGATGCCGAGGGGCTTGCGCAGCTCTGCGCCTACGCCTCCGCCGAGGGCCAGGGGCAGGCCGCCGAGCAGAGCGGCCATGGTGGTCATGATGATGGGGCGGAAGCGCAACAAACACGCTTGAAAAATGGCTTCCTCTGCGGGTTTGCCTTCGGTGCGCTCGGCTTGCAGCGCGAAGTCGATGAGCATGATGGCATTTTTCTGCACGATGCCGATGAGCAGGATGATGCCGATCAAGGCGATGACGGAAAAGTCAGTGCGCGTGATGAGCAGGGCCAGCAGCGCGCCCACGCCGGCCGACGGCAGCGACGAGATGATGGTGATGGGGTGGATGTAGCTCTCATAAAGCACGCCGAGCACGATATAGACAGTGACCAGTGCGGCCAGGATGAGGATGGGCTCATTGGCCAGCGAAGTTTGGAAGGCGGCGGCGGTGCCCTGGAAGCTGGCGTTGATGGCTTTGGGCATCTGGATGCGCTGTTCGATTTTGTTGACAGCGGTCACCGCGTCGCCGAGAGCCTTGCTGGGCGCAAGGTTGAAGCTGATCACGGTGGACGGGAACTGGCCCTGGTGGCCGATCGAGAGCTGGGCGCGGGTCTGCTCCCAGTGGGCGAGCATGCTCAGCGGGACCTGCGTGCCGGTCGACGATTTGACGTAGAGATTGTTGAGCGTGCCAGGATCGGTCTGGAAGGTCGGCCCCACTTCCATGACCACGTGGTACTGGTTGAGCTGGGTGAACATGGTGGAGACCTGGCGCTGGCCGAAGGCGTCGTAGAGGGTGTTATCGATGTCGGCCATGGCGATGCCCAGGCGCGCGGCGGTGTCGCGGTCGATGACCAGCTTTGCGCCCAGGCCCTGATCCTGCAAGTCGCTGGCAACGTCGGTGACCACCTTCTCGCGGCTCAGTTCATCGACCATCTTGCGGGTGTAAACGGCGAGCTCATCCTGGTTGGGGTCTTCGAGCGAGTATTGGAACTCCGTCCGGCTGACGCGGTCTTCGACGGTGAGGTCCTGCAAGGGCTGAAGGAAGAGCTGAATCCCCTCGACCGAGGAGACGCGCGGCGCCATGCTGCGGATCACTTCAGTCGCGGAGACTTTGCGCTGGTCGAGGGGCTTGAGGTTGATCTGGATGCGGCCGGAGTTGAGCGTGGTGTTGGTGCCGTCGACGCCAATGAAAGACGAAACGTTGTCAACAGCCGGGTCACTGAGCAGAATGTCGACGAGCTGCTGTTGGCGCTGGGCCATGCTCTGGAAGCTGACCGTCTGCGGAGCCTCGCTGATGCCGAGGATCACGCCCGTATCCTGCACCGGGAAGAAACCCTTGGGGACGACGAAGAAGAGGAGGATGGTCGCGACGAAAGTCGAGATGGTAACCAGCAGGGTGATGAAGCGGTAGCGCAGAACCACGCGGACGGAGCGGCCGTAGGCGGCGATGATGCGGTTGAACACATCCTCAGACCAGTGGTAGAAGCGGCTCTGGCGCGCCGTGGCCTTGTCTTGCAAAATGCGCGAGCACATCATGGGCGTGAGCGTGAGCGAGACGAAGGCAGAGACCAGGATGGTGACGGCCAGGGTGATGGCGAACTCGCGGAAGAGGCGGCCGACGACATCGCTCATGAACAAGAGCGGAATGAGCACGGCGATCAGCGAGATCGTCAGCGACATGATGGTGAAGCCGATCTGCTCCGACCCCTTGAGCGCAGCGCGCATGGGGCTCATGCCCTCCTCGATATATCGAGAAATGTTTTCAATCATGACGATGGCGTCGTCGACAACGAAGCCGGTCGAGATGGTGAGCGCCATCAGGGTGAGGTTGTTGAGCGAGTAGCCGAGCAGGTACATCACGGCGAAGGTGCCCACGATCGACAGCGGCACTGCGAGGAATGGAATGAGGGTAGCTCGCCATGCGCGCAGGAAGATGAAGATGACCAGCACCACCAGGACGATGGTGAGACAGAGCTCGAGTTCCACGTCGCGCACCGAGGCGCGGATAGTGACAGTGCGGTCGGTGAGCACTTTGACCTGGACGGCGGCCGGGAGGCTGGCCTGGAGCTGCGGCAGGAGCTTTTGGATGCGATCGACGACGGCGATGATGTTGGCGCCGGGCTGGCGCTGGATGTTGACGATGACCGCGGGCTGGCGGTCCATCCAGGCGGCCTGCTGGGAGTTCTCCGCGGCATCGACGATGGTGGCAACGTCACTGGCGCGGACCGCTGCGCCGTTGCGGTAGGCGACGATGACCGGCTTGTAGTCGGAGCTTGAAAGCAGCTGGTCGTTGGCGTCGATGGTGAAGGACTGGCGGGCGCCGTTGAGCGTGCCCTTGGCCTGGTCGACGTTGGCGGCGGCGACGGCGGCGCGCAGGTCTTCAAGGCTCAGGTTGTACGCGGCCAGCTGGGCGGGGTTGGCCTGGATGCGGACGGAGGGCTTCTGGCCGCCGGCAATCGAAACCATGCCGACGCCGGTGACCTGGGAGATCTTCTGCGCCAGGTTGGTGTCGGCGGCGTCTTCAATCTTGTCCAGGGGCAACGAATCCGAGGTGAGCGCGAGGGTGAGAATGGGCGCGTCGGCGGGGTTGACCTTGCTGTAGATGGGCGGGTTGGGCAGGTCGGTCGGCAAGAAACTGGTTGCTGCGTTGATGGCCGCCTGGACCTCCTGCTCGGCGACGTCGATGTTTTCATCGAGATTGAATTCGAGAGTGATGACGGAGCCGCCGCCCGAGCTGACGGAGGTGATCTGCTTGAGGCCGGGCATCTGGCCGAACTGGCGCTCGAGGGGCGCGGTGACCGATGAAGCCATCACTTCCGGTCCGCCGCCGGGGTAGAAGGTGAGCACCTGGATGATGGGGTAATCAACCTCAGGCAGGGCGGAAACGGGCAGCTGCCGGTAGCCGAGCATGCCGACCAGCATGATAGCCGCCATGAGCAGCGATGTGGCTACCGGGCGAAGGATGAACGGGCGGGATGGGCTCAGACTCACGGTTAGCGGCCTTGTGGCGGAGCTTGCTGCGGCGGAGCGGCGGAGCCGGTGGCGGGCGCAAGCGGCACGGCGGCTGAAGCGGGCAACTGTTTGGCGCTCGTGGCGATGACCGGCTGGCCGGCGCGGAGGCGGTCGGCGCCATCCACGACGACGCTCTGCCCGGGTTTGAGGCCGCTGCCAAGAATGGTGTAAACGCCCTCGGAGAGCTCGATCTTGACCGGCTGCACGCGGGCGGTTCCGGGGCCCGTGGCGGCGTCGGTGACCCAGACAAACGGGCCCTGAACACCGGACTGTATGGCGGCGGAAGGAACGACGAGAGCGTTGGCCCGGTCTTCAAGCACCAGGTGGATGTTGACGAACTGGTTGGGGAACAGGGACTGGTCCCCGTTGGAAAAGACGGCCTTGAGCTTTTCCGTTCCGGTGGTGGTGTCGATCTGGTTGTCGCCGGTGAGCAGATAGCCGCTGGCCAGCTTGAGCTGGTCGCCGCGGTCGTAGGCGTCCACCAGCATGCGCTTGTCGGTGGCCAGCTTGTGCATCACCTGGGGAAGCTGGTTCTCCGGCAGGGTGAAGTAGACGGCGATGGGCTGGAACTGGTTGATGATGACCAGGTTGGTGGAGTTGGCGGTGATGATGTTGCCGGGATCGACCAGGCGCAGTCCAATGCGCCCGTCGATGGGAGCCTGGATCGAGCACCAGTCGAGCTGGAGCTGGGCGGTCTCAATGGCGGCCTTGTCGGCGGCGATGGCGCCCTGGTATTGGCCCTGGGCGGCTTCGTCGGCGTCGAGGGTTTCCTTTGATGTGACACCGGCTTCGAAGAGGGCCTTGTAGCGGGCGTACTCGGCCTGGGCGTTTTTCAGCAGGGCCTCATCGTGAACCAGGTTGCCTTTGGACTGGTCGAGAGCAGCCTTGTAGGGCCTGGGGTCGATGGTCATGATGTTCTGACCGGCGCGGACCTGCTGACCCTCCGTGAATTTAACCGGCTCCAGTTCCCCGCTGACGCGGGCCTTGACGGTCACGCTCATGTACGGAGTGACGGTGCCCAGGGCGGTGAGAAAGATGGGCATGGGCTTCTGTTCGGCGGCGGCAACCTGCACGGGAACGGGCTGCCCGGCCATGGCGGCGGCCTGCTCGGCGCTCATCTGAGCGTTCAACTGCTGATTCCGGTGGATGCGCCAGACCACAAAGCCCAGACCGGCGACCAGGATAAGGTAAACCAGAATGCGGACCCAGCCGCCCTTGCGAGCCGGCGCCGGCTGCGAGGGATCGTAGGGATTGCTGGCGGAAGGGTGCGATTCCGGGAGAGCTTCAGTGGACATGATTTCGATTCCCGTCGTGATGTTGATGGTGCGAGCCGGCACAGGCGCGGCGGAGAGTGCCCTGGAAAGACCAGACTGTAGACCTACTTTGCTACTACTAAGGACGGTGCGGTAGAGACGGAAGTTTCGCGGACCGGGGAACGCCGGTGGCCGGAGGCCAACGCCCGTTGGGGCAACACGAATGGCTGCCACGGGGCGTAACCGGGCGGGATTCCGGTCGTCCAATGGGAAGATGAGCGGGGACGGCCGGTAAAGCTGATCGGGGTTGCGTGGCTTTGCGCCGGGAAGGCTGTTCTGCTCGGGACGGGGCCTCGCCGCACCGCTTCACGCGACGCCAATACGAATGGAGAAGAGCTTCAGAAATGCATCTTCAAGACAGGTGAATGGATCAAACATACGAGCTGAAGAACGCCATTTGTTTGAACTTGCGCGCCTTCTTCCCTTTATCGACTACGATAGTAATTTCAACCGCATGTTCGACCGGTCCCGGAATGGCGTGTGCTGCGGGCGCCGGAACCCGGGGAGCCGGTACTGGCGGAATTCACCCTTGGTATCCCTTTTGGATTGAGCAGCAAAGGGGACGCACCGAGCCGGCCCAGGAGCGAGAACCAGCCTTATGATGTGGATTGTCCGGCTTGCGCTGCGGCGGCCTTACACCTTTGCCGTCTTTGCGTTTTTGATTTTGCTTCTCGGCGTCTTCAGCATTGTCCAGATGCCGACGGACATTTTTCCGAATATCGATATTCCTGTCGTGACGGTGGTGTGGAACTACACCGGGCTTTCGCCGCAGGAGATGTCGACGCGCATCGTGTTCAACGTTGAGCGCGGCATGACCACAACCGTGAGTGACATCGAGCACATCGAGTCGCAGTCGTTCAACGGAGTGGCTGTCATCAAGGTCTTCTTCCAGCCGCATGTGAATGTGGGCAACGCCGTGGCGCAAGTGACAGCCATCAACCAGGTGATGCTGCGCACGCTGCCGCCGGGTGCAAATCCGCCGTTCATTATCCAGTACAACGCTTCGAGTGTGCCTGTGTTGCAACTGGGCCTGACCGGGCAGGGGCTGAACGAGCAGCAGATTTTCGACCTCGGCCAGAATACGATCCGCACCCAGCTGGCGACGATCGAGGGGGCGCAGACGCCCTATCCCTATGGCGGCAAGCAGCGACAGATTGAGGTTGACCTGGACCTGCACGCGCTGGAGGCCAAGGGGCTTTCACCGGTGGATGTGGTGAACGCGGTGAACGCACAAAACCTGATTGTGCCCTCCGGGACCATGAAGGTCGACCGGTTCGAGTACGCCATCGAAACCAACTCTGCGCCTTCAGCGGTTGAAGAGCTGAACAACCTTCCCATCAAGACCGTGAACGGAGCGGTGATTTATATCCGCGATGTGGCGCATGTGCGCGACGGCAACCCGCCGCAGACCAACATTGTGCGCGTGAACGGCGGCCGGGCCATTCTCATGAGCATCATGAAGACCGGTTCGGCCTCCACGCTGGACATCATCAAGGGCGTGCAATCGGTGCTGGCCAACATCAAGGGCCAACTGCCGCCGGAGTTGCGGATCAGCGCGTTGTCGGACCAATCGATTTTTGTGCGCGGGGCCATCAACGGGGTGGTGCGCGAGGCGCTGATTGCCGCCTGCCTGACGGCGATCATGATCCTGGTGTTCCTGGGCAGCTGGCGTTCGACGGTGATTATCGCGGTGTCCATTCCGCTGTCGATCCTGGTGTCGCTCACCATGTTGTACGCGCTCGGCGAGACCATCAACATCATGACGCTGGGCGGCCTCGCGCTGGCGGTCGGCATCCTGGTCGACGACGCGACGGTGGAGATTGAGAACATCAATCGCAACCTGGAGCAGGGCAAGGAGATTGAACAGGCGATCTTGGACGGCGCCGCGCAGATTGCCACGCCGGCGCTGGTTTCCACGCTTTCCATCTGCATTGTGTTTGTGCCCATGTTCTTCTTGAGCGGCGTGGCGCGCTACCTGTTTGTGCCCATGGCCGAGGCCGTGGTGTTCGCCATGCTGGCCAGCTACCTGCTCAGCCGCACGGTGGTGCCCACCATGGCCAAATACCTGCTCAAAGAGCACGACGACGCGGAGATGGAGAAGAAGCGCGCCAGCCGCAATCCGCTCATTCAGTTTCAGCTGGGCTTCGAGAAAGGGTTCTCAAAGCTGCGGCTTTTCTACATACGGCTGCTCACGCTGTGCGTGGACAATGCGCGTGCATTTCTGATCCTGTTTACAGTGTTCGCAGTGGGCTCGGTGGCGCTGTTGACGCCGCCGCTGGGGCAGGATTTCTTTCCCAACGTGGACGCCGGCCAGTTCAAGATTCACGTGCGGGCGCGGACCGGAACCCGCATTGAAGAGACAGCGCTGTTGTGCGACCACATTGACCAGACCATCCGCGAAGAGATTCCCGCCAAGGAAGTGGTCACCATTGTGGACAATATCGGACTGCCGTACTCGGGCCTCAACCTGTCCTACTCGACCTCTGCGCCGATCGGGCCGGCGGACGCCGACATCCAGGTGCAGCTGAGCGAGGATCATCATCCGACCGCAGATTACGTGGAAAAGCTGCGCAGCGTGCTGAATCGCAAGTATCCGGGCGTCACGTTCTACGTGCTGCCGGTGGACATTGTGACGCAGATTCTGAACTTCGGCCTCGCTGCCCCGATCGACATCCAGATTGTAGGCCCGAACCTCTACGGCAACCGGGCACTGGCGGAGAAGGTGCTGGACGAGGTGCGCTATGTGCCGGGTGCGGCGGACGCGCGCATTCAGCAGCCGTTCGACTATCCGAACTGGACCGTGAATGTGGACCGGACGCGCGCCTCAGAGATCGGGCTCACGCAGCAGAACGTGGCGCAGAGCGTCCTGGTGGCGCTGAGCGGCAGCTTCCAGACCGCGCCCAATTTCTATCTCGACCCCAAAACCGGCGTGACCTACAACGTGGCGGTGCAGGCGCCGCAGTACCGGCTTGACTCGCTGGCCGCGCTCAAGAGCCTGCCGGTAACGGGACCGGGCCAGGCAGCGCAGGGCAGCGCGGCAGCGGCCGCAGGCATGGCGGCCACAGGCGCGCCCGGGCTGCCGTTGCCGGTGGATGTGCTGGGCAATGTTGCCAGCATTGACCCTGGCGTGGAACTGGGCACGGTGAGCCACTACAACGTGCAGCCGGTACTGGACATCTTTACCAACGTGGACGGCACCGACCTGGGCACGGTTACGCGGTCGATGGAAGGGATCATCACCCGCCACCAGAAGGATCTGCCGCGCGGCTCGCACTTTATTCTGCGCGGGCAGAGCCTGACGATGAAGAAGTCGTACATTGGCCTGCTGGGCGGGCTGGCCTTCTCGATTCTGCTGGTCTACCTGCTGATCGTGGTGAATTTTCAATCGTGGCTCGATCCGTTCCTGATTATTGCGGCGCTGCCGGCCGCGCTGGCCGGCATTGCATGGTTTCTGTTTGTGACGCACACGCGGCTGAGCGTGCCGGCGTTGACCGGAGCCATCATGTGCATGGGCGTGGCCACGTCGAACTCCATCCTGGTGGTGACGTTTGCGCGCGAGCAGCTGGAAGTGCTGGTGGGCGATGCGCGGCGCGCGGCGCTGAACGCGGGCTTCGTGCGCCTGCGGCCGGTGGTGATGACGGCGCTGGCCATGATCATCGGCATGATCCCCATGTCGCTGGGCCTGGGCGACGGCGGCGAGCAGAATGCGCCGCTGGGCCGCGCCGTGATCGGCGGGCTGCTGCTGGCCACGGTGGCCACGCTGTTTTTTGTCCCGGCATTCTTTTCCGTCGTCCACGGCTGGCTTGAGAGCCGGCGCAAGACGGAACCTGGCGCAGTGCGGGCCGGAACCTTTGACGAGTTTGACCAGCTTTCGGAGTAGCTTTCAATCATGAGCAACGAATCAAGACCGAACCCGCAGGAAGCCGCGCACGGCGGCGGCCACGAGCACGAAGCAGCGCCGGAGCAGAAGCCCATCTCCGGCGCGACGGCGCTGATTGGAATTGCGCTGGTGGTGGTGGTCACGCTGGCGCTGGCCGCCTGGGGCCTGCTCAGCCGCCGCTCGGCCAACGCGGTGCTGGCCGAGCGCACCACGGAACTGGCTGCACCCTCAGTGATTGCCGTGGTGCCCAGGCAGGGCGCGCCGGTGGACAACTTTGTGCTCCCCGGCAACGTGACCGCCTATACCGACTCGCCGATCTACGCGCGGACCTCAGGCTATCTGACCAAGTGGTACTTCGACATTGGCGCGCGTGTGCCCAAGGGCGCGCTGCTGGCGGAGATTGCAACACCCGAGCTCGACCAGCAGCTGTCGCAGGCGGAGAGCGACCTGGCAACGGCGGAGGCCACGGCCAACAACGCGCAAACCCAGGCCGATCGCTACAGCGGGCTGGTAAAGTCAGACGCCGTGTCAAAGCAGGACACGGACACGTTTGTGAGCCAGGCCGCAGCGACCGCGTCGGGGGTGAAGTCGGCGCAGGCGAATGTGCAGCGGCTGAAGGAGCTCCAATCGTTTGAGAAGGTGTATGCGCCGTTTGACGGCGTGGTGACGGCGCGCAATATCGATACCGGGCAGCTGATCGACTCCGGCGCGGCCAAGGAGCTGTTTCACCTGCAGGCGATCAACACGCTGCGCGTCTATGCCAACCTGCCGCAGATCGAGTCCGGCAGCGTGAAGCGCGGCGACAAGATTGACCTGACGTTTGCCGAGCACGCGGGAAAGACCTACCAGGGCACTCTGGTGCGGACTGCGGACTCGATTGACCCTGTGAGCCGCACGCTGCTGGTGGAGATCGACGTGGACAACCGCGGCGGAGAGCTGCTGCCGGGCTCGCTGGCGCAGGTTCACTTCAAGACGCCGGCGATCGGAGCAACCTTTATTGTGCCGGCCGCGGCCCTTATCTTCCGCCGCGAGGGGATGCAGGTTGGCGTGGTGGTGGACGGGGACAAGTCACGCGCGATTGCGCACCTGGTCCCGGTGGTGATTGGCGAAGACGATGGAGCAAACGTGCAGATTGTGAGCGGACTGAATGCCGGCGACAAGGTGATCCAGGATCCGCCCGACTCGCTGATTGAAGGCGAGAAGGTTCATGTGGAGAGCCCGGACGGCACGGCCGACGCGGGGGGCAAGTAGAGATGCAGGCTCGCGGGCGCGAAATCGGCAGAAGGCACGCGGGTTCGCTCGGTTTGGGCGGAGCGTGCGCGCTGCTTGGACTGATGCTGCTGACAGGCTGCAAGCCGGTGGGTCCGAACTACAGCAAGCCAGGCTATACCGCGCCGCCAGCCTACAAGGAGACGGGCGCGTCGACCGTGGTTCCACCGCCGCCGAATCCGGATGGGGGCGGCTGGCAGAAGGCGAATCCCTCGGATGGAATGCTCAAGGGCAAGTGGTGGGAGATCTACCAGGACTCCCAGCTGAACCAACTGGAAGAGCGCATTGCGACGTCGAACCAGAACCTGCACCAGGCGCTTGAGACGTATCTCGCGGCCGAGGACCAGGTGAAGTCGGCGCGGTCGGCGTTGTTTCCCACGGTGTCTGCCGGGCCCGGTATAAGCCGCAACCGGATATCGGAGAACCAGCCGCTGTTCAACAAGGCCAACGATCCCAACTATGGCCTGTTCACGGCGACCGCGCAGGCGAGCTGGGAGCCGGACTTCTGGGGGCGCATTCGCCGCACCGTGGAAGCAGCGCACGAGAACGCCCAGGCCAGCGCGGCAGATATGGCCAACGTGGACCTGAGCCTGCAAGCGGCCATGGCGACAGACTACTTCCAACTGCGCGGGCTGGATGCCGAGACCAAGCTCCTGCGGCAGACGATCACTGACCTCGAGAGCCAGTTGGACCTGACCCAGCGCCGGCTCGACGGAGGCGTGGCCACCGAGGTGGACGTGGCCCAGGCGCGCACCGAGCTCGAAACCACCCGGGCGCAGTTGGTGGATGTAGGCGTGGCGCGGGCGCAGTATGAGCATGCGGTGGGCACCATTGCTAACTACGATCTGTCCAGCTTCAGCATTCCCTATTCACCGCTCGATATCGCGCTGCCCAGGGTTCCCGTAGGCGTGCCATCGCAGTTGCTGGAGCGGCGGCCGGACATTGCGGCTGCGGAGCGCCGCACAGCTGCGGCCAATGCGCAGATCGGCATTGCGGTAAGCGCGTTCTATCCCACCATCAGCCTCACCGGACAGGGCGGATTCGAGAGCACGCACGGCGGCACGTGGATCCAGGGACCGAGCGCGCTGTGGTCGCTGGGCGCGCAGGCGACCGAGCTGCTGTTTGACGCCGGCCAGCGCCACGCGCTGACTAGCCAGGCCCGGCACCAGTACGAAGCGCAGGTTTCCGGCTACAAGAGCGCCATCTTCCAGGCCTTTCAGGATGTGGAGGACCAGCTCTCCGGGCTGCGGATTCTGGAGCAGGAGGCAGGCGTGGAGCAGAAGGCCGTTGCCTCGGCGCAGCACTCCTACGACATCTCCAACCAGCGCTACAAGGGCGGCGTAACCAGCTACCTTGAAGTGCTCACGGCGGAGACCACGCTGATCCAGAACGAGCGCACGGCGATCGATTTAGAGACCCGGCAGTTTGTTGATAGCGTGGCTCTGGTGCGGTCGCTGGGCGGGGGTTGGGATGCGTCGCAGCTGCCGAAGTAGCGCGGCCTATCCTTATAGCTGTTCTCCAATTGCTGTACACCGAAAGCACGATGATAAGTGGCTTTTTCCTTAAGAAAGAGCCACCTTGCACGCAACTAGACAGAGCACATGAATTGGAGAGCTGCTCTAGTCCCTGTTCCCTCGTCCCTGCACTTTCGCTACTTCCACCAGCGTGGAATAGAACGTGGCCCCGGCGCCCAGGTCGGTGAGCCGCTCGCTGGTGAGAGCGTTCACGTTGGCGCCGCCGGGACTAAGCTTGGCCCAGTCCAGCTTGCCGGCGACCACGCCCGCGGGAAGACTCGCATTCATCAGCGCGGTCAGTTGCATCGCGCCGCGATCGTTCCAGATTTTTACCGCATCTCCCTCGGTGATGCCGCGCGCCGCGGCGTCTGCCGGATGCATCTCCAGGCGCTGGCTGGTGCGGGCTTCCATCTTGCGATGGCCGTCGAGGTTGGCGAAGGTGGAGTTCATATAGTTGTCGGCCTTGCGGCTGAGGAACTCGAGCGGAAAGCGCCTGGCGCCCGCGCCAAAGCGGGATTCAACGGGCGGGACGAAGGCAGGAACTCCGTCAAGCCCCTGTGTGGTGAGAACTTCAGAGCAGAACTCGACTTTGCCGGAGGGCGTGGGCAGCGGGCCGGTGAGATAGGGCTGAAAGGGATGGCCCTCGGGGTCGCGATGAAAGCTGAGCGGGATGTGGCCCTGCTGCTTCAAGTCGTCGAGCGTGATGTGCTCCATGGCGGGGCGCGTGGAGTGGCCGTTGGGGCCGATTGCGAGCGCCTGCGCGATAAGGTCTTCCGGCGTATCGCGGAAGCAGTCTTCTTCAAAGCCCATGCGCGCGGCCAGTTGGCTGAAGAGCCAGACGTTGGACCGCGCTTCGCCAGGAGGCTCAATGGCCTGCTGCGAGAGCTGCACAAAGTAATGGCCGTAGGCGCCCTGCACATCGGTGTGCTCCAGGAACGTGGTCGCGGGCAGTATGTAGTCTGCGTAGTCCGTAGTGTCCGTGAAGAAGAGCTCGTGGACCACGGTGAAGAGGTCTGCGCGGGCCATGCCACGGACGACCGCGTTGTGATTGGGCGCTACAGCGGCGGGGTTGGAGTTGTAGACAAACAGCGCGTGAATGGGCGGGCCGTCGGCAGCGGTTCCCTGCCCGAGTTGCGTAAGAGCTTCACCCAGCGCGGACATGTTGACGACGCGGGCGAGGCGCTTGAGGGGCGATGCCAGCGCCAGGTCGGGCCGCTCGACAGCGACCTTGTCCCACGGGAATGCGCCGGATGTTGAGAGCTGTGCGCCGCCGCCGCGATGCTTCCACGCACCGGTGAGGGCGGGCAGCATGGCGATGGCGCGCACGGCAGTGCCGCCATTCTGTGAGCGCTGCACGCCGTAGTTGAGGCGCAGCGCGGCCGGGCGGGTGGTCGCGTACTCGCGGGCCAGGCGCTCAATCTCCGCGGCGGTCATGCCGGTCCACGCGGCAACGCGCTGCGGCGTGTATTCACGCGCGCGCTCGGCCAGCTGGTCGAAGCCGTGCGTCATGGCGTCGATGTAGGCGCGGTCTTCCAGACCCTCATCGAGGATCACGTGGATCAGGCCGAGCGCCAGAGCGCCGTCGGTGCCGGGACGAATGGCAATGTGCCAGTCGGCGAGCGCCGCGGTGCGGGTGCGGTAGGGGTCGATGACGATGAGGCGCGCACCGTTGCGGCGCGCCTGCTCCACCATGGGCCACAGGTGCACGTTGTTGCCATGGATGTTGGCGCCCCAGGCAACGATGAGCTTGGCGAGACGGAAGTCCTCGGTAGGGGTGGCGAGCTTTTTGCCGTAGACCAGGTTCCAGGCCACGCCGCCCGCCTCGGCACAGATGGTGCGGTCCAGCTGGCTGGCGCCCAGGCGATGAAAGAAGCGGCGGTCCATGGACCCGTATCCGAGCACACCGATGGTGCCGGCATAGCTGTAAGGGAGAATGGACTCGGGGCCGTGCGCTGCTGCGGTCTCTTTGAGGCGAGTGGCGACAGCGCTGAGCGCTTCATCCCAGCTGATGCGCTCAAATGCTTCGTGCTCGCGACCGCGCGGGAGCGGGCCTTTGGCGATGTCGGCCTTGCGCTTGAGGGGATAGAGAATTCTCTCCGGAGCGTAGACCCGATCCAGATACTTGGCCACTTTGCCGCAGAGAAAGCCCTGCGTAACCGGATGCCCGGGATCGCCGGCCACCTTGACGGCACGGCCTTCGGCGTTGACAGTGACGAGCACGCCGCAGGAGTCTGGGCAGTCGTGGGAGCAGACTGTGTGGACGATCCGAAATGGAGAAGAGGCGGCGGCCACAGGCATGAGGCCATTGTAAGGGAATGTCAAAGGCGGCGAGACGAGGACAGTGCCCGGCAACCGGGCTGAATCTTATAACGTTCTATAGGCATGAGGGGAGACACACGGGCAGCTCCAGGCCGCATGCCTGTGTGGAAAAGTCGGTGACGAAGGGCCCTGATCGAAACTTTCAGTGAATCGGATTCGGACTTACGCTTGGGCAGGTCGAAGCTGTCGTCCGCTTGGAACCGCTCCCGGTCTGTCGAGTCGAAGTTCTTCCCGAAATTGGTCCCGCTGCCACGCCTTTGGTTTGCGTGTAGGCTTCCGCGGAGAGGATTGCCCCTTGCTTGGAGTATTCACATGCTCTCCTGGCAAATTCATGGGCTGTGTCAAATTCACCTTTCCGCTCCTGAAATTCGGCGGCCCAGTGTTCGTAAGCAGCATGGGTATGGGCTTCGGCTGCAAGGGCGTGACGCGTGTATGGGGTCGTCATAGAAATCTCCTTTCGATTTTGGACTGTTTGGTTCTATAACTAAGATTCTCCTTGTTACTTGGACGAAATTCCTGAGCGATCTTGCTCGTAGGCTATGAGATAGAACGGGCGGTAGTTGCAAAATGGAACGATGTTCCGTTTTGAACCAGACAATTGCTCCCGATTTGAGCGGAGGCCTTCCCATGAAAAGGGCATTTCTGTTGCTGGTTTTAGTAGGTTTAATGGCGCCGGGTTGGGCACGCGCAGCCGGCGCGGACGAAGCGGCGATTCGCGTGGCGATTGGAGCGCAGGCGGACGCTTGGAACCGCGGGGACATTCCCGGATTCATGCAGAGCTATGACAACTCGCCCGAAACGACGTTCATTGGAACGCATCTGGCCAAGGGCTATGGCCCGATTCTGGAACGGTACATGAAGGGCTATTCCACAAAGGAACAGATGGGAACGCTCACATTTGCGAACCTTGATGTACGGCTGCTGCCCGGCTCGTGCGGAGCGGTGGACTATGCGGTGGTAACGGGCAACTTTCACCTGGAGCGGACGGCGCACGGGACGGCGGCAAAGGACGATGGGATCTTCTCGCTGGTGTGGCGCAAGGGGCCACAGGGGTGGAAGATCATTGTGGACCACACCAGCTAGTATCCTGTCCCTAAGGCTCAAAACGCAAAAGCCACTGTCATCCTGATCGAAGGTCGCCACGGCGACCGAGTCGAAGGATCTGCGGTTGCTCTTGACTGACAACAACTTCAGAGACGCCTAGGAGGCGCTGCGCGTAAGGATGTATACCGGTGCATTGGGGTCTGCTTTCTCGTCCTCATTGATGAGTTGGGCCTGGCCGTTTCCGCTGAGGCGGAGTTCGAAGGGGACAGGCGGATCAAACGCCGTGACAGCGACACGGTTTGCCGAAACAGGCTGGATTCTTGCCATGGGTTGACCTCCTTGAGTTATTTTTTGCGCGACTGCTCGCGGGCCAGGTCGCGCAGTTCGTCAATCAGTTCATCCAAAGTGAAGCCGGCGGCTCCGGCGCGGGCCACGCTGTCGGCTACGATCTGCTCAAGCTGGCGCTCGCGGTGGGCGTCAGAATGCTTCAACTTCTGGGCGCTGATGAAGGTGCCGGTGCCCTGGTGGGTCTCAAGCATGCCGCCCAGCTCCAGCTCGCGGTAGGCGCGCACAACGGTGTTGGGGTTGATTTCAAGGTCAACAGCAAGCTGGCGGACGGTGGGCAGCTGGTCGCCGGGGGTGAGCGCTCCGGAGGCCACGCCACCGCGGACCTGATCCATGATCTGCCGGTAGACGGGCATGCCGCTGTGCAGGTCGAGGTGAAAGCGGAAGCGGTGCCGGTGGCCCATGACGAAATCAATGTACTAGAACACTAGTACACAATGTCAAGCGCATTCTTGCGATGTCCCAGGAGCGTGTTCGGAATTCGCGATTGACCGGACCGCGGCGGGGCTGCATACTGGTTCAACTCTCACTCTGAGGAGGTTGGCATGGCTCATCCCGTGGTGCACTTCGAGATTGGCTGCAAGGACAAGCAAAAGACCAGCGAGTTTTACCGGCGCGCATTTGGCTGGGTGATCGACCCTGGGCCGATGGGCATGATCGATACCGGCGCAGGCACGGGTATCCCCGGACACGTTGCGGCGCTGGGGCACGAACCGCACCAGTTCACCCACTTCTATATCGAGACGGAGGATGTGGGTGGGTCGCTGAAGACAGTCGAGGCCGAAGGCGGCAAGACGATTGTGCCGCCTGTCGAGATTCCTTCAGGAACGTTTGCCTGGTTCGCGGACGTGGAAGGCAATGTGGTGGGGCTGTGGAAGCCGAAGGGCGGGTCCTGAGACCGACGCCCCTGTAACCGGTTTGATTCAGCAGCGAGAAATGTGCGCCGGCCAGCGGGCGCGCGGGGAGCCACGGCTTGTAGACTGAGGTCGCTATGAGCTGCCTTTTCTGCAAGATTGTTGAAGGCGCGATTCCTTCGACACCGATTTACGAGGATGCGCTTGGCTATGCCTTCGCTGACCTGCATCCGCAGGCCCCGGTGCACGTGCTGATTGTGCCGCGGGAGCATATTCCGTCGATGATCGACACCGACCAGAGCAAGCAGGCGCTGCTGGGACACCTGCTGTGGGCCGCGGCGGAGATTGCGCGCAATAAGGGCCTGAGCGATGGCTACCGGATCGTGGTGAACACCGGGCGCGATGGCGGGCAGACTGTCGACCACCTGCATCTGCACCTGCTGGGCGGGCGGGAGATGAGCTGGCCGCCCGGCTAGTTCCAAAGGTAGTCGGTGATTCGGCTCCAACGCAGAAGGCGACCGTCTGAGCGGTCGCCTTTCGTATTTCACTGTAGGTTGCCGTGCGCGCTACACCGGCTGCGGGTAGTTGTCTTCTTCTTCTTCCAGGCCGTAGCGGCGGAGCAGGTTGGGCAAGGTCTGCGAGAAGGCCGAGCGGGGCATGACGGCGTCGCAGCCGGCCTCAATCGCCTTGAGCTTCAGGTCGCCCTGGAGGTGGTTCAGGAAGCCGACAATCGAAGTCGCCTTCTTGAACTTGGCCTTGAATTTGGGGATCAGGGTCATGGGCTTGGCGTTGAGGTTGTTGAGATCAAAGACGACGAGCGTGGGGCGATCTGCCTCGGCCAGGTCAGTGAGACGAGCGACCGACTCCTTGTCACCCTTGATGAACTCCACCTTGACGCCGAGCTTCTTCGACGTTTCCATGATCTTGGCCTGGAAGAAGAGATCCTCAATAAAGCAGAAAATGCGGGTGGGCGAGTCTTCACGCACGGCGGCGGCGGGGGCGGTGTAAGCGTCCTGATAGTAGCCGTTGTGGCCGTTGCTCGTGATCTGGATCGTGGAGGGGGGACCGTCGGCCACGTTGCCGTTGACGGTGCGGTAACTGTGGTCCATGGGGCCCACAAACTCGCGCGGGCCCTTCTGCTTGCCTTTGCGCTTGCCCTGCGAGCCGCCCACGGTGTTGCCGGGCTGGTGGGTCGTGTTGTTGCTGGGCTGGGCGGAGCCGGAGCCCTTTTGGAAGAACTTCTTCTTCTTGCGTCCCTGACCCTGACCTTGGTTCTGATGGGACTGATGCGCGGGCCTGGGCGGGGGCGGAGCGGCCTGGGCAACGGGCGGGGCGGGCGGCTGGGCCTGGACGACGCCGGGCTGGCCCTGCGGCGCGCTCTGCTGGCTGCTTTTGTTTTTGCGACGGCGCCGGCGGCGCCGATGTCCTTGCGACTGCCCCTGACCGTTAGCCGGAGCGGGCCCCAGTTCGATCTGGGGCTGCGTCGATTCTGTCGTCATGCGTTTACTTCCTGGTGATTTGCTATCTGCTTCATTGGGTTAGCGAGCTTCGCCGCGTGAAGGCCTGCGGCTGAACTTCGTTTGCCTGCCCCGGGAACAACTCTGCTGAACAAGAAACTCCCTGGCCTGCGATCTGGTGACTCGTGTGGACATTCGGCAAAGAGCAGTCAACCTGCCGACTGCACAATCTGCCCAAACCCCGTGGAAATGGCCCCGCTGCGAACCTTGCCGACCCCTGGACAGGAACCGTGCAGGAGTCTCCCCGGTTCGCTGAAATTGATTTGATACGGCCGGAGCTTTCCTCTGGTAATGCCCTTCCTATGGGAGGATCCGCCGCGTGTGCCTGATAAAGGAATAAGTGATGCGGCGAAACGTCCTTGCTCGGCGGCGAGCGCGCTCTGCCCTGGTTACCGGGTGGCTCGCGTCAGCCGCTTGATAGGCAACTCCGATACTACAGGCAAGTGCGTCGGCTGGCAAGGGTGGTTTTGGATGCGGGCCGGGAGATTTCAATCCTGATGCAGCACCGGGCGACCCAAACGTACAAAACGCCACTCCCGAAGGGGAGTGGCGTTTTGTAATCCTGCACTGGTCACTGGCCTCCCAAAGGGCTTGAGGACGGCGGTTATATCCGCCGCGCCTTCTGCAGGTTTTTCCCGGCCGGGTTCCCTCTTTGGAGGGCCGCTTCATTGGCGGTGGCTCTTGCCGGGGTCCTGCTGTTCTTGTGGCCGGCTCGGGGTTTTCTCCAAGCGGCCGGTACATCACTGGCACTTTCTACATAGCAATTGTCGGGCCGTTATGCGTTCTTTATGTTTTCAAGGAGATGCGGAGCCTTTGACGTTCCGGCTTTCTGCATTCTGGAAGTTGGGATGCTCTAACAATCCGTAAAATCATACAATCCCGGTTAGCGCTGGCACTGCGGGCAGTAATGAGTGCCGCGCCCGGCGATGAGAATGCGGCGGATGGGCGTCGCGCACTGGCGGCAAGGCTGGCTGGTACGCAGGTAGACGCAGTGCTCCAACTGGAAGAAGCCGCGGACGCCGTCCGCGTCCACGTAGTCGGAAACTGAGGAGCCACCCAGGCGGATGGCGTGCTCGAGAACCAAGACGAGGGACTGGCGGAGGCGCTCGAGCTCGGCGCGGGTGAGGCGGCCGGCGGCACGGCGGGGGCGAATGCCGGCGCGAAAGAGGCTTTCGTCGGCGTAGATGTTGCCCACACCGGTGAGCAGGGACTGGTTGAGCAGGGCAGCCTTGATGGCTAGTTTGCGTCCGTGAAACAGAGCGGCGAAGGGCTCGGCGGCGATGGTGAGGGGCTCTTGACCCGCGCCGGCAAAGGCGGTGGTCTGGGCCAGGTCGCGCAGCTCAAGGCGGCCGAAGCGGCGGGGATCGACAAAACGAATCTCTCGGCCGCTCTTGAGCAGCAGCCGGGCATGGGTGTGGGGTGCGAGCGGACCGTCGGGAGTAGTGACCAGCAGGCGGCCGGTCATGCCCAGGTGGACGATCCACTGCGCTGTTGGAGCGGCTGCACTCTCCTCCAAAAAGCTGCTGCGCGCCGTGCCAGGGCCCAGCTCGCAGACAATGTGCTTGCCGGTGCGATGAACGGCGAGGATGGTGCTGCCCTCAAGGCCTTTGGCCTGGCGGGCAGCGGGGGTTTTGAAGGGCTCGCGATGGCTGCCGAACCAGGCCTCGACGATCTGGTCGCCACGGACGCGGGCGTCGACGCCGCAGGCGATGGTCTCTACTTCGGGCAGCTCGGGCATCCTTCCATTGTAAGAGAGCCCGGATCGGCGCTATCCGTAATCCTCGGTCAGGCGGTCGCGTTCAACAGCGGCGCGGGTGTGGGCGGTGCGGACCTGGCGCGCGCCCCACCTCTCGAGATAGACAAGGCCCAGAGCGAGACCGATCACAAAGACGCCGACGGAGGAGTATTCCATGCGGTTGAGGTCCCGATCCTCGGTTGCGGTCTGGTAGACGACCACGCCGTGGATGCTGCGCGGTATGGTGCGCATCTCCTCCGGGGACGGCCATCGGGGCATGGTGTCGAGATAGTGCACGGAGAGCATGGCAGCGGCAATCAGGCCGGCCAGACCGGGCAGGATGAGTACAAGCGAGATGGCTTTCAGTGTCCCTAACTGTGCGGTTTTCATGGACCTGACCTCTGAGCGCGGGCGCGGCAGCAGTCTGGCGCACCGGTGCGCCAGACTGGCCGGCCGGAAAGATGGCTGGCTGAAATGGCCGTGCGAAAGAACGCGCCGAAGTAGTTCAGAAGAGTTCGCCGGACTGATCCCCAGGGCCGGCGCGTCTTCCTGATTGCGGAGGTAACAAGGCTCGCAGATTCATGGATCGAGCCTGACCCTCTCCATGCTGGTTATAGCAGAACTTAAAGGCGCGGGACCCTTTCGGTGGTGACGTCATGGGTCCTCAAGTAACTCGCTTCTGACTCGTTCGTAATCACTGTATCAGTTCTAGCCCGCATTTCTCACAATGCGTGCGAACGGGTTCGTAGCGCCGGCCTTCTGGCCGGCTGTGGCATGGGTCTCCCGACCCACGCTAGGCGCTGTTTGTTGCATCACGGTGTGTCCATGCGACAGAGAGGAACGGGACTTTGCGCTGGCGCCAGGGGCGCTGAGCTTCGCCTCAACAGTGCCGGCGTGCGCCGCGGCTGCTATATTTCCCTCGACGGACAAGGCGCAGCTTTTCGGGGGACAACCATGCAGTGGAGCGAGAGTTCGAGACGGCAATTTCTAAAACAGGTAGGCGCGGCGGGGGCGCTGGCGCTTGGCGCTGCGAACAGCACAGAGGCGATTGCCGCGGCGACTGTGCAGGCTTCATCGCCGACGGACACGGCGCAGGCAGCTACCCGGGCCGAGCGGATGGCCTGGTGGCATGAGGCCAAGTTCGGCATGTTTGTGCACTGGGGGCTCTACTCGGTGATCGGGCAGCACGAGTGGGCCAAGCAGGTGGAGGGCGTTCCGCTGCTGGAGTACGAGCTGCTGGCCAAGCACTTCAAGCCCAAACCGAACGCTGCGCGCGACTGGGCGCGGCTCGCCAAGGCTGCGGGGCAGAAGTACATGGTGATGACCACCAAGCACCATGAGGGTTTTTGCCACTGGGACACCAAGCTGACCGACTACTGCGCTCCCAAGCAGGGGCCGGGCCGCGACCTGGTGCGCGAGTTTGTGGATGCGGCGCGGGCCGAGGGTCTGCGCGTGGGGTTCTACTACTCGCTGATGGACTGGCACCACCCGGACGGGGCCACCTGCAAGACCGATCCGGCAGCGCGGCGGCGGTTCGTCGACTACACACACGGGCTGATCCGCGAGCTGATGACCAACTACGGCAAGATCGATGTGCTGTGGTACGACGTGGACTGGCCGCTGACCGCCGAGGAGTGGGAGTCGGAGCGGATGAACAAGATGGTCTTTGAGCTGCAGCCCGAGATCATCGTCAACGACCGCAATGGGCTGCCCGGCGACTTTGGCACGCCGGAGCAGGAGATTCGTGCGGCGGAGTCGGGACGGGCGTGGGAGAGCTGCATGACCCTCAACGACAGTTGGGGCTTCAACCGCGGCGACGACTCGTGGAAGACGCCGAAGGTGATTGTAGCCAACCTGGCCAACTGCGCGCGCGGCGGCGGCAATTACCTGCTCAACATCGGGCCCAAGCCGGACGGATCGATTCCCGAGGAATCGGTCGCGGTGCTGGAGACGGTGGGCAAGTGGCTTGAAACCAACGGTAAGGCGATCTACGGCACGGACCGCGGTGAGTTTGGGTGGAACTCGAATGCAAATTACACGCGGCGCGGCACCACGCTCTATATTCACCAGCAGTACTGGCCCGGCCACACGCCGGCGGCGGAGTGGCTCAGCTTCTACAAGCCGGAGGCGGTGATTGCGATCGCCGGACTGAAGGCGAAAGCCAAACGGGCGCGGCTGTTGAAGACCGCCGAGGCCGTGCAATTCACGCAGGATGAGTGGTCATTGCGGCTCACTGGGCTGCCGCTGACGGCGCCTGACCAGCCGGCGACGGTGATCGAGGTGGAGTGTGACGGGGTGCCGGAGATCGACCACGATGCGTTGCGTCCGCTGTGGCCACGGCACAAGGTGGGAGTGAGTTAGGGCCGGGAAACTACCAGGCGCGGTTGGTCTGCATGGCGCGGGCGTGCTGGAAGCGGACACGGGGCAGCGGCGGCTCCGGCATCGGCGCAACGGCGTTGTCCTGCGCGGGTTCGGCCTCGCGCCGCATGGCCATGCCCTGGCGTAGGTTGGCGATAATTTCGCGGGCCATCTGGATTTTGCTCTTCTTCTTGACGCTCTTCATGAATTGGCTCCTGGTTGATTGTGGAATCGCTTTCGGCTCGTTCAAGCAGACCTCAACGACCGTCTGCCGATGAACGGCTCGACGCGTGATCTGGACAGCCTGTTGCCTTGCTGGATCCTGGCTTCGGCCTTCGCGGCGGCGCAACTGAACCCCCGGGCAGAACGGCCAGCATGCACTTCGTCCTCGGAACCGGACCAGTCGCATGCTTTCACCCATTGGAGCGCAGTGGGCGGGTTTTGGTTGCATGCGGGTTATCGCCAGCTTCGGCTGCGGCATCACTCGCCGGCCGGTTGCCGGATCGCATCGACAACCAGCGCTGCTTCAACGGCGGCGCGCACCTGGTGAACGCGGACGATGGACGCGCCGTTGAGGACAGCTGCAACCATGGCCGCGAGGCTGGCCGTCTCGCGAGCTTCGACCGCGGCGCGCTTTCCTCCGTAGAGTGGAGCGAGCGCCTGGCCGAGAAACGATTTACGGCTGAGACCGGCCAGCAGCGGACGGCCGAGCGCGAGCAGCTCGGCTTGACGCGCGAGAAGCGCGAAGTTTTCCGCGCCGCGCTTGCCGAAGCCGTAGCCGGGGTCGAGCACGATCGACTCGACGGCGATGCCGGCGGCGGCGGCGCGATCGAGACTCGAATGCAGGCCGGAGCTGATCGCCTTGAGCAGATCGTCGGGGGCAAGCTGGGGCTGCGTGGACCACTCGTCCGGGCGTCCGCGGGTATGCATCAGCACCACGCCACAACCGGCCTCGGCGCACACGGTCGCGAGATCGTCGTCCCACGAAAATCCGCTCACGTCGTTGATGATCTCGGCTCCGGCAGCGAGCGCGGCGCGGGCGGTGGCGGCCTTGTAGGTGTCGACGGAGACGATCGCATCGGGCCGCGCTTTGCGGACGCCTTCGAGGACGGGAAGAAGACGGGCTTGCTCCTCATCTGCACTGACCTCTGCGTCAGATGAAGAGCCGGCCTGGGAGCCGGGGCGGGTGCTCTCTGCGCCGAGGTCGATGAGGTCTGCCCCTTCGTCGAGCCATTGCATGGAGCGGGCGATGGCGGCGGCGGGATCGAGGTAAAGGCCGCCGTCGCTGAACGAATCGGGCGTGATGTTGACGATGCCCATGACCAGCGTGCGCGGGCCGAGTGCGAGGGTGCGGGTGCGCAGCTTCCAGTGCGCGGCGGGAGGACGGACTTGCTTTTCTTCTGTCAACGTGACCTCAATCGCAGACGTGACGCGGCGACCTGAAACAGAGCCGCATTGCAGCGCGCGATCTATCCCACAATGGTATCCCGCGCGGCTGTTCGGTCCTGCTAAACTCCGTGCATGAAGGCCTCGTGGCGATTCCCCGCGCTCTTTCTGGCTACCTCTCTGTTTCCCTTCGCTCTTCACGCCCAGGGGTATACGCGCGCAGCCAAGCCCGCTGCGAAACCTGTGCCTGCTTCGACCACGATGCTGGCGGATCGGATATTGGCGATTTTGGCGGAGCCGGCGCTGGGCCAGGCGGAGTTTGGGATTTCAGTCAGGGCGCTGGATGGGCAGCTGCTCTACGGCTTCAACGATACGCGGCTGTTTACGCCTGCCTCGAACGCCAAGCTTGCCACTACCGCCGCGGCCTTTGCGCTGCTGCCGGTGCGCGACCTGACCTGGACGACAAACGTGGTTGCCGATGGGGTCATTGATCCGCAGGGTGTGTTGCATGGGGACCTGGTGCTGCTGGGCTGCGGCGACCCGACCATGAGCGCGCGGCATTATCCCTACCGGCCGCCCCAAACAGCGCCGACTGCCGCTGCGCCCGCAACTGGCGCTGCCCCTGAAAAGCCGCCGGCGGCGATGGATGTGCTGAGCCTGATGGCCGAGCAAGTGGAGCAGGCCGGCGTGCGCAAGGTGGACGGCAGCGTGATCGGCGACGACACGTTCTTTATCGACGAACCGTACGGGCAGGACTGGGGCTGGGACGACCTCACCTGGAGCTACGGCGCGCCGGTTTCCGCGCTGACGTTCGCGGACAACACGATCCAACTGAATCTGACCGCCGACCCGGCGGCGGCGAATGCGACGGTGGCAACGTGGGTTCCGAATGTGGACTACTACACGCTCGAGAACGACATGACGCCGACGGCGGCGGGGCAGCAGGGCCATCCGGGCCTTGACCGCAGGCCGGGGTCGATGCTGGTGCGGGCGTGGGGCACGACGCCGGCGAATGGGCTCCATGCCGGTCTCGCCGTGGAAGACCCGGCGGAGTTTACAGCAACGGCGTTCAAGCAGGCGCTGCTGGAGCGCGGCGTCACAGTGACGGGCTCCGCAGTTTCGCGGCACAAATTCTCGATCGATACGGCGGACTTTGCCGAAGAACGCGGCCAGCCGGTGCACCTGACGCCCTCGCCGCAGGACCATATCGCGGCGCCGCTCGAAGGACGCAAGGTGCTGGCCACGCATGTCTCGGTGCCGATGGTCGAAGACATCACGGTGACGAACAAGATCAGCCAGAACCTGCATGCCGAGCTAATGCTGCGCTTGCTGGGCAAGACGTTTGGAACGGAAGGCAGCTTTGTGCAGGGCGCGCGCGTGGTGCGGCAGTTCATGACTGAGGCGGGCGTCGACGACAATGACTTTTTTCTCTACGACGGCTCCGGCATGAGCCCCGACGATCGCATTGCTCCGCGCGCCTATGCGCAGCTGCTCAGCTATGCGTCGCGCACCGAGTGGGGCCAGCAGTGGCGGGACACGTTCCCGACTGCGGGCGTGGACGGCACGCTTGTGAACCGCTTCAAGAACTCGCCGCTGAAGGGCAAGCTGTGGGCCAAGACGGGGACTCTCAACGGGGTGAACACGCTGAGCGGCTACCTGACGGCGGCAAGCGGCAAGACGCTGGCATTTTCCATCCTGGTGAACGGGCACCGGCCCGGGAGCGATGTGGAAGAGGAGGCGATCGACCGCATTGCCGAAGCCATCGCCCAATCGGAGTGAGCGCGCGTATCATTGAGGCAAGATGCGCACATCAAGTTTTGCACTCTGCATCGTTTTCGCGGGCTGCGCGCTGGCCGCAGCAGGCTGCCGGTCGCTGCCGCCCTCCAAGGCCGAAGCCCAGTTCACTCCAGCGGAATCGCGCGGCGCGCAGGTGTACCGCGCCAAGTGCGCCAAATGCCACCGGCCGAATGACACGCGGCCGTTGAACGGGCCGGGACTACAGGCGCTGACCAAGGTTGAATCCATGCCCTCCGGCGCACCACCCACAGACGAGCGGCTGAGCAACGTGATCATCCACGGGCGCAACATGATGCCGGCCACCCAGCTCACCGACGACCAGATGAGCGATCTGCTGGCCTATCTGCACACGCTATGACGGATGAGGGATTCAAGAAGGGATTGCCGCTGCCGCTGACGGAGCTGATCAGGGTGCCAGGCGTGGCGGCGATCAGCCTCTACCTCATGGCGCTCGCCGGCATTATCGTGATTGGGGTGGTTGCGGGCGGGCATTACCCGCCGCTGTTTCTGCTGCTGGCCGCTGGATTCCTGGCTGCGAGCGGCGGGCTGCTGATGCTGTTCCGCTGGGCCTGGGCGGCGGCATTGGCTGCGGTTTTCCTGCTGGTGGTGTATAACCTGTGGATCTTCGCCACACTCCATCAGGGCGCAGCGCTGGTGCAAGGGCTGCTGAACCTGGTGTTCTTTCTCTATCTGGTTCGACCCGAGGTGCGGGAGAAGCTGCGCTAGAGCGGGGAGAAGAATCATCGTGCAATCGGACTGCGGGATGGTAGTCTTTTGCCCATGCTGCGTATCGCATTCCGTCTATGGCTCTGCGTCGCTTTCGGCGCTGCTGCCACACACGCCGAGTTGGCCGCCGACGGCGCAAAGAAACACGACATGATGCTCGACGACCTGGCGCGCCTGGAACGCGTTGGCGCTCCGGTTGTGTCTCCCGAGGGCGACTGGGTTCTCTACACGGTGAGCCAGATCGACAGCAAGGAAGACAAGAGCGCAACCCACTTGTGGATGGTGAAGTGGGACGGTTCGGTTCGGCTGCAACTGACATTTGACAAGGAAGGCGCGTCGGCGCCACGCTTCAGTCCGGATGGGCGGACCATCAGCTTCCTGTCGTCGCGGCCGGGGCCGGCGAAGGGGACGCAGGTTTGGGCGATGGACCGGCGCGGCGGCGAGGCTCAGCAATTGACGGCGGTCACCGACCGGGAGATCGAGGACTACAGCTGGTCACCGGACGCGAAGACGCTGATTCTGTCACTGCGTCCGAAGAGCGAGCCGGACGCGGAGGAAGGCAAACCGCCGGCCGCGGCCAAGCCAATTGTGATTGACCGCTACCACTTCAAGCAGGACGTCGAGGGCTATCTGCGCGACGATGCTTTTGATTCGTTGTATCTCTACGACCTGAGCGCCAAAAAGGCCGAGAAACTGACCACGGCGAAGAATGTCGAGGAAGAAGGTGCAGTGTGGTCTCCGGACGGGGCGTGGATTGCCTTTGTGAGCAACCAGGATCCTGATCCCGACCGCAGCAATAACACGGATGTGTTTGTGGTCGCGGCCAAGGCAGGCTCGACGGCGCGCCGGCTCACCACCTGGACGGGTCCGGATGAAGGTCGCCTTGCCTGGGCGCCCGACTCAAAGTCAATTGCCTATGTTCAAGGCGCAGAGCTGAAGTTACTGGAATACTCGCAGTCCCGGCCGGCGGTAGTTACTCTGGATGGAAAGGTGAGTTATCCGGCGGATAAGTTGGACCGCAAGGCGGGTGAGCCGATTTACTCGGCAGATGGACACTTGAGCTATCTGGTAGCCGACGATCGCAACCAATATCCAGCCGAGGTGGAGTTAGCCGGAGGCGGAGCGAAGCGGCTGCTGAATCAACAAGGCGCGGTGACGGCGTGGCACCAGGCGGCGGGCCACGCGGCAGTGCTTTACACCAATGACAGCACACCGGGCGAGGTCTATGCATTGGAGGGCGGCGCGCTGCGCAAGCTGACAGGTCATAACGATGCGCTGATAGCCGAGCTGAACCTTGTGCCGACTGAGGACGTGGAGTTCAAGAGCAAGGATGGAACCGACGTGCACGGGCTGCTGACGCGGCCTGCGGGCTTTGCTGCTGGCTCGCCAGTGCCAATGATTCTCTATATTCATGGCGGTCCGAACGGGCAGGACGAGCACAGCTTCGACTTCATGCGGCAGTGGCTGGCGACGAAGGGCTATGCGGAGCTGAATGTGAACTACCGCGGCAGTTCGGGGCGTGGGCAGAATTATTCGAAAGCGATTGCCGCGGACTGGGGTCACCTGGAAGTGGAGGACCTGCTGGCCGGGGTGGATAAAGTGGTCGCCATGGGCGTAGCCGATCCAAATCGACTGGCAGTTACGGGCTGGAGTTATGGCGGCATTCTGACGGATTACGCCGTTGCCAGCACGGATCGCTTCAAGGCGGGGATAAGTGGCGCCGGTGTTGCGGCGCCTATGTCGTTCTATGGCGTGGACGAGTATGTTTTGCAATACGACAATGAGCTGGGGCCGCCATGGAAGAATGTCCCGCTCTATTTGAAGATCAGTTATCCGTTCCTCGAAGTGGATAAACGAATTCATACGCCGATGCTGTTCATGGGCGGGACATCGGACATGAATGTGCCCTTACTGGGTGGGGAGCAGATGTACCAGGCGCTGCGCTCGCTGGGCAGGCCGGCGGAGTTAGTAGTTTATCCCAACCAGTTTCATGGCTTCACGCGGCCGAGTTACATCCGCGACCGCTATGAACGCTGGCTCGGGTGGTGGGACAAGTACCTGAAGCCGGCTCAGACACCGGCGAAAGAGGGGACGAAATGAGCAGCAACGAATATTACCTGGAGCCTGTGGAACGGAAAGAAGGAACAAAGCTGGTGTTCCTTTATGGCTTGCCGGCCACGGGCAAGCTCACCGTTGCCCAGGAACTTGTGGCGATCACGGGTTACAAGCTCTTTCACAATCATCTGGTCGTTGATCTGCTGCTCTCTGTGTTTGAATTCGGCAGCCCGGAGTTTGTCGCGCTGCGCGAGGAGATATGGCTGTCGGTTTTTCACAAGGCGTGCCAAAGCAAGCTGCCAGGGATGATTTTTACGTTTGCGCCGGAGGCCACGGTGCGGCCGGAGTTTATTGGCAGAACCATGAGCACGGTGGCTGCCGCGGGTGGCGAGGTGGATTTTATTGAGCTGACCTGCCCGCTCGACGAGCTGAAGCGGCGCATGGGCGGCGTGTCGCGGCTGCAATACAAGAAGCTGACGTCGGTTGCGCTCTTTGAACAGCTGCACGGGGAAGGCAGTTTCGACGCGAGTTATATGCCGGAGCCGAAGCTCTCGATCAATACCGGCGACAACCAGCCGGCGCGCTCGGCGCTCCTGATTGCGCGGGCGCTGGGGTTGATGGCTGCGGAGTAACAGGGCTGCCCGGGCCGGGTCTCTGCGCGTGAAACCGGGTCGACTGCGCTCCAGATACAATAAAGGCTGTGATGGACCTGGTACAGATTGCGCCGGCGCTGAAGATGGCCGCTCCCAAGCCGGAGTGGCTGAAGGCGCGAGCGCCGGTGGGTGAAAACTACCACGACCTGAAGCGGCTGGCGCGGCAGCTGAACCTGCACACGGTTTGCGAGAGCGCCCACTGCCCCAACATTGGCGAGTGCTGGCACGCAAAGACTGCGACATTCATGATGCTGGGCAACCTGTGCACGCGGCGCTGCGGATTTTGCGCGGTGCCCAAGGGACGGCCGGAGCCGATCGACTTTGACGAGCCGCGGCGCGTGGCTGAGGCTGTGGCTGCGCTGGGGTTGCAGCACGCAGTGATCACGAGCGTGAATCGCGACGACAACCTGGTAGGCGGGGCGCGGGCGTTTGCGATGGTGATCGACGAGATTCGCCGCCAGGCGCCGGGGTGCCGCGTTGAGGTGCTGATTCCGGACTTCCAGGGCAATCAAGAGGCCATCCGTATTGTGGTGGAAGCGCGGCCCGAAGTGCTGAACCACAACACGGAGTCGGTCCCGCGGCTTTATCGCGTGGTGCGATCGGGAGCGCGCTATGAGCGGACGCTGGAGCTGTTGCGTTACGCAAAGCAGCTGAACCCGGCGGGCATCACCAAGTCGGGCGTGATGGTGGGCCTGGGCGAGGAAACGCATGAGCTGCTCCAGGTATTTCGCGATCTGGCCGCTGTCGACTGCGACATTTTGACGATTGGGCAGTATCTGCGCCCCTCGCGCGACCACCTGCCGATGGCGCGGCTCTACACGCCGCGGGAGTTTGCCGAACTGAAGACCGAGGCGCTGAAGACGGGCTTCCGGCATGTGGAGAGCGGGCCGCTGGTGCGGTCGAGCTACCACGCGCATGAGCAGACGGCGGCTACGGGGCTTGCGGTGCTGGCGTAAGCGTTCCGCTTGTGAATGCCGGCGTGATTTTCGGCCCGGGTTCAGGGCTTTTCGGCTTGCTGGTTCCGCTACTATATTGTTTTGGAAGGAACGAGGAGAGAGATGGCAGCGTCATTCATGGCCGGGATTCCGGCGCTCAAGGAACTTTCAGCCGATCTGCGGCGGCGCATGGACGGGGCCGTGGCCACGTTCCAGGCCAACCTGGCCTCCACGCGCACGGGCCGCGCCAGCGTACACATGCTCGACCAGGTAAAGGTGGACTATTACGGCACGCACACGCCCATCAACCAGCTGGCGCAGGTGTCGGCTGAAGCCCAGCTGATTCTGATCTCGCCCTGGGACCCGAGCATCATCAAGGACATTGAAAAGGCCTTGCAGGGCGCCGACCTGGGCTTCAATCCGCAGTCGGACGGCAAGCTGATCCGCGTGCCCGTTCCGCCCATGACCGAAGACCGCCGGCGCGACGTATGCAAGCACCTGAACAAAGTGCTTGAGGAGCACAGGACCGCCATCCGCAACGTGCGCCGTGACGGCAACGACGTGATGAAGAAGCTGGCCAAGGAAAAGAAGATCAGCGAGGACGAAGAGAAGCGGGCTCTGGAAGAAGTGCAGAAGATGACTGACGAGGAGATTCGCCGCATGGAAGAGCTCTCGCGCAAGAAGGAAGCGGAAGTGATGCAGGTGTGACGAGGCGTGCCGCCGGAATCGAGATCGGGCCTGTTCGCGCTGCGGACGGGCCCGCTTCATTTGTAACGAACTCGATTCTGCTATGGGTAGATGCGGTGGAGTGTTCTGGCGAAGGGAATCGTTTCGCGGACGTGGTCCAGCCCGCAGATCCAGGCTACGGCGCGCTCGATGCCCATGCCGAAGCCGGAGTGGGGCACACTGCCGTAGCGGCGCAGGTCGAGGTACCACTGGAAGGCTTCGCGGGGCAGCTTGTGCTCGTCGATACGGCTGCTGAGCAGCTCGTAGCTGGACACGCGCTGCGATCCGCCGATGATTTCGCCGTAGCCCTCGGGGGCCAGCACATCGACGCAGAGGGCGAGGCGCGGGTCCTTCGGATCGGGCTCCATGTAGAAGGCCTTCACGTCGGCGGGGTAGCGATTGACCATGACCGGGCGATCGAACTGACTGCTGAGCCAGGTCTCGTCGGGCGAGCCAAAGTCGTTGCCGTACTCGAAAGGGTTTTCGAGTTTGCCGTCCTTGTGGGCCTGGTTGAGCATCTCCGCGGCATCGTCGTAGCGCAGGCGCGGGAAGGGTGGGAGGATCGCTTCGAGCTTTTCCTTGTCGCGCCCGATGACGGCGAGCTCCGGGCCGCGATTCTTGAGCACACTCTGGACGATGTGGGAGAGGAAGTTTTCCGCGAGCTCGAGCAGGCCGTCCAGGTCGCAGTAGGCCACTTCCGGCTCGATCATCCAGAACTCGGTCAGGTGGCGGCGGGTCTTGGACTTTTCCGCGCGGAAGGTGGGGCCAAAGCTGTAGACCTTGCCGAGGGCGAGCGCCGTGGACTCGATGTACAGCTGGCCGGACTGAGTGAGAAATGCCGGCTCGCCAAAGTAGTCCACCGGGAACAGCGTCGAGGTGCCCTCGCAGGCAGCGGGCGTGAGGATGGGCGGATCGGTGCGGATGAAGCCGTTCTGGTCGAAATATTCTGCGGCCGCGCGCATGATCTCGGCACGGATGCGGAGGATGGCCGACTGGCGCGGGGAGCGCACCCAGAGATGGCGGTGCTCCATGAGGAAGTCGACGCCGTGCTCCTTCAGGGTGATGGGATAGGGGTCAGACTCGGGGACGCGCTGCACAACTTCGACGTTCTCAACGTCGAGCTCGAAACCTCCCGGGGCGCGCTTGTCGGCGCGAACCTTGCCGGTGACGATGACCGAGGACTCCTGGGTGAGGCCTTTGAGGGCCGCGAAGACCTCGGGCGCGACGCTTTTCACGTGCGCTACGCCCTGCACGGTTCCGGTTCCGTCGCGAAAGATGGGGAACAGCAGCTTGCCGCTCTCGCGCGAGTTGTAGAGCCAGCCTTTGAGGGTGACGGACTGGCCCTCGTACTGGCCGAGCGTGGCGATTGTCGCCACTTGGGGTGGGGCAGACGCAGCTGACGGCGCCTGCGGTGCGGCGGAGGGCGCTTGCGCGCCAGGAGGGGTTGCTGGGACGGATGGTGTGCTTTCTTCGGACATGAACGATTCCCTCCGGAGACCGGCAAGACCAGCGCCGGCCGGACACTCTAGGATAACGCCGCGCGATGGGCTACCCGGCTGGCGCGAGGGCCCCAGCCAACGCGGAGTCCAGCGTGGGGTGGGCGAACTGAAATCCCGCGTTCAAAAGGCTCGAGGGAACGACGCGCGCGCTGGAGAGCAGCGCTTCATCGGCCATTGCACCCAGAGCCAGGCGCAGGGCAAAGGCTGGGGCGGGCAGAACGGCCGGGCGATGGACGGCGCGAGCGAGGGCGCGGGTGAATTCGGCGTTGGTGGCCGGCTGTGGGGCGGTGAGGTTCACGGGACCGGCGAGCGTGGGGGTGTCCAGGGCGAAGAGGACTGCGGCGACGGTGTCGGCGAGGCTGATCCAGCTCATCCACTGGCGGCCGGAGCCGAGCCTTCCGCCCAGGCCGAGACGGAAGATGGGCAGCATTTTGGCCAGTGCGCCTGGGCCGGGACCGAGCACGACGCCAAAGCGGAGGTTGACGACGCGGATGCCAGCCTCAACGGCTGGTCGGGCCGCGTCTTCCCACTCCTGGCAGACATCGGCGAGAAATCCGCGGCCCGGGTTTGAGTCTTCATCCAGCAGCTCATCGCCGCGGTCGCCGTAGATGCCCGTGGCAGAAGCCACAAGCAGCGTGTGCGGCGCCTGGGACAGCGCGGCCAGAGCCGTGGCCAATGCGCGGGTGGATTCTACCCGGCTGGAGCGGATCTCGCGCTTCCAGGCAGGGGTCCAGCGATGGCCGGCGACGTTGACGCCTCCAAGATGGATGGCTGCCTGGAGACCTTCGAGGAGCGCGGTGTCTGGAATGGCCGGTGAGGCGACTGGGTTCCACAGGAGTTGGCCCCCGGCGACCGGGTTGCGGCGAACCAGCTGCAGGATTTCCACTCCCCTGGCCGCCAACGCCTTGCGCAGTACTGTTCCCAGCATTCCGGATGCGCCGGAGAGCAGGATTTTGGGTGAAGCCTGAGCTGTATTGACGGGATGGATTGAGTTTTCCCCCTGATGAATACGATACTGCCGCATCTCAAGGAATGATTTAGTGAGATCGGAATATTTTTTGATCTGGACAACAATCCGCTCCGAGTTGCATCCTATGTCTTGGTTAGTCTGGAGGCGCAGATGGCGGAGTTGGCGGTCAAGAGCGAGGAGACGCAAAAGACCCAGGTTGATCCGGAGACCGCGGAGCGCTTTATTGCCGAGAAACGCATCGGCGAGCGCATCAAACGGCTGCGGCTGAAGAAGTCAATGGGCCTGGTGGAACTGGGCAAGCATACGGGCTTGTCGGCCAGTTTTCTTTCCCAGCTCGAGACCGGCCGTGTGGTGCCCACGCTGCGCAATCTCTCCCGCATCGCCATGGTCTTTTCCAAGGACCTGTCGTATTTCTTTGAGACCGAGCCCAACGCGCTGTTCCGGATCCACCGCCGCAAAGAACGAGTACGGCTGCCGCAGACCGGCGTAGCTGCGCCCATGTACTTCTTTGAGAGCCTGGGCTACATGGTTCCCGACCGGCACATGGACCCCTACTTTGCCGAGTTTGTGCCTCTGACCAAAGAAATGGAGCCCAAGGCGCACATACACCCGGGGTTCGAGTTCCTCTACGTGCTGGATGGGGACCTGGAGATTCACCACGGCGACCAAGCCTGCACGCTGGAGGCCGGCGACGCGATCTACTTCGACGCGAGCACGCCGCACTCCTACCAGTGCGCGGGGAAGCGGCCGGCCAACGCCATTATTGTGACCATGCACCAGGCTCCGCCGGCGCAACCGATCCCGCTGCGTGCGGTGAGTTCGGCCTCCGCGATGAAGAGCGGGCCGGCGGCACAGCAGCGGCCAGCCGCGCCGGAATCGAAATAGACCTGGATCAGTCCGTCTGCGTGGCGAAGTACGCTGCCACCTCCGGCCAATTGTTGACTCGGACGAAGCCTGTCGCGGTGAGGTTGTGCGGCGCGGTATAGAGCAGGCCCTGGCCCTCGAACCGCAGCAGGTTGCGGGGCAGATCGTCGATCAGGTAGTCGGCGCGCAGAATGCTCTTGTTGCCGCAAAACACGTAGTGCGTGGGCGGAATGAAGGGGAAGTGGCGCTGGAGCCAGCGATACTTGGGGCCGAGCGAGTTGGGTACGGTCATGGCCTGGGTGGCGATAAAGACTTCGAAGCGCTGGCTGAGTTCCTTGAGAACCGGCTGCGCATCCGGCATCAGAGCCAGATCTTCGAAGAAATCTTCCGCGTCGAGAAAGGCGCGCAACTGCGCCTGGCGGTCGAGCGGGGTGACCTCCCACAGACCCTTGCCGGCCAGATCCTGCGGCCGGATCTCTTCGTCGAAGGTCTGGTTGTAGCGGCGCAGGTGCTCGGCCAGCGTATCCGCCATGACCTCATCCATGTCCACGCAGATGCGCCGCATGGCTAACCTCCGGCTTGGGAGTTGCCGATCTTCGATTTCGCCCGGCCGACGGCTTCGGGCTGCGGCGATTTGGCCACCGGCGCGAAGGCGGGGTCCCAGTAGAGCAGGCGGCCGCAACTGTCGCAGGTGAGCAATTCGCCCTCGCGGAGCTGGTTCCACATCTGCGGGCGGACGCCCATGCGGCAGCCGGTGCACTGCTGATTCTCAACTCGCGCAAGCCCGGTGCCGCGCGAGCCGGAGAGGCGGTCAAAGCGAATCAGCCACTCGGGCGCAATCAGCGGTCGCAGGGTTTCGCGCTCTGCGTTCAGGGTGGTGAGCTCGGCGGTGAACTCTTGCTGACGCAGCGCAGCACGCACGCGGACTTTGTCCAGTGCGCCGGCCAGCAGCTCCACCTGGGCTCGGGCGGCAGCCAGCGCAGCTTCCTGCGCCTCCGTGCGCTCCAGGCTGGCAAACTCCTCTTCTTCCAGGCGCTCCGCCTCGCTGGTGACAAAGCGGATCTCGTGTTCGATGGCCGCGGCTTGCTCGGGGGTCTTCACCACATCCAGCTGGGTGCGGAAGCGGGTCGCCTTTTGACGGAAGCCGGCAATCTCGCGCTCGAGGCGCGTGCGCAGCGACTCCTCGCGGCTGAGCGCATCGGAGGCGTCTGCGGCCTGGCGCTCGGCCGCGGCCAGCGCGGCCTCGGCCTGGGCAGTCTCGGCGGGCAAGGCGCGCAGAGCGGCGTTGAGGCGGGTGCGCTCCAAATCCACGCTCTGCAGCTTTACGAGGTTTTCAATTTGCGCTTGCATCTGTGATACGAAGTCTACGCCCTGCACCGTCCAATCAGAAAATGGCGGCGCCCTGGTGCTGCGACAATAGAAACCAATTGGGGGCGACGATGGCGGAGATGCACGCATCGTTCTGGAGCAGGAACCGGTGGCTGAAGTGGGTGTGCGGCGGTGTGGCTTTGGCACTGGCGGCGCTTGCCGTGGTGGTTTCCATTTTGCTACATCGGGCGGAGCCATTCCTACGCACGCGCATTGTGGAGGCGCTGCACGATCGTTTTCACGCGCGCGTGGAGTTGGATAGCTTTCACATGTCGCTGGCAGATGGACTGCGGGCGGAGGGGCGCGGGCTGCGCATCTGGCCGCCGGCTTCCGGGGCAGGAGTGAGCGTGCCTTCGACCACGGAAGCCGGCGACCCGCTGATCCAGTTGGATGAATTCCGCTTTCACGCTCCGCTCAGCTACCGGCCGGGCAAACCCATCCGCATTTCCGTGGCTGAACTCAAGGGGCTTGAGATTCATCTGCCGCCCAAGTCGCATTTTATTCATGCCTCGGCGATGGCCCCACAACCCGACGTTACGCGACTGGTCTCCTTCGGCGTGGACAGGATCGAATGCACTTCGGCTCACCTGGTGCTGGAGACCAGCAAGCCCGGCAAGCTGCCGCTGGACTTTGCGATTGCGCGGTTCACGCTGACCGGCAGCGGTGGCGGGGCCATCAGCGCCGCCGGCGCCATGCAGTTTGAGGCCGAGCTGACCAATCCCAAGCCGGTGGGAACGATTCATTCAACGGGAAGCTTTGGCCCGTGGGTGGTGGCCGACCCCGGCGAAAGCCCCATACAAGGCGACTACCTGTTTGAACACGCAGACCTGTCCGGATTCAAGGGCATTGCCGGGATTCTGTCGTCGACCGGCAAATACCAGGGAACACTGCGCGACCTGACCGTCGACGGCGACACCGATACGCCCGACTTCCGCCTTACCCACTTCGGCAACGCGCTGCCGCTGCACACGCACTTCCACGCCCGGGTGGACGCCACCAATGGCGATACCTGGCTGGAGCCGGTGGATGCCACGCTGGGCCACTCCCACTTCACCGCCCAGGGACAGGTGGTGCGCGTGCCCGACCCCGACGCTCCAGCAGATCACCCTGCCAGCAAGGGCCACGACATTGCCCTGACCATCAACGTGGATGGAGCGCGGATTGAGGACTTCTTGCACCTGGCCAGCCGCAGCTCCACGCCGCTGCTGACCGGCGCACTGACCATGAAGACCAAGCTGCATATCCCGCCGGGCCACCAGCCGGTGCATGAGCGGCTCAACCTCAAGGGCCAATTCAGGCTGGACCAGGCGCGCTTTGCCAGCACCAAGATTCAGGACGGGATTACCCAGCTGAGCCTGCGCGGGCAGGGGCTTCCCAAAGAGATCAAGAAGGCCGATCCAACCATGGTCCGCTCCACCATGGCCGGCGATTTCCAGCTGGCCGGTGGAGTGATCACGCTGCCGACGCTCACGTATACGGTTCCGGGAGCCAGCATCCAGTTGAAGGGCACATACGGCGTGGAGGGCGGCGCGCTGGCCTTTGCCGGATCGGCCAAGCTGGACGCCACGGTCTCGCAGATGGTGGGCGGTGTGCTGGGGGCGCTGCTGAAGCCCGCCAATGGCTTCTTCAAAAAAGACGGCGCCGGCACGGAGGTGCCGATCCACATCTCCGGCACGCGAGAAGACCCGAAGTTTGGCATCGACTTCGGGCGAATGCGACATAAGTCCGAGGCCGCGCCCGCACCTCCAGCCGACAATCAGTAGCGCCAGCCGCACAGGTTCCGATATTGCCGCGTGGCCGGGTCAAATATCGCCTCGGGTTCCGCGCTAATGACACGCCGGCTGTTCCTGAAACACACGACTCTCCGTCATGGAAACAAAACCCCGTGCGCAACTCAGAATCTGGTCTTCAAGAGGAGTGTTGTGGAAAGTGTCTGGTGAAATGAACGCTGCCTGCTTGCGGATCGCGAGGTAGAGCTCACTCAGGTTTTGCATGTTATTGAATTCCGCGGAAAGCAGCGGGTAGGCGCTGCGGTCGTCATCGGTCGATGCGGCGGCAGAGGCGAGCGCTAGATTCTTGTCGGCCAGGCTGTGCTGTTTAGCTATCCAGTCTTCCGATGCGGGACTGTTGTTTCGGACCGCGTCGACGATCCCCGTGCGCCATTCCCGGATCACGCTCATCTCCTCAATCCCCGCCTGGATGAAAGCTCTTGAGAGGCCCGACACTGCATGGGTCGCGGGCGCGGGCACCTGCAACTCTCGATCCGAGGGTGGAAGCGTGAGAATTGTCTGGTTGGCTTTGAATGAGAGGGTTCCCTGCGTCAGGCGCGCAAGGGTCTCAATCTCGACGTACGACTTACCGTTGACCTGAAGGAGCTGTGCTTCCCCTGGGTGCCCCGCGATTGTGAGTGTGGAACCCTTTTGCGCCGTTTGCGCGCGACCATTTGCCATCGGCATCGAAAGAGCGGTCAACAGGATCGCAATCGCGGCAATTCTCATGTTCATAGCATGCTCCCCGGCAATCCCTGTTAGTTTTCCATTGCTCAATTCCGCAGGCTGTTCAATCTTGCGCACCATGGGCGTGTGGCCTGTTTCTGGATAAGAGCGCCTGGGGCGCGCCAGTCTCTGTGTGCGCCATCTGCTCCCGCCGCTCAGGCTGTCTCCCCCTCGCAACGCACAGAAGTGAACCCGCCAAATGTGATAGTTTGGCTTGCGTGAGCCTGCTGCCGCATCTGCGCGCAGCGGGAAGAAACAGGAGAATTGCGATGCACCAGACCCGCACCATCGCATGTTGCGTCGCCGCGCTCATCCTCGCCGCCTCGGGGCTATCCGCAGCAGCACAGATCGCGCCCAAAAACACCGGCGCAGCCACTGCCAGCGAGCAGAACTGGTGGAGGAATGCGGTGATCTACGAGATCTACCCGCGCAGCTTTCAGGATTCGAACGAGGACGGCATCGGCGACCTGAACGGCATTACCGAGCGGCTGGACTACCTGAAGGAGCTGGGTGTGGACGCCATCTGGCTGACCCCTTGCTATCCCTCACCGCAGGTGGACTTCGGCTACGACATCTCCGACTACAAGAACATCGACCCGCAGTATGGCACGCTGAAGGATTTTGACCGGCTGGTGGCCGAGGCGGACAAGCGCCATATCCGCATCCTGATGGACATGGTGATGAACCACACCTCCGACAAGCACAAGTGGTTCATCCAGTCGCGCTCGTCGCGCACCAACCCCTACCGCGACTGGTATATGTGGCACGATGGCAAGGGCGAGACTGCGACCAGCAAGGGCGAAGTGCCCAACGACTGGCAGTCGGACTTTGGCCACTCGGCCTGGGAGTGGGACGAGAAGACACGCCAGTACTACTACCACAAGTTCTATATCCAGCAGCCGGACGTGAACTGGGACAACCCCAAAATTCACCAGGCCTTCAAGGACATCATCGCGTTCTGGCTGAAGCGCGGCGTGGGCGGGTTCAGGTTCGATGCGATTACGACGCTGTTTGAAGACTCGCAGATGCGCGACGAGGACGTGCTGTTGGACAAGGACGGCAAGACCTACCTCGACGACTACGGCGACATCGCTTTGAACGATACCCGCACCAACAACCTGCCAGGAACGCACCCGGTGATGCAGGAGTTTCGCGCCTTCAGCGACACTTTCAACTCCAACAAGTTTCCCGGCACGCGGGTGCTGATCGGGGAGACATATCTAAACAACATCGCTGAGCTGGCCAAGCAGTACGGCACGCCGGAGAAGCCGGAATTCCAACTGCCCATGGATACGCAGGTGGGTTTCATCGACAAACTCGACGTGGCCGAGTTCCGCGCCAAGCTCAACGATGTGGAGACAGGCGTCAACGGCAACATACCACTGCTGGTCTTTACCAACCACGACCGGCCGCGGCTGGATGCGCGCTACGGCGACGGCGTGCACGACAACGACATTGCGCGGGTGATCTCGACCATGCTGTTTGCGAGCCGCGGCGCCTCGCTGTTCTACTACGGCGACGAGATTGGCATGAAGACCACGCCGCCCACACGCAAGGAGGACGTGAAGGATCCGGTGGGCCTGACCGGCTGGCCCAAGGACAAGGGCCGCGACGGCGAGCGCACGCCGATGCAGTGGGACGCGGAGCCGAACGCTGGATTCTCCAAGGCCGGCGTGAAGACGTGGCTGCCGGTTCCTCCGAATTCAACCTCAATCAATGTGAAGGCAGAAGAGGGAAAGCCCGACTCGCTGTTCACGTGGTACCAGACGCTGATCCGGCTGAAGAAGACGGTGCCGGCCTTGGCACGCGGAGACAACGTCATGCTCGACACCTCCAACGCCGCGGTGCTGAGCTGGGTGCGGCAGACGGCGGGCGCGCCGTCGGTGGTGATCGCAGCTAACTTCACAGCAGAGCCACAGACAGTGAGCCTGAGCGTGGCCGGCGCGAGCGGCACCGTGAAGACGCTGCTGAAGACGCCGGGGGCTGCTGATCCGGCGTCAATCGGGCAGATTCAGCTGGGGCCGTTTGGGGTGTACATTGGGGAGCTGCAATAAGCAGCCGTTGCAGGGCCGTGGCGGCTACCCTTCGAATGCCGCCTCAAAGTCCTGACCGCCGTAGAAGGTTCCGAGAATCGTGACCGCGTGATCTTCGACCTCGAATACGATAGACACGCGTCTGCGAAAGCCGAAGACGCGCAGGCCAGGACGAATGTCATCCCGTTTGACTCCCCGCATGGGAAAGGTGCTCAGGCTTTCGCACTGCTCGAGAATTGCGCCCGTGTAGCGCGCTGCAATTTCGCCGGACGATGCCGCCGCAATTTGGAAGAAAAGCGCCAGCAGTTGGGCCTCAGCTTCCGGCGCGTACACAACCTGGCGGGTCATCCCGCTTTGACGGATGCTTTCAAGGCAGCAGCCAGCGATGCCCGCACCGCGTCTGCCGGCACAGCGCGCGATGGGTCGGCCTTGATGGCGTCGTAGGCCGGAGCCACCTGCTCACGGAGCCAGGACTCGAGGGCGCGCTCGTGCAACTGGAGCGCGCGCAATCCGTCGCGGATCACCTCGCTCTCCGAGGCATAGGCGCCAGACTCGACCTTGGCGCGGACCAACTCCGCCATCTCGTGGGGCAGCGTGATGCTGAGCTGTTGGGTTGTGCGCATTGATCCCCCTTTTCGCCCAGTGGGATTCAGTCCTACTGCAATTGTAGACCGGAATCTGGTTCAGAGCGAGGTCATTGCAGCCACGCGGCTCCTCTGAAATTGATTGCCTGCCTTGCCGCACTCGGCTGCCGCGTGATTGACTGGTCCCCGACGGCAGAGGGGAACAACCATGGACTACATTCTTGCGCTCGACCAGGGGACCACCAGTTCCCGCGCCATTCTTTTTGACGAGGCCGGCGCGATCGCCTCGGTGGCGCAACACGAGTTTGAGCAGTT
>Ga0302279_10000696_pt1 | contig 49418 bp, 46 predicted proteins | sample III_Bog_N3_3_FD_194541 | JGI IMG/M metagenome (GOLD analysis project Ga0302279, IMG submission 194541) | Peat permafrost microbial communities from Stordalen Mire near Abisko, Sweden - III_Bog_N3_3 | ecosystem: Environmental > Terrestrial > Soil > Wetlands > Peat | place: Sweden: Abisko... | reverse complement strand
CCCAGGCCGAATTTGACCGGGTGCGGGATCGAAACGCAGTCCACGCGGACCGCCGGCGAGCAGCCTCCCCACCAGCGCCCGTAGGGCCACCATCCTACTTTGCATGGGGTTGTTTTCGATATTTTGGCGCTCAGGGTCGGATTTGCGGCGTTGAAGCGCGGCGGAGCATCCCTGCCGGTGGTACCATTCTACTTTGCATGGGGTTGTTTTCGATATTTTGATTCTCGGGGTCGGGCGTGCGGCGTAGCAGCGGGGCGGAGCAAAACGAGCGGCCGCGCAGGGATCGATCCCTGTTGCGCAGGCAAAAGATTTTCTGTCGCGGAATCAAGCTGCTTAGGTCTGCGCCACCGATCTGGCCGCAACATTCGCTTGACTTTTCTCTCGAACATGTTCACTGTATGTTCAATAACATCCCAACTACCGCGGGCGTTCTTGGACGTCACGCACACGGGGTGGGATGCGGTGGCCGCGGAGGGTTTTCCTCGCGGCGGCCTTGCTGTTTGACAAGTGAATCAATCATGGGATGACGCGCCAGCCTCGGCCGTCATGATCCGGCGCCCGTCCCGACGCGATCGGGGATGACCGGATGATCCAGCCATCCCCGGCGTTCGTGTTTCGATCGAAACGCCGCGGCGTACTGGATACCCCGTCTCATCGGGCTCGCCGAGGGCGAGACCGTAACGGCGGGGCATGACGGTTTGTTGTTGCGCGGCGCGGCGCGGTGCGAGCCTCCGGGCGTCAGTGCTTTCAAAGCCTTGTCGAAAGAGCCGCCAACGGTCCGCAGCCGCCCCCCAAACGCGGCGCAGCGAAGCGTATTTCGGGCTTGTCGATACGGGGCCGAAGGCGTACTAGACGGCGCCGTCCGCGCGCGGGCGGTTGTCAGCTGAAATGATTGCACGTGACGTGATTGAGGGCGGATTTGACATGCGAATGATGCTTATCGTTGTTGCCGTTTTGAGCTCGGCTGCGGCCTTCGCGCAGAGCAGTCCGCCGGCCGATCCTCCCACGGTGGGTGGCAAGCCGCTGGCCCAGGTCAAGCCGCACGCGACCGCGAAACCGACATCGATTGCCGGCAAGCTGCAGGCCTGCCTCGAAATCGACGACGGCACCAAGGGCCGGCTGGATTGCTACGACGCGGTGATCGCGCCGAAACCCAGGCCGAAGCCGCCGGTGGCCAAGGGCGTGATGGACTGCCGCTACTTCAAGGAAGAAGACGAACGGCTGGGCTGCTTCAACAACTTTGCCGAAATGATTCCAAAATTCTCCTGACCGTTGCCCTGACTGTCTTGCAAGGAGGCCGGGCGGGTCATTCCGCCCTTATGCCGGCGGCCTTGACCATCGGCCACCACTTGGCGATCTCGGCAGCCTGATGGCTCGCCAGCGCTGCCGGCGTTTGCCGGTCGCGGGGCGGAATTTCCTGGCCCAGTTCCTGGAAGCGCTGCCCCAGTTTGGGATCGGCCAGCGCTGCGACGACCGCGGCGTTCAAGGTGGCGATGGCTTCGGGCGGGGTAAGTTTCGGCGCCCAGATGCCGTGCCAATAGGCGATGTAGAGTCCCGGCAGTCCGGCCTCGTCGACGGTCGGGATATCAGGTGCCGCCGCCAGCCGGGACGGCGCGGTCACGGCATAGGCCTTGACCGTTCCGGCCCGAACCTGCGCCAGCGAATTGGAAGCCTGGTCGAACATCAGGTCGATCTGGCCGGCCATCAGGTCGTTCAGCGCCGGACCGGCGCCGCGATAGGGCACGAACAGGAAGCTGGTGCCGGTCATTTTCTGGAAGAACACGCCGCTGACATGCGCTCCCGAACCGGGCCCCGCGGTCCCCGCGGTGGCCTTGTTCGGATTCTGCTTCAGCCAGCCGATCAGTTGCGTCAGATCCGCTGCCGGCAGATTCGGCCTGGCGATGATCAGCTGCGGGCCGTTCGCCACCAGCGCGATCGGTTCGAGATCGCGCAACAGATCATATTGCAGGGTGTAGATCGCCCCGTTGAGGACATGCGTGCCCCAGTGGCCGATGCCGATGGTGTAGCCGTCGGGCGCCGCACGCGCCAGCCGCAACCCGGCAAGGGTGCCCGATGCGCCGGTGACGTTCTCGACCACAACGCTCTGGCCGAGGGTCGCGGTCATGCGTTGCGCCAGCAGGCGTGCGATCACGTCGGTCGGGCCGCCGGCGGCGAACGGCACGATCAGCGTGATGGGGCGCGAGGGAAAGCTGTCGGCGCCGGCCACTGCCGGCCACAGCGACGCCGAGCCGATCGCGAGCTTGATGAAATGCCGCCGCCTCATCATGATGCCTTTGCCGTCAACCGGGTGCCGTGGTTTGTCGCTGCGGCATCACGGCCGCAGCCTCGCGCGCCGGCGATCATATCCGCGCCACGCACCGCGGTGATCATGCGCCGCGCGGCGGCGCCACGGTCAGGCGCAGGAAGCTCATCACGGTGCCGACCGCGGCAAATCCGGCGCCGAGCGCCAGCGCGACCGTGGCGCCGTCGCGGCCGGCGAGGCTGAAGCACAGCGCGGCAAGCGCTGCACCCGTGGTCTGTCCGGTCAGGCGCGCCGTCGCCACGATGCCGCTGGCGCTGCCGCTGCGGCCGGGCGGCGCGCTCGACATCAGCGCCTTCATGTTCGGGGTCTGGAAGAAGCCGAAGCCGAATCCGCACAGCGCCATGCGCCAGACGATGTTGGCGATCCCGGGGGCTGCGGGCAGCGTCGCCAGCAGCACCATTCCGACGCCGAGCAGGGCCAGTCCAATGCCGCCCAGAATGCCGGCGGGATAGCGGTCGGACAGCCTTCCGCCGATCGGCGCCATGATCGCCACCACCAGCGGCCAGGGCGTCAGAAAAAAGCCGGTCTCGACCTGGCTGCGCTGCAGGATGTCCTCGAAGTAGAACGGCAGCGACACGAAGGCCAGGCCCTGCACCGCGAACGAGCACACCGCGGTGGCGGCCGACAGCGCGAACACCGGCCGCCGGAACAGGTCGATCGGCAGCATCGGCGCCGGATGATCGGCATGACGGCGGGTCAAGACGAAACCCAGCAGCAGGGCGGCGGCGAGCTCGCCCACGACCAGTCCCGGCGATGCCTTGTGGGCCGCGCTGCCGATCCCGCCAATGAAAAGGCCGAGGCAGCAGGCTGCCAGCAGCGCGCCGACAAAATCGAAGGCATGTACCGCCCGCGGCGTGTGCGGCAGGGTCTTCATGCCGATCGCGATGGCGATTATTCCGAACGGGATGTTGACGGCGAACAGCCAGGGCCAGGGTCCGACCGCCAGGATGCCGGAGGCAATGGTCGGCCCGAGCGTGAAGGCGGCGGCGACCACCAGCGCGTTGTGGCCGAAGCCGCGCCCCAGCATGCGGCTCGGATAGACGAAGCGGACCAGCGCGGTGTTCACGCTCATGATGCCGCTGGCGCCGAGCCCCTGCAGGGCGCGGGCCACCAGCAGGCTCGGCAACGACCAGGCGCAGGCGCAGGCCAGCGAGGCCAGCGTGAACAGCAACAGGCCGGCGAGATAGATGCGCTGATGGCCGACGATTTCGCCGAGCGCGCCGAGCGGCAGCAAGGTCGCCACCAGCGCGATCTGGTAGACATTGACCACCCAGACCACGTCGGCCGGGCTGACATGGAGATCGGCGGCAATCGCCGGCAGCGCGATGTTGGCGATCGCGGTATCCAGCGAAGCCATCGCCAGCGCGGTAAAGATCGCTGCCACGGCCCAGCGCCGGCGTTCCGCGGGCAGACCGTCCATGACCGCGACAGCGGGCCTGTTCGCCGATTTGGTTTCCGATGACATGCTGCGGCATTCTCCGGACCGGCGATGATGCGGTCCTGCCCGCGGCGGGATGTACTACGGATCCGCCGCGGCCCCCAGCCGCGGCGCTGCATGCGGCGTATGCGATGGCTGGCCCGCCATTCAACCGGGCAGGCCCTGCATGGTTCTCATCGGGAGATTTCCTCGAGTTCGCGGTTGAGGGTGCGCGGTCCCCAGCCGCCGATCGACACCACCACCAGCACCATCGCCACCGCGATCAGGCCGAACACGCCCTTGGTGCCCGCGGTCTGCAGGAAGAAGCCGATGATGAAGCTGGCAAACACCGCACTGATCCGGCTGAACGAGTAGGTGAAGCCGACCGCCCGGGCGCGCACCCGGGCCGGAAACAGCTCGGTCTGGTAGCCGTGGAACGAGTAGGACAGCACGTTGTTCGACAGCGTGATCAGCACGCCGAACAGGATCAGGAGCGGCATGGTGCTCTGGAACGAGAACAGCACGCCGAAGATGGCGATGCAGCAGGCCGCGCCGACCAGCTGCCATTTCCGCTCGAACCGGTCGGCGAAGCTCATCGCCAGCAGGGGACCGAACGGGTTGGCGATGGCGATGATGAAGGAATACAGCAGGCTGGCGCCGACGTTGATGCCGGTCTGCTGCGCGATCAGGGTCGGCACCCAGGCGGCAAAGCCGTAGAAGCCGAAGGTCTGGAAGAACTGGAACACCATCAGCATGAAGGTGCGGCTGCGGTAGCGCGGCGCGAAGATCTCGGAGAGATGGCCGAGCGGCTCGGCCTTTTCCACCGCATGGCTTCCGGGCGCGGGCAACGCCGCGCCATGGAGGTCGGCGATCACCCTGGCCTCGATCGCCGCGGTCACCGCCTCGGCTTCATCCAGCCGGCCCTGGTTGATCAGCCAGCGCGGGCTCTCCGGAATCTGGCGCCGGATGAACCAGACGAACAGCGCGCCGATCGAGCCGATCACGACCACCCAGCGCCAGCCGTCAATGCCGAACGGGCTGATCGGCACCAGTTTATAGGCGATGAACGCCACCACCGGCACCACCGCGAACTGGACCGCCTGGTTGAAGGCGAAGGCGCGGCCGCGCATCGATTTGGGAACCAGTTCGGTGAGATAGGTGTCGATGGTGACAAGTTCGACGCCGATGCCGATGCCGGCGATCAGCCGCCACAGGCTGACCCCAAGACCGCTGTCCTGGAACGCCATCACCAGCGTCGCGGCGCAGTACCACAGCATCGAATAGGTGAAGATCTTCCGCCGCCCGTATCTGTCGGCGACATAGCCGAACACGAAGGTGCCGATGAACAGCCCGGTGAAGGTCGCCGCGACGAACAGCGCCGGGCCGTTGAAGATGCTGACCCCGACATGGGCGAGCAGACCGCTCTTCATCAGCCCGGGAACCACATAGGCGGTCATGAACAGGTCGTAGAATTCGAACATGCCGCCGAGCGAAAGCAGGGTGATCAGTAGCCATACATGCCGCGTCCCCGGCAACCGCTCCAGGCGCGCGAGGATGGCGGCGGCGCGCCCCTGGCCGGGCTGGTCCATGTTCATCGTTTCTCTCCCCCCATGGTGTTTTCCGACGGGTGGCGGCGATGCCGCCCCTCGGTTGGCGGCGACCATGCCCGCTTTTTTGCCGTTGTCACAGGGGGAGGAGCGGTTCTGTGCCCCGCATGCTGCGGACGCTCACAGGTTTGTGGCTACCAAGCCGGCCCTGCGCAGCCCGGCAGCCGAGCCCCGCAAAAATCGGGGCCGGCACCGGTTCGTTGCGGCCGGCAATATCGCCGAATCGCATCCTGCCCGGTTGCAGAAAACCGAAAGCCGGTCGCGGGGCCGCGACCGGCTTCGATGTTCTTCACGGCGTTCAGCGGCCGGCGGGCGGCGACATCGCTTCGTCCTCGAAGTACGACCGGTCCGGCGGTGCGGGCGCAAACCGCTCCGCGTCCGCGTTGGCGTTGCGGAACTGCTCGGTCACCGACGCATGAGGGCGAACGGCCCTGCGGCCGTGATGATGCTCGGCCGCCGCCGCCAGCTGGGCCGTCGAGGCCACCAGCAATGCCGAACCGAGAAGTGTCAGGATGGTCTTTCGCATTCCAGTCTCCCTTGCTTTCAGACGCCTTGTCGCGATGCCGGGACATTCCGCATCTGCGCGCCTTGTCGTTCAGGTAGTGACCGGACAGGCTGATTCATACGACGCTTGCGATCACGAAGCGGCGAGCAAATTTGTTGGTCAAAAAAAATTTCGACTAAATATTCAGCAGTAAAACGCGCCGAGAAGCAGGTTATCCGAAGCCAATCGCGGATGGACTTCCTTTCTCCGATCCGGTTCAATCGCTCGCCGCACATCGCTCGGAGCGAAGCCGATGAAGAAGCTTGTGATCGCGATTGTCCTGGTGGCATCGCCCGCACTGGCGCAAACAAAATTGTTGCCCAGGAACGTGGCCGCGCGGGCCGATCCCTGCGCGCCGATTGGCCGCACGGCGGACGGCGCACTGGTCTATTCGATGAAATGCGACAACATGCCGGCGCCGCCGCCGCCGCCGGCTGACCTCGGTGCGCCGGCTCCGGTTGCGGAGCCGGAACTGCACCGCAGCGGGCTTTTCGGCCTGTCCTATGAAGCCAAGCGGCCGGATCAATAGGCCCGGCTTTTGCCGGCACCGGCCGCTGGCCAGCGATCAGCCGCGCGCCGATCGGCTGGAATGTTCCTTGCTTCTGGTATTTCCGGCTGCAATGGATGTCGTCAGCCATATCGAGAAGCAAGCCGCTACAAGAGCCATGAATGAGCCAACTCATTGTCCATGCCGGTGACTTCATCTTCGAGGCGCGCTTCGAGGAACAGCTTGCGCCCAAGACCTGCGCGGCCTTTCGCCGCGCTATGCCGTTCGAGAGCCAGGCGATCCATGTGCGCTGGAGCGGCGAGGGGGTCTGGATGCCGCTCGGCGATCTCGACTTCGGCGTTTCCTACGAGAACCACACCAGCTATCCCGCGCCCGGCCAGATTATTCTATACCCCGGCGGCATCAGCGAAACCGAGATCTTGCTGGCCTATGGCGGCGTGCATTTCGCCAGCAAGATGGGCCAGCTCGCGGGCAATCATTTCATCACCCTGACATCGGGCCTGGAGAATCTGGCCGCCTTCGGCAAGATCGTGCTGTGGAAAGGCGCGCAGAAGATTCGCTTCGAGGAAGTCGAGTGACGATTCCGGGATATCCGCGCGATCTCCGCGGCTACGGCCGTGATCCGCCCGATCCGCACTGGCCGGGCGGCGCGCGGATCGCCGTGCAGTTCGTGGTGAATTTCGAGGAGGGCGGCGAAAACAACATCCTGCATGGCGACCGCGCCTCGGAGGCGTTCCTGTCCGATGTGCTGGGCGCCCAGCCCTGGCCGGGACAGCGCCACGCCAATATCGAATCGATGTTCGAATACGGCTCGCGCGCCGGGTTCTGGCGGCTATGGCGGATGTTCACCGGGCGCAAGCTGCCGGTGACGGTATTCGGGGTCGCCAGCGCGCTGCAGCGCAATCCCGAGATCGTCGCGGCCATGAAGCAGGCCGGCTGGGACATCGCCAGCCACAGCCTGAAATGGGTCGAGCACAAGGACATGTCGGAGGCGGAAGAACGGGTGGAGATCGCCGAGGCGATCCGCGTCCATACCGAGGTCACCGGGCAACGCCCGCTCGGCTGGTACACCGGGCGCACCTCCATCAACACCGTGAAGCTGGTGATGGAAGCCGGCGGCTTCCTGTATTCCTGCGATTCCTATGCCGACGATCTGCCGTACTGGATCAAGGGACCGGCCGGCCCGCATCTGATCATTCCCTACAGCCTCGATGCCAACGACATGCGCTTTGTCAATGCGCAGGGGTTCGGCGGCGGCGATCAGTTCTTCAGCTACCTGAAGGACAGTTTCGACGTGCTCTATGCCGAAGGCGCTACCGCACCGAAGATGATGTCGGTGGGCCTGCATTGCCGCGTGGTCGGCCGCCCCGGGCGGGCGGCCGCCCTGACGCGGTTTCTCGACTACGTCGCCGGTCATGAGCGGGTCTGGGTGGCGACGCGGCTGCAGATCGCCCGGCATTGGCATGCCAATCTGGCGCATCTGGCGGCCAACGCGCCGGCCGTTGGATAGCAAGGGCTGGCGATGTCGCAGAAAACGCTTTCCGATCTGAACGCCTGCAGCAAGCCGGATTTCGTCACCGCGCTCGCCAATGTTTTCGAGTATTCGCCCTGGATCGCCGAGCAGGCCGCGGCGGCGCGGCCGTTCGCCGGGGTGAAGCCATTATTCGCGGCGATGACAACAGCGGTCGAGCAGGCGGCGCCGGAGCTTCGCCTGGCGCTGATCAAGGCGCATCCGGATCTTGCCGACAAGACCCAGCGCGCCGCCGGCCTCACCGCCGAATCCAGCGCCGAACAGAACAGTGTCGGCCTCGACCGGTTGTCGGACGCCGAATATGAGGTTTTCGAGCGCGTCAACAACGCCTACCGCGCAAAATTCGGCTTTCCCTATATTGTCTGCGTTCGCCGCCACACCAAGGATTCCATCCTGCGCGATTTCGAACGCCGGCTGCCGAACGATGCCGCCACCGAAACGCGGACCTCGATCGCGGAAATCTGCCGGATTGCGGCGCTGCGGGTCGATCAGCTGGTGATGTCGGACGACCGGCTCGAGGTGCACGGGCGGCTGTCGACCCATGTGCTCGACACCCATGGCGGCCGGCCGGCGGCGGGGATCGCGGTCGAACTGGTCGAGCTATCCGAACTCGGCGCCAGTCGCGTGGTGACGCGGGCGACCACCAACAGCGACGGCCGAACCGATCAGCCCTTGATCCACGGCCGGCCGGTGCCGATCGGCCGCTATCAATTGACCTTCAACGTCGGGGATTATTTTGCCGGCCGGCAGGTGCCGGTCTCGGACCCGCCGTTTCTCGACCAGATTCCGCTGCGCTTTGCGGTCAGCGCGCCGGAAGGCCATCTCCACGTGCCGCTGCTGGTGACGCCCTGGAGTTACGCCACCTACCGGGGCAGCTGAGGCCGGTCACCGCGGAAATCGGCGGAAACCGGCTGATGAAAGCGACGGCAAGGGTTGCCGAAGATTACGCCAGCGACTTGACCCCGTGACCTGTCCGGTTCGTCGAACTCGTCCAAACAATCCAAACCGCCATTTGCCCAGGCAAAGCTTGCCCAATGGCACGAACGTTGCTGATGATTGGGCCAGACCGCGGCGATCCTGGCCCAGCGAATTCGCCGGTGGAACGGGAGGTACTGCGTGCTGATCAGGAACAGATATGGCAAGGGACGCGTCCGCGTCATGCGCATCAACCGCGATGGCGACAGGCACGAGGTCAGCCAGCTCAACGTCAAGGCGATGCTCGAGGGCGACTTTGCCCGCGCCTACACCGACGCCGACAATTCCACCTCGGTATCGACCGACACCATCAAGAATGTCGTCAATGTGGTTGCCCGCGAAAACAAGGGCCTCGCCACCGAGGAATTCTGCCAGGTGCTGGCCAAAAAATATCTCGATAGCTATCCGCAGGTCGCCTCGGTCGCGGTGACGGCGCATGAAACCAAATGGAATCGCCTGAGTTTCGGCGGCAAGCCGCATCCCCACAGTTTCGTGCTCGACAGCAATGGCAAGCCGTTCGTCGAGGTCACGATGTCGCGGGCCGGAGCAAGTACGCTGGTGTCCGGCATCGACGGTTTTACCTTCATGAAGTCGACCGAGTCGGGCTGGGAGAATTACGTCAAGGACCGCTACACCACGATTCCGGAGACCCACGACCGGATGTGCGCGACCAGCATGGTGGCGTCGTGGAAGTGGTCGGCCAGGCCTGAGAGCTATCCGGCCACCAACGCCAGGATCCTGGCGACGCTGCTGGAGGTGTTCGGCACCACCTACAGCGCGAGCGTGCAGGACAGCCTGTACCGGATGGGCGAGGCGGCGCTGGCCGCGGTGCCGGAAATTTCCGAGATCAGCATGGCGTGCCCGAACATGCACTTCATCCTGATGAACCTCGGGGCGTTCGGGCTGGACAACAACAACGAGGTTTTCCTGCCGACCGACGAGCCGCACGGCCAGATCGAATGCACGGTAGGGCGGGGGTAAGTAACGTCTCTGGATCCCAGCGCTGCGCCGGCGAAAACATCGGTTAGCCGAACTTCTCCTGCAGCGCCGGAAACAGCCGGTCCGGCTTGAACGGCACCGTGGTGAAGCGGATGCCGGAGGCGTTCGCCAGCGCGTTACCGAGTGCGGCGGCGACCGGATTGTAGGGACTTTCGCTCATCGACTTCGCGCCCATCGGCCCGATCGAGTCGGTGGTGTCGGCGAAAAACACCTCGGTGCGCGGAATGTCGGCAAAGCAGGGCAAATGGTAGTCGCGAAATCTGGGATTGAGCACGCGGCCGCCCGCATCGATCACCATCTCCTCGTACAGGGTGGCGCCGAGCGACTGCGCGACCCCGCCCTCGATCTGTCCGCGGCACTGCATCGGATTGGCGATCCGGCCGGCATCGGCGGCGTGCACGCTTTTCAGGATCCTGATTTCTCCGGTGCCCTTGTTCACGGCAACGCGAAAGCCCTGGACATTGAAGGCGACCGACCGCGGCGTGCCTTGCGAGCTCCCGCTGGCGCTCAGGCTGTGTCCTTGCGCGCGCGCGGCTTCCGCAAGCTGGACGAATGACAGCCGTTGCCTGCCGCAAACCGCGGCATCGTTCTCGAGCACGCAAGCGTCGGGACTTGTCCTGGTTGCGGTGGATGCAAAAATCCTGAGGTCTTCCGCGAGATTTTCCGCCGCCGCCTGCGTGGCGCGGCCGGCGACGAAGGTGCCGGTGCTGCCATAGGCGCCGGTGTCGTGGCCGCCATGGGCGGTGTCGGATTGCAGCAGGCGGATCTGATCGACCGTGGTCGCAAGCGCGGTGGCGGCGATCTGGCGATGCACCGTGCTGGTGCCGTTTCCGAATTCCGCGGTGCCCACCACCAGTTCGAATCCGCCGTCGTCGCGCAGCGAAATCCTGGCGTCGGCGATATGCCCGTCGGGCGGCACGGTATCGATCATGGTCAGCGCGATGCCTTCGCCGGTCAGCCAGTCGTCGGAAAGTTCGACCTTCGGCCCCTCCGCCTGCATCGCGCGCTCGACCAGGTCGAGACACTGGTCGAGGCCGTAGGAGCCGTAGAGCACGTCGCCATGTTCGGCGCCGGGCGGCGACAGCATCGGATCGCCTTGCTTCACGATGTTGCGGCGGCGCATCTCGTAAGGGTTGATGCCGAGACTGCTGGCCAGTTCGTCGATCGCAGCCTCCACCGCGAACAGGGTCTGCGGCAGGCCATAGCCGCGGAAGGCGCCTGCCGGCACGGTGTTGGTGTAGGCGACGACGGCATCGACCTTCTTGTTGGGACAATTATAGACCGCAAGCGACTCGCCGCAGGCGTGAAACAGCACCGGCCCGGCATGATTGCCGTAGGCGCCGGTGTTCGAGAGCACGTCGAGCTGCAGCGCGGTCAGCTTGCCGTCGCGGTCGGCGCCGGCCTTGACGGCGACCCGCATCGGATGCCGGGTCGAGGTCGAGATGAACTGTTCCTCGCGCGTGAGTTCGAGCTTGACCGGGCGGCCGGTCTTGAGGGCCGCCAGCGCCAGGATATCCTCGACGAACATTTCCTGCTTGCCGCCGAAGCCGCCGCCGACGCGTTCGCAGAACACCCTGACCTGGTCGGGCGCGAGATCGAAGATCTCGGCCAGCGCGCGCCGGGTCAGGAACGGCGTCTGGGTGCTGCAGCGGATAGTGAGCCTGCCATCCTTGTCGACCCAGGCGAGGCCGCCATGGGTCTCCAAGGCGGCGTGCTGGACCCGCTGGGTGGTGAACGTTCCCTCATAGGTGACCGCGGCCTGCGCCAGCGCGGCGGCAACATCGCCGAACTCGCCATGGACTTCCGCCACCACGTTGCGCCCGGCGTCGGCAACACGGTTTTCCGCCGTCTTGCCGGCATGAATGGCGGGCGCGCCCGGCGCGATGGCCTGGGCCGGATCGACCACCGCCGGCAAAATATCGTAGTCGACCCTGAGACGGCGGCAGCCTTCTTCCGCGGCGGCTTCGGTCTCCGCCACCACGGCGGCCACCTTCTGCCCGATGAAGCGGACGACGTCGTCGAGCACCCGTGTGTCGTCGGGGTCCATCCAGGCTTTCTCGTGCCGCGCGGTGGAGAACAGCCGACCCGGCGCGTCCTCATGGCTCAGCACCGCATGGACGCCGGGCACGGCCAGCGCCGCGGTCTTGTCGATCGCGACGATCCTGGCGTGCGGATGCGGCGAGCGCAGCAGCTTGATATGCAGCAGGCCCTCGATCGCAACGTCGAAGGTGTAGCGCGCCGCGCCGCGCACCACTTGCGGGCCTGCCGGCGCCGGCAGGCTGCGGCCGAACGCGGCGCCTGCCGCGACCGCGTCCTCGACATTCTTCTTGCCGTCGAGCGCATCTTCGATGGCGCGATAGCCGGTGCAGCGGCAGATATTGCCCTTCAGGGCGGCCCCGAGATCCTGCCGCTGCGCCTGGTTGAGCGAGGCGCAGGTCAGGATCATGCCGGCGGTACAGAAGCCGCACTGGAACGCCTGCGCGTCGAGAAACGCCTGCTGCATCGGGTGGCTGGTGCCACCGGCCGGCGCGAGGCCTTCGATGGTGGTGACGGCGTGGCCATCGGCGCGGAAGGCGGGGATCAGGCAGCTATGCACCGGCTCGTCATCGATCAGCACCGTGCAGGCGCCGCAGTCGCCGGCGTCGCAACCCTTCTTGACGCCGAAATGCCCGAGTTCGCGCAGGAAGGTTCGCAGGCACTGGCCGGCGCGGGGGTGCGCGGAAAACTCCTTGCCGTTGATCTGAAAATTCATCGCCGCGGCGCGCCCTGCAATTCGTCGCAAATCTCCTGCGCCAGCCGCATCGTCATGTGCTTGCGCCATGAGGGCTTGCCGTGGATGTCGTCGTGGTAGAGCCGGTCGGGAATCCGGTCCAGGATCGCCTGGCGCAGTTCGCCGGCCGCTGGAATGCCGGAAAAGCCCAATCGCAGCGGCCGCGTCGTCGAGGCCGTTACTGTCAGCACGAGGTTGCCGTCGCCGGTGACGCTGCCGATCAGCAAGGCGGCCGAGCGGCCGACCGGGGTCAGCGAAATCTGGCGGAAGGCCGAGCGCCGCTGCAGCGCCGCGAGAGGGATGTCGATCTGCCGCAGCAGGTCGCCCGGCGCGAGCACGTTGCGCTGGTTGCCGGTGACGAAATCGGCGACTGGAATGGTCTGCGCGCTGCCATCCGCCTTCCAGATCACGCAGAGGCCATCGAGCGCCGCGGTCAACGCGATCATCGGCCCGGCCGGCAACGACATGCAGAGATTGCCACCGACGGTGGCCGTCTTCCAGATCTTGAAGGAAGCGAGAAAGGCCCGGCAACATTGGCTTATCAAGGGGGCCGCGATCCATTCCGGCGGGCAGGAGAGGGCGTCGAGCTGCGCGACCGTGCAGGTGGCCGCGATCGTCAGCTCGGCGGCTCCGACCGTCAGCGCCGGCCATCTGAAACCGGCAAGATCGATCAGCCGGGTGAGATGGACCTGGGGCTCCGAGAACAGCCAGGTGCCGCCCGCAAGCCAAGCATCGCCTGCCGTCCAAACCGGCAGTTGGGTCCGCGTGCGCGGGTGAGCCACTTCGGTGATGGTGTTCAGGTCCATGGATACGACAGCGCTTTCAAAGACATGCATCTCCCGGTAAGACGTCTTGCAAGACCGGCGCCAAGTCCGTCGGCCGCCGCCGCTGGTCCCTGAATTGCAGGGGCGAAGTCTGCAACGGTTTCTTGCATCCTAATCCGCCGGAGTTGCCGCAGGCCATGGACCCCACGCATGCGATCTGGATCAAGGATCCCCTGGCCATTCTGGCGGAAGGTGCCGAGCGTGGCATCGTCGTCAGGAGCGGCAAGATCGTCGAACTGGTGCCGAAGGGCCACCAGCCCACGACGGCGGCGGCGTTCTTTGAGGCGGGCGACCATGTGGTGCTGCCCGGGCTGATCAATACCCATCATCATTTCTACCAGACATTGACGCGGGCGCTGCCGGCGGCGCTGGATCGCGAACTGTTTCCCTGGCTGCAGGCGCTGTATCCGGTGTGGGCGCATCTGACGCCGGAATCGCTGAATCTCGGCGTCACCGTGGCGATGGCAGAACTGCTGCTGTCCGGCTGCACCACGACCACCGATCATCACTACGTTTTTCCCGCCGGCCTGGAGCAGGCGGTCGATATCGAGGTGGAGGTTGCCCGGCGGCTTGGCGTCCGCGTGCTGCTGACCCGCGGCTCCATGAACCGTTCGCAGCGCGACGGCGGATTGCCGCCGGACAGCGTGGTGCAGGATGAAGACACCATCCTCGCCGACAGCGAACGCGTGGTGGCCAGATATCATCAGCGCGGCGAGGACGCCATGGTGCAGATCGCGCTGGCGCCGTGCTCGCCGTTTTCGGTCACGACGTCGCTGATGCGCTCAACCGCGGCACTCGCGGAAAGGCTCGACGTTCGCCTCCACACCCATCTGGCGGAGACCGAGGACGAGAACAACTTCTGCGAACAGATGCATGGCTGCCGTCCGCTCGATTATCTCGATCAGTGCGGCTGGCTCAACGCCCGGACCTGGCTGGCGCATGGCATCCATTTCCAGCCCGAGGAAATGACGCGCCTGGGCAAGGCTGGAACCAGCATCAGCCATTGCGCCTGCAGCAACCAGATTCTGGCCTCGGGCTGCTGCCCGGTCTGCGACATGGAGGCGGCGGGGGTCTCGGTCGGCCTCGGCGTCGATGGCTCGGCGTCCAACGATGAATCCAATCTGATGCAGGAAGTCCGAGCGGCGTTTCTGCTGCAGCGTGCGCGTTATGGTGTCGGGCGCGTCAGCCACAAGGACGCGCTGCGGTGGGCGACCAGGGGATCGGCAGCCTGCGTCGGCCGCCCCGAACTCGGCGAGATCGCGGTCGGAAGAGCCGCCGATCTGGCGCTGTTCAAGCTCGACGAATTGCGTTTTTCCGGCCACGGCGACCCGCTGGCGGCGCTGGTCTTGTGCGGCGCGCATCGCGCCGACCGGGTCATGGTCGGTGGTCGCTGGGTGGTCACCGACGGCGCCATTCCCAACCTCGATTTGCCCGACCTGGTCCGGCGCCACGGCGCCGCCGCGCATGCGATGCAACGGCGTTGAAATCCAAAGGGCCCGGGGCGGCCCGCGCCCTGGATTCTGTCAGGCGTCGAGCTGGGCCTGGCTGACGTTCGAGTGCCTCGGGTCTTCGCGGCGCATCGCCGGCAGATTCTCGCGACTGTTCGCCTGTACTGGCTCCAGGCAGGACGCGGCAAGGCGTTCCCTCCGGTCTCCGCCATCAATTTCTGTTGCAATAATGTGACGGCCTAAACAAATCGGAACAGGGGAGGCAGGCATGGCGTGAAGATGAGCAATATCTTTCCATTGCGCGAGGGGGACGCCGGGAATCAGGCTCACGGGTACGGTCCGCCTTGCGGCGAGGCGCCTGAATCTTGAAAAAAGCTCAATAAAAATAGGCAAAAGCGGCCTGACGGACGGTCCTGCTAAGGTTGGCTTGTTTGACGCGAAACCTGCCCGGAATCTTCCGGTTCTCGTATGCAACGCCGCTCGTTTGATGAAACTTGCGGCAAGTCGTGGGAAAAGTTGAGGCTTCTCAGGTTTCGTGAACGGCGCAAGTGTCATCCGCAGGGCCTTGATCAATTGATCGTCAACCTGGGGGTGTTTCAAAATGTCTTACCGTTTCAGAGCAATTACGGCTGCGGCGCTGTCACTTGCCGCGCTTGCCATGCTGGCGCCAACCGGCTTCGCCCGCGCGGCGGATGCCAATCCTCCCCCGCCGACGTACAAGAAGGCCAAGCCGGTTCCGGACCTGCCGTTCTTTTTCGTAATCGATGACCGGGTGACCTATTCGTGGATGCCCAGAGGCACTGATCCCGGTGTCTTCTCCGTCAACCCGAATGGCAGTTTCAACGGCGTCACGGCAAAGTCGGTCTACTCGTTCACCCACTTCGACGCGTGGGCTTACGGTACCAACTTCTTCACCATCTCGATGTTCAAGTCGGATCATAACGACCCGGCGAACGGGTGCGCGGCGGGCGCGTTGGGTTGCGCCGGGGCGACCGAATTCTACGGCCTGTTCCGCAGCACGTTCGGCTGGAATGAAATCTTCAACACCAAGGCCTTCAGCATCGGGCCGCTGCACAACATCGGGTTCGAGATCGGCGCCGACGGCGAGGCGGAAAACAATACGCTCGCTCCGGCCAAGCGCGACTTCGTCGCCGGCCTGCAGTTCGCCTTCGATCTGCCCTACAAGGGCTACATCAACGTAGCCCCCTTGGCGTACAAGGAGATCAACCACAACGCGTTCGACCAGTGCGGCGCTGGCGGCGTGGTGTTTGTGGGTGGCGCTCCCACCTGCTTGATCGACGGAAACACCAGTTTCAACGTCACCTGGGCGGTTGAGGTCAACTACTACATGGATCTGGGTTTCCTGCCGGAAAACATGCAGTTTTTCGCCATCAGCGGTCGCGCCGGCTGGTACGGACCCAAGGGCAACCAGAACGCGCCGCTCGGAGTTGCTGCGGGCGGCGTCCCCACCGCGGTGGAGCTCAACAGCGAACCGATCCGCCTGACCTTCGATGCCAGCAAGGCGTTCTGGGGTCCGAAGTACTCCCAGTTCGTCACCACCTGGGTGGCCTATCGTTATTGGCAGAACAAGTTCGGTCTTGACGACAGCAACCCGGCCAACCCCGTGTGCTGGACCAACGGGGTGAACAACAAGTCCTGCAGCGAACAGACCGTGTATGCCGGCGTCACGGTGAAGTTTTGACGGACTGATCGATTTCCAGAGCTGACAACGATGGCGCCGCGATCAACCTCGCGGCGCCATTGCCGTTTGGCTGTCCCTGAAGCTGCAACGGCTATTTGTTCCAGATCCCGGCGTGCAGCGCTTCCGCCTCGGCCTCGAGCAGCGGGCCCACCACCTCGGTTGCGCGCTGCCCGCGTCTGAACACCTCGCGGCAGGGCAGATCGAGGGTGGGATTTTCCGGGTGATTCCCGGTGATGGCGCGCAGCCGATGCTCGCCCAGGCCGTAAACCAGCCGGCCAATTCCCGCCCAGTAGATCGCGCCGGCGCACATCGCGCAGGGTTCGGCGGATGAATAGAGCGTGGCATTCCTGAGGATGTCCGGCGCGATTGTGGTGCAGGCCTGGGTCGCCAGCAGGCGTTCGGCATGGGCGGTGCCGTCACGCACCGGCATGTAGCCGTTCTCGGCTTCGATCAGCACATTGCCATGTTGATCGACGAGGATCGCGCCGAACGGATGATTGCCATGGCCGACGGCGCGGCGTGCGACCTCGAACGACCGGCGCAGAAAATGCTCGTCGCGGCCCGCCGCTGCGAGATGTAAAATGCTGCTCATTCCGTTTCCAGCCGGTTGACGTCGATCCATCCGCTGCAGTTCAGGATATCGCAATCTTCGTACCAAAGTCTGTTTGTCAGCCGTTGGATTTGCGGTACGGACATATCTGTCGAGCCGGTGCAGGCTGCGCCGGTCGGCGTTATCACTGGAAGCATGAACCAGATGGAAGCGGGAATCGCCGGAACTCAAACCGTCACATTTGGCGACGAGATCGTCCGACGGATCGACGAGCTTGGGGCGATCTCCGAAACACCGGAGCACCTGGCACGCATCTTCCTCACCAGGGAGCACCGCGCCGCCGCCGACCTGATCATCGGCTGGATGCGGTCGGCCGGAATGCGCGCGCACCTGGATGCGATCGGAAACGTCTGCGGACGCTACGAGGGCGAGCGGCCGGGGTCGCCGTGCCTGATGCTGGGGTCACATTACGATACCGTCCGCGACGCCGGCAAATGGGATGGCCCGCTCGGGCTGGTCACGGCGATTTCCTGTGTAGCGGATCTGAACAGACGAGGGCGCCGATTGCCGTTCGCCGTCGAGGTCACCGGGTTCGCCGACGAGGAGGGGGTACGGTTCGCCTCGACGCTGCTCGGCAGCCGGGCCGTCGCCGGCACCTTCGACGAAAGCGTGCTGAAATCCCGCGACGGCGGCGGACAGACGATGCGCGATGCCCTGGCCCAATTCGGCCTCGACCCCGAACATATCGGCGCGGCCGCGCGGGCCCGCGGCGAACTGCTTGCCTATGTCGAACTGCACATCGAACAGGGACCGGTGCTGGAAACCGAACAGCTGCCGGTCGGCGTGGTGACTGCAATATCCGGTGCCACGCGGCTCGCCGCCAGTCTGACCGGGATGGCCGGCCACGCCGGCACGGTGCCCATGCTGCTGCGGCGCGACGCGCTGGCTGGTGCCGCCGAATGCATCGTCGCGATCGAGGAGTTCTGCCGGACCGACACCGGCGGGCTGGTCGGGACGGTCGGATACATCAATGCGATGCCCGGCGCCACCAACGTGATCCCGGGACAGGTCTCGTTCACCATCGATCTTCGCGCCGCGACCGACGCGCATCGCAAGCTGGCGGTGGCCGATATCGTCCGGCGGATCGAGGCGATCGCCGGGCGCCGCAGGCTCGGGCTGCAGCTCGACGTCACCCATGAAAACCGCACCGTGCCCTGCGCGCCATGGCTGAAGGTCCAGGTGGCGGACGCGGTCGCGGCAGAAGGCTATCGGGTGTTCGAGCTGCCGAGCGGGGCCGGGCACGACGGCATGGCGATGATCGACATCGCCGATGTCGCCATGGTGTTCGTGCGCTGCCGCGCCGGCATCAGTCACCATCCCGACGAGCACGTCGACAAGGCCGATGCCGAGGCCGGCGCGCGCGTGCTGCTGCGCCTGATCGAAAATTTTCAGCCGCGCGAGCCGTCCATTTCGACGAAATCCTGAAGTCCCGAAGTCGCCTGTTTTGGGACCGCCGGCAAGCCGTTGCGCAAATCGGAAGCAGCTATGGAAAAGCTCAGCTAATAAGCAACTGCACGTCATAGAAGCTGCGCATAGGGAATGAGCAAGCCCTAGTCCGAAATACATGTGATTGAAAATACGAAAGATTTTCCCCCTGACCGATGCCTGATTGCGTTGTACACAATGGCATAGGGCTTGCTTCGATATTTCGAGAGTTGTTTTGCTCGGGACGCATATGTCATGGCAAACTCAAGGCATCCAACCAGCGGCACCGTGGTCGCGGAGCCAGAGCCGATCGATCTGGACTGGGCGGCAACCGCGCTTCTCATCATCGACATGCAGCGCGATTTCATGGAGCCCGGCGGCTTCGGCGAAACGCTGGGCAACGACGTTTCGCAGCTTGCGCGCGCGGTGAGGCCGATTGCGGCGGTGCTGGCCGCGGCGCGCGACAGCGGCATGCTGGTCGTGCACACCCGCGAGGGACATTTGCCCGACCTGTCCGACGCGCCTCCGGCAAAGGTCGAGCGCGGCGCGCCAAGCCTGAGAATCGGCGATCCCGGCCCGATGGGACGCATCCTGATCCGCGGCGAAGCCGGCCACGACATCATTCCTGCACTTTATCCGCTCGACAGCGAGATCGTGATCGACAAACCCGGCAAAGGCGCGTTCTACGCCACCGAGCTCGGCGATGTGCTGCAGAAATACGGCATCGAAAATCTGCTGGTGTGCGGCGTGACCACCGAAGTTTGCGTCAACACCACAGTGCGCGAGGCCAACGACCGCGGCTATCGCTGCGTCGTGCTGGCCGATGGCTGTGCTTCCTATTTTCCTGAATTCCACGAGATGGGCCTGAAGATGATCAAGGCCCAGGGTGGCATCTTCGGCTGGGTTAGTGATTCGGCCGCGGTCCTCAAGGCGATGACACTGGAGACTTCAAAAAATCTGGCAGCGGGAGCAACACGATGAGCACGAGCATGACCGCCGGAAAGCCGGACTTCAAGCCGGTACTGTGGACGCCTGGTGACTGGAACGCCTTCTTCGGCTTCGGCACCAATATCCTCGTCAATATGCTGGTGCTGACCGGGCTGCTGCGTTTCGTGCTGAAGATGCCGGATTCGCTGGTGTTCGGCCGCATCCTGCCGGCACTCGGACTGATGCTGTGCCTGTCGACGTTCTATTATGCATGGCTGGCCTACCGGTTGGCGCAGAAGACCGGCCGCAGCGACGTCTGCGCGCTGCCGTCGGGCATCAGCGTGCCGCACATGTTCATAGTCACCTTCGTCATCATGCTGCCGATCACGATCAAGACGGGCGACCCGATGAAGGGCTGGTCCGCCGGCCTGGTCTGGGTCTTCTTCCAGAGCTTCATCCTGATGATCGGCGGCTTCATCGCGCCCTATATCCGCAAGGTTACCCCGCGTGCGGCGCTGCTCGGCACGCTGGCCGGCGTATCGGTGACCTTCATTGCGATGCGCCCGGCGCTCGAGATGTACATGACGCCGCAGATCGGCCTGATCTGCTTCGCCGTCATTTTGGTCAGCTGGTTCGGCGGCGTGAAATATCCCAAGGGAATCCCGGCCGGGCTGGTCGCCATCGCGGTCGGCATGATCATCGCATGGGGCTCGAACCTGTTCGGCCTCGGGCTCGGCGGCCTGAGCGTCAAGGCCCTCGGCGACGCCTTCGCGAATTTCGGCTTCTCGGTGCCGTTGCCCGCGGTGGGCCAGATCTTCTCGGGCTTCGAATATCTCGGCGTGATTCTGGTGACCGCCATCCCGTTCGGCATCTACGACCTTGTCGAGGCGATGGACAACGTCGAGAGCGCCGAGGCCGCCGGCGATGAATATCCGACCACGCGCGTGCTGACCGCCGACGGCGTGGTCAGCCTGATCGGCTGCCTGATGGGCAATCCGTTCATCAACGCGGTCTATATCGGCCATCCCGGGTGGAAGGCGATGGGCGGCCGGATCGGCTATTCGGCCGCGACCGGCATCATGGTGGTCGTGCTGGCATGGTTCGGCATCATCTCGGTGCTGCTGGCGCTGGTGCCGGTGGTCGCGATCTCACCGATCCTGCTCTACATCGGCATGCTGATCGGCGCCCAGGCGTTCCAGACCACGCCGATCAAGCATGCTCCCGCCATCGTGCTCGCGTTGACGCCGCACCTGGCGGCCTGGGCCAAGCTGCAGATCGACACCATGCTGGGATCGACGCTCGACGCCGCCCAGAAAGTGGGGGGCCTCGCCGCCGACAAGGTGGCGGAGGTCAAGACCGCGGCGATCGCCGCACTGCCCCAGCAAGGCGTGCTCTATCACGGGCTGGAAGTGATGGGCGGCGGCTCGATCCTCGCGGGCCTCGTGCTCGGCGCGGTCGGCGTCTTTGTCATCGAGCGCGATTACATGAAGGCTTCGGCCTTCGCCTTTGCCGGCGCGGTGCTGACATTCTTCGGCTTCATGCACGGCGAGTCGGTCGGTATCGGCGGCGGATTGGGTGTGACCCCCGGTGTTGCGCTGGCCTATGCCGTGATGGCGATCGGATTTCTCGCAGCTCACAGGTTCGGCGCCAGCGCCCACTTCGTGGCGCATCCGGACATGCCGCTGGCGGCGCCCGCCGAATAGGATTGGAAAAAACCGGGTAGCCGGCGCCTCGGCTTTTCCAAGCGAGGCGCCGGATATTTTTGGGGTTTTCGATTGATCGCTGTCCAAATGCACCAGCCTTGAGACGGCTCTCGCTTGCGCTCAGTGCCCGGCCATATGCCGTCCGATTTCGGTCAGGTCGGCCTCGCTGGCGCGCGCCTCGTAGACCAGCTCGCCATGGAACATCACGGCGATGCGGTCCGAGAGTTCGAGCAGTTCGTCGAGGTCTTCGCTCACCAGCAGCACCGCGGCGCCGCGATTTCGCGCCGCCATGATCTCGGCGTGAATCTGCGCCACCGCAGCAAAATCCAGCCCGAAGCAGGGATTGGCGGCGATCAGGACTTCGACCACGTCGCCGAGTTCGCGCGCCAGCACGGCGCGCTGCACATTGCCGCCGGACAGGGAGGCGATCGGCGTGTCGGGCGTGCGGGTCTTGATCTTGTATTGCGCGATCTTTTTCTCGGCGTCCTGGCGAAAGGCGGCGCGGTTGAGCCACCAACCCCCGCTGGCGAACGGGGCGCGGTCGAATTCGCGGAACGCGATATTGTCGGCGACGCTCATGCCGGCGACGCAGGCGTTCTTCAGCGGTTCTTCCGGCAGCAGCGACATCTTGTGCCGGCGCATTTCCTCGCGGCTGGCGTGATAGACGTCGCCGCCGACGCGGATTTCGCCGCTTTCGGCGTCGCGCTGACCGGCCAGCACCTCGACCAGCTGGCGCTGGCCGTTGCCGGAAACCCCGGCGATGCCGACGATTTCTCCGCCGCGAATGGCGAGCGAGACGTCCCGGACCGCGGCCGCGCCGGCGTCGTCGCGCGCGTTGAGTTTCGAGATTTCGAGACGGGTCGCGCCGACTTCGCCGACCCGGGCCGGCTGAATGGTCAATTGTTCCGCGCCGATCATGGTGCGCGCCATGTCGTCAGGGGTCAGATCCGCCACCCGGCCGTGACCGGCCAGCTTGCCGCGGCGCAGGATGGTCACTTCGTCGGCGAATGCCATCACCTCGCGGAATTTGTGGGTGATCATCAGGATGGTCAGGTCGCCATTGACCACCATGCCGCGCAGCATGCCCAGCACTTCGTCGGCCTCGCCCGGCGTCAGCACCGAGGTCGGCTCGTCCAGGATCAGAAAGCGGCGCTGCAGATAGATCTGTTTGAGGATCTCGCATTTCTGCCGCTCGCCGGCCGAAATATCCGAGACCCTGGCGTGGAGCGGCACCTTGAATGGCATCCGCGCGAGGAACGCTTCCAGTTGCCGGATCTCCCTGGGCCAGTTCACGACCGCAGCAACGTCGTCGCGCGCCAGCACCAGATTTTCAGCCACCGTCATCGCCGGCACCAGGGTGAAGTGCTGGTACACCATGCCGAGGCCGAGCGCGTGGGCATCCCTGGGATTGGCGATCGACTGCTGGCGGCCGCCAACCAGCACATCGCCCTCGGTCGGGTGATAATAGCCCATGATGCACTTCACCAGCGTGCTCTTGCCGGCGCCGTTCTCGCCGAGCAGCGCATGGAAGGATCCGGGACGCACCCGCAGTTCGACGTTGTCCAGTGCGGCGAAATCACCGAATCGCATGGTCATGGCGACGGCGTCGACGCCGATCGCTCCGTCCGGCATCGGGGTTTCGCCGATGATCACGACAAGGTTCCGATCAGCGCCGCTGAACTGGCGACGGCGCCGAACACGCCGCCCTGCATCTTGATCATTTTCAGGGCGTGCTCGTGGTTGCTCCTGTCGGTTGCGGCACAGCAGTCCTCGATCAGCACGCATTCGAAACCGCGGTCGTTGGCCTCGCGCATCGTGGTATGGACGCAGACGTCGGTGGTGATGCCGGTGAGCACGATGTTCTCGATGCCGCGCAGCCGCAGCATCAGCTCGAGGTCGGTGGCGCAGAACGATCCCTTGCCCGGCTTGTCGATGATCGGCTCGCCCGGCAACGGTGCGAGATCCGGAATGATCTGCCATCCCGCCTCGCCGCGAACCAACACCCGGCCGCACGGTCCGGGATCGCCGATCCCGGCGCCGATCTGGCGCGACCGCCAGCGCTTGTTGTCGGGCAGGTCGGAAAGGTCGGGGCGATGGCCTTCGCGGGTATGGATGATGTGGAAGCCCTGTTCGCGCATCACCGCGAGCAGCCGCTTGATCGGCTCGATCGGCGCCCGGGTCAGCGACAGGTCGTAGCCCATCTTGTCGACATAGCCGCCGATGCCGCAGAAATCGGTCTGCATGTCGATGATGATCAAAGCGGTGTTCTCCGGACGCAGATCTCCATTGTAGGGCCAGGCATAGGGCTCGGATTTCAAGTAGCGCTCGGCCATGTCATCGCCTCTTTATCTGGTGATCGAGAGTTCCGCGGGCGCGCCGGTCAGCGTGCGTTTCGGCGAGCAGGTGATGATCATGATCGCCAGGGTCAGGATGTAGGGCGCGGCGTTGAACAGGTGATAGCCGGAAGTGACCCCGACCGACTGCAGCGCCGGCCCGAGCGCCGCCGCGCCGCCAAACGCCAGCGACGCCCACATGCACAGCATCGGATTCCATCGCGCGAAGATCACCAGCGCGACGGCGGTGATGCCCTGTCCGCTGGAGAGGCCCTCGTTCCAGCTGCCCGGATAGAACAGCGAAAGGAACGAGCCGCCGATTCCGGCCAGGAAGCCTCCGACCATCGTCGCGCGCAGCCGGATCGCAAGCACCGAATATCCCATCGAACGCGCGGCGTCCGAACTTTCGCCGGCGGTGCGGATCAGCAGGCCCCAGCGCGTGGTGCGGAAGGCCCACGACAAGATCGGCGCCAAAGCCACCCCGAGCAGAAACAGCACATTGATGCGCAGCGCCGCGCGCACCTGCGAGACGTCGCTCCACCATCCGAAATCGATCGCGGGCAATCGTGGCGCGGTGGGCTCGATCAGCGGCTTGCCGAGATAGAAGGCAAGGCCGGTACCGAACAGCATCAGCGCGATGCCGACCGCGATGTCGTTGACCCGCGGCAGCGAGCAGATCCCGGCATGCAGCGCGCCGAGCAGGGCGCCGGTCACGCCGGCCGCGACCACGCCGAGCCAGGGCGACCCGGTGAGATAGGAGATGCCGTAGGCGCTCATCGCACCCATCACCAGGGTGCCCTCGAGGCCTAGATTGATGCGACCGCTGCGCTCGGTGATGCATTCGCCGAGGCTGACGAACAGGAACGGCGTGCTGACGCGGATGGCGCCGCCGAACACCGCCAGGGGGACCGTCCAGAGTCCAATGGTTCCGTCCGCCATGTTCAGGATTTGCCCTTCAGAAAGCCGATCCGCCCGTAAAGCGCGTCACTCGCCAGCACCGCGACGAAGATGATTCCCTGCAGCACCTGAACCGATGCGTCGGGCAGGCCGAGCCTGCGCTGCAGCAGTCCGCCGCTCGCGCTGATGCCGCCGAGCAGGATCGCCACCGGTATGATCGCCAGCGGATTTTGCCGCGCCAGGAAGGCGACCAGGATGCCGGTAAAGCCGTAGCCGGCGGCAAGGTTGGCGTTGGTCCTGCCCTGGACGGCGGCGACTTCGACCATGCCGGCCAGGCCGGCGGCCGCGCCGGCGAGAAAGCAGATCGTCAGGATCAGCTTGCCGACACTGAGGCCGACGATCCTGGCGGCGCGAATGTTGCCGCCGGCGACCCGCGCGGCGAAACCGAATACGGTGTGGTAAATCAGGATGTAGGAGGCAACGGCGGCGACGACGCCGAATACCAACCCCCAGTGCACCTCGGTGCCCGGGATCGAACCGATCATGTTGGCGGCGCCGATTTCGCGCGTCGACGGCTTGTTGAGGCTGGCCGGGTCCCGCATCGGTCCTTCGACCAGATGGTTGAGGATCGCCAGCGCGATATAGACCAACAGCAGGCTGGAGATGGTTTCGTTGACGCCACGATATTGCCGAAGCGCGCCCGCCAGCATGATCCAGAGGCCGCCGCCGGCCATGCCGGCACAGGCCATCGCAAGCTGCACCACCAGCGGAGGCGCGGACTGCAGCAGGAGCGCCGCGCTGGTTGCCGCCAGCGCGCCGATCAGCAGCGCGCCTTCGCCGCCGATGATGACCATGCCGAGCTGGGCGGGCAGCGCGGTGCAGAGCGCGGTCAGGATCAAGGGTGCTGCGCGCGTCAGCGTGTTCTGCCAGGAAAACCAGGTGCCGAAGGCGCCCTGGTACATGTAGAAATAAAGCTCGAGCGGGCTTTTGCCGAACAAGGCCACGAATACCCCGAACACCCCGAGCGCGCCGACCAGCGCCGCGCCCGGAATCAGGATGTATTCGATGGTGCCGCCGTGACGCTGCAGAAACCCCGGATCCGCGGCCGGGGAAACCGCAACGGCTTCGGCGGGATCGGCAACTTCTGATGTCACGAAGTCGCTCCGATGACGCCGTCCACCAGATAGTCCATCTTTTCGAGTTCGGCGTCCTTCTGGCCGCGATCGGTTCCGGCGCTGATCACGGTCTTGCCCTTGTTGTCGGTGATCGGACCCTTGAAGATGACGTAGTCGCCGGCGGTGAGCTTGGCCTTGATATCGTCGGCATGCTTGCGGGCTTCCGCCGAGACCGCCTCGCCATAGGGCGACACCTTGACGATCTCTTCCTTGAGGCCGCCACGGTAGAAATTCGGGATGGTCTCGCCGGCGGCCATCATCTTCACGAATTTCGGATACAGCGCCTCCCAATTCCATTCCGCGCCGGTCAGATAGGCCTTCGGCGCCAGCGGCGACTGATTGACGTGATAGCCGCAAACCATGGCGCCGCGCCGCGCCGCGTTCTCGACCATGGTCTTGGGTCCGTCGACGTGGCAGGTCAGGACATCGACGCCCTGATCGATCAGGCTGTTGGTCGCCTCGGCTTCCTTGACCGGCATCGACCAGTCGCCGGTGAAGATCACCTGCGTGGTCGCCTTCGGATTGGCGAGTTTGGCGCCGAGCGTGAAGGCGTTGATGTTGCGCAGCACCTGGGGGATCGGTTTGGCGGCGACGAAGCCGAGCTTGTTGGTCTTGGTGGAATAGCCCGCGACGATGCCGGAGATGTATTGCGCCTCGTCGATGTAGCCGAAATAGCTGCCGGCGTTCTTGGGATCCTTGTCGGTCCACAAGCCGCCGCAATGTTCGAAGCGAAGTTTTGGAAATTTGGTCGCCATCTTGATCATGTGCGGATTGTAATATCCGAACGATGTCGGGAACAGCAGCGAGGCGCCGTCGAGATTGATCATCGACTCCATGGTCTTTTCGACGGCGTCGGTTTCCGGCACCTTCTCTTCTTCGACGACCTTGATGCCCGGCATTTTCTTCAGCGCCGCCGCACCCTGGGCGTGGGCCTGATTGTATCCGTAGTCATCGCGCGATCCGACATAGATGAAGCCGATCGTGGTGTCGGCCGCGGCGGCGGAACGCGCTCCAAGCGCCGTGCCGAGCGTCAACGCGGCACTTCCCTGCAACAGATGTCGTCTTGAAATCCTGCCAAATTCCATGGGTTGCTCCTTTGGCGGGCCGCCCGCCGATGATTTCGCGGCTTCGCCGGTTCGGCGGAGCCCGGCGGCAATATCGCAATCTTCATGCCACAGCCTAATTTTCAGACTATTTCAACAAGCCTCTGATATTACTTATGATATTATGAAGGTGGTCTGGTTTAAAAGTTGGCACCCGATCAGATAGATTAAGGTATAGGCAATAATAGTAGATTGTATGCAATGGTTCTGGGCAACCGGCCAGGGCCGTGTGTGAGCGTGACCTGACGAGTCCGGCGAAACGACGCCAGGTTGGCGAGGGCTGCGCGCCATGCGATGACGGCGCCACGCGATCCCCTCGATGCCGCCGTTGTCGGAATCGGGAAAACGGGCGCGATCAACCGATGGGGAATGGATTGAACGATACACCAGGGAAGTTGCGGGTTGCGGTTGCTGGCCTCGGATCGATCGGAACAAGGGTAGTGGAAGCGCTGGACCGGGGAATAGCAGGGATGTCCCTTACCGCTGTGTCGGTGCAGCATCCCGAAAAGCATCGCGGCTGGCTTGCCGGTCTGACGCACCCGCCCGCGATGCTGCCGATCGAGGCGCTCTGCGATGTCGCCGACCTGGTCGTCGAATGCGCGCCGAGCAGGCTTCTCAGGTCGATCGTTGCGCCGTTTGTTTCGAGCGGCAAGACCGCGGTCGTTCTGAGCGCCGGCGCACTTCTCGATCACGACGACCTGATCGAGCTAGCCAGACAACATGGCGGTCAAATCGTGGTGCCGACCGGCGCGTTGATCGGACTGGACGCAGTCAGCGCAGCGGCGGTCGGGACCATTCATTCGGTCCGGATGGTTACCCGAAAGCCGGTCCGGGGGCTCGCCGGCGCGCCCTACATCGTCGAGAACAACATCGATATCGAGCGGATTGTCGAGCCGCTGCGGATATTCGACGGCACCGCGCGGCAGGCCGCCAAGGGCTTCCCGGCCAATCTCAACGTCGCCGTCGCGCTGTCGCTGGCCGGCATCGGCCCCGACCGCACCCGGCTGGAAATCTGGGCCGATCCGGCGCTGACGCGCAACACGCACCGGATCGAGGTGGAATCCGATTCCGCCAGTTTTTCGATGTCGATCGAGAACGTTCCGTCGGAAAACCCCAGGACCGGTCGCATCACCGCGCTCTCCGTCATTGCCTATCTTCGCAAGCAGCGCGCGCCGCTTCGGGTCGGGACCTGAACAACCGTATCCAGTGCCTTGACGCCTTCGAGCACCCAACGACGGCGGAATGTTTCCGGCGCGGTCGCGACCTGCTCAAGCACGCAGCAACCCGCCGCAAATGCCCGGGATAGTGCGCCTTATTTCAGTGCTTTTATTCGCCGCCCGGATTTGCCATGCTTTCGCTTGGCCGCGTTCGAGGCCAAGATGGAGTCGTTGAGAATGTCTGGTCCAAAACTGGCATGCAGCCGGTTTGTTTTTGCGGCGGCGGTTTTCGCCGCCATCGTTTGCGGCGCGCCCGCAGCATCGGAAGCGGCCGAGGACGTCGTGCGGTTCGGCGCTCCGTTGCCTTTGACGGGACCGTTGGCGCCGGAGGGAATCAAGCAGCAGCAGGGCTACGACCTGTGGGCCGAGCAGGCCAACAAGATCGGTGGAATCCTGGTCGGCGGCAAGCGTTACAAGGTCGAGATCGATTATGCCGACTACCAGTCCAACACCCCGCGCGCGGTCCAGACCACCGAGCAGATGATCAGCCAGGACAATGTCAACTTCCTGTTCGGGGCCTTCGGTTCGGGGGCCGCCAAGGCCGCGAGCACGGTCTCGGAGAAATACAAGGTGCCGACGATTGCCGCCGCGGCGTCTTCGTCTCAGGTCTACGACCAGGGCTACAAATACCTGTTTGGCACCTTTACGCCAAACGACACCCTGACCACGCCACTGACGGAGATCATCAAGGCGCAGGCCCCCGACGTGAAAAAGGTCGCCATTCTCGCCCGCAACGATCTGTTTCCGCTGGCGATCGCCCAGGAGATGGAGAAATCCGCCAAGGCGAATGGTTTCGAGGTGGTCTATTTCGAAAAATATGCGATCGGCACCCTCGATCACTCGGCGACCCTGTCGCAGATGAAGTCGCTGGCCCCGCAGTGGATCTTCATCACCGGCTACATCAACGACCTGTTGCTGATCCGCAAGCAGATGGTCGACCAGGAGATGAAGGCCGGGGTGGTGACGATGATTGCGGGACCCGCCTATCAGGACTTCATCGACAGCGCCGGCCAGAGCGCGGAGAATATCACCAGCGCCTCGTGGTGGCATCCGGCGGAACGTTATGCCGGCAAGGACATCTTTGGATCCACCGAGAATTTCGTCAAGCTGTTCCGCGACAAGTACCACAGCGATCCGGATTACGGGCAGGCCTCGGCGGCGCTTTGCGGCGCGCTGTTTCAGCTGGCGATCGAACGCGCCGGGTCGCTGGATCGTGAAAAAGTTCGCGACGAGCTGGCGAAGCTCGACGTCGTGACCTTTTTCGGTCCGGTGAAGTTCGGCCCGAACGGGCAGATCAATTCGCTGGAGCCGCCGGTGTTCCAGATCCAGGGCGCCAGGCCGGTGGTGCTGTTCCCGCCGGCAATCAAGCAGGGCGAGCTCAAGCTCGGCGTCAACTGACCGGGAGCATGTCGACCAGCGAGCACCGCAAATGCTGGTAGCCCAGGTCCTGGTCAACGCCCTGGTGCTGGGCTGCCTCTATGCCTGCATTGCGATCGGCTTCTCGCTGGTATGGGGTGTCCTCAACGTCATCAACCTGATCCACGGGTCCTTCATCGTGCTCGGGGCCTATCTGGCCTGGGGACTCTATCAGTCGCTGGCGATCCCGCCCTGGTACGCGCTGCTGGTCGCGGCGCCGTTGTTCTTTGTGTTCGGCTATCTACTGCAGCGATCGCTGCTCAATCGCGTCATCGCCGCCCCCGTGCTGGTGACGCTGACGCTGACATTCGGCCTCGACCTGATCCTGAACAACGCGATGATCTACTTCTTCAAGGCCGACTATCGCAAGCTCAGCCTGCACCCCTCGATGGGCTCGGTGTCGCTGTTCGACGTGGTAGTGCCGGTCGACCGGCTGATTGCCACCGCATCGGCGCTGGCGCTGACCGGGCTGCTTTATCTCGTGCTGCGGCGCCTGCGGGTGGGCCGGGCCATCGTCGCGGTCAGGCTCGACCGCGACGCCGCGGTGCTGATGGGGGTCGATGTCAAATCGATCTATGCCATCGCGTTCGGCTTCGGCGCGGCGCTGGCCGGATGCGCCGGGGTGCTGATGGCGCTGATCTTCCCGATCTCGCCGCTGACGTCGTCGACCTATCTCGGCAAGGCCTTCGTGGTCTGCGTGCTCGGCGGGCTCGGCAGCGTGTCGGGCGCGCTGGCGGGCGGCCTGCTTCTGGCACTGGTCGAGGGCGTCGGCTCGACCCTGATCGGGCCGGCGCACGCCACCACGCTTTCCTTTGCGCTGCTGATCGTATTCCTGATCGCGCGGCCGCAGGGGCTGCTTGGCCGCAAGGGGTTCGAATGACCCGGGTCAATCTGGCGCTGTTGGTGCTGATCGGCTGCGTCGCGGCGCTGCCATGGTTCGGCGGCGCCTACGCGCTGCGACTCGGTACCATCGCCTGCATGTACGCCATCCTGGCTTTGTCGTGGAACGTGGTCGGTGGCTTCGCCGGCTATCCGTCGTTCGCGACCGCGGCGTTTTTCGGCTTCGGCGCCTATGCCACCGGCGTGCTGCTGAGCGACGGCCTGCCGCTGTCGCTTGCGATAGCAGCGACGCTGACGGCATCGCTGCTGCTCGCCGTGCTGCTCGGCGTCGTGCTGCTGCGGCTGCGCGGCCATTACTTCGCGATCGCCAGCCTGTCGCTGGTCGAGGTGCTGCGCGAACTCGTCAACAATGCCACCGACCTCACCGGCGGCGGCATGGGGCTGAACATTCCCCTGGCTTCCGGTTCCGGCATCCTTGCCGACGCCACCTTTTTCTTCTTCGCGATGTGGGGACTGTTGCTGGCGACCGCGCTGATGGTGATCGCGGTTTCGTCGTCGAAGCTTGGATTCGGGCTCGCCTGCATCCGGCAAAACGAAACCGCCGCCAGCATGGTCGGCCTGAATTGCACGCTGTACAAGAGCATCGCGTTCGGACTGTCGGCGGGTTTTGTCGGCGCCGCCGGCGGGCTCTATGCCGCCTGGGTGCACTACATCGATCCTTCCGACGTATTCGATATCCTGTATTCGGTTAAACCGATCGTGATGGCGCTGATGGGCGGGCTGGGATCGCCGCTCGGCGTGGTCTGCGGCGCCTTTCTCTACCTCGGGCTCGAGGAGGTGGTGTGGCGCAACTACATCCAGATTCACAGCGGCGTGCTCGGCGTGTTGATCGTGATGCTGCTGTTGTTGCTGCCGCATGGCCTGATTTCGCTGCGTCCCGGCATGTTGCGGCGGAAGCCGAAGCATGTCTGAGATCCTGCGCCTCGACGCCGTGTCCCGGCACTTCGGCGGCCTGCAGGCGCTGCGCGGGGTGACGCTCGGCATCAACAAGGGCGAGGTGCTCGGGTTGATCGGTCCGAACGGCGCCGGCAAGACCACGCTGGTCAATACCATATGCGGGGTGACGCCGGCGAACTCCGGTGCCGTCACCTTCATGGGCCGGGACATCACGCGCATCAAGACCTATCAGGCGGCGCGGCTCGGTCTGTCGCGCACCTTCCAGATCGTGCAGCCGTTCGCGGAATTCACCGTGCTCGACAATGTCGCCGCCGCCGCGCTGTTCTCGCAGCCCGGCGAGAGCCTGAAATCCGCCCGCGAGGAAGCCCGCGCGCATGTGGCGTTCGTCGGGCTCGAGGCGCAGGCCGGCAAATCGGCGGCAGCCTTGACGCTGGCGATGCGCAAGCGGCTGGAACTGGCAAAGGCGCTGGCGATGAAGCCGAAACTGTTGTTCCTCGACGAGGTCAATGCCGGGCTGAACAGCGCCGAGGTGGAACGGGCGACCCGACTCATTCACCAGCTTGCCGCCGACGGCATCACCGTGGTCATGATCGAGCATCTGATGAAGGTCGTGCTCAACGTCTGCACCCGCATTGCCGTGCTGCACAACGGGCAGCTGATCGCCGACGGCGCGCCGCGCGCCGTCATCAGCAATCCCGCCGTCGTCGACGCCTATCTCGGCCAGCAATACGCGAAGCGGAATGCCCGCGGTGACTGACTTGATCCTCGAACTGCGTGGGTTGCGCGCCGGCTACGGCGAGATCCAGGTGCTGTGGGGCGTCGACATGGTGGTGCGTCGCGGCGAGATCACCGCGCTGATCGGTTCGAACGGCGCCGGCAAGACCACCTTGCTGCGGGCGCTGTCCGGACTGATCCCGACGGCTGGCGGCCATTGCTTCTGCGAAGGCACCGACGTCACGGGCGACACCGCAGCGCAAATGCTGGCGCGCGGCGTCGTCCACGTGCCGGAGGGACGGCGGCTGTTCGGCGCGATGAGCGTCGAGGATAATCTGCTGATGGGGGCCTATGCGAGAAAGCCTGGTCGCGGCGATCTCGGCCGCGCGCTCGATGCCGTTTATGCGACATTCCCTCGATTGCGCGAACGCCGCCATCAGGCGGCGGCGACGCTGTCCGGCGGCGAACAGCAGATGTGTGCGATCGGCCGCGGCCTGATGAGCGCGCCGCGGTTACTGATGATCGACGAGTTGTCGCTGGGCTTGTCGCCGCTGCTGGTCGAGCAACTGGTCGCGGCGCTGCGCGCGCTGAACGCCGGAGGGATGTCGATCCTGCTGGTCGAGCAGGACGTCACCACCGCGCTCGATCTCTGCGATTCAGCCTGCATCATGGACATGGGCCGCATCGTGCGATCGGGCAAGGGGCCCGAACTGCTGGCCGACCCGATCATCCGCGAGGCCTATCTCGGCGTTCTCGAGGACTAGCCGAGAAAACCGGAAAACATTCGATGCGACCACAAGGAGGGACCATGATCGAGACCATCGAGGCCGTCGACGGCGGCTACCGCTTCATGCCGGGCGTCAGCCAATATTCCTGCGGCATCGGAGCCTCGGCCGGATTCCAGATCGAACGCGTGCGCTTCTCGCGGGTGGTGCCGTTGAAGCAGGGCTTTGCGATGATCGCGCAGCTGCTCGAGGCCGCCGGCCGGCCGCTGACGGCGTTTGCTGCCTGCGAACTGCGCTCACCGGCGCCGTTCACCGAAGACGGCTTCAAGGCCTTCAACGAGATCTATATCAAAACCCTGATCGAGTGGGGAGTGATGCGGCACGGCGTCAATCCGGTCGCCCGCAGCAATGTCTGCCCACAGATCGATCCGCCGTCGGAGCCCGGCTTTCATGCCTTCTCGTTCACCACCGCCGCGCCGGGCGCGCCGGCGTCGTTCGTGATTGCCGGCAGCGGCGAGTCGGTCGAGGGCAAGGCGAACTACCGCGACTTCACCGTGCGGCTCGGCGATACCAGCCCGCAGGGGATGCACGAAAAGGCCAAATGGGTGCTCGACGAGATGGAACGGCGGATGAGCGCGTTCTCGGCCGGCTGGCAGCAGACCACGGCGGTGCAGCTTTACACCGTTCGCGACGTCTTTCCGTTTCTGGAGAGCGAGCTCGGCCGGCGCGGCGTGCTGCGCCCGGGCCTGACCTGGCACTTCAATCGGCCACCCGTGGTCGACCTGGAATATGAGATGGACTGCCGGCGGGTTCATGTCGAGCGCGTCGTCGAGCTCTGACGCGGCACGGGATCGGTTGCGTTCCCGCCATTGGCGCGCGATGATGATGGTTCGCCGGAGCCGGGATCAAACCTGACACGGCGGCAGGAGCATCAAGACTCCGAAGCCACCGGCGAACAGTCGAACAAACAGGGAAACGCCATCATGACCAACGTCCGTCGTCACCTGCTGGCGGGACTGGCCGCGACCATGCTGCTCGCGGCGCCGGCCCTGTCTCATGCGGAGACAATCCGGATCGGGTTGCCGACCAAGACCTACTGGCCGACCACGGTGGCCGAGGCGGCAAAGGCCCAAAAGCTGTTCGAGAAGGAGGGGATCACCGCCGAACTGACGATCTATCGCGGCGGCGCGGAAGCCTTCGAGGCGATGGCCGCGGGCGCCGCCGACCTCATTCTCGACGCGCCGGCGCTGCCGGCCGCGGGGCGCAGGAAAGGCGTGATGTCGAAAGTCGTCGCCAACGGCTCGATGGGGAATTTCGGCTGGCAATTGATGGTGCCGGCAAAATCGCCGATCGGCGTCAAGGATCTCGACGGCAAGAAAGTCGCCATCACCTCGGCTGGCTCGGGCTCGGACCTGCTGGCGCTGTGGACCATCCAGGAAGACAAGATCAGCTTCACCCGCGTGCCGGTCGGCGGCGGGGGCCTCGTGCCCAACCTGCTCGCCGGCAACGTCGATGCCGCCGTGGTATATTCGCCATTGAGCTTTCAGCTCCTGAAATCCGGCGAGGCGCGAACCATCCTGGACTACGGCAGGCAGGTTCCGCCCAATCTGACGTCGGGATGGATCGCCACCGACAAATACGCGCAGGAAAAGCCCGAGGCATTGCAGAAGGCGCTCAACGCGCTGTATGGCGGGGTGATGTTCATGCGCGACAACCGCGAGGCGGCGATCAAGCTGATCGCCGAACTGTACGAGATGCCTGCCGACATCGCCGCCGCCGAATACGAGAATACCATCATGAAGCTGGAAACCGACGGCAACATGGGCGCACCCGGCGTAACCCAGGCACTGCAGCTCTCGCTCGACATGGCCAGGCTCGGCGGCATGAAAGATCTGGCGGCGGCGCCCGAAATCATCTCGACCCAGTTCAAGCCGGTCGCGACCAAACCCTGAGTCGGGGCACGCGATGGCCGGCACCCTCGGACTCAAGACGGCGCGCATTGCGATCGTGGTGGCGGCGTTGGTGGCTTGGGAAACGCTCTCGCGCGCGGAAATCGTCAATCCACGGCTGCTGCCCTCCGCCTCCGACACCCTGGCCATGCTTGCCGAATTGCTGCGGCGTGCCAGCGTGCGCAATGATCTCGTGGTCACGGCCGGCGAGGTGGCGACGGCCTTTGTCCTCGCGGTGCCCATAGGCGCGCTGATCGGCTTTCTGATCGCGGAGCATCGCTATTTCGCCGAGGTGGTGAAGCCGCTATTGTTTTTCGCCTTCAGCATTCCGAAGTCGATCTTCCTGCCGATGTTCATTCTGGTCTTTGGGGTGGGCTTCGCGCAGAAGGTCGGCTTCGGGCTGTTCTCCACGATCTTCATCGTCATCCTGTCGACGACGGCCGCCGTCGAATCCGTCAAGGCCGAACACCTGATGGTGGCGCGCTCCTATGGCGCCACCCCCGCGCAGACAGCCTTTCGCGTTTATCTGCCGAGCATGCTTCCGGTGCTGCTGGAGGCGCTGCGGATATCCATGATCTTCAATCTCACCGGGGTGATTCTCGCGGAGATGTATGCCTCGCGCGATGGAATCGGCCACCAGATCGCCAGTTGGGGAGAGAACTTCCAGATGCGGCAATTGCTGGCCGGCGTCCTGATGGTCGCCGCCATCGCCATTGCCTTCAACGAAATCGTCAGATCGGTAGAGACGCGATGCAGCCATTGGCGAACATAACCCCGCTGAAGCCGACCGCGCGCGACGGCGCGGTGCAGATCAGCGGCGTCGGCCAGATCTACAGGACCTCGGGCCAGGACGTCGTGGCCGTCTCAGAGGTGTCGTTCGAGGTCAAGCCGGGCCGCTTCGTGGTGCTGGTCGGCCCCAGCGGCTGCGGCAAATCCTCGCTGTTGATGATGATGGCCGGGCTGCGCCGGCCGACATCGGGGGCTATTCTGGTGAGCGGCGCGCCGATCGACAATCCCGATCCGAACCGGGTCGGCGTGGTGTTCCAGGAGCCGAGCCTGTTTCCATGGCTGACGGCTGAGGAGAATGTCGAATTCCCGCTGGCGCTGCGCGGCGTTGCCAGGAAAACCCGCCGGGCCAAGGCCGGGGAGGCGCTGCAGCTGGTCGGCCTTGAAGGCTTCGGCAGCCGGCATCCGCATGAGCTATCCGGCGGGATGAAACAGCGGGTCTCGATCGCGCGCGGGCTGGTGCAGGACCCGCCGCTCCTGCTGATGGACGAGCCGTTCGCCGCACTCGACGAGCAGACCCGCATGACCATGGGCGACGAATTGCTGCGGATCTGGGCGGCGACCGGCAAGACCATCATCTTCGTAACCCATAGCCTGACCGAAGCCGTCTATCTCGCCGACGAGGTGATCGTGATGTCGGCGCGTCCCGGCCGTATCGTCGACCGGCTGGAGGTCGGATTGCCGCGCCCGCGCAGCTTCGAAATGCTGGGTGGCGACACCTTCGGAAGCCTGCGCGACCGCATCTGGCGCCATATCCGCAAGTCGGCGTGAGGCCCGCGATGTCGTCGACCATGCTGCGTCGCCTGATCGTGATGTCTTTGATCGTCTTGTGGGAGTTGCTGCCGCGCTGCGGCCTTGTTCCCGAGCTGTTCCTGCCGTCGCTGTCCTCGACGCTGGCGGCCGGCTGGAACGATGCCGCGGAGTATGGACGGGCGCTGCTGGTGACGCTGTACGAGGTCGCCGTCGCCATGGTGTTCGCCTGCGGCGGCGGAATCCTGGCGGGCGCCATTGTCGGCAGCCTGCCGCGGCCGCGCCTGCTGATCATGCCGATGGTTTCGAGCCTCTATGCCGTCCCGCTGGTGATCCTCTATCCGGTTTTCACGGTGTGGCTTGGAATTGGGCCGGAATCCAAGATCGCATTCGCTTCGATCTACGGTTTCCTTCCGACCATGCTGGCGACCGTGGCGGGAATCCAGACCATCGATCCGCAATTGTTGCTGGCAGCCCGCAGCATGGGCGCGACGCTCGGCCAGCGTGTCACCCGCGTGATGATTCCGGCTGCGATTCCCACCGTGCTCTCGGGCCTGCGGGTCGGCGGCGCCCTGGTCATTGTCGGGGTCGTGGTGTCGGAGATGCTGATTTCGTCGGGGGGGATCGGCTATCTGATCTCGCGCTACCGCACCATCCTGGAAAGCGCGCATGTGTTCGCGGGCGTGCTCCTGGTGCTGGCGCTGGCGGTCGCGTTCAATGCACTGATGCGGCTGATCGAGCGGCGCTCCGCGGTCTGGCAGACCGGCAGCCGCGCCGGTCGCAACGCCATGGTGCAGGAAACGGCCGCAGGGCTGCAGCCGGCGCGCCCCGGTTAGCTGATTTCCCGGCGCACCATGGTCGCCGCGTCGCTCATCGCCTTGAGCTTGCCGAAGGCGACGTGGCGCGGCAGGTATTTCATGCCGCAATCCGGCGCCGGAATCAGCCGGTCGGCGGCGATGTAGTTGAGGCCATGGCGGATGCGATCCGCGATCACCGCGGCGGTCTCGATTTCAGGGTTGGCGAGATCGATGACGCCGAGCAGGATTTTCTTCGATGACAGCTCGACGAGCACTCCGAGATCGAGTTTGGGCTGGGCCGCCTCGATCGAGATCTGTTCGGCGGCAGAGTCGGCAAGCTCGGCCAGGAACGAATAGCCCGAAGGCTTGGTGTCGCCCGGCACCACGGCGGCATAACCGAAACAGATGTGCACGACCGTCGGCACCGTGACGCCCTGCAGCGCGCGATTGATCGCCTTCACGGCATAGCGCCGCGCCGCCGCCGGATCGTTGCGCACCCAGGGCTCGTCGAGCTGGATGACGTCGGCGCCGGCCTTCTGCAGTTCCAGCACCTCGGCATTGACGGCCGCCGCCAGCGCCATGGCAAGCTCCTCATCGTCCTTGTAGAATTCGTTGCTGGCCTGCTGACTCATGGTGAACGGGCCGGGCAGTGTGATCTTGGTGGCGCGGTCGGTGTTGCGGCGAAGGAATTCCATATCCCTCAACTCGACCGGCCCGGTGCGCCGCACATTGCCGACCACGCGCGGCACCGCGGTGGCCTGGCCTGACCGCGAGGTGATGATGGCAGGACTTTCGGTGTCGATGCCCTCCAGTGCGGTGGCAAAACGGTTGGAGTAGCTCTCCCGCCTGATCTCGCCATCAGTCACGATATCGATTCCGGCGCGCTCCATGTCGCGGATGGCGACGATGGTCGCATCGTCCTGCGCCTGTTCGAGATAGGCGGGCGGAATTCGCCACATCTGCGTCATCCGGGTTCGCGGCACCGACTTCGACAGCATCTGGCGATCCACCAGCCAGTCGGGCTGCGGATAGCTTCCGACGACGGTTGTCGGCAACAGGTGTTTCGGCAAGGCCAATGTTTCAACTCCCGACAGGCGGTTCTTTTTCGCGGCGAATGTACAGGTTATGGCACGCGAGTAAACGCCCGCCGAACACGAGGCAGCGGCCTCGTTGCCCGCGACCGTTGCAGGCTCAAGGTACCATCGAGATGAAATGCCTGATGATGCCGCCGATGCTGGCGTGACGATGGCGGCGGCGAATATGGGTTTGCGCGACCGCCGGCCGGTCGGCGGAAGCCGTCCGCCGCGGTCCGATCGCCTCGAACTGCGCCTTCTGCTCGTCCGTCAACGTCGCATAGAAGTCGTCCAGCGCCGCGCGCACGGTCTTGACCGCCTGAAGCATGGTGTCGAGCCGCTTGCCGACGGCCGCGAGCCGCGCCGGCGGCGTGATGGCCTCGTTGGGTTGGCACGAGCTCTTGAGCAGCTCCGCGGCTTTCGCGCTGGCGTCATGAAGCGCAGCCAGACTGGCGCGCTGCGCTTCGGTCGGATGCAGCCTGGCCTCGATCTCGGCGGCGGGCCAATCCCTGACCCCGGGCTGCGCCGCGCCGCAGCCCTGCGCAGCATTGCCGCTGGCGTTGGTCGCGGTTTCGCCCTTTCGCTGGTCCTGGCCCAGCGCGTTGAGCCTGGCCTTCTGCTCATCGTCGAGGGAATCGTAAAATTTCTGCAGCGGCGGCTCGACGATTGCGACCGCCGCGATCATTGCCTCGATCCGCTGCTGCATGGCGGCGAGCCGGTCCGGTGCGGTCAACGCTATCCGGGTTGGACAGGCGGCCTTGATGGTCTGTGCGGCTTTTACCGAAGCATTGGCGAGGTCGTCGAGCGCCGCACGCTGGGCGTCGTTGGGACGGATCGCCTGCTGGATTTGATCGATCGGCAGCCCGGCGATGTCGCGCCTGTCCTCGCCACACATCTGCGTCAGCTGCTCGGGCGCCGCAGCCGCGGAACCCTGGCCGTTGCCGGCCGGACCACCGGCGCTGCCGGGCAAATAGCCCGCCAGTTCGTCATAGCCGTAGGGCGCGAACAATCCGGCGTAGATGTCGCCGTAGCCGTAATCCCAAAACCCGAAATCGTCGTCCCACATCGCGTAGTCGTAGATGTCATCATAGGCGAATGGCCAGAACAGGGGGCCGACCCAACCATAGCCGCCGTTGCGGTGCCGCCACCATCCGTTGCCGCCACCTCGACCGTGATGCCATGCCGCCATGGCGGCGGCGGCGGCAATATGTGCGCGGGTAGAGGGATTGTGCAGCGCGCTGCTGTTGCGCAAGGCGCCAGCGACGGAACGCGAGTTCAACGCGTTGCGCACCGCGCGCGAGCTCGTATTCCTGTTCCGGCTCGCGCTGACGCCGGCGCGTCGGTAATTCGAAGCTGCCCTGCGGCTGGCGGCCCTGGCGCCGCCATGAACCGCAACGGACCGCCCCGCCCGGTAGCCTGACCGGGCGGCCGACCGCGAGACCGAGGATCTGCCGGCAAAGTGGGGAGCAGCGTGGAAACGGGCGCCGCCGAAACGGGCGCGACCCCCAAAATGGGCTCCGCCAAAATGGACTCCGCCAAGACGGGCTCCGCCGCCAAGACGGGCTCCGCCACCAAAATGGGCTCCGCCACCAAAATGGGCACCACCGCCGAAGTGGGCTCCACCGCCGAAGTGGGCTCCGCCGCCCCCGACGTGGGCGGCGGCGCCGCGGCCGCCCGCGCCTCGTGGTGCAGCGCAAGCACTGCCCGCCAGAATGGCGGAGAGAACAATAACGGCCATGATCCCGAATTTTGGCATGGCGCCCTCAATCAGCCCTGATACCGTGCAATCCGATCAATAATCCAGGCACTACGCCAAAGTTCCCGGCGCCGGCAATGCGCCTTGAGGGCATGCTGCAAAAGTCGGGCTCCGATGCTGGCGGAGCCGCGTCTTATTGATGTCGTCAAGTCGCGCTTTATGAGGATCGCGAGCTCGAATCGTAACGACGCGGTGGCGATATCCGGTTTTGACATCGGACCCAGGCCACCAGGAGGCGGGAAATGAATAACCTCGTTCGTTATCGTGCCATGGAATCGCTGTGTCGCCAGAATGCCGTGTTCCATCCGCTCGACAGCTGGCGATTGCTGGCTGAGGCAGAGATGTGGCACCACAAGGCGCAGCAGGAGATCGCCTCTCGTTTTGACGAGTGCAACCGGATCCCGTCGGCGGCTACGCTTCCGGCAGCGGCGTCACGCTCCGAGGCGCGAGCTGCACGCTGATCGTCGACCGGCAACCGCGAAGACGTAACGTGACCGATCACGTCGGCGCCGGATGGAACCCGCCTCTCTAACCTGCCAGCTCCGAATACGGCGTCGCCGGCACCTGCGCCTCGATCGCCTTTTCCTCGGCGAGCAGCTTGGGCTTGCGCAGCCAGACATAAATCTGGGCCACGATCAGTACCACGCAGACCGTCAGGAAGAATGCGCTAATCGGACGCTCGACGAAGGTCATCAGGTCGCCGCGGGAGATCAGCAGGCTGCGCCGGAAGTTCTCCTCGAAACGCGGTCCCAGCACGAAGCCGAGCAGGACCGGCGCCGGGTGGAAGTCAAGACGCAGCAGGATGTAGCCGGCAACGCCGATCACCAGGGTCTCGCCGACCTGGAACATGTCGTTGTTGGCGGCATAGACCCCGATGCAGACGAAGAACATCGCGCTCGGATAGAGGTATCGGTAGGGAATGCTCAGCAGCTTCACCCACAGTCCGATCATCGGCACGTTCAGGATCACCAGCAGGATGTTTCCGATCCAGAAACTTGCGATCAGGCCCCAGAAGATGTCGGCGTGCTGGCTGATGAGCTGCGGGCCGGGAACGATGCCGTGAATGATGAGGGCGCCCAGCAGCAGCGCCATCACGGTGTCTCCGGGAATGCCGAGGCTCATGGTCGGGATGAAGTCGCCCTGCACCGAGGAATGGGTCGAGGCCTCGGGACAGGCCACCCCCTCGATCGCTCCGCGACCGAAACGCTCCGGGGTCTTCGAAATCCGCTTCTCGGTGGCGTAGGACACGAACGAGGCGATGGTCGGTCCGGTTCCCGGTATCAGCGCACAGAGGCTGCCGAGAAGGGTTCCGCGGATCATCGGCCAGAATGCCAGCTTGAGATCGGCCTTCGACGGAAACATGTCGGAGATGCCGACCTTGGCGTATTTCATGTCGACGGTTTCGGTATTGTTGATGCTGTTCATGAACTCGGCGATGCCGAACATCCCGAGCGCCAGGGCGATGATCTCGACACCGTCGAACAGCTCGGTGATGCCGAAGGTGAAGCGGGGCTGCCCGGTCTCGATGTCGGATCCGACGATGCCGACCAGCAGCCCGAGAACCGTCATCGCGATGCCCTTGAGCGGCGATCCCTTCGCCAGCGTCGAGCCCGCCAGCAATCCCACCAGCATCAGCGAACATACTTCGGCGGGCCCGAATTCGAGCGCCATCTTGACCAGGAACGGCGCCAGGAAAATCATCTCGGTGATGCCGAACGATGCGCCGACGAAGGCCGCGATGATGGTGATGCCCAGCGCGGTGCCGCCCTTGCCCTGCTTGGTCAGCGGAAAACCGTCCAGGCAGGTCACCGCATGCGGCGGATGACACGGCAGATTGAGCAGGATCGAGCAGATCGCGCCGCCATACTGGGCGCCGTAATAGACGCCGGAAAGCATCAGGATCGCCGGCACCGGCGGCATTCCGAAGGTCAGCGGCAGCAGGATCGAAATCGTCGCCACCGGCCCCATTCCCGGCAGCACGCCGACCAGGTTGCCGACCAGCACGCCGAGAAAGCAATACATCAGATTGTGCGGCTCGAGCGCGACGCCGAAGCCGTAATAGAGATCCGTAATCGCCGTTGAGATCACAGGTTGACCCCGCGCAGCAGCGGGAACGGAATGCTCAGCAGGTAATGGAACAACAGCACGCCGAACACGGTGACGCCGGCCGCCAGAACGGCGGACGATTTGTAGGTCGCCGTCTTGTCGCCGAGCGCGCAGACAAAGACGCAGGCGAACACTGCCGGAATCATCCCGGCATATTGCCCGAGTATGATGAACAGCACGGGGCCGCCGAGTATGCAAAGCCAGCCGAACCATTGCGGGTGTTCCGGCAGGAACTTCTTGTCGTCGGGCTCGGAGGATGCCAGCGCGGTGCCGGCGATCAGGATGCCGAGAAACGCCAGCACGATGCCGAGCATGACCGGCATGAAGCCGGGACCCATTCTGGCGAGGCTGCCGAACTTGTAGCCGGTGCCGGTCACCGCCGCCCCCACTCCGAGCAGCAGCATCAGGCCGCCGGCATAATAGTCGCGCTTCAAGCTGAATCTCTCCCGCAACGGTGTATCTCCGCAATGGCTTTTGGCGCGGACCCTACCTGCAGAGATCAGGCCTGTCGAGATTGGCCTGATCCCGCCTCGCGGCAGGGCGCCGCACAATAATCCGGCAACCCTGGGCCAACCCCTGCCAGTCTCGACAACTTCGTGAAATCTTCAGCGGCTCATTGGGCTGCAGCCGTCGCGCGGCGAGATCCGATCGGTCGATGCTGTGCAGAACAGCAGTGGCGTCGCCGCGCACCACCTCGAATCCCCCGAAAATATTCGCAACGACGGGTGTCGTCGGAACACCGGGGTCGTTCAAGCGATGCGCGGGAGGCTGTCGTGCGATGGGAGCGCTCGACAACGCTTGCCGCCGCGACAATGCGGACAGTGATCTGATTTTGCTTTGCCACCGGGCTGCGCCAAATTCGTTGGGTGCAAGCGCGGTCGGAACGCTGGCCGCAAGCCGACCGTTTGAAGTCGATGACGCGCCGCAGGGCCTGCCTCGGGCGGAATTGACGTGACCCAAAATGGGACGCCAGGAATGGCGGCTGGCCGCGGCGATCGCGCGCCTTGCGAGCCATGGTTGCCGTGGTCGTTTCCTGCTCTCGATCCGATGCGGGGCCGGCTGCCGCGATCACGTTGGATTCACGGTGAAGCCGGCAATCTGCGTCCGCGGGCAAGTTGCTATGGACCGTCATGAAGCATCGGGGCAGAAATGACTGCGGTAATTTACAATTTTAGTCGCCCGGCGGAGGGCGGCCCAATTGACGAAACCGAACGGCTATTCTCGGCATTGGCACGATACACCACCGCCGAACTTCTCGAATTGCTGTATGTTGGGGAGGAGCCGGGGTTTTTCGAACTGATCCGGGGGATTTTTGGGCTCTCTGACGAGAGCCGGCTGATTTTGCAGGATTTTCTGGCAACCCTGCCGCCCCGTGGGGCCACCGTGGCCATCGACTCTCAGGGCCGGTGCATTGTTGCCCCCGATACCTCCGCACCGCAGGAAAATCCCGGCAAGGGGATTGCACATTAGCTGGCGCAACGCCTATAGTTGTGCCGGTCTTATGCTTTCGTTTGCCAGCCGTAAGGTATGGAGCTTCCGCAATGTTGGCCAGGACGCCTGACCCGCTCGACGTGATGGTGGGAGCCAGGATTCGTATCTTTCGCACCCAGCGCGGAATGAGCCAAAGCGCCCTCGCCGAGAAGATCGGGGTCGCCTTTCAGCAGGTGCAGAAATACGAGAAGGGCGCCAATCGGGTAGGCGCCAGCCGGCTATCGCGCATCGCCGCCGTGCTGGGCATCTCGATCGGCGAGCTGTTCGACTCTTCCGAGGACGGGTTGGGCGATTCGAAGTCGCCATTTCGGCTGCTGGCCGGGCGGGACGCCATGCGGGTTCTTACCGCCTTTTCGCGGATGTCGGATCCGCGGCTGCGGCGCGCCATCGCGCAGTTGGTGGAAACCGTCGCCGACCAGCAATCCGCGGCCATAACTTCCATGGCGCTTCCCGCAGGCGAGACCCGCCGCGAGCGTCAGCGAAAAGCCTCCGTCACACCGCTATAGGCCGCGCGCGGCGCCTTGGCGGGCGGGCTCGGATTTGCCCGGCTCCCCGGCAAATTTTCCGGTTCGATTGGCATTCGGGCCCGCATCGGGTTCACCCGCTGGCGCGGATGGCGCGCTTCTCGCGCAAGATGGGTTCGGAGATGAACTCGCCGATCCAGTTGCAGCGGGTCGCTTCGATGTGCCACGCCATCGCCTCCGCCGAGGACGGCGCCGGATCAGGAATGTCCTTGCGGACTTCCCTGCCATCCAGCCAACCGCAGCTGTGCGAATAGCGGGTCGTGCAGACCAGGCTGATGGTGTCGCGCTGCTTCAGCAATGCGTAGCCGTCAGCGGGAAAGAAAGTGCCGGCAAGCTCGATCGGGATCGGCAACTGGCGCACCAACAAGAAAGTGCTGTCGGTATCGGATTCCGAAACCAGCAGCCCGAACAGGCTGTGAATCGGGGCGATCGCGTCCGGCGCCGCGAGGGCGCGGCGATCCAGCATGGCGCCAGCCGTGGCGATCGAAAGGTATTCGCCGTCGGGACCCCAACGGCAGGCGATCAGCCATTCGCGGCTGCGGCTGCGGATCAGGGTTGGCTTTGCATAGTCCGACCGGGCAATATCGGCTGCCATGGCGACGACAAAAGACTTCGCGAGCATGTGTTCCTCCGAGTCGGGATGCTCTCGTTCGCCATATTGTGGGCGGCGGGCGTGAGGCCACCGTGAAAAGAGCAGGTGGTACCAAATGCGCGGCTTCTCGGGGCGTGACCGCAGCGACCGGCCTTGCTGGGCGCGCCCGATCTTTCCCTCGGACCGGCGATGGTGCGCCGGAGCATGTCCAGGCTATCCGCGCACCAGTTGCGCTCTTGCTATACCGGCCGCTTCCAAATCCGAATGGGATCTGTACAACTGCCCCGGTGCCGGGTGTTGACCACGCCGTTCCGCGCCTCGGCCGAAGCGCATGCCCTTCGCGCTCGGCAGGTTGAGCTCCGTTTCGGGAGGCGCAGAATAATAATGCGTTTCCGATGAACTCTGATGAGCCGGTGGGAAATGGAAGATAGCAGGAGCGACCGAACCCGTCGAAACGATGCGCCGATTGGCCGCCTGGCCGGGCGCACGGCGATCGTTACCGGCGCAAGCAGGGGCATCGGCCAGGCCATCGCGCTGGAATTTGCCCGAGAGGGATGCGCGGTCTGGCTCGTTGCGACTGGCCGTGCCGCCTTGGAGAGTACCGCCTCACAAATCGAAGGGGAGCGGGGACGCGCCTTTGTTCACCCGTTCGATGTGACCGATCGCCAATCCTGCTTCGACACAGTGGAGAGGTGCGAAGCCGAATTCGGCAAGGTGGAAATCCTCGTGAACGCGGCGGGTGCACATATCGCACACCGCTTTCTGGATTATTCCGCCGAAGATTTTCAGCGCCTGTTGGAAGTCAATCTGTTTGGTCCTCTCCATCTGATGCAGGCGGTGCTGCCCGGCATGCAGCAAAGAAAATACGGAAAGATCGTCAACATTGCATCGACGGCCGGCAAGTGGGCATCGGCAAATCAATCCGCATACAACACATCGAAGCATGCCCTTGTTGGCCTTACCCGATGCGTGGCCATGGAGGCGGGGCCGTTCGGAGTCAACGTCAATGCGATATGTCCCGGATTTGTCGATACCAGGATGATGGAGGATGCGATGCGCGCCGTCGCGACCATCAACAGCATGGCTTTCGAGGATTTCAAAGCGAGCGCCATGAACCGGGTTGTTCTTCGTCGGCCGGTGACTCCCCAGGAAGTTGCGAATTTGGCGGTTTATCTGGCTTCGGATGAAGCCGCGTCCATGATGGGCCAGAGCATCGCGCTCGACGGCGGAATGCTTTTCGTCTGACTTGGATGGTTGGCGCCTCATCGGTGTGCCCGACGTTCTTGCGTTGGTCGCGAGAAGCCCGTGCTGATGATTTCGCGATGGTCATCCGGTCGCCCTTATCGCCCGCCTTTCCCGCAGCCGGGGCCCGGAGATGAACTCGCCGATCCAGTCGCAGCGCGTCGCCTCGATGTGCCATGCCATCGCCTCCGCCGAGGACGGCGCCGGGTCGGGAATGTCCTTGCGGACTTCCCTGCCATCCAGCCAACCACAGCTGTGCGAATAGCGGGTCGTGCAGACCATGCTGATGGTATCCCGGTGTTGCAACAGGGCGTAGCCGTCGGCAGGAAAGAAGGTGCCGGCGAGCTCGATCGGGCCAGGCAATTGGCGTACCAGCAAAAAGGTGCTGGCGGCTTCGGTTTCGGATTCCGAGACCAGCAGCCCGAACAGGCTGTGAATCGGGGCGATCGCGTCCGGCGCCGCGGCGCGATCGCGGGGATCCAGTATGGCGCCGGCCGTCGCGATCGACAGGAATTCGCCATCGGGCCCCCAACGGCAGGCGATCAGCCACTCGCGGCTACGGCTGCGGATCAGGGTTGGCTTTGCATAGTCCGACCGGGCAATATCGGCCGCCATCGCGATCACGAAGGATTTCATCAGCATGCGTTCCTCTGAGGCGGGATGCCCTCGTTCAGCAGACTTTGCGCAGCGGGCGTGAGGGCACCGTGAACAGGGCTGGACCAGCGATGCCAAATCTGCTCGCGCGTGCCGCCGGTTTATTGCGCGGCGATGTCGGACAGGACAGCGGTGACGCCGATGCCCGGCTGCTGTTGCACGCGCTCGGCTATGCCACGGCCTCCGCGTTTGCGGCGGGGTCTGTCGCGTTCGGGCCGGAGAGCGAGCATCGCGCCCGCATGCTCATGGCGGCGTCGAGGTTTTCACGTGTTTTCGAACTGGCCGCCCCCGACGCGCCGGGTCTGGTTGCCCTTGGCGCCGAATTCGATCCTGGGATTGCGGATCCGATGCATGCCGGCAGTCCCACGGTCGGCGTTTCCGGCGTTGGGGTTTCGCTGCAGGAGGCGTTCCAGGGATGTATCGGCGAGGGCATCGAATATCTGTCCCAGTTGCAGACCGGCCATGACCGGCTGGATCCGCCCGGGCCCGGTGACCCGGCGGCCGGGCTTGGAGCGCAGGGAAGGGACTTCCTCTCCACATTTCTTGGCTGCCGGCTGCGCCCCGATGCCGAGCTTTCATGGCACCGCGCCACCCGCCTGACGGATCGTTGCGAGGTCGTGCTGCCGGCGGATCTGTGTCTGCGCCGGCCATCCGCCCAGCAGGATACCCGGCCGCCGTTTCTACTGGGTACCGGATCGGCTGCCGGGCGGTCCTGGGACGCTGCTGCCTTGCACGGCCTGCTCGAACTGATCGAGCGGGACGCCGCCAGCCTCTGGTGGAGGGGCGGCAACCCCGGCAGATCGATTGCGCCCGGGGATGAGGCCCATGACCTCGCCGAGGCGTTGCTGCGGCGGCTGCGGCAAAACGCTACGGCACGGCGCAGTTGGTTGCTGGATATCACGACGGACGTCGGTATTCCCTGTGTCGCGGCGGTCTCCTGCGGGCCGGATGGTTTCGGTGTTGCGTCGGGTCTTGCCGCGCGGCCGACCCTGGTGGCCGCGGCCCGCTCCGCAATCCTGGAAATGTGCCAGATTGAACTTGCCCATGTCGTCGTCGAAGCGAAGTGCCGCGAGCGCGGGGAAGCCGCGCTCAACGCGCGCGACCGGGTGCATCGGCGGCGCGCGACCATGATCAATGCGGATCGATGTCCGTTGCTGCAACCGATGGTGGATCGTGCGCAGCATCTGAGCTTCAGTACCAAGGATCCAGCGGCGGTGCTGCAGCGCATCGTGGACCGGCTCGGGCAAATCGGTATCGAGACGTTCGGTCTCGATCTGACCCGTGCCGGCTTTGCGATCCCGGTGGCGCGCGTGATCGCGCCGGGTCTTCAGCTCGAGCCGTCCGAGTTCATTACCCCGCGGCTTGCTGATATGATCACGCGAACCGGCGGTGGCGCGAATTTTACCGGCGGCGTAGCGCTGATCTGATTGACGAACCTGCGACCCGGGACGATGGTTGTTCGGATGCGGCTGGCTGCGAACGCTGATCAATGGGTGGAACGGGAACCGGAGCCGGTGCCCGAAACCGCCGCGCGTCTTTCGGTCTCGCTGGTGGGTCGGCTGACACTGCGATTCAAGGGCCAGCCGATCGAACTGCGCACCCAGAAGGCCGGCGCCGTTCTCAGCTATCTTGCCCTGACCGAAACCAAACACGAAAGTCGTGAACGGCTGGTCGGCTTGTTGTGGAGCAGGTCGGACGAGGAAAAAGCCCGGGCATCGTTGCGTCAGGTCGTGCGCGAATTGCGCGCCGCCTTTGAGGATGCCGGATGCGGCGGGTTTGTTGCCGGAAGGCTTTCGATCCATCTCGATGCCGAGAAGGTCGAGGTCGATGTCGAAAGCATCATCCAGGCTGCGGAAGTCGGTGACGTCCACCCCCTGCTGCTCAACACGCCGCGGCTTGACGAGCGCATCCTCGAGGGCATGGACGATCTCGATCCTTCGTTCCGGGTCTGGGTTCTCGCCAAGCGCCAGACCATCCATGACCGCCTGATGCGAAGTCTCGGTGCCGGTCTGGTGGCAAAGGACGTCGCCGCCGGGGCCAGGAACGAGATCGCGACCGCCATCGTCAACCTCGATCCGACCCATGAAGAGGCGTGCTGCCATCTGATGCGGGTGCATGCCGAGCGGGGCGATGTCGCCGGCGCGCTGCGCATCTACAAAGCGCTGTGGAATTTGCTCGATCGGGATTACGGCATGGAGCCGTCGCCGGTGACGGAAGATCTGGTTGCGCGGATCAAGCTCGGGGCGTTCGAACAGGCCGCCAGCGCCGGCGCGCAGGGGGCTGCCGACCTGCGCCTGCGTCGGACAGGCAATGAAAGCGTCGACCGGGTCATCCCCCTGGCGGCGGCCGAAGTGAAAGCGCCGGCCAAGACCTGCCTCGTGCTGCGGCCTTTCGCCATGCACGGCATCGACCGCGATCATTCCCACCTCGTCCACGGATTCCACCAGCATCTGGCGGCGTCGCTGGTGCGCTTCCGGGAGTGGAGCGTGGTCGATCGGGCTCCCACCCCCGCGGCGCGCGCTGCGCCGGATCTGGCGCCGCAATACTGCATCGAAACCACCGCCTATCAGGCGGGCGCCGAAATCAACATGGTCATGGTGCTGCGAGACGACAGCACCGGCATTTACGTCTGGAGCGAAAGCTTCCGCCTCGGCCTCGGCAACTGGTTCGAAGCGCAGCAGCGCATTATCCGGCGCATCGCCACCTCGCTCAATGTGCAATTGTCGGCAGAACGGCTGATGCGCCTTGCCGGCGAGTCCGACGTTTCGCTCGACATGCACGATCGCTGGCTCCGCGGCCAGAACCTGCTGTCCAAATTCGACGCCGAAAGCTGGCAGCGCGCGGTCGCGATCTTTCGCGAGGCGATCCGGGAAAATCCCACATTCTCGCCCTGCTACAGCAGCCTCGTGCAAATGAACAACATCGAACACATTGTGCATCCTGGCCTCTTTCGTGATCTCGGCAAAGCGAGAGGGACCCTCGAACTTGCAAAGACCGCCGTTCAACTG
>Ga0302279_10000691_pt1 | contig 49837 bp, 38 predicted proteins | sample III_Bog_N3_3_FD_194541 | JGI IMG/M metagenome (GOLD analysis project Ga0302279, IMG submission 194541) | Peat permafrost microbial communities from Stordalen Mire near Abisko, Sweden - III_Bog_N3_3 | ecosystem: Environmental > Terrestrial > Soil > Wetlands > Peat | place: Sweden: Abisko... | reverse complement strand
TCCGCTCGGCTTCGCCGAGCCCGGCTGTACTGGGCTGTTCAGGGGGGCTCTCGCCCCCCTGCTCGCTACGCTCGCATTCCCCCCAGAATCGGCTCCCGCCGATTCGCTAGTACGGCCGGACAGCCATTCCGGCACGAAGTTATGGCCGGCCGTACTAGTCCTCGGCGGGGTCCGGGTAGGCGGCGGCGAGCTTGGCGACAGCGTCGCGGAGCTTCTTGTGGGCAGCGATCTTGCGGACGAGCTGCCAGACCGCCGGGTCGGCGAGGGCCTTGACCGGGTCCTCCCCGCGCGACTTGCGGGGGATGGCGCTCGGGCCCTTCTCGCGCAGGACGTTCATGGCGTCGACGTAGTGCTTCGTCGGGAACAGATCGCCCTTCTCCCAGCCGAGCACGGTGGCTTGCTCCAGCGAGAGCGCGCCGGCGAGCTCCTTCGCGGTGCACGACAGCTCGCGCCGGAGCGCCTTGATCTCGTCGGGGGTCACCGGGAGATTGTACGCAGCTGCGGGCCCAAAACGCGCTACTTTTGGGGGGTGCTTGGCTTCCGAGGTGTCGTTGGCTACCGGGGAGACCTGCGCGCCGCCGCCCTGGCCACGGTCGCGACGCTCGCCACGGGAGGCGCGGTCGGCTGCTCGACCAGCTCCTCGGGCGGCAGCGACGCCTCCGACGAGCACCCCATCACCGGCGTGAGCCCCGACGCGGGAGGCGAGGACGCAAGCGAGGGCGGCCCCACGACCCTCATGACCACGCTGCGCGTCGCGCAGCTCTCGAGCGACCTCGGCACGATCGACCTCTGCTACCGCGCGTCCGCCGCGGAGACCTTCACGGGGCCCATTCTCGCCTCGGCTCCCGCCTCGTCCGACGCGGGGATGCCGGACGACGCTGGGCCGGACGCCGCCGACGCGGCGAGCTTCGACGCGGGGGCTCTGGATGTCGGCGCGCTCGACGCGGGCCCGGCCGACAGCGGCGTAATCGGCACGCCCGACGTTGCGGTGGCCGATGCCGGCCCGGCGGATGCCGCCTCTCCCGACGCCACGATGGCGGACGCGACGCTGACGGATGCGACCGTGGGGCCGGACGGGTCGCCGAGCGACGCCACGGCGGACGTGAGCGCCGACGCCGGGCCGACCACCGGCCTCGCGTACCTGCAGGTCAGCAGCTACGTGACCATCGCGGGGGCGGGCACCTTCGACGTCGTCATCGTGCCGGGCGGGCAGGGCGAGTGCACCAACGCCATCCTCGAGCGCGAGGTCACGCTCAACCCGGGCAGCCGCGCGACGCTCGCCCTCCAGGGCTCGGCCGGGATCGACGCCGGTGCCCCCGGGGCGCTCGGCATGATCACCATGGTCGACGACCCGGCCGTCGTCGCGGGCGCGACCCGCACGCGCGTCTTCGACGCCGCGCGCGGACCGTTCGGCGTCCCTTCTCCAGCGACGCTCGCGGTCGGCGTCAAGGGCACACCATCGCTCTCCCTCGCGCTCGCGGCGCCGAACGCCGCGCCCATGCCCAACGCCACGCCCCCCACTGCCGACGCGCTCGGCTACCACACCGACGTCCCCGTGGCGGCCCCTGCCGAGCTCCGCATCCAGGACGCCGACGCGGGCGTAGCCTCGTGGCTCAGCGTCCCCGCCGATCTGCAGCTCGTCGCCGGCACGATCCACACGGGGTTCATCGTCGCCGACCCGGTCTACGCGTTCGCGGTCCTCTGGTGCGACGACACGAACTTCGGGACCGCCGCGTCGTCCTGCACGCTGCTGGTCAGGGGGCCGTAGGGCGTCCCCACCCCGTCACTGCGGGGGCATGACGACGACGCCGCTCAGCACCGCGGCGTTGCCGCCCGCAGGGTAGCCGTAGGACGAGTAGGTGTCGAGGCCGTAGACGACGAGGCCGAAGGGCGCGCGGCTCGAAGCGACGTGGCGACCGTTGGTGCAGCCGCCCGCGTCCGGCATGGTCCCGGGCGGGACCGCCCGGAGGAGATCGACGCGCGCGTACTCGTACTGGCCGGCCGAGTCGATGGGCTGCCAGCCGGTGACGTTGCCGAGGCAGTCGACCATCACGTCCTGGAAGATGGTCCCCGTCTTCGTGCGGACGAGGTCGATGGTGGTGGTGGAGTACGTGGGGTCGGTGAAGAAGACGTACTCGCTCAGGAACTGCGCGGGGGGGACGAGGGGTACGAAGTCCTCGTCGCCGCAGGCCTTCGGCTCGGTCAAATACTGGATCGTGGCGCAGTCGGTGCGGAAGCCGTCGGCGCCGCCGTCCACGTTGACGTTGCCGGTCGACATCACCTGCGCGATCGAGAACGGGTGGTTGGCGTCCTGACTGGTGACGCGGAAGGGGCCGGTCGCCTGGAAGTCCGAGACCTGGCTCTGCGCGGTCGTCGTGGGCGCGTTCGGGACCGGCGGGTCGAACGTGAGGGTCGTGCCGGCTACGATGCCGACGATGCGGTAGGAGATGGACTCCTCCTGGAGGTCCGCGCGGCGCGTCGTGTAGGGCGAGACGGCGTAGTCGCTGGCGAGCGCGGACGTGGGGGCGATCTGCGCGTGGGTGGCGTCGCCGCCGGGCTCCGCGAAGGGCTGGAGGCGGAAGAGGTCCTCGCCCGCGGTGACGCTCACGGGGGCGGTGGCGAGCACGATGCTGCCCGACAGATCGGTCGACGCGGGCAAGGTCTCCCAGTGGGCGTACTCGCCGGCGTTCAGCGTGAAGGTCGTCGACGTGCTCGCCGCGACGGCGGGGTAGCCGCCGCCGCCGGGGAGGGCGACGGCCGGCGCGAAGGTCACGCTCGTGCCGTCCTGGTAGGCGAGGATGTCCGCGAACTTGAGGCGCGGCGGAGAGAGCGTGCCCGCGGGCGTCGCCAGGACGACGTAGTTGGTGCCCCAGGCGGACGAGGGGTAGAGCAGCTCGGCCGCGGGGAAGTGGGAGACGGCGCCGCCGAACGGGAAGATGTCGTACGCCGTCACGGGGACGTTGCTCGTCACGTGGAAGGCGTTGGATTTGCCCGTGCCGACGAGCTCGGTGCTCGCGCCGGTGGCGGTCGGCTGGGGGCAGGAGAGGACCACGTTGGGATCCTCCACGAAGGTCACGTCCGAGGCGCCCGAGAGGTAGAGGACGGCGACGTCACCGACAGGGACGCCCTGCGCGGTGAGCGGGGGCCACTGCGCGGGCGCGCTCTGGCTCGGGATATAGGCGAACGTGGTCGGGTCGTACGTCGTGCCGTTGCGGCTGACGGTGAGGGTGGCGGCGACGGGCCACGTGTTGGCGACGAACATCGCGAAGCAGGGCTGCGCTTGCCCGCTCTCGACGTCGAGCGTCACCGGCGTCCCCACCCAGAAGTCGCAGCCGAGGCTCCCGTGGCTGGCGGCGGCCGCGGCGCAGGCGGCGATGCACTGGCCCCCGGCGCATCCTTCGCTGGTCGGGCAGCCCATGATGACGTTGCCGTTCTGGTCGACCACCGATCGCAGGTCGGCGCTGCACCCGTACCCCGAAGGAGCGTCCGCGCCGCCGCTACCGTCGCCCAGGGACGGACCGCTGCCGTCGGCAACCGTCGAGTCGCCGGCCGTCGCCGAGTCACCGGTGGTCATCGCGCCGCCATCGGAGCCGCTGTCCGCGGCGCCCGGCTGGGCCTTGGTGCTGCCGCACGCGGCGGCGAGGAGCGCCAGGGCAGCGAGGGTCGGGCGGTTCATGGCGCTACGATGGAACCACGGCGCGCGCCGCGTGGGCTACCGCGGGCCCGCGTTCGCGATGGGCGAGGTCTGCGGGCTCGTCGCGCCCGGCACGTTCGACATGCCCGAGACGTAGCTGCCCTCGAGCACGATGGTGCCGTTCGTCCCCTCCTCGTCGAGGGCGTAGACCGAGTTGCCCTCGATGTTCGAGTGCTCGATCGTGAAGGGCCCCGCCCCCGACGAGCCGTAGAGCATCGCGCCGTACGCGTTGGTCTCGGCGGTCGTGTACGAGATGTCGAACGACGAGAGGCCGTTGAAGTGGAACGCGCAGTGGACGTTGGTGATCTTGGTGTACGCCACGTTGACCTGCGCGGCCGAGTCGGAGACGACCATGTCGCCCGCGGGGCCCGATCCGGTCAGGGTCGAGTCGGTGATGGAGAGGATCGCGGTCGGATCCTCGGCGACGATGCCCTCGCCGCTCGCCGACTTCGTGTAGGCGAGGTACGAGGCGGTGAACGAGCCCTTCACGGTCGACTCGCCGATGGTCCCGGTCACTGTGGCATGGGACGTCGTGAGGCTGCTGCCGGTGTCGAGCTGGAAGGGGGTGTTGGCGGCCTCGATGGTGCCGTTGTCGTAGGCCGCGGAGAGGTCACCGGCCTGCGTCTCGATGGCGGTCGTCGCGTTCGTGATGTCGACGCCGTCGAGGGAGAGGGTGCCGCCGGAGGCGACGATGAGGCCGCCCCACGTCCCGGACGCGGGCCCGACGAGCGCAGCGTGCGCCCCGGTCTCACCGGAGCTCGCGGCGGAGAGGGTGCCGGAGATCGTGAGGTAGGCGCCGCTCGCGAAGGTGACGGTGGCGCCCGGGGCGATCGTGATCGTCACGCCGGCGGCGATGACGGTGGGCCCGGTGATCTGCTGGCCGTTGGCCCACTGGGTGTCGGCCGTCATCATCATCGGGGGCGGACCGTCGGGCGCGCTGTCCGTGGCCGCGACGCCCGTGTCTTCGGGAGGGGCCACGCCGGTGTCGGCCTTCGGGGGCGTGACGCCGGTGCCCGCGTCGGGCGTGGGAGGAATGTCGCCGGGGCCGTTGCCGACCGTGGGCAGCTGGTTGGTCGTCGGGGAGGAGCAGGCGGACACCGCGAGCAGCGCGCCGACGAGGCCGACGACACCCACGATGGCGCCTTGCGTGAACCGACTGCGAACGCCGAGAGAGTGCATACCGAGGCTCCTTCCTACCAACGTCATCCCCACCATACGCCCGGCGGGCTCATCTGGATTGCGCCGTCGCTGGACCTGGATCACCCGACCAGCCCCTGAGGCCCTGCGCCCGCAGGATGCGCTCGTAAAGGCGCGAACCCGGGAGCGGCAGGTGGAGCGGACTTTTCCATGAGGGTCAGCGGTGCAGCCTGCGTTCCATCTTTACGCCGGGGTCCCGGCGCGCCACATTCCCGGTCCCCACCCAGGAGCGGTTTCATGGCCAACCTCGCGAAGTCCATCGTCATCGTCGGCGCGAAGCGCACGGCGTTCGGCACCATGCAGGGTGCCCTCAAGGCCATCAGCGCCAACGACCTTGCCGTACATGCATCCAAGGCCGCGCTGGCCCAGTCGACCGTCAGCGTCGACGCCGTGGGGCACGTCATCGTCGGCAACGTCATGCAGACGAGCGCCGACGCCATCTACTGCGCCCGCCACATCGGCCTGAAGGCCGGCCTGCCCATCAAGACCCCCGCGCTCACCGTGAACCGGCTGTGCGGCTCGGGGTTCCAGGCCATCATCAACGGCGCCGAGCAACTCCTCCTGGGAGAGTGCGAGGTCGTCCTCGTCGCCGGCACCGAGAACATGTCGCAGGCCCCCCACCTGCTGCGCGGCGGCCGCGACGGCTTCGCCTTCGGCAAGGCGCCCGCGCTCGAGGACTCCCTGTGGAGCGCCCTCACCGACAGCTACTGCAACACGCCCATGGCCGTGACGGCCGAGAACCTCGCGACCCAGTACGGCATCAGCCGCAAGGACTGCGACGACTACGCGCTCGGCAGCCAGCAGCGCTGGGCCTCCGCGAGCGAGCGCGGGTTCTTCAAGAGCGAGATTGCTCCGCTCGAGATCCCCAGCAAGAAGGGCGCGGTCACCTTCCAGGTGGACGAGCACCCCCGCCCGCAGACGACGAGCGAGATCCTCGCGAAGCTCGCGCCCGTCTTCAAGAAGGACGGCGTCGTCACCGCCGGCAACGCGTCGGGCATCTGCGACGGCGCGGCCGCCCTCGTGCTGACGACGGCCGAGTACGCGAGCAAGAAGGGCCTGACGCCCCTCGCCAAGATCGTCCAGTGGGGCGTCGCGGGCGTCGAGCCGTCGCTCATGGGGATCGGGCCCGCGCCTGCCATCCGCACCGCGCTCGAGCGCGCGGGGCTCAAGCTCACCGACATGGATCTCGTCGAGGTGAACGAGGCGTTCGCGCCGCAGTACCTCGCCGTCGAGAAGGAGCTCGGGCTCGATCGCACGAAGACGAACGTGAACGGCGGCGCCATCGCCCTGGGGCACCCGCTCGGCGCGAGCGGAGCCCGCATAACGACCCACCTCGTGTACGAGCTCGCCCGCCGCACGGGGCGCTACGCCGTCGGGAGCGCGTGCATCGGGGGCGGGCAGGGAATCGCGCTGGTTCTCGAGAGGTAGCAGCGGGATGAGCGCAGAGGCGCAGAGGACGCAGGGTGGGGAGAGAGATTTGAGCCCAGCGGAGCTCTTCTCCTTCTCCCAATCCTCTGCGCTCTCTGCGCCTCTGCGGTTCCTTCTTCGTTACTGCCTGCTGCTCGTTGCTACGCCGTGCCCTTGCCCGGGCCCGTCGTTGCCACCGCGGTCCCGTCGCTCGCGAGCCCGCTCCGTCACAAGCGATCCGCGCTCCCTTCGCGCGAAGCTGCGGTCAGGCCGTCTGCTCGAGCAGGACGGTGCCCGGGGAGCGCTCTCGCGTGACGTCGACGTCGGCGTCACGCCTTCCGGCGACGATGGACCAGCCCACGGCGTTCGTCATCGTGCGCGCGGCGGCGAGGGCGGCGGCGAGGCTCGGGAAGACCCACGACAGGGTGCCCGGCTCCACGTTCTTCCAGGCGTAGACGACGAGCGTGACCTGATCGAGAAGCGGGCTCACGGCTCGCCCCTCGCGCACGACCTCGTCGATGGCATGGACACCGGACTCCGGTGCGGTGCTCTCCACGGCGACGGCAGTGGCCTCATCATGGCCGAAGAACCGGGGAGCCTCGCTCCGCATTCCAGCGCGCACGACGGCCCTCCGCGGAGGGCGCGGAACGGCCACCGGCGCGGACGCCGCAGCGAGTGAGACCGCGGTACTTCGGGACCGACGCTGGGTCTCTCGCATGGACGCGTGCCTTATGACTGCGAACAGTGTCCTCGTAAAGGGCTTCCGCAGCTAAAAATGCTTGCGCGCTGTGTCAAATGGCCAGCTCGGCCGCGCATGGGCGCGGGGCGGCTGGTATCGGGCACCCGGCAGGGCCGGTTGAGGTGACGACACGGTCGGGCTCCGCAGCAGCTCATTCGCCAGCGGGGCCGGCGCAGGATAAGAATCGCCCGTGGAATCCGCGCCTCCTTCGACCGGGTCGCCCCCGTCGTCGGCCATGGATCCCCTCTCGACCCTGGGAGGGGGTCGGGCGACGGCGACGTACGGCTTTCCCGTCGTCTCCTCCGGCGCGACGTCGGCCCTCAAGGCCGTCCGCGCGCGCGGCGCGTGGCCGCTCTTGCCGCTGGCGCCCGCGGTCGTGGTCGCGGTCGGGCTCGCGGTCGCCATCGCGATCGGCATCGTCGGCGTCGACCACCTCGCCCGCGCGAGCGACGAGCACGCGGCCGAGCAGGCGACGCTCCTCGCCGAGGTGCTCGCCGCGCGCTTGCCTCGCCTCCAGGGCAAGGAGCAGCTCGAGGCCCTGCGCCTCACCGCGCGCCGCACCGGGGCCGAGCTGCTCGTCCTGCAGGCCGACGCGCGCGTCGTGCTCGACGCGAGCCTGGGCGCCCCGCAGCGCCTCTCGCTCGGCAAGATCCTCGCGCTCCAGCACGGGGAGGCCATGACTGGCCTCGGGCGCACCCGCTTCGCCGTTCGCGCCATCGAGGGCGGCGCCGGGGCCGGCACGCCTGCCGCGACGCGCTACGTCGTGGCCTTCGTGCGCGAGCCCACCGAGACCGAGGGCGCCCCCGCGCTCCTGTCGTCGCTCCTCGCGCTCACGACGCTGCTCGTGGGCGTCGCCGCGACCGTGGCCTACCTCGTCGCGCGCGACGCGAACACCGACGTGGGCTTCGTGACCGACCGCGTGCGCGGGATGGCGCGCGTGCGGAGCGAGCCCACGGGCGAGCCCGTGCCCGTGCGGACCATGGACGAGGTAGGCGCGCTCACCAGCGCCTTCAACGAGCTCGTCGGCCGCTTCGGCGCCGCCGAGAAGACCTACCGCGACGACCTCAAGCGCGCCCGCGCCGCCGACCGCGACCGCGCCGCGTTCCTCGCCGCCGTGAGCCACGAGCTACGGAGCCCGCTCAACGCCATCCTCGGCTTCGCGGACATCCTCATGACCGAGGTGGACGGCCCCCTCTCCGAGACCGCCCGCGAAGAGGTCGAGCAGATCCGCGGCTCGGGCCAACACCTGGCCGAGCTCATCAACGACATCCTCGAGTTCTCGGCGATCGAGAGCGGCCAGCTGAAGCTCCAGCGCTCGCGAGTGGATCTGCTCCAGGTCGCGGGCGACGTCGTGCGCGAGGCGGCGGTCATCGTCGGCGACAAGCCCATCAGCCTGCGCCTCGAGTCGGAGGTCAAGGACGCGGCGGGCGTCGCCTCGTCCCACCGCATCGACCTGGCCGCCGTCGCCGAGCTCGTCCCGCAGGACCCGCAGGAGCCCGTCTACGCGCGCGCCGACCCGCGCCGGGTCCGCCAGATCCTGACCAACCTCGTCGGCAACGCCATCAAGTTCACGCAGCGCGGCGAGGTCGTCATCACGGCGATGCGCGACGGCTACCACGCCTGCGTCAGCGTGCGCGACACGGGGCCCGGCATCAGCCCCGCCGAGCGCGCGATGATCTTCGAGGAATACAAGCAGGCGGGCGAGGAGCGGACGCGTCGGCGCGGGACGGGGCTCGGGCTCGCGATCGCGCGGCGCCTCGTGCTCCTCCACGGCGGTACCATCCGCGTCGAGAGCGAGCTCGGCCGCGGCTCGACCTTCTTCGTCACGCTGCCCGCCTGGTACGAGCGTGAATCCAAGTCACCCCCTTCGCAGCGGCCGTCGGACGCGCCGCCGTACTCGGCGGGAGGCTAGGCCATGAACCCGATCGCCGGCCGCCTCGTCGTTCGCCTCATCGTCCTCCAGTTCGTGGTGGGCATCGTCGCCGAGCTCATCGTCATCAGCTTCGCGCCGCGGCTGCTCCTGCTCGAACCCGGGATCGTCGAGGGGACCTTGCCCTTGACGCTGACCGGAGGCGGCGTGCTCCTCGTCGTCGTCGGCGCCGCGACGCTCTTCTGGACGCGCCCGCTCCGGCCCCTGCTCGCCGCGCTCTCCTCCGGCTCGGACGCCGTCGAGCCTGCCGACATCCTCGCGCTGAGCGCGCTGCCCGTCCGCATCGTCGTGACCGACCTCTCGGCCGTCTTCGCGGTGACCGGGCTCACGATCTTCGCGCCGCTGCGCCCCGTCACCAACGATCTGTACACCCAGGGCGCGCTCGTCCTCCTCACGATGACCATCGTGAGCGCCGCCGCCCTCCCGCTCTACGTCACGATGCGCGCGGGCGTGGCCAAGGTCCTCGAGCTCGCACCCGTCACCGCCACGCGCGAGGCCCTCGCGATGCTCGATCTGCGCCACCGCAAGGTCGCGCAGGTGCGCCAGCGTTTCGTCGTCGCCGTCGCCGCGCCCGTCGCGTTCGTGGCGGGCGGCGCGTCGCTCCTCGTGTACGCGCACGCGCGGGCCTTCGACATCCAGGCGCGCGAGGAGGAGGCGAAGGCCATCGTCAGCGCCGGTATGGAGCTCGTCGACGGCGACGGGAGCGGCCGCGCCGAGGGCATCGTCGCGGCCTCGGGCCACGGCTTCCGCCTCGGCCTCGACGGCGCGTCCGCTCCGCCCGCCATCGTGCACGACGAGGAGGGGACGACGCGGATGATCCTGCCGCTCGAGGTCGGCCACGCCATCGTGGACTTCGAGACGACGCGCCTCGCGCCCATCACGTGGGTCTACCTGATGCTCGCGGCGGTCGCGACGGTCCTCGCGGCGCTCCTCGGCTCGCGCCTGGGCGAGTGGTTCGTCCGCGACGTGGAGCTGGCCACGCGCGCCGTGCGCGAGACGGGCGCGGCCGACGTCGTGCGCGGCACCCGCGTGCGCCGCGAGGCCCGCTTCGCCTCCCTCATGGCGCTCATGGACTCGATCGACGCGCTCGGCGGCGTCTTCCGCGGCTTCGCGTCCGCGCAGGAGCACTCCATCGAGTCGCGCGCCGCCACCGAGCGGATGCGCGGGCTCTTCCTCGCGTCGATGAGCCACGACCTGAAAGGTCCTCTCAACGCCATCCTGGGCTTCGCGGAGCTCGTCTCGCGCGGCCGGCTCACAGCCGAGCAGCGCGAGAGCATCGCCATCGTGGCCCAGCGTGGGCGCGAGCTGCTCACGCTCATCCAGACCATCCTCGACTCCGCGCGCGCCGAGGCGGGCGAGCTCACGATCGGCCTCGAGTGGACCATGATGGGCGACGTCGTCATGTCCGCCGTGCTCGAGGCGCGTGATCTCGCGGTGGGCTCCGGCGTGGAGGTCGTGGGCGAGATCCAGCCCGGCGTCCCCAAGATGTACATCGACACCTCGCGCATCGTGCAGGCCCTGTCGGCCGTCATCGTGAGCGCCGTGCGCTTCACGGAGAAGGGCGTCGTCTCCGTGCGCGCGACGGTGCCCGCGGGCAGCGACCGCCTCCGCATCGACGTCGAGAGCTCGGGCCGCACGGTGTCGGGCGCGTCGCTCGAGAAGATCTTCGAGGCCTTCAAGGACTCCGACCGCGCCCGCCGTCACGGCAGCCTCGGCCTCGGCCTGTCGCTCGCGCGCTCCATCCTCGAGATCCACGCCGGCGGCATCGACGCCGCGCAGACCGCGGGCGGCGGCATGGCCTTCCGCGTGTGGATCCCCACCTCGGCCGAGCGCATCGCCGTCAAGGTCGCCGAGTCGAGCGCCCTCTCCGCGGAGAACACCGCCACGCTGCCGAGCTCGCGGGGCGGCTGGAGGCTCGGGTCGTCCCCGGGGCAGAGCTAGGGCTCACCTCACGATCGCCGCGCGCTCGATCGTCACGTCCAGCGACTCCCCGCCCTTGTGCACCACGGAGACGTCCACGGTCGAGCCGGCCTTGCCTCGCAGCCGCTGGACGACGTCCGCGACGGACATCCCCTCGGTGCCCTGCCCGTCGATGGACACGACGCGATCGCCGCCCGTGAGGCCCGCGCGCTCGGCGGGCTCGCCGGGGCCGACGGAGCCGAGCTCGATGCCCTGGTCGGTCATCTTGAGCGTCGCGCCGATGCCGGTGAGCTCCATGCCGGGGCCGCCGTCGGCAACGGTGAGCGTGACGTCCTGCGCAAGCGTGCTGCCGGAGCTCACCTCTAGGCCGGAGACGAGGCGCATGCGGTAGCCGCTCTTCTGGACGCGGAGCGTGAGGGGGCCTGCCGGCGCTCCGTCGAGCTTGTAGCGGCCGCGGTCGTCGGTGCGCGCGCTCGCGTTGCTCGCGAGGACGCTGCTCACCGAGTCGAAGCCCACCTCGACGTCGGCCAGCGGCTTGTGGCCCTCGTCGTAGACCACGCCGGAGACCGAGCCGCCCTTCGCGAGCACGATGCGCACGCCGCGCGTCGGCGCGCCGCCCACGACCTCGATCGCCTCGGAGCGCGCGGGCGGGCGGCCGCTCGTGGAGGCCGTGAGCACGTAGCTGCCGGGCGCGAGGTTGTCCAAGCGGAAGGCGCCGCGCGGGTCCTCGAAGCCGCGCGGCCTCCCGCCGTCGCCCTGGCGGTGACGCGCGGAGGAGTACGCCTCGATGCCGAGCGTGAACGTCGGCACGCCGGCGCCTCGCTCGTCGACGACGAAGCCCTCGATGGCGCCTCCGGGCTTGAGCCGCAGCCGCAGCCGCTTGCCGCTCTCGGCCGTGACGGGGTCGCTCGGCGCGAAGCCCTGCATCTCGGCGATGACCCCGCAGCCGATGGCCGACGAGGGCAGCTCGAAGGTGCCGTCCTCGCCGCTCTCGGTGCGGGCCTCCGACGCCTCGCCCGCGCAGGCGATGACCTCCGCGCGCACGGCCTCGCCGGTCACGCCCGCGACCTCGCCCTCGACCGCCGGGGCGCCCGTGAGCTCGATGCGCACGACCGTCTCGCCGTGGACGGCGAGCGGGTCCTGGCGCGGCAACGCCACGCGCGCGGTCCGGTAGGCGCGGGCCACGGCGATGAGCCCGGTCGCCTCGTCGGGGACGATCGTGAGGTGGAAGGCGCCTTGCTCGTCGGTCGTCGCGCCCGGCACGGCCCAGGGGACGCCCTCGACGGTGACCGTCGCGCCGGCCACGGGCTTGTCGCCGTCGGTGACGGTGCCGCGGACGCCGCTCGTCGCCGAGAGGACGAGCGTTACCTCGGTCGTGTGGCCCGCGCTCGCGGCGAGGACGGCGCTGCTCACGAAGCCCTCGGGATCGTGGTCGGCGTCCACGCGCGCGCGCCCCTCGGGCAGGTGCGCGAAGGAGAAGGCGCCGTCCCGGTCGGTCGTCGTGTCGCGGATGACGCGGACGGGGGCGGTCGGCGTGACGAGGCGGACGGTTGCCGCGCGCACGGCGTTGCCCTCGGCGTCGAGGATGCGGCCGCGGATCTCGGGCGAGCGGTCCTGGGCGGGCGGAAGGGCGGCCTCCGGAGCCTGGGAGACGGGCTCGATCACCGTGGGGAGCACGGGGACGACCACCGGATCGGAAAGGAGCGTCCGCACGAGCAGGAAGACGACGACGATCGGCGCGAGGACGAGCGCCGCGACGACGGCCGCCATCCGGCGCGTGAGACCCCCGCTCATGGCTCGCTCGCGGGGCTGGTCATCTCCGACGGGTACGTCCCTGCCGACATCCGGTAGCACAGTAGCACCCACCTGAGACGCGCTCCGCCTCCGGGCCTTGGGGGCTCGTCAGGGGCCCAGGACGACGAAGCTCGAGGTGTCGTCGTCGAGGAGGACCAGCCCCGCGGCGGAGATGGCGGGTTGCCCCGTCGCCATGGAGGTCCAGAGCATCGTGCCTCCGGCCGTGAAGGCGACGGTGTTGCTCGCGGTCGGGAAGAACATCGTGTCGCTGGACCCGACGGCCACGGTGCCGGCGTACGGGAGGCTTCCGCTGAGAGGCACCGTCCGGAGCACGGCGCCGGTCGTGTGGTCGAGGACCAAGCCGTTGCTCGCCTCGGTCGTCACCAGGTCTCCGTTCGAGAGGAGCGCGGGTTGCGTGACCGAATAGCCCTTGATCGTGTTCCACAGGAGGACGCCCTTCCGTGGATCGATTGCCATGATGCCCGAGGTCGTGGCCGCGTAGACGGCATCGAGCCCGAGCACGGGCGATCCCGCGGCCGTCGCGGAGAGGGCGACCTCGAACACCAGCGTCCCGGTGGCCGCGTCGAGCGCGTAGAGGTGGTTGGCGAGCGCGTCGATGAAGTAGAGCGTGCCGTTTCCGAGCGCGGGGATGAGCCGGACGTCGCCGCCGCCGGGTACGGGGAAGTTCCACTTCTGCGCGTGCGCCGCGGTGTCCACGGCGAAGACGCCGTAGCTCAGCGACCCGAAGTAGACGACGCCCGGTGGTCCCAGGACGGGTGGAGAGAAGGATCCGCTCAGCTGGAGTTGCCAGAGGATGTCCCCCGTCACCGGGTCGAGCGCAAAGAAGATCCCGCCGACGCCCGTGACGTAGAGCGAGCCGTCGGCGGCGATGGCAGGGAAGGGCGAGGTGTTGTTGGTCGTGCTCGTCCACAGCTTCGCGCCGCTGCTGGCGTTGAAGGACAGCACGTTCGCGGAGGCGCCGTCCCCGAAGAAGAGCTGGTTGTTCGCGCCGACGATCACCCCTGCGTGGTCCTCGCCGATCGCGATGGGCCCGAGCTTCGTGAGCCCGGTGGTCGGGCCGGCGACCGCGCTGCGGCCGGCGTTGGTCGGGCAACCGTACTGGAGGGGCCAGCCCGCGCCGGCCTGGAGCCCGCTCGTGTCGCCGCACACGGCGTTCGCCGGCGGCGCAGCGTCGCCGGCCTCGGGCGCGGCGTCGGGCGGCGCGGCGTCCCCTGGACCCACGCCGCCGTCGAGCTCGCCCTCGTAGCACTCCGATACGCACTGGGTGGGGTTCTGCTGGGCGCTGACGCAGGCGCCCTTCACGCAGGTCTCGTTCGTGGGGCACGCGACGCCGAGGCAGGAGAGGCGAAGATCGATCTCCATCTTCAGCGTGGTGTGCGGGATGAAGTTCAGCTCGCGCTTGGCGACGATGCAGTGGCCGAGGTCCGCCTGCGCGATCATGGGCGCGAGGCATCCGTCGGCCGGCTGCCCGTCGTCGCGCGTCATGACCGCGAACGCAATGCTCTCGCTCTTGCTACCCGCTGGCACGAGGACGAGCGTGCCCATGTCCGACTCGCCGGCGTCGCCCGCGGGCGCGGCGCACTGGGTGGAGGAGGACGATACGGCCAGCATCGGCAAGCTCGCGAGGCTCGATCCGCCGACGATGACCACCGTGGCGCCGGCGCTGCAGCCGACCTCGCTGTCGATGGCGAGGCTCACGGCCGTCGGCGTCGCGCAGCCGCTGGCGCCGGCCAGCGCGAGCAAGGTGGGGATGCTGGCGAGGAGCCGTCGCATGGTCGAGCCGTCACAATACTGCAAGCCGACCTCAGCCGCGCCTCGGCATCAGGGGCTGCAGCTCGTCATGAGCATCATGCCGGAGACCGTGCAGAACGAGGGAACGGGCGGCGGCGGGCACGTGCCGCAGCTCGCGCAGCCCGCGTCCTTCACGGCCAGGACGGCGGCTTTGTAGGCCTGCGTGGCAGCGTTGTCGGCCTGGGCGACCGACACCAGGCAGTTGCACTGGTCCTCGACGTCGCTCTCGCAGTCGTTCGGCATCGAGGTGCAGTGCTTCGCGGCGGCCTCTGCCGACGCTGCCGCCGTGAGGAGATCGGCGCACGAGGGCGCGTCGGGCGTGGGCGCCGAGTCCTGGGGAGGCGGGCTCGCGCTGTCGACGGGGTGGGAAGCGTCGACGGGGGCGGGGGCGTCCGGCGGAGACGACGCGTCCCCGGCGTCGGCGGTCACGCTGGCGGTCGCCACGGTCCAGTCGTAGCAGCCCACGCTGGCCACCAGGAGGACCGCGAAGTGTGCCGCCCGGCGCTTCATCGAAGCCGACGCTAGCCAAGAGCGCCCGCACCAGCAACGCCGACGTATCCGGGGCACCTTCCGGGGCCCGGCCGGTCGTGGTTGCTCCGGGCGGACCGGCTGCACTACGGTTCATCCATGTCGCGTTTGGTCGGCCGTGCCGCGCTCGCGCGCGCGTTCGGCCTGGCTGCGTCCGTCCTCTGCGCCGCGCTCGCGACCACGCACCCCGCGCGCGCCGACCGGGCAGCCGTCACCGAGACGCGCGCCCGCGACGCGTACGAGCGAGGCACGATCGCCTACGGCAAGGGCGACTTCGCCCGGGCCGCGCGCGAGTTCGCCCTCGCCGACGCGATCCTCCCCGACCCGACCACGCTGCGCATCGCCCTCGCCGCCGCGACCCTCGCGGACGATCCCGTGCTCGGCACCGAGCTGCTCGAGAGGGCCGGCCGCGGTCCCCAGGACGCCCCGCTGGCCGAGGCCGTCGCCAGCGCCCGCGCTCGCTTCGCCCACCGCACGGGGCGCATCGTCATCCGCTGCCCCGCCGGCGCCCGGTGCCTCGCGGCCATCGACGGGGCAGCCACGGACGTCCTCACGCCCCACGTCGTCGCCGTCGGGCCCCACACGGTCGCCATCCAGGGAGCCGGGCTCGCCGAGCAGCACATCGTGGACGTCGCCGCCGACGAGACCCTCGAGCAGCGGCTCGCGCCGGCCCCCGTCGAGCCCCATCCCATCGCCCCGCCGCCGCCCGCCACCGTGGCGCCCGCGCGGCTGTCGCCCGTCTGGTTCGCCGGCGCCGCCGTGCTCACCGCGGCCGCGGGCGCGCTCACCATCGCCTCCGCCGTCGACACGGCCGGGCAGCACGCGCGCTTCGACGACGCCGGCTGCGCCCTCGCTCCCGCGCCGAGCTGCGCGGGGCTCGCCACGGGCGGGCTCGCGGCCCAGCGCCGCACGGACGCGCTCCTCGCCGGCACGGGCGTCCTCGCCGTCGGCGCGGCCGCCCTCGGGATCTTCTGGACCCGCTGGGCGGGCCCGCGCAAGGCCACGGTGGGCGTCCTCGTGGGCGGCGCGAGCGTCCTCGTGCGGGCGACGTTCTGATGGTGGGCAAGCTCCGCTTCGAGCCGCTCGCGAAGATCGCCTCGGGCGCCTCGGCGACGGTCTACGTCGGCGCCGCCGCCGACGACCCGGGCGCGCTCGTCGCCCTGAAGCGCCCGCACCCGCACGTGCTCGAGGACGAGCGCCAGCGCGTGACCTTGCTCCGCGAGGCGAGCGTCGCCGCCGCGCTCCATCACCCGAACGTCGTCCAGGTGAGGGAGGTCGAGGTCCAGGGGAGCGAGCTCCAGCTCGTGATGGACTACGTGGAGGGCGCCGCCTTCGGCACGCTCGTAGCGTCGGAGGCCGAGAAGGGCGCGCGCATCCCCCCTGCCATCGCCATCCGCATCGTGCTCGACGCCGCCGCCGGTCTCCAGGCCCTCCACGACCAGCGGGACCCGGAGGGGCGCGTCCTCGGGCTCGTCCACCGCGACGTGTCGCCGCAGAACATCCTCGTCGGGATCGACGGCGTGAGCCGGCTCACCGATTTTGGCCTCGCGAAGGCCGTCTACCAGGGAGCCCCGTCGACGACGCAGGGCACGCTCAAGGGCAAGCTCGGCTACATGGCGCCCGAGTACGTGAAGCTCGGGCAGGTCGACGCGGGCGTCGACGTCTTCGGGCTCGGCGTCGTCCTGTGGGAGGCGCTCGCGGGCCGCCGGCTCTTTCACGGCGAGAACGAGGCGCAGACGCTCGACCGCATCATGCATGCGGAGGCGCCCCGCGTGAGCGCGGAGGTCCCCGCGCTCGGCGGCCTCGACGCGGTCGTCGCGGGCGCGCTCGCCAAGGACCCTCGCAAGCGCGCCGCGTCGGCGGGGGAGCTCGCGAAGGACCTCGAGCAGGCCGCGCGGGCAACGGGGCTATCGGCGACGCACGAGGAGGTCGGCGCCTACGTGCAGCGCGCCGCCCGCGCGGAGCTCGAGGCGCGCCGCGCGAGCGTCGCCAGCGCGCTTGCGGCACGACGGAGGCGCTCGCTGCGCTGGCCGGCCGTAGGCATCGCCGCCGCCGCGACGGCCGTTGCCGCCGTCGCCTTCGTGGCCCTCGGTCCCGGGCACGCTCCGAAGCCCGTGATCACCGCCGAGCCGGAGCCGCCCTTGCCGGTGCTCCTCCCGCCCGCGGACGCAGCGGCGAGCGCGCCGCCCCCGCCCGTGACGGCGACGGCGCTCTCCGCGCCGACCGCGTCGGCCACGACCGCAGCCCCGGCGACGACACCGCGCGCGCGGCCGCAGCCGTTGCCCGCGGTCCCGCCGAATCCTTACGCGCACCGTCCCCCCGCGCGCTAACCTCACTACCCATGTGCGCCGAGTTCGTGCACGACTCGACGACGAAGGTGGTCTCCGATCGCCGCGGCGTCCGCATTCCCGCGGTCGATCTCGTCGTCGTCGAGGGGCCCTCCCGGGGCAAGCGCGTCGCCGTGAGCCACGGCTCGGCGACGGTCGGGTCCGGCGCCCAGAACCCGCTGCCGCTCGACGATCCGAAGGTGTCGCGCCTCCACTGCGAGGTCTTCGTCCGCCCGGGGATCATCACCCTCCGCGACCGCGGCAGCACCAACGGCACGTTCGTCGAGGGCGTCCGCGTCCGCGACGTCGACGTGCCGGCCGGCACGATCGTGCGCGTGGGCGACAGCGCCTTCCGCCTCGAGGTGCGCGACGAGCCCGCGTTCGTCGCCGTGAGCGACCGCACGGAGCTCGGCGATCTCGTCGGCACGAGCCTCGAGATGCGGCGCGTCTACGCCATCCTCGAGCGCGTCGCCGCGACCGAGGCGACGGTCCTCGTGCAGGGCGAGACGGGCACCGGCAAGGACGTCGTCGCGCAGACCATCCACGCGATGTCGCGGCGGAGCGCCGGGCCGTTCGTCCCCATCGACTGCGGCTCGATCCCCGCCAACCTCTTCGAGAGCGAGCTCTTCGGTCACGTGCGCGGCGCCTTCAGCGGCGCGATCTCCGACCGACGCGGCGTGTTCGACGAGGCGAGCGGCGGCACGCTCTTCCTGGACGAGATCGGCGAGGTGCCCATCGAGCTCCAGCCCAAGCTGCTGCGCGCCATCGAGACGCGCACGGTCCGCCCCGTGGGCGCCAACACCGCCCACCCCGTCAACGCGCGCATCGTGGCCGCCACGAACCGGCCGCTCTGGAAGGCCGTGAACGAGGCGGCCTTCCGCGAGGACCTCTACTTCCGCCTCGCGGTGGTGGAGGTCTTGCTCCCGCCCCTGCGCTCGCGCCCCGAGGACCTCCCGCCGCTCGCGCGTCACTTCTTCCAGCAGCTCCGCGGCGAGGGCGCCGAGCTCCCGCCGGACTTCGTGGCCGGCCTCGCGCGCCGCGACTGGCCCGGGAACGTGCGCGAGCTTCGCAACTTCATCGAGCGGAGCGTCGCGCTCGGCTTCCTCGACGCCCGCGCCCCCACGCCGTCCCAGGCGCCGCCGCCGGGCGACGCCGCCAGCTCCGTCCCGCTCGACCGTCCGCTCAAGGACGCGCGCCTCGCCTGGACGCGGTCCTTCGAGGACGTCTACGTGCGCCACGTCCTGCGCCGCGCCGCCGGCAACGTCACCCGCGCCGCGGAGCTGTCGGGCGTGAGCCGCCGCTTCCTCCAGCGCCTCATCGTCCGCCTCGGCATCACCGCCAGCGAGGTCGGCCTGGACGACTCCGCGCTCGAAGACGAATAGCCAAGCCCGCGTCACGGGCGACGCGCGGGTGGAGGCCGCGGGGGCGCGTCACCGGTGACGCGGGGTCGCAGCAAATCGCGGGAAAATGGCTGCGGCGCGGGTGATCGCGGGATGGACCGAAGGTTGCTGAAGGGCTCCGCGGCGGCGGGCTCGTGCGGGTGCACGGGCGGCCGCGCCAAGGAGCGCCATGAATACGATGCCGTGGTGGAAAGAGCCGACGCGCGCCGAGTGGGCCGCCTTCGGAGCGGCGTGGGCCGGCTGGGTCCTCGACGCCTTCGACTTCACGATCTTCATGCTCGTCATGCCGAACATCGCGCGCGACTTCGGCGTGCCGAACGTGGCGACGGCCGGGTCGATCACGCTCACGCTCTTCGCCCGCCTCGTCGGCGGCGCCCTCGCCGGATCGGCGGCGGACCGCTGGGGCCGCAAGGTCCCGCTCATGATCTCGATCGTCTGGTTTGCAGTGTGCGACGGCGCCGTGTCGCTCGCGCCGTCGTTCGCCTGGATCGTCGTGCTCCGCACGCTCTTCGGCCTCGGCATGGGCGCCGAGTGGACGTCCGGGACGACGCTCGCGATGGAGAACTGGCCCGCCCGTAGCCGCGGGATCGCCTCCGGTATCCTCCAGGGCAGCTGGGCGGTCGGCTACCTGCTCGCCGCGGTGGTGTCGGCCGTCGTGCTCCCCATCTGGGGCTGGCGCGCGCTCTTCGTCTGCGCGGCCGCGCCGGCGCTGCTCGTCTTTCCGATCCGCTTCTGGATCAAGGAGAGCAAGGAGTGGACGCAGGCGCGCGCACGCCGCGTCGCCCGTCCGCTGTTCGACCGCCGCTCGATCGGCAAGATCGCCTGGGCCTCGATCGCGATGGGCCTCGGCTTCGGCGCCTACTACGCGCTCGCCGGGATGTACCCGACCGTCCTCACGACGGAGCTCGGCAAGGGCGCCTCGTCGCTCGCGTGGCTCGTCGGCCTCTTCAACGTCGGGATGCTCGTCGGCTCGGTGGCCTGCGGGATGCTCGCCGCGCGCCGGGGCGTGCGGATCGCGATCGCGCTGCCCGCGCTCGCGTCGCTCCTCGCGCTTCCCTTCTACATCGGCACGTTCCCGGGGCTCCTCGGCTTCGGCGCCTTCGCCGCCGGGGCGTGCGGCGTCGGCTTCTGCGGCGTCGTCCCCATGCTCCTCACGGGTATGTTCGAGCCCGCGGTGCGCGCCCGCTTCGTCGGCCTCGTCTACCACCTGGGCGCCGCGCTCGCCGCGCTCGTCCCGACCGCCACGGCCGCCCTCGCGGCCTACGCGCACCTGCGCCTCTCGGTCGCGGTCGCCATCGCGGCCGGCGGCTGCGAGGTCCTCCTGGCCATCGTCGTCCTCTCGGGCCGCGGTCTCGCCAGCGTTTCATCGGAGGCCCGCGCCCCCGAGCTTTCGCTCGAGCCGGCCTGAGGCCGCCCCGGGTCACCACACGTTCCGTTCTCGAAGAAAAGGGAGTCGTCCATGAAGAGCCATTCCTCCGCCGTCCTGTCGTCCTTCGGTCTCGCCGGTCTTGCCGGTCTCGCTCTCGGCCTCGCATCCTGCGCGGGCGCGAGCCCGTCCGCCCCCGAGCCCGTCAGCACCACGGCCGCAGCGCTCGACACTCTCACGCCCGTCACGACGTTCGGGTCGAACCCCGGCAACCTCCTCATGTACACGTACGTCCCCCAGGGCGTGCCCGCGAACGCGCCGCTCGTGCTCGCGCTCCACGGCTGCACCGAGGCGGCGACCGACTACGAGTCCGCCGGCTGGGACGCGCTCGCCGAGACCTACAAGTTTTACGTCGTCTACCCCCAGCAGCAGTCCGCGAACAACATCGAGGAGTGCTTCAACTGGTTCGGCAACACGTCCGGCAGCCTCGCCGACATCACGCGCGGCCAGGGCGAGGCCGCGTCGGTCGCGCAGATGGTCGACTACATGAAGACGACCTACTCGATCGACAACACGCGCGTGTTCGCGACCGGCTTCTCCGGCGGCGCCGCCTACGCGGTGGCCCTCCTCGCGATGTACCCGGACGTGTTCGCCGCAGGTGCCTCGTTCTCGGGCATTCCCTTCGGCTGCGCCACCTCGGAGATCTCGGCCTTCTCCTGCATGGACGGCCCGACGACGAACACGCCGGCGCAGTGGGGCGCGCTCGTGAAGGCGGCCTACCCGGGCTTCACCGGGACGTACCCGCGGATCACGATCTGGCAGGGCTCCGAGGACACGACCGTCAACACGGCGAACCTCGGCGAGATCGTCTCGCAGTGGACCAACGTGACCGGCGTGAGCGCGACGGCGACCACGACCAACGCCGCCAGCGGCTACACCTACAACGGGTACGCCGACGCCAACGGCGTCGTCCGCGTGGAGTCCTACTCGATCACCGGCATGCCTCACGCCGTGGCCGTCGACCCGACCACCAGCTGCGGCACGACCGGCACCTACTTCGACGCCGAGTCGATCTGCGCGGCCGACTATGCGGCGAAGTTCTTCGGCATCGAGGGCACACCCAGCGGGAGCCCGCCGGCAAACGACGCCGGCGTCGTCAACGGCGGCGGCACGGGCGGCAACGGCAACGCGGGCAACGGCGGCAGCTCTGGTGGCAGCGGCGGCTCCGGCGGCAACGGCAACGCGGGTAGCGGCGGCAACGGCGGCTCCGGAGCGTCGACCGGCACCGGCGGCAACGGCGCGACGCCCGCTGCCGACGACGACGCAGGGACGGCGGCCGCGCCTCCGCCCATGCCCGGTTGCACCGTGGCGGCAGGTAGCTCCCCGGCGAACGGCGCGGGCCTCGTCGCGCTTGCGCTCGGCATCGCGGGCCTCGTGGCTCGGCGCAGGCGCTCCGGCGTGGGCAGCCGCGCGCTCGGCGTCGGCCTCGCTGCCGTGACCTTGCTGGCCCTCACGGCATCGCCCGCGCGTGCCGACGAGGGAGAGGCCGCCGAGGCCCCCGTGAAGGTCCCCGCAGGCCCCGGCTACATGGGCCCGCAGGGCGCGTTCTTCACCGGCGCGGCCGTCAGCACGACGCCGGCGGTCCTCTTCGGCTACTTCCCGGTCGATCACCTCGCCACGACCGTCGGGCTCGGGTTCACGTACAACGCAAACGGCTCGCCGACCTCGCCGCTCACTGGCATCAAGGGCGAGTCGAACAACCACGTGGGGTCCGACTTCTTCCTCGACGTCATGTACTTCGTCCACGACAAGGCCCCGTTCGCCATGGGGCCCGAGCTCAACGTGATCGGCTCCCTGTCGCCGAACTACCCGCTCACCATGATCGTCGTCACCCCGATGCTGGCCCTCCGCTACGCGCCCTGGAAGGCGCCCATCGCCATCGGCACGGGGCTCGGCATGTCGCTCGCGTTCGAGCGCGGCGCCAAGCCCGTCGCGAGCCTCGCCACGCAGGGCCTCGACATCGTCTACGCGTTCTGAGGTCGGACCGGGCGCGGGCCCGCCGCCCACGGTGCTTCCCTCGAAGGGGACCGGCACGATAGAAACGAGGAGGAGCCCGCCATGACCAAATCCCGCCTCGTCGCCTGCCCCCGCTGCTCACGGCACGTACGCGTCGACGAAGCGGCCTGCCCGTTCTGCGAGGGGGCGCTTCCGGTGTCGTTCGGCGGCGGATCGCGGCCCAGCTCCCCCGCCGCGCGCCTCAGCCGCGCGGCGCTCTACGCCTTCGGCGTCGGCACCCTCTCGGTGACGGCGGCTTGCGGCGGCGAGACGGGCACGGACGTGAAGGACGGCGGCGGCGGCGACGCCATGCTCACGGCCGACACCTCCTCCATCCCGGACACGGGCAACTACGCCGTCCCGTACGGAGTGCCCGCCGACGCGTACTACCCGCCCGCCGACGCCGGCTCTCCCGGGGATTCCGCGGCCCCCGCGGAGGCTACGACGACCGACACGAACGGCGTCGCACCCCCCTACGGCGCGCCGCCCCCGCCGCCGGAAGACGGCGGCACGGACTGAAGCTCACGGCGCGCTGCCCGGGGCGGCGCAGCAGCGGAAGCCGGTCGAGTAGTCGTGGTAGGTGTAGTCGTGGGCGACGGTGCGGTAGGCGCAGGCCTCGCCGTGCTGCGTGGTGTCGAGGTAGTAGCCGCCCTGGAAGGTGCCGTGGGGATCGGCCGTCCACTCGTGGAGGTTGCCGACCATGTCGTGGGCGCCGTAGTCGTTGACGCAGCCCGCGAAGGCGCCGGTCTTGGCCAGGGTTCCCTCGAGCTGGTTGAGCCGTGGATCGTTCAGCTCGATGGGCCCCCAGCCCTTCTTCATCTCCGCCGCGTGGAAGACGAGCATCGGGGCGACGCCCGTGTCGTGGCACTTGTCGGCCACGTGGGTCGGCCCGTACGGGTAGGCCCAGCCCTGGCTGCCCCCGCAGGCCGCGCGCCACTCGACCGCCTGGCAGAGCCTCTTGTGGACCGCCGAGCAGGCCTTCTCGGCCTGCGCCGCGCTGATGTACCCTTGGGGGATGACGTCCGGGACGCTCCGGGCGGCGAAGGGCCGGTCGTCGGGCGGCGGCACGAAGGGCGACCAAGGCTGGTCGGCTCCGGCGTCCCCGGCGTCGCCCGCTTCCCCGCGCACGACGATCGACCCCTCGTAGCGGTCGACGCAGAAGCGCCCGTCGACGCTGGCCATGTCGGAAGGGCAGCGCGCGCCGACGACGACCGGGGGCAGCTTGCCCTCGTCGACGGGGTGAAAGCGCGTGGGCACATGGGCGAGGATGGCGTGCTCGATCGTGCCGGGCTCGCCGGCGTCGGGGTGCCGGATCTTCGACGCGTACGCGGGGGCGATCGCCTTCAGGGCCGCGTCCACCTGCGCGTGGCTCTCGGGGGGCGAGTCGTCCGGCGAGGCGGCGCGCGCGAGGGCGGCCGCGGCGGGCACCATGAGGAGCGCGAGCAGGAGCCGCAGGCGCGGGCGTGTCATCGGCGAGACCCTCACCCTGCCGGCGCCGCCTCGATCGCGCACAGCACCCCCCGCGCCTTGTTCCGCGTCTCCTCGGCCTCGGCCTCGGGCACGCTCCCCTCGACGATGCCCGCGCCCGCCGTCACCGAGAACACGCCGTCCTTGCACACGGCCGTGCGGATCGCGATGGCGAAGTCGAGGTCCCCGGTCTTCGCCACGTAGCCGATGGCGCCCGCGTAGATCCCGCGAGGCTCGGCCTCGAGCTCGCGGATGATCTGCATGGCCCGCACCTTCGGCGCCCCCGACAGCGTCCCGGCCGGAAAGGCGGCGCGAACCACGTCGAGCCTCGGCACGCGGGGCGAGACCTTGCCGCGGACCTCGCTGACGATGTGCATCACGTGCGAGTAACGCTCGATCTCCATGCGGCGGACGAGCTCGACGCTCCCCACCTCGGCCACGCGGCCCACGTCGTTGCGCCCGAGGTCGATGAGCATCACGTGCTCGGCGCGCTCCTTGGGATCGGCCAGAAGCTCGCGCTCGAGCGCCAGGTCGCTCTCCTCGGTCTTGCCGCGGGGCCGCGTCCCGGCGAGCGGCCGCACGGTCATGACGCCGCCCTCGAGCCTCACGAGCGTCTCGGGGCTCGCCCCGGCGATCTGCGTCCTGCTCGTCTCCCCGGGTGCGGGGGGCAGATCGAAGAAGTACATGTACGGCGACGGGTTGATGACCCGCATCGCCCGGTAGACGTCGAAGGCGGAGCGCCCGCCGGCGGGGACGCGGAACGTCCGGGCGAGCACGATCTGGAAGGCGTCGCCGGCGGCGATGTACTCCTTGGCGCGCCGGACCATCGCCACGTAGCCCGCGTCGTCCACGTTCACCTGGACGTTGGCGGGGATGCGCGCGCGGTCCGGGAGCGCAATCGAGGCGAGGGCAGGGGGCCGCTGGAGATCGTGGAGCGCGCGATCGAGGTCGCCCGGATCGGAGGCCGCGACGGTGATGGTCTGCGCGAGGTTGTCGAAGACCACGATCGTGCAGCCGCCGAAGAAGCGCGCGAGGGGCGCGGCGCCCGCGCTCGCGGGCCAGGCGGGCACCTTGTCGATGGCCTGCACGAGGTCCCACGCGAAGTGGCCGACGTGCGCGCGCGCGAGCTTCTCGGCCGGGTTCGCCCCGCTCGCCACGTCGGTCGTCTCGAAGAGCGAGGCGACGGCTTCGAGCGGATCTCCCCCGTGGGTCGCCTGGATGCGGGCGCGGACCTCGTCTGGCATGCCAAGACCGGACACGACCCACCCTTGCCTGCCGAGGGTGGCCTCGTAGCGCGGACGGTAGCCTGCGACGGTGAAGCGCCCCCAGCGCTCTCCGCCGACGACGCTCTCGAGCAAGAACGAGGCTCCCTCGGGCGCCGCCCCCCGCAGCGCGGCGTACGCGCGGACCGGCGTGAGCGTGTCGTCGACGAACGTGCGCGTCGCGACCACGTCAGCCGCCGGCGGGCTTGTGCAGGCCGAGCACCTTGCGGGCGCCGTCGGGGTCGAGCGGCGACCGACCGACCGACGTCGCGTACGCCGCAGCCCTCGCCACGAGCGGCGCGCTCCCCTCCGAGAGCACACCCTTGGAGAGGTAGATGTTGTCCTCGAGTCCGACGCGCGCGTGGCCGCCGAGCCGGATCGCGAGCTCGGTCATCGGCTGCTGGTGACGCCCGACCGCGGCGACGGCCCAGCTGGCGCCGGTCGGAAGGAGCGTGCAGAGGTAGCGCACGTTGCTCTCGCTCGCGCTGATGCCGCCGGCGATCCCCAGGACGAACTGGAAGTGGAGCGGGGGAAGGATCGCGCTCTCCTTGAGCAACGCGAGCGCCTCCTCGACGTGGCCCACGTCGTAGCACTCGAGCTCCGCCACGCTGCCTGCCTTGCGGATGCGCGCCGCGAGGTCGCGGATCTGGGGCCGCGTGTTGACGAACACCTCGTCACCGAAGTTCACCGATCCGCAGTTGAGCGTCGCCATCTCCGGCTTGCAGGCGAGCGGCTGCGCCCGCTCCTCGATCGACATGCCCACGGCCCCGCCCGTGGTCGTCTGGACGATGCAGTCGGTCTTGGCGCGGATCGCAGCGATGGCCTCGCCGAATCGCTCGCTCGACTGCGTGTTCGAGCCGTCGTCGTTGCGGACGTGCAGGTGGATGACGGCCGCGCCCGCCTCGCGGCAACGCGCCGCCTCGTCGGCGATCTCGCGCGGCGTGATGGGCAGGTGGGGGGTCTGCGCGCGGGTGACCTCGGCGCCGACGATGGCCGCGGTCAGTACGAGGGGCACGTCCTCCGGCGTGACGAGGGCTTCGGCGTGGGGAGGCGGACCGACGGGGAGCGCCGGCATGTAGAGCTGCTTCGGCCTCCGCTGGAGGTCCTTCGGTGTCACGCACGTGCCCACCGCACGGCAGACGACGGTGGGGTCCGCGAGCACGTCGGCGGCGCTCGGCGACCGGCCCTGCTCGCGGAGATTGGCGATCACCTTGCGCGCCTCGAAGCGCATCTGGCGGCTCGTGGCGCCGATGCGTACGAGCTCCGCGGTCGCCTCGATGTAGTCGCCCGCGAAGACGGGGGCGAGAAACTCGATGGACTCGTACGCCCGGAAGAGCCCCTCGTCCCCGTCGAGCCGGATGAGCAGCTCGGTCGCGAGATCCCCGAAGAGCGCGAGCATGCGCGCCCCGTCGACCAGCTCTCCCGCGTAGTGCGCGTCGTGCGCGGACATGCGGAGGCGAAGCGTGACTTTCATGCCGACCATGCCGCGAGGATACCACCTCGCGAAGGACGTGCGCCCTCCCGACCGAGGACCGGGAAGCGAGCCGTCCCGCGCCGGGCGCGCTCAGGTGGGCGCGTCCGCCTCGCCTTTCACGCCGTGGCCCGCCGTGGGCAAAGTCGGCCGGGGCTCGCGGAGCGTGCGCCAGAACGCTGCGTCCACGGAGACGAGGCCCGGGCCGTCGAGGGCGATGTAGACGAGGATCGCGACGTACGTCATCTCCGTGAGCCGGAGGAGGTCGAGGACGCCGTGCAGCTCGGGCGCTCTCGCCGCGGCGATGGCCACCGCCATCGTCACGAGCAGCGGGATGGTCGCGACGCGCGCGAGCATCCCGAGGAGGATGAGCGCGCCGCAGACGAGCTCGGACCACGCGACGAGGTGAGCGCTGAAGGCCGGCGACGGGATGCCGAGCGCCTGGAAGAACGCAATCACCCGTGGCATGTGGTGGAGCTTGCCCCAGCCGGTGGTGAGGAACACCGAGCCGACGACGAGCCGTCCCACGAGCGGCGCAAGCCAGTCGACCTTCCTGAGGGCCCGGATCGTCCGAGCTCGAGCGCTCACCATCGCGTTCATGACCATGCTCCTTCGTTCGAGACGAAGCGTTGCATCGCCCGCGCCGCCCTCCTCGGGTTCTCCCATCGTGCAGATACGTAGGAATCCGCGGCTTTAGCGCTCTCCGCGGGAAAGGGAGGGGGCAGCCGGCTCGTTTCCCCGTACAGATGGGACCGGCGCCGTTGCCGGCTCGGCTATAGGCATGCTAACGCACGAGATCCTTATGAATTGGGTTGAAGCTCGGAACTTGCCGTCACACGTCGGCATCATCATGGACGGCAACGGGCGCTGGGCGCAGCAGCGCGGGCAGCCGCGGGCCATCGGCCACCGCGAAGGCTCGCAAGCCGTGCGGCGAACGGTCCGAGCGGCCCGGCGGCTGGGCCTGCGCGCGCTGACGCTCTACGCCTTCAGCGAGCAGAACTGGGCGCGCCCCGAGGACGAGGTCGACGCCTTGATGGAGCTGCTCCGCGAGTTTCTCCTGACCGAGAGGGACGAGCTGCTCGACAACGGCATCCGTCTCCAGGCCGTCGGCAACCTCGGGCGCTTGCCCGGCGTCGTCCGCGCCGTGCTCGATCCCCTGCGGGATGACACGGCGCACAACGGCCAGATGACGCTCACCCTCGCGCTCAGCTACGGCGGGCGCGAGGAGATCGCGGCCGCAGCGCGCGAGATGGCCGTCGCCGTCGCGTCCGGTCGCATGCAACCCGAGGACGTGACGGCCGAGGCGATGCGGATGCGCATGCCGAGCCTCGCGGTCGGGGACCCGGACCTCGTGATCCGGACGGGAGGCGAGCGCCGCATCTCGAACTTCCTGCTCTACGGGCTCGCCTACGCGGAGCTCTACTTCGAGGACGCGCTGTGGCCCGACTACGGCGCGAGGGAGCTCTACGCCGCCGTCGCGAGCTACCAGGCGCGCGAGCGGCGCTTCGGCCGCGTCGGCGGCCTGCCGCAGGTCGACGTCACCCAGGGAGCCGCGTAGCCAGGGCAGGCTCGTCCCGATGGCATCGAAGGCACCGTCCAACCTCCTCATCCGCGCGAGCACCGCGCTGGTCGCCATGCCGGCGATCCTGGCGCTGCTCTACGTCGCGCCCTTCTGGGGTCTGTACGCGCTGGCGTTCCCGGCGGCGATGATAGGCTGCGCGGAGCTCTTTGCGATGACGCACCCCGGCGATCGCGTCACGCAGGTGATCGGCGTCGTCATCTCAGCCGCCATGTCGCTAACGGTCTACTTCTTCACGAACGACGCGCGCGTCCTCCTCACTGTGATGCTCGTGGCCCCAGTGCTCGGCCCCTTCGTGACCTTGCTACGCCTCGGCGACATCGGAACCGCCGCGCTCCGGGCCTGCGCGCTCGGCTTCGGCCCGCTCTTCGTCGTCGTCCCGTTGACGCTCCTTGCCGCAATGCAGCGTGACCTCGGCCACGACGGGCCAGGCTTCGTGCTGATGACGCTCACCATCGCGTGGTTCGGCGACACGGGCGGCTACTTCGCGGGCCGCTTCCTCGGCAAGCACAAGCTCTACGAGGCCGTGTCCCCCAAGAAGACCATCGAGGGAGCGATCGGCGGGCTCGCGGCCAGCATGGTGGCCGGAGCCGCTGCCAGCCTCATCTATCTGCGCTCGCTCCCGCTGGCGCATGCGCTGCTCCTGTCCGTCGTGGGCGGCGCGTGCGGGCAGGCGGGCGACCTCGCAGAGTCGTTGCTCAAGCGTTCGACGGGGGTGAAAGATTCAGGAAACATCGTCCCCGGACACGGCGGAATTCTCGACCGCGTCGACGCCCTCATCCTGGCGAGCACGATCGTTTACCTCTACACTCGCTGGGTCCGCTGAGACCGGCACGTTGTTGTTACGCGGCGCGTCTACACTTGTGTGTTTCGGACGCGGCCTTGTGGAACACGCGCCGGAGTTAATGCTACTCCGGACCACGAGCCCCCCATGACCCCGAACGATTCCCAGCCCGCGATGAACGTTGCCTCCAGCTCCGCGTCCAGTTCCCCGGACATCCCGCCGCCCCCGGCGTCGCGCAGCTCGCTCCCGGTCGCCCGGGAGTACGACTTCTTCAAGACGGTACAGGACTACCTCGATCGTGCTGCGAAGGTGATCAACCTCGAGCCCTTCGTGAAGACCATCCTGAGCCAGCCGAAGAACGAGCTCATCGTCAACTTCCCCGTCCGCATGGACTCGGGCGAAGTGCGCCTCTTCAAGGGATACCGCGTGCAGCACAACAACCTGCTCGGCCCGTTCAAGGGCGGCATCCGCTTTCACCCGAGCGTCACGCTCGACGACGTGAAGGCGCTCGGGTCGATGATGACCTGGAAGTGCTCGCTCATGCGGCTGCCGTTCGGCGGTGGCAAGGGCGGTATCAAGTTCGATCCGCGCAGCGTGAGCCGCCACGAGCTCCAGAAGATCACGCGCCGCTTCACCCACGCGCTCGGCGCCAACATCGGCCCCGAGCACGACATCCCCGCCCCGGACGTGGGGACGAACGCGCAGACGATGGCGTGGATGATGGACACCTACGCCAACATGGCGGGGAGCTTCTCCAAGCAGAGCGTCAAGGGCGTCGTCACTGGCAAGCCCGTCGCCAGCGGCGGGACGCTCGGGCGCGCGAAGGCCACCGGGCAGGGCATGGTCTTCTGCATCATCGAGTGGGCCAAGGAGCACAACTTCAGCCTCGAAGGCTCGACGATGATGGTGCAGGGCTTCGGCAACGTCGGCTCGAACGCCGCCGTCATCCTGTCCAAGCTCGGCGTGTCGACGACCGCGGTGGGCGACCACACGGGCTACATGTTCAACCCCGAGGGCTTCAACGCCCACAAGCTCCAGGACTACGTCGAGGCGCACGGATCCATCGCGGGCTACCCGGGCGGCAAAGCCATCACGCGCGAGGAGTTCTTCTCGACGAAGGCCGACCTCTTCTGCCCCTGCGCGCTCGAGAACCAGATCGGCGAGGCCGAGGCCAAGGCGCTCAACGTGAAGCTCGTCGTCGAGGGCGCCAACGGCCCGACGAACCCCGCCGGCGAGAAGATCCTGAACGATCGCGGCATCGACATCCTCCCCGACGTCCTCGCCAACTCCGGCGGCGTCACGGTCAGCTACTACGAGTGGGTGCAGAACAAGCGCTCCGAGAGCTGGACGGAAGAGGAGGTCGACACGCGGCTCGAGAAGGCGATGAACCGCGCCTACAAGGACGTGAGCGACTTCGCGCGCGGCAAGAAGTGCGATCTCCGCATCGCTGCCTATGCGATGGCCCTTCAGCGCATCGAGGCGGTCTACAAGGAGCGGGAGATCTTCCCGTAGGCCCCCCTCTGTCATCGTGAGCCCCCCGTTGTCATCCTGAGCGAAGCGAAGGACCCCCGACAGAAGGCCCTCGAGGAGAGAGCCCGCGTCACCTGGGGGGCCTTCGGCTGCGCCTCAGGATGACGAAGGGCGCGCGTCGGGATGACAACGGCTCGCCTCAGGACGACGGCAAGGACCACCATGGCGTACGTCGGCACGCGGCTGGGGCGGTGGTTTTACGTGGAGCGGGGGGCTCCGCGTCACGTCGGCGAGCCGTGCATCGTGCTCTTGCACGGGCTCCTCTTCGATGGAGGCATGTGGGACGCCTGCGTCGGGCCGCTCGCGGAGCTCGGGCGCGTCGTCGTGATCGACGGTCCGGGGCACGGAAAGAGCGAGGTGCCGCCGACGTTCACCCTGGAGGACCACGCCGAGGCCCTGCTCGACGTGTTTCGCGAGCTCAAGATCGGCCGTGCGGTGCTCGTGGGGCTCTCGTGGGGAGGCATGCTCGCCATGCGCGTCGCCATCGCGCACCCGACCCACGTGGCGGCGATGGCGCTGCTCGACACGAGCGCCGAGGCCGAGGGGCTCGTCGAGAAGATCAAGTACCGCGCGATGGTGTCGATGTCCCGAAGGCTCGGGCTGCCGCGGGCGCTCGTGAAGCGCGAGATCGCGCCGCTCATGTTCGGGCCGCGCACGCTCCGCGAGAGGCCGGGCCTCGTCGACGAGGTCAGCCGCCGCGTCAACGGGTTCTCGCGCGAAGGGACGGCCCGCGCTTCCCTCGCCGTGGTGGTCCACCGAAAGAGCGTGCTCGACAAGCTCCCGGCCCTGCAGATACCGACGCTCGTCGTCTGCGGTCGAGACGACGCCGCTACCGTGCCCGCGCGGAGCGAGGCCATCGTCGCGGCCATCAAGGGGTCGCGGCTCGTGTGGATCGAGGAGAGCGGCCACATGAGCGTCCTCGAGCAACCGGACGCGGTGAACGCCGCGCTCGTGCCCTTCGTCCGCGAGCAGCTCCGCGCGCGCTGAGATGGCGAGCGCTGACGTGGCGGAGGGCCGCGAGGCTACTCTCTCGGCGCTGTCCCGATGGTGCTGGCGCCTCACGTTCGCGACCATCGCGGTCGGCTTCGTGGCGACGATGGTCTTCTCCTGGGGCACCCTGGGGCGCCCGCTGACCGACTCGGCGGAGGGCGAGGTGCTCTTCGAGGCGGCGCGGATCCGGGGAGGGCTCTCGCTGTACGTCGATCCGCTCGTCGGCGCGTTCGACTACGGGCCGGTCCCTGCCCGTTACTTCGTTCTCTATCCACCCATCATGCCGTGGCTCGTGTCGCTGGTCCCGTTCGCGGCTTCGCCCCCGGCGCTTCGTGCCCTGGGCACGCTCGGCTGGCTCGGGCTCTTCGCCTCCATCGCCTGGCGGGCGGAGCCGGGCTGCCGCCGGGCGGCGTGGACGGGCGCGGCTCTCGTGGCGAGCGTCTTCGCGCTGGCGCCCTTCGTATCGTCGGGACGGCCCGACACGCTCGCCGCGCTCCTGGCCGGGCTCGGCCTCGCCCGGAGCGCGAGGCTCGGGCGCGTCGACCCGCTGGCGGCCGCCCTCTTCGCCGTGGCCCCGTGGATCAAGCCGAACATCGTCGGCCTCGCCGCCGGCGCCATGCTGGTCGATCTTGCCCTGCGTCGCACCCGAGCGCTCGCCTCGATCGCCGTCGCGCTCGTCGTCTCGGTCGCGCTTTACGCCGTGCTCATGCACGTGAGCCACGGAGCCTTCCTGACCCACCTCCGGATGTCGACCGGGCAGCCCCTGAGCCTCGTCCAGTGGAAGGCGCAGCTCCCGGGCCGGCTCCAGTTCTTCGGAGTCCCCGCCGTCTTGGCCGCCCTGTGCGGCTGGCGGGCGCGTGGGGACGGGGCGCTGCCCGAGCGCCGGCGCGACGGGATAGCGCTGGCGCTCGGGGCGCTCGTCGTGGCCGCCGCATGGGCGCTGCTCTCGGCCGCCAAGATCGGAAGCTCGGCGTGCTACTGGATGGAGACCTGCATCGCGTCGGTGGTCGTGCTGGCGCACGCTCCGCTTCCCAGGCCGGCTCTCCGGGCGAGCCTCGTCTGCGCCGTCGCCGCCCTCGTCCAGGCCCTCTGGATCGACGTGGCGAGCGTCCGGAGCACGTTCGAGGCGACGCTCGAGGACGTGCCTGACCAGGAGCGGGTCATCGGACGGGCACGCGCCGTGTGCCGCGCGAAGGGCCCGGAGGTCGTCGTGGCCGACGACGTCGGGACCGAGCTCGCCTTGAACGGCCGCATCACCGCGCAGCCCTTCCAGATGACCCACCTCGTCCGGGCTGGCCTCTACCCCGCGAGCGTGTGGATCTCCGACGTCGAGCGCCCCGAGGTGGTCGGCGTGGTCCTCCGGAACGATCTGCTCGAGCGGCCGCTCGGGACCGTGAGCGTCGAGTACGACCGCTTCGGACCCGAGCTGCGGCGCGTCCTCGCCGCGCGCTTTCGCCTCGCCGACGAGAGCGGGAGCTGGCGCACGTACTGCGCGAGGCCCGCGAGCGGCTGAACGCCAGCCCTCGGCTAGACCTCGAGCTCGACGCTCTCGAGTCCGTGACCCTGCTTCAGCTCGACGAGCATCGGCACCGCCTTCCCCCGAAACCACCTGTGCAGCGCGGCGTTGCTGTACGAGTCGGGCGTCGCGTGCGGAGTCGAGCCGGCCTGCCGTGCGCCGAACGCCGGAGACGAGAGCCGCAGGGTCGATGGCCCACGAGGGCGAGGCGTGGAGCCCACGCCGTGCGACTCGGCCACCGCCGTTACCACCTCGGCGCGAACGGGCCCCGCGAAGTGGAGGACGAGCTCGATCTCGGCCTTGTCGCGCTCCTTGGCCATTGCGTGGAGGTATCCTTCCTGCGCGAAGGCAAACGGCAACGAGGCGAGCCACCGCTGCTCACGCGCGAGACGGGGCGGGACGAGCAACAGCACCTCCACGGCGACGCAGAGGAGAAGCGGCACGAGCAGACCCGCCAGGAAGACCGCCGTGCGGGCGTTGCCGTCCACGGCGAACGGGGGATCGACGTGAAGCCAGCCGGCGACGCCGAGCCACGCGCTCAGCACGACGCCCGCAAGCGTGAACATGCCCCCCACGAGGAGGACCGCGAGCGAGGTCCTCGCGAGCGAGTCGCGCGTCGTCGGCTCGCGAAAGAGCTCGTGCGTGATGGGCGGCGCGGGCGTGCAGGGGTAGAGCATCATGGGCGAGGCGGCGGAATGCTCCGGGCCACGTCCGCCGGCGGACGCACGCTCTGGGCGACGTCTGCCGCGAGGCGCAGCCGGGCGCAGGCGAGGGGCGCGCCGAGCCCCTTGAGGCTCGCGTCGAAGTGCTCGACGCAGTAGAGCTTCGCGAGCTTTCCTCCGGCCTTCGCGCGGTCGGCCACGTCGACGGAGGTGACGAGCTCGCTCGACTCCGCCTTCGCTTGCAACCTCGCCGCGATGTTCACGGTCTGCCCGAAGTAGTCGAGCTTGTCGTTCGCGCTCACGACGTACGAGGGGCCGACGAAGAAGCCGAGCTTCAAGTACACGTCGTCGCATAGCTCGCGCCCGTGGCGGAAGCGGTAGAAGGCCTCGAGCATCTCGGTGCAGGCGTCTATCCCGCAGAGCTCGTCGGCGAAGGCTGCCATGACGGCGTCCCCCATCGTCTTGACGACCGCGCCCCGGTTTCGCTCGACGATCTCGCCGAGGAGCTGGAAGTGCTCGTGAACGAGCCTGTACGCGCTCGCGTCGCCTGCGCGCGTGTAGAGCGCCGTCGACGCCGTGAGGTCGCTGAAGAGGAGCCCGACGCGCGCGATCCGGAGGACGGTGCCCGTGCTGAGGATGTCCGTCGAGAAGAGGCGACGGAAGGCGGCGAGGAGGCTGACCTCGTGGGCCGTCGCGGGCGCGTCGAGCCAGGCGAGGCGCTCGATCTTGACGTGCCGGTCGCCCGCCGCCTGGTTGTGGACGACGAGGGCTCCGCCCGGGGCGACGCGGACATCGCTCGGCACGAACCCGTCCGCGGCGAGGATCTCGACCTCGCTCTCGGCGCCCTCCTCGACCACGACGGTGCCGGACGCGCCGCCTCGGCCGAAGAGCTTGTAGCGCCCAGGCTGCGTGGGCACGGGGATCGCGGCGCGCGCGCCGCCATGCAGGACGACCTGCGCGTAGACGTGCGGCGTCCGCGCCGGCCCGCCGATGCAGTAGGGGCCGCGATCGATCTCACGGATCGAGGGGTTCGGCGAGAACGTCGCCTCGACGGCGCGCTCGAGGTCCATCTCGAAGTCGAGCTCGCAGAGCTGGCAGTGGCCCTCGCGCGGGAGCTCCGCGAGCTTCATCACCCGGGCCGACGCCGTGCGGCAGCTCGGGCAGATGATGTCCCACCGCAGATCGAGCAAACCCGCGCCCACCGCCTCGAGGCACGTGGAGAGCACGCGCGTCCGGTCTAGGCCCCACGCGTCGGCGAGCTCGTAAGGACGGATGCGGGAGAGCTTCGAGTCCGCCTCGTCGCGGACGAAGGCGAGCAGGTGATCTTTGACCTCGCCGTCGGACTTCTCGAGCGCTCGTCCGGCGCGCTCGAGCGCCTCGAGGTTCGCGGGGCGTCCTGCGGGCCGCACGCCGCGCTCTGCATCCATCCGGTGGATCGCGCGGGCGAGCTCCCCCGCGCTCTGCGTCGCTGCGAGGTAGACGACGGGCCTGAGGAGGCCGACGCGCGGGACGAGCGTGAGGCGGAGCGTCACCGTGGAGGCCTCGCCGCGGGGGGCGAACTCCAGCCGCGTGCGCAGCTCGAGCACGGGACCCGAGCGCATCTTGCGGTGCGACTCGAAGCTCTCGAACTCCTTCCACTCGAAGGGCAGCTCCTCGTAGTCGACCTGGAAGCCGCCGAGTACGGTCTTGACGAGGTAGCGGGCCGCCGTTCCATCGCTCAGCGGCGTGAGCTCGATGGGCCGCATGCCCGCCATCCGGTTCATGCGGTCGGTGTCCGTCAGTTCCCGCCAGAGCGTGCATACGTCGGCGGCGCATTCGATCTGGCGCTCGATGACGACGGGCTTCATCCGAGACTGGAATAGCACGTGGCTCGGCAGGGTGCGGAGTGCAGGCCTACGACCGCGGTGCCGCCCGACCCTTCCGCGTCGAGGCCGCTGCCTTCCCCTTCGTCCCGGCGGGGCGCCGGAGCGGCGGAATCTCCCGTCCCGCCGCGCTGTCCGCGATGAGCTGCGCGAGGCGCCGCTCCTTCGTCTCGTCACGCTTGGCGCTGACGATCCAGTGGATCGCTGCGCGCTGGTACCAGGGCGCCTGCCCGTCGAAGAACGCCGCGGCCTTCCGGTTCGCCCGCAGCGCCTTCTCCTGCGCGGCGGTAAGCCTGGCGGCGACGTTGCGCTCGAAGCTGTAGACGCCGGTCCGCTCGGGCGTCCGGGCCGCGAACGCGCGCAGCCCCGCCGGCGCCATCTTTCCGCTCTTCACGAGCTCCGCCACCCGGGCGACGTTGACCGCGCTCCAGATGCTCGTCCTCTTCCGCGGCGTGAAGCGGATCGAGTACGAGTGCTCGTCGATGCTGCGGCGCACGCCGTCGATCCAGCCGAACGAGAGCGCGGCGTCGACGGACTCCGGCCACGTGATGCTGGGCCTGCCCGAGCCCCGCTTGTGGAAGCCCACGAGGAGCTCCCTCTCGGTCTCGTGGTGCTCGGCCAGCCAGGCTCGGAAGTCGTCGGGTGCGGCGAAGAACATGGCCGACTTGTCGCTGGGCACCCGGTCAAGGTAGCGCCCGCGTTCTCGCCTGTCTTCCCCGCGCGACTTGGCTTACTTATGGGCGGTGTTGCCCACCGACGCTGCCCGCGCCGCCTGGCTGCGCACTGCGTGCGTCGTCGCGGTCCCGGTCGTCCTGGCGCCGCTCGTCATCCACCAGACGCTCATCGAGCTGGCGAGCCCGCTCTTCCGGGACGCGACGCAGAACCAGTACACGGGCTGGTGCGTGGCGCACGGCGTGAAGCTCTACGCCGGCATCGGCGCGCCGGACGGGCCGTTCATCCACTTCGTTCACGCCCTCATCCAGCTCTTCGTCGGCATCAAGGACAGCGCGTGCCGCCGCGCCGACCTCGTCCTGCACGTGGCAGGCTCGGGCCTCATGGGCGCGCTCCTCGCGCCCCGTGTGGGGGGCCAGCCCGCGTCCGCCCCCAGGTGCGCGCTGTGGGCGCTCGTCGGCGTCAGCCTCTGGCTCAGCTGGTACATGTCCGGCGGGTGGTGGCACACCGTGCACACCGATCCGTACTACGCGCTCTGCGGATACGTGGGGCTCGTCCTCGTGTACGCGAGCGGGGAGATGCCGAAGCACAAGGCTCGCCTCGCGGCGATGCTCGGCGGCGCGTTCGTCACGCTCGTGATCTTCTCCCGCCACTCGGGCATCGCGTTCCCCGGCGCGGCCGCCGTGGCGATCCTCTTCGTCGACGACCCCGAGCGCGAGATGCGCGGCCTCCGTGCGAAGTGGGCCCTGCTGGGAGCGCTCATCGGCGCTGCGGTGATGGTCTCTGCCGTGGTCATGCTGGGGAGCATCCCGGGCTTCTGGTTCTGGTATTTCCGCTACCCGTTCGGCTTCTACCGCTGGGTCGGCAAGCAGAACGGCCTCGGCCTGATCTTTGGCCCGTTCCTCGAGGCGACCATCCTGGCCGTGGTCCTGACGGCAGGGCTCGTCGCCGGCATCCGCGCCAAGATGCTGCCGCGGCGGTCGATCGCGTTCGCGGTGGCCTCCGTGCTCTTTCTCATCGCGGCGTGCATCGTCGGCAAGGGGTGGTCGAACCACGTGCAGCAGACCACGGCGGCGACGATCCCAGCCGCCCTGCTCCTGCTCGGCAAGCTGTCCACGCTCGACGGGCCGGTTCGCGAGGCCCGGTACAAGGTGGCGCTCGGGCTGGCGGTCGTGTTCGTCGGCTACCGGATCGCCTCGATGCTCGTCGCCGGACCGAGCTGGGCGCACCAGGCCGAGGAGCAGGCGGACATCGCGCCAGCGATCGCCGTCGGCGAGTTCGTGAAAGCGCACACGCGCCCCGACGACACGATGTTCTTCTACGGCCACGAGCTGCACGCGGCGCTCTACGCCGAGCGCAGGCCCGCCGTCCCCTACGTGGCCAACATGATGATCAACACCGAGGGCTGGTACCGGAGCCTCCCCGCGGCCCCGGGCGTGGGACCGAACCCGGAGCAGCGGACCGTGATGAAGGCCATCCAGGCGGAGATCGCCGCCGACACGTGCGAGCGGCTCATGACGAAGCCTCCCGCGGCCATGGTCTTTCTGGACGAGTCGCTGGGCCAGTTCCACCACGGGGTCGCCGAGGTTACGGAACTCTGCCCCACGCTTCCGGGCCTGCTCTCGGACCGTTACACGGAGGTCCCCGTCCCGGGAGCCGACGGCTACCACGTGTACCTGAAGACCGGGGTCGCTCCATAGCTCCCCTCCGTGCCCGTACCCGTGCCCGTGCCCGTGCCCGTGAGCCCATAGCCTACGAAGCGAACCTCGCTTTCGACAAAGGCAGGGCCGCTCCGCTGCGGGGGAGGCTCGCTCGGGGAGGAGGGGTGCTTGCTCCGCGTCTTTGCCCGCTCGCTGCTACCGGACGCGCGTGATGCGCCACGGCTCGGCGTCGTACGTCTCCCGGGTGGGCTCCCGCGCCTCGTAGATGGGGCGGGACGGGAACGCGGCGGCCACCTCTTCTGCCGAGGTCTCGGCGGGCGGAGACACGTAGAGCACGGGCGCGTCGAAGAAGGGGCCGTTGCGCGCGAGGCGGGTGGGGTAGTGCGCGCGGATGATGACGATGCCCGACGTGACGCCCTCGGAGGCCACCACCTCGGGCAGCCGCTCGCGGATCAGCTGCTTGGGCATGCGCCGGTCGAGGAACGACCCGATCTGCACGCCGGGCAGCACCGCCATGAAGATCCCGGCGACGAGCGGAGCCCGCCTCCCGAGACGCTCCCGGAGGATGTCGCGCACGGAGTCCCACCCGGGCCCCGCCAGGAACGTGATCGGGATGAGCGGCGTGGAGAGGTAGCGCGCGCGGGCGCCGTCGTCGGAGCCCGCCATGGTGAAGAGGAAGAGACCCAGGAAGACGGCCACACACACGACGCAGTAGCGCCGGAGCGCCTTTGCCTTCTCGTCGCCGCGAAGTGATGCCCACCCGAAGGCCGCCAGCAGCGCCGTCCCCGGCACGCTCCACTCGAGGAGGAAGGCGCGCGTCACGTCGAGGTGGTTCCAGGTCTCGATCGGGTCGACGAGGTAGCGCGGCGAGAGCTGGCTGCCGCCCTCGTGGGCCCCGTACACGGCCGTGAACGTGGCGGCGTACGCGTGGTAGCCGTCGGCGAAGAGGGAGCCGAACTGCGCCTTCTGGTAGAGGAGGTTCAGGGCCACGAACGGCAATGCGCCCAGCACCGTGAGCGCCAGGACGCGCGCGGAGCGAAAGCAGAGGAGCGCCGCGCCGAAGAGCACCGCGTCGAGCGGCCGCGTGAGAAAGGCGCAGCCCAGTGCCGCGCCGAAGAGGACCAGGCGATGGGACCTGCGATCCACGCTCCACGCGGCGAGCGAGACGAAGCCCGCGGTGAGCCACATCATCGTCGCCGTGTGCGCGAAGAACGAGGACGAGTTGAAGAGGAAGAGCGGCGACCAGCCGAGGAGGAGAACCGTGACGAGCGCGTGGCGCGCAGGCAGGAGCGTGCGCGCGGCCCTCCACGCCAGGAGGAGCGTGATGACCCCCTCGATGGGCGTGACGAGCCACGCCACGCCGGCCCGCACCCCGAGCGAAAGAAGCGCCGACGTCCCCGGCGGGTACTTGCTCCGGACGAGGCCGTCGATCACGACGTGGTCGACGCGGAGCATCTCGAGGTGCGGAGGGGCGGGCGTGTGCAGGAGCCCGCGCGCGAAGATCTCGGCCTGGAGCAGGTACGAGTACTCGTCGCCGGAGTACGGAAAGGCGTGGAGCGCGGCCCGCGCGAAGATGGCGTAGACGACGCCGAGCGCCGCGATCAGGCCGAAGGCGAGCGCGCGGACGCGGCCGTCCGAAGGGCTCCCCGTGGCGTCAGGCAGAGCGTTGCCCATGGGCGCGCCGGCGTGCCCTTACGCGGCGCCGGCGCTCTTCACGTGAGCCGGCGCGGCGACGCGGCCCTGCATCGCGTGCAGGAGGAGCGTGAACGTGAAGGTCGTGAACCCGGAGATCATGAGCAGGAGCCCCGTCACCCCGAGGTGAGCGATGGCGTCGTTGGCCTGGAGCACGTAGCCGACGCGCACGTAGTGGACGAGCAGGAAGCCCGAGAGGGAGAGCCCCAGGAGAAAGAGCGCCGCCGACAGGAGCGTCGTCCGTGTGTACGGAAACCGCGACAGCCACTGCCGCGTCACGCTGCCCGAGTAGTCGAAGAAGACCTGGGTCAAGATCCCCATGTACATCGACTGCAGACCGAGCGTGACGAATGTGAGGCCGAGCAGCATGAAGTGGAGCGACAGGACGATCGGGCCGACCGCGACCGGCCCGAGGGAGACGGGCAGCGTGAGCAGGAGGCCCAGCACGATGAGCACGATCCCCGGCCGGTAGAGAAAGAAGTTCGCCCCGTAGGTGAACATCGCGCGCAGGTTGATCCACGCAGCGGCCCACGGCGAGAACCACCCCGAGCGCTTGTGGTGGCTCAGGCGCCCCTCGACGTCCTTGAGGAAGTGGATGGGCACCTCCTCCGTCTTGAGCTTCATGTGAACCGACTTGAGCACCATCTCGGAGGCGTACTCCCAGGACTGGGATTGAAGTCCCATCCGGAGGAAGGCCTCCTTCGTGATGCCGCGCATCCCGCAGTGGATGTCCGAGAAGTGGCTCGAGAAGATGACGTTCAAGATCCACGTCGTCACGGGGGTGCCGAGGTAGCGGTGGAGCGGCGGCATCGCACCCTCGTCGATCGTCCCGCGGAAGCGCGAGCCCATGACGAACTCGGCGCCCGAGCGGAAGCGCTCGACGAAGGGCGTGAGCTCCCGAAAATCATAGGTGCAGTCGCAGTCGCCCATCACGATGTACTTGCCGCGAATGAACGGCAGGCTGTCGATGTACGCCCGCCCGAGCCCGCGCTTCGGGGCGCGCAGGACGCGCGCGCCTGCGGCGACTGCGATCTCGGCGGTCTTGTCGGTGCTGCTGTCGATGATGAGGATCTCGCCGGAGGCGCCCGCCTTCGCGAGCCCGTCCTTGCACCAGCGAACGAACTCCTTGATCGTCAGCTGCTCGTTGAGCGCCGGCACGACGATCGACAGCTCGGGGCTGGCGACGTCATCGTCGGGAACGAGGAGCTCGAGGCCCGCGTCCGTCACCACCGGAGGCGTTGCAGCCAGCGTGAGTGCAGCGCTCATCGGGCGGGTTTACCACAGTTCGTGAGCTGAGGACTCCTCCCCCCGGATTGTCGGGGGAAGGTAGGGAGGGGGGCCACGGGGGATAACCCGGAGGCCACGGCGACCTACTTGGCCGCGTTGACGTCGCCCTTCGCTTCTTCCTTCCACGGGACCCACTTCGGGTCCCCCTGCGCCTTGTCGTGGACCGCGTCCACGGCCTGCGCTGCCGCGTCTCGCATGCCCTCGTCCTGCCAGGCCTCGGGGACGAGGACGTTCGGCACGCCGAGCAGATCGAGCTCCAGCAGCGTCCACGAGTCGTTCACCGCGCGCATCGTCCAGATCGAGTTCATCGCGTGGATGTTGCCCTTGAGCATCTGCCCTTCGATGACCTCGGTGCCGGGGCTCACGACCTTCGGCGGCGCGTAGCGCGCGACGTACCACGCCATGAAGAGGTCGTTCATGATCGGCAGCTGCCAGTAGACGTCGGTGTTGCCGTCCTTCTTGGCAATCACGTGCGTCGTCCGGACCTTGTCGGACGCCATGTCCTTGTAGTGGGCGTAGTCGAGGAGGATCGTCCGCACCGACGCCGCCGGAGCGTGAATGAGCACCTCGGCGTGGCCGTAGTGCTGGTCCTTGCCGGGAGGCGTCCACGTCCACTTCAAGGAGTGGCCCGCCTTGGCGATCCTCTCTACCTCCACGTCGGACCCGTCCGCCTGGGCGCGAGCGGGGACCGCGGAGAGGGCCGCGAGAGCGGCCACCGGAAGGAGCCTGCGAAACCACGTCTTGGACATCGATGACCTCTGGGTAAGCACGGGGTGAGAACCGTAGAGAGCACGGGGCATTCCACTTTTTCCCGTTCTTCGAACGAAGCCTGTTTCCAGCTTCCGAAGGGCTCGCCGCGGCCTTCCGAGCTGTACGGGCCACGCTCGCGGGCGGATCGGGCGCCGCGACGCTGTCCCTCTGTCCAGGGGATCGCATGGGGTGGCGGGAGGATGGCCAGACGTCGAAGGGAGACCCGTGCCCGGGGGGCACTGTGCCTCCAAGGCACAGTGCGTCTCCTACACAGTCGGAACGACCTCGAAATAGTTGGACGCCCCAGTGTCTGTGCTAGACACGGCCACTTCCGAGTCCCTCTTTCGACGGATCGGAACGTGCACAACACGACGGACCCGAGCCCCCGTGAGTATGACAAGCATCGCCGACTCCACCCCGCTGCTCGAAGGCGTTCAAGACGCCGACAGTGAGCAATCGGAGCGGCAGCTTTCGTACGCCGACGAAGATGTCCGGTACCGGACACTTGCTGTCGCGTGGGTTGCCACGGCCACGGTCGTCCGATTCCTCTGCGTCGCCACGCTGCCCCTCGGAAACGGCGAGGCCTACTACTACTCGTGGTCCAGGTTTCTCGACTGGAGCTACTACGATCACCCGCCGCTCGTCGCGTGGATGGTCCGGGCGACGACCCTCTTCGGGGCGTCCCCGGCGACCGTTCGCCTCGGGCCCGTGCTCGCGGCCGGTCTCTTCGGGCTCCTGTTTCACCGGCTCGCGGCGCGCCTCGTGCGGCCCCGTGCGGCGTTCTTCGCGCTGATCCTCGTCACGGCCATCCCGGTCTTCCTCGCGTCGAGCTTCATCCTGAACCCCGAGGCGCCGCTGGCGCCGCTCTGGGTCGGGTTTCTGCTCGTCATCGAGGCGATGCGGGAGAAGAACAACCGCTACCTGCCTCTCCTAGCGGGCGTGCTGCTCGGCGTCGCGTTCCTCGCCAAGTACACCGCCGTCCTCCTCGTGCCGACGGTGTTCCTCTACCTCATCGCGTCGCCCCCCATGCGGCGGTGGCTGCGCCAGCCGACGCTCTACGTGGGCGGCGCCATCGCGCTCGCCATCGCGTCGCCGGTCATCCTGTGGAACCAGGCGCGCGGCTGGCCGTCCCTTCACCTGCACCTCGTCGAGCGCGCCAGCGCCGTCCAGGTGGCGGGCGAGAACACGATCAACCAGCTCGTCCAGATCGCCTCGTCCTCGGGCGGGTCGGGGTTCATCGAGGGCCTGTCGCGGGTCGTCGTCGGCCAGGTGATGTCGTACTCGCCGCTGCTCGCGCCGCTGCTCATCCTCGGCCTCGTGCGCGTCCTGCGCGGCTCGCGGACGAACGACAACGACCGCTTCCTCGCGGCCTTCAGCTGGCCCATCCTGGTCCTGCTGCTCATCGTGATGACGCAGCTCAAGGACTCGGAGCAGCACTGGACGATGGTGGCCTTCATCCCGGCCGCCATCGCCGCCGGCCGCATCGTCGACGCCGCATGGTCGAAGCGCCGCAGCGAGGGTCTGCCCTCCACGGCGAGGGGCGTGCGGCTCCTCGCGACGCTCGGCGTCGGCCTGAGCGGCCTCCTCTTCGTCGTGGGCAACATCCACGCGCGCACGACCGCGCTCCTCCACCTCATCCCCGAAGGCCACTACGACCCTCGCGCGGACATGATCAACGAGCTGAACGGGTGGGACCAGATCCGCACGAGCCTCACGCAGGCGGCGACGGCCGCGGCCGCGCCTGGCGGGGGGCCCGCGGCGCAGGCCCTCGTGCCCGCCGCGTACGAGCTCTCGCGTGACGGCACTGGCTCTGGCACTGGCACTACGCACGCGTCGAGTCCGGCATCGAAGATCCCCGGCAATGTCGTCCTCGCGAGCAACCACTACGCCCTCTGCGCCCGTATGTTCTTCGAGCTGGGCGACGACCCCCCCGTCTATTGCCCGACGGCCCGGCGCTCCGCGTTCGACTTCTTCGCGCGCCGCGATCCTCCCGAAGGCGCCACCGTCATCGCGCTCACGACGGACATCCACCCCGAGCTGCCCGAGGGGCTTGCTGGCCGGTCGTGCCCGGTCTCCGATCAGGTCGACATCATGCGAGGCGGACGCCGCGTCGCGCGCTACTACGTTCGTTCCTGCGCGCCCGTCGGCTCGGATTCGACATTGCGCGCCTCCCGAGAGTAGTACTTCGTGGCGGTGAAGGACCTCGTCGAGCGCCTCAGCGAGCTGCAGATTCGTCGGCCGTGGGTGACGCTCCTCTTCGTTGCCGCGATCACCGCGGTCTTCGGGATCTTCGCGTCGCGGATCGAGCTGAAGACCCGTTACGACGCCCTCCTCCCCGATAGCCAGCCGAGCGTCCTCGAGCTTCACCGCGTCGAGGCGCGGACGGCGAGCGCGCAGACCGTGCTCATGCTCCTCGAGGGCCGCAACCACACGGCCCTTCGCGCGATGGGCGACGCGCTCATCCCGGAGCTTCTGGCGATAGGACCGCAGGTCGTGTCGAGCGCGGAGGACGGGACGCAGCAAGAGCGAGCGTTCCTCTCGCCCCGCGCGGGCCTCTTCCTGTCCAGGAAGGAGCTCCAGAAGCTCCACGACGACGTCGAGGCGCGCTGGGAGTACGAGGTAAACAAGGAGTCCAACCAGCTCATCGAGGACAACGGGCCTCCCGTCACCGTCGACGACATCGAGAAGCGGTTTCGTGGCGGCGACGGAAAAGCCGGCAAGGCCGGGGACGACCGGCCCGATGGCTACTACGAACGCAAGGACGGCACCGCGCTCGCCGTCGTCGTGCGCTCGCCCATCCCCGGCGGCGATCTCGAGAAGACGGGGCCAGCCCTCGCGCTCATCCGCGGTGCGGTGGCCAAGGTCCAGGCGTCGAGGCCCGAGTTCGCCGCGATCCGCGTCGGCTACGCCGGCGACATGGCGACCGGGTTCATCGAGTACGACCGGATCCGCAACGACCTGCTCAGCGTCGGCGCGAGCGGCATCGGCCTCATCCTCGCCGCGGTGCTCCTCTATTTCATGCGCATCCGCGCGCTGATCGTCATGGGGATCACCATCGGCGTCGGCCTCGTCTGGACGCTCGGGGTGACCCAGATCGTCATCGGCCACCTGAACGTCGCCACCGGGTTCCTCATCAGCATCATCGCCGGCAACGGCATCAACGTGGGGATCCTCTACCAGTCGCGCTACTTCGAGGAGCGCCGCCGCGGTGTGCCCACGGCCGAGGCCTTGCGCACGTCGGTGCGGGCGACGTGGCAGCCCACGGTCATCGCCGCGCTCGCCGCCGCCTCCTCCTACCTGTCCTTGCTCGTGACGGACTTCCGCGCGTTCCGGCACTTCGGGTTCATCGCCGCGACCGGCATGCTCCTCTGCTGGGTCGTCAAGACGCTCATGGTCCCGCCGCTGTTGCTCCTCCTCGAGCGGCAGAGCCCCATCGACGCCTCGAAGGAGACGGGCTTCTTCGGCAGGATCCGGGCGTTTGGGATGGGCTACGGGCGCGTCTTCGCGTGGCTCGTGCCCAAGGCGCCGTCGCTCTTCTTCGGCGTGGGCGTCGCCCTCGTCGCCGTGGGGACGGTGCTCGGCGTGCGCTACGTCCAGCGCGATCCCATGGAGTACAACCTTCAAGCCACCGACAACGATCCGAGCTCGAACAACGAGCTTCACCGCGTCTGGGACGGCGTGCTCGGAATCCTGGGCGCCGGTCACGAGGGTATGCTCGTCCTCACGGACACCCCTGCGGAGGCGCAGGAGCTCCAGAAGAAGCTCCAGGGGGACTGGGATGTGGCCCCCGAGGGCGCGAAGCCGTTCTCCGGGATTCACTCGCTCTGGGACATGGTCCCGGCGGAGCAGGATGCCAAGGTCCCGACGTTGCTCGAGATTGGAGAGCGGCTCACCCGCGCGCGGAGCCGCGGGTTCATCAACGACGCCGACTGGGCCAAGGTGAAGGACGCCATCCCGCCGACGGACCTCAAGCCCTACGGGATCGCCGATCTCCCCGAGCCCATCGCCCGGCCGTACGCCGAGAAGGACGGGACCCGCGGCCGGCTCGTCGTCATCGAGCCGGAGCCCAGCAGCTCGTCGGACCTCCGCTACCTTCTGCGCTACTCGGACTCGTTCCGCGAGACGCGGCTGGCGTCAGGCAAGATCGTGCGAGGCTCCGGGCGAGCGGTCATCTTCGCCGACGTGCTCAACTCCGTCCTCCACGACGTCCGCAAGGCGGTGGCCCTCTCGCTGAGCCTCACCCTCCTGACCGTGATGATCGTCTTCTGGCGCGGCGGGCGGCACGCGCTCAGCGTGCTGTTCGCGCTGCTCGTGGGCGTCGGCGGCCTCGTCACCTTCATGTACTTCGCCGACGTGAAGATCAACTTCATGAACTTCCCCGCGCTGCCCGTGACCTTCGGGATCGGCGTCGACTACGCGATCAACGTCGTGCTCCGCTACCGCCGGGACGGGAGCCGCGACATCCTGGCCACCCTGAGGACCACGGGCGGGGCCGTCGTCCTCTGCTCGCTCACGACCATCCTCGGCTACCTGGCGCTCATAGGCTCGGCCAACCGCGGCATCCGGAGCCTAGGCACCCTGGCCGTCGTCGGCGAGGTGAGCTGCCTGCTCGCCGCAATGACGGTGCTGCCTGCGCTGTGGCTACTGGTCGAGCGGCGGCGCCGGCTCGCCGTCGGTGAGGTCCCCCTCGCTCAGGAAGAAGCTCCCGAGGCCCCCAGGCCTGCGACCGTCGGGGTCGGCGACGGGGCGGGCCCCGCGGCGCCTTGATCGGCGTCCGGGGCGAAGTACCGGCCCCGGAAGAACGCGAGAAACAGGACCATCAGTGCCAGGGTGGCGAGGGCACCCCACACCGGGATGAGGACCGTGTCCCGCGGGAGCATCTGCGCCAGCGTGGTCGCCGGCGCCACCGCCGCGGCCCAGACCCACCAGCGCCGCCAGACCGGCGGGCAGGAGAGCCCGAAGAACGGCAGGGCCGCCAGCAGGTACCAGGACTGGAAGCGGTGGCTCGCGATCGTGACCGCCGCGACCGTGATGGCGCCGGTGGCGAGGGCGATGGCGTCCTCCCGTCCAGGGTCGGTCGCCGGTCGCCGGAGCAGGTTCCGCACGAACCGGAAGGTCACGACGACGAAGACGACTCGCACGACGAGCGACACGACCGCCCAGATGTCACCCTTGCTCGCGCGGTTGAGAGCGACGATCTCGGCAGGGGGCAGCGACGGGCTCGAGATCGAGCCGCCCCGCAGCACGTCGATGATCTGGCTGACGACCTCCACGAGCGAGCCTCCCGGGTTCTGGGCGGCGAGCGTCCGGATGGGCACGAGCACCGTGTCCCAGCCGTGCCAGAACAGGCTGAAGAACAGGACCGCGGCTACCCCGAGGACCGCGAGGATGGCGGGGATCCGGAGGAGCTTCTGGCGGGCCGTCCTCGCCCCGGAAAGCCAGAACCAGCAGCCGGTGAAGGCAAAGCTGTACTTGCCGAGGATTGCCAGCGCCCAGCAGGCCCAGCCCGCCTTGGGCCGTCCTTCCCGCTGGAGGATGACGCCGGCGGTGATGGCCACGAGCCCGAGGAGGTCAGGGTGGAGCTGCCCTGGTCCTTCGATGATCCAGAGCGGATTCAGCCACACCATGGTGTGAAAGAAGGGCCTCCCAGCGAGGCGCCGAAACGACAGCTCCATCACCAGGGCGATGGGCAGAAACCACGTCAGGCGGAGCAGACCGAGGGCGAGCCAGGCATTGGAACCGCCAGCCGCCGAGGGGAGGACGGCCAGGAGCGTGGTCGGTCCGTACACACATACTGTATGTTTCCAGACCTCCCCCACCCAGGGAAACCATGGGCTGAGGGGCATGGCCGCGGGGGTCGTCGACACGTCGATCCCCCGGGCTGCCAGGGACGCGTAGGCGAACAGGCTGAACACGTCGTTGCTCAGCATGGGCAGCATGAACGCTGCGACGAAAAGCCCTGCGAACGCCAGCCTGCGCGGCCGGGCAGGGGGCCTCTCGAGGAAGCCCCGCCAGCCCAGAACGAGCAGGAGCAGGCCCCCCATCAGCGCGACGAAGAGGAGCAGCCCGACGGGCAGGGAGGGGAAGTTCTCGTCGATCTTCAGCGAGCCGGTCGCCAGCCAGCGCCCCCACGAGCAGCCCGTCACGACGAGCAGGCCAAGCAGCCAGCGCCGCTCGTTCGTGCGGTCCCGGGCGTCCGGTGCCGGCGGGTCGCCGGGGCCGAGAGGCGCTGCGGGGGAGCCAGGGGGCACGCGCGAGGCCTACCACAGGATTGGAGCCCTCCCGCCCAGCTTTGCCTGAGAATACGTGCCCGTGCCCGTGCCCGTGCCCGTGCCCGGTCTTCCGTCCCCGGCCTTTCGTCCGCGGGAGGCGTCCCAGAGATCGGGCACGGGCACGGGGGGGCAGCGGAATCCGGACACCCCCTGTACGGGGTTTGCATCGGACCGGAATCGACTAAGGTCCGCCCCGCGCCACCGGCCGTGAACGGTATGTTTCTTGCGGTTCTGCGGAGCTTCCCCTACTGCCTGGGACCCATCCATGCCCCAAGTCTGCAACTACTACGTCACCCTCCGCTGCAACCAGCGCTGCACGTTCTGCAACATCCCGCACACGAACAACGGCTCGCCGCAGCGAGAGCCGACCATGGATCAGGTACGGGCGAACTTCCGGGACATGAAGCGCCTGGGCGTCCGCATCGTGGACATCACCGGCGGTGAGCCGCTCCTTTACCGCAACTTGATCGAGATGCTGACGCTCGCCAAGAAGATGCGGTTCATGACGACGGTGACGACGAACGGGATGCTCTACCCGAACTTCGCCGAGGAGCTGGTCGGCAAGGTCGACGCGCTCCTCTTCTCCGTGGACTCGCACGAGGCAGACACGCACGATCGCATCCGCGCGATGAAGTCCTTCCACCTCGTGCTCGAGGCCCTCGCGGTCGCGCGTGAGCTGAAGCAGGCGCTCTACATCTCGCACGTCGTGACGAACGAGTCGTTCGACAAGGTCGACGAGATGATCCGCTTCGCCAAGGAGCAGAGCGCGATCCTCTACTTGAACCCGTGCTTCTCGTTCTTCGGCAACGAGGGGCTCGATCCGAAGAAGGCGAAGGAGCTGCGCAAGTACTTCGGCAAGCCGGGCGTCATCATCGACGGCGCGCAGCTCGATCTCATCGCTTCGGGCGGCAACAAGACGAAGGACCCGGTGTGCCGCGCGGTCTCGTCGACCATCGTGATTTCCCCGGAGGATAAGCTCCTCCTGCCTTGCTACCACTTCAAGGAGGACTCGATCCCGATCGAGAACAACCTCTATAACCTCTACAAGTACTCGAGCGTGGTCAACGCGGCGAAGGAGGGTGAGGGGCGCCACTCGTTCTGCGAGGGCTGCACCGTGTACTGCTACATGCGAAGCTCGCTCCTCTGGAAGTACCCCGTGGAGAGCGTGCTCATGGCCGGGCACTACGTGCGCGAGCGCGTCCGCCAGCGCATCAAGACGCTCGTGGCCGCCCCCGTCCCGTCGACGGCCGCGCGCCGCCGCCTGGCCGCGCAGGCCGCCGCGTCGCCGCCCCCGGTCGCTGCCGCCGTCGCTGCCGCCGCGGCGTCGGACCGTCGCAGGCTACCGCTGCTCTGAGCTGAAGACCTGACGCCCCGGCATTTCATGCCGGGGGGCAGAGCAAGTCCCAGCCGCACGTGCAAGCGTTGCGTCGGCGCAACGTAGCGTTGTCCCGCGGCTCGGCGACAACGGATGCGAATGACGTCATCGTGGTCGGCATGAACGCAACCGCTGCAGCATCCGCCACCACGAGCCCCAAGACCGCCACCCGCTGGACGCTGGACCCGGGGCACTCCGCCGCCGGATTCGAAGTCCGCCACATGATGATCACCAACGTCCGCGGAGAGTTCGAGAAGTTCCGCGGCAACGTGAGCTACGACGCCGCCCACCCCGAGGCGACGCGCATCGACGCGACGATCGACGTCGCGTCCCTGAACACCCGCGAGACGAGGCGCGACGGCGACCTCAAGAGCGCCCTCTTCTTCGACGTCGAGAACCACCCGGAGATGACCTTCGTCTCGAAGAGCGCGCGCGCCGCCGGCCCGGGCAACCTGGAGGTGTTGGGCGACCTCACGATACGGGGGACCACCCACGAGGTCCTGCTGTCGGTCCGCGACATCAGCGGCCCGCAGGTCGACATGCGCGGCAACCCGCGCATCGGAGCGACGGCCGAGGCCAAGATCAAGCGCTCGGATTTCGGGATGACCTGGAACAAGACCCTCGACGCGGGCGGGGTGGTCGTCGGCGACGTGGTCACCATCAAGCTCGAAGTGTCGGCCCTCCAGGCGACCTAGAGCCTCCGTCACGCGTGCGCCCGCGCGGGGCCCGGAAGTTCGCTAGTACGGCCGGCCATAAGTTCGTGCCGGAATGGCTGTCCGGCCGTACTAGCGAATCGGCGGGAGCCGATTCTGGGGGGAATGCGAGCGTAGCGAGCA
>Ga0302279_10000690_pt1 | contig 49838 bp, 38 predicted proteins | sample III_Bog_N3_3_FD_194541 | JGI IMG/M metagenome (GOLD analysis project Ga0302279, IMG submission 194541) | Peat permafrost microbial communities from Stordalen Mire near Abisko, Sweden - III_Bog_N3_3 | ecosystem: Environmental > Terrestrial > Soil > Wetlands > Peat | place: Sweden: Abisko... | reverse complement strand
AGTTCGAGAGCTGGGAGCCGTCCGCGTGACGCACGGAGCAGAGGCCGCCGGCCCACCCTCGGTGCGTCGCGAGCGCAACGCGGACGCCACCAAGGCCCGCCTCCTCGCCGCGGCCGAGGGCGAGTTCGCGGCAAAGGGCTTCGGCGGAGCGCGCCTCGGCAACATCGCGAAGGCGGCCGGCGTGCAGCAGGCGCTCATCCACCACTATTTCGCCGACAAGGAGGGCCTCTACCGGGAGGTGCTCGCCCGCGGTCTCGCTCTCGTGACCCACGAGAGCTGGGACATCCTCGCGAGGTTCGCCTCGCCCGCCGCCGCGAAGAGGGCGCGCGCCGCCGCCCCGAGAGAGCCCGCGCTCGGCACCCTCCGCGACATCACCGCGGCGTTCGTCGACGTGCTCGTGCGCTTCTTCTCGGAGCACGCGGCGTTCCTCGCCATCGTGCGCCACGAGGGCCAGCCAGGGGAAGATGGCAGCGCGGTGGCGCCGGCGGCCGAGGCCCTTCGCAAGAGCGCGCGCCCCGTGGTCCTGGCCCTCGTGCGCCGCATCGAGGAGATGAAGGCCGCGGGCGAGGTGAAGAAGGACCTCGACGCGCGCCACCTCTGCGTGTCCGTCATGGCGATGGCGTGCTTCCCGCTCCAGGAGTCGCGCATGCTCTCGGCCTTCTGGTCCATCGACTGGCACTCCCCGGCCGTCCTCGAGGCCCGGAAGCGGGAGATCGTCGCCATGGTGCTGGCCCGCGCCGCACCCTGAGCGGTCGTGCGCGGAGGCCGGGGATGTCGTAGCGTGACACGATGGTCGACAAGGGAAGGCCGAGCGCGGGCGCGATGAAGGCCAAGAAGGCTCACCCCGAGGGCAAGGCGGCCGGCGCCAAGGCGCCCTCCACCCCGCGATGGCTCGAGCGCATCGCCAAGGCCCGGAGTGAGATCACCTTCGCCGAGGGCGAGCTCGAGGCTGCGCTCGACGAGATCAAGGTGCTCCCTCGCGCCGAGAAGACCACCGTGAGCAAGGTCGTGGGTGACGCCTTCGACAAGCTCCGGGCGGCGAAGTCGAACCTCGTCGACCTCGAGGGGGCTCTCAAGAAGGACCGGAAGAAGTAGGGGCGCTCCACCGGACTGTTATCTCGAGTGCTTCGTGCATCCGTGATGAGCAGGGTCGTCATGGGTGACAAGGGCACCGGCGTGGGGTGGAAGGTGGGGTCCACTTCAGACGGGCGCACCGGAGTGCCATTACGACCCGGGTCGTCTTGGGTGACAAGGGCACCGGCGTGGCGTGGAAGGTGCACCGGCGTGGGGTAGAAGGTGCACTGGAGTGCCATGCGGACGCTGCCCGTCATGGGTGACCGGGGCACCGGCGTGGAGCGGAAGGTGCACCGGAGTGCGTGGCAGGCGGCCGCGAGCTCGAGGGGGTCCCCGGCAAGAGCAGCCCAAGGGCCGGGGGGGGTCAGCTCTGGCAGATCCAGAACCCGCCAGCTCGAGCGGTCGCCGGATGGGCGCTCTTGATGCGGCCTGTCCTGAGGCGTAGCCATATTGAAGTGGCGAATACCGATCCCCACACCGAAGGCGAGAGCGACGAGCTGAGCGAAGAGGCTCCCCCGCCCGCGCCGCCGTTTCTGATCGTCGGGATAGGCGCCTCTGCCGGCGGGCTCGAGGCGCTGACGGCTCTGCTCAAGGCCGTGACGATCGATACGATGGCCTTCGTCGTCATCCAGCACCTCGCGCCCGACCACAACAGCCTCCTCCCCGAGATCCTCGGCCGAAGCACGACCCTGCCGGTTCACCAGATCACCGATGGGATGAGCGTCGAGAAGAACCACGTCTACGTCGGTCCGCCGAATGCGAGCGTCGCCATCCTCCACGGCGTGCTCCACCTGATGTCCCCGTCCGCGCCGCTTCCGATCGATCGCTTCTTCCGCTCCCTCGCGGAGGATCAGGGCCCGAAGGCGATCGGCGTCGTCCTGTCGGGTATGGGCAGCGACGGCACGCAGGGCCTGAAGGAGATCAAGGCCCGCGGCGGGCTCGCCTTCTGCCAGGACCCCGGGACGGCGAAGTTCGAATCGATGCCGCAGAGCGCGCTCGACAGCGGGGTCGTCGATCGCGTGCTCGGACCCGAGGCCCTCGGCGTCGAGCTGATGTCGATCACCAAGCACCCTTACCTCGCGCGCTCGGCGACGCCCGCGTCGCCCGCGTCCGACCGGGACGAGCTGGGCAAGCTCTTCATCGTCCTCCGGTCCGCCTTCGGCAACGATCTCAGCCTCTACAAGCCTTCCACGATCAGCCGTCGCATCGAGCGACGCATGGCGCTCCACAAGATCGAGCGCCTTGCCGACTACGTGCGCTTCGTCCAGGAGGACAAGAAGGAGCAGCGCGCCCTCTACCAGGACGTGCTCATCAGCGTGACGAGCTTCTTCCGCGACACAGAGCCGTTCGACGTCATCAAGCGCCTCATCCTGCCGCGCATCATCGAGGGCAAGGCCCCGGGCGCGACGATCCGCTTCTGGGTCCCGGCGTGCGCCTCGGGCGAGGAGGCCTACTCGCTCGGGATCTGCTTGCTCGAGGAGCTCGACCAGGCGGCCCCCGGCTACAACATGCGCATCTTCGGCACCGACGTCGACGAGGACGCCATCGGCCGGGCGCGGCGCGGAGTCTACCCGTCCAACATCGAGGCCGACGTCTCGCCCGAGCGGCTCCGGCGCTTCTTCGTCAAGACGGGCAAGGACTACCAGGTGTCGCGGCGCCTCCGCGATCTGCTCGTCTTCTCGCCCCAGAACATCGCGAGGGACGCGCCCTTCTCGCGGGTCGACCTCGTGAGCTGCAGAAACCTCCTCATCTACCTCCAGCCGCAGCTCCAGAAGAGGGTCCTCCGCCTCCTCCACTACGCGCTCATGCCCGACGGCTACCTGATGCTGGGGACTTCCGAGACCGTCGGCGACTGCGCAGACCTGTTCTCGCTCGTCGATCGCAAGAACAAGATTTACGTCAAGAAGAACCTCCCCGCGGCGGCCATCTTCGATGCCCGCCAGGGGTCGAGCGGCGGCGAGCCCTCGCCCAGCGCGCGCGAAGGCGAGCGCCGGAGCGGGCTCTCGGCCGAGCAGATCGCCGACCGCAAGCTGCTCGATCTGTACGGGCCGCCGAGCGTGCTCATCAACGAGAACTTCGAGGTCCTCCAGTTCCGCGGGGACACGGGCCGCTACCTCGCGCCGGCCTCCGGCGCCGCCACGCTGAACCTGCTCAAGCTGCTCCGTCCCGAGCTCCACGTGGAGGTGTGGCGCGGCGTGCAGCAGGCGTTCAAGGAGAACGTGCCGGTGCGCGTCGGCCCCGTCCACCTCTCGGGCCGCCCCGGCGAGGCGGACCTGACGATCGGCGTAGACATCGTTCCCATCCACGAGCCCGAGACGAAGAGCCGCTGCCTCCTGGTCGTCTTCGAGTCCGGGATCGGGCCGCTGGCGGGCCCGCCCTCGTCCCAGCCGTCCCTCGACGCGGCGACGGACGCGGACGCGCGCGTGCGCGAGCTCGAGCAGGGGCTCGCCGCGACACGCGAGTACCTGCAGGCCACGATCGAGGAGCTCGAGACGAGCAACGAAGAGCTGAAGAGCACCAACGAAGAGCTCCAGAGCTCCAACGAGGAGCTCCAGAGCTCGAACGAGGAGCTCGAGACCTCGAAGGAGGAGCTGCAATCGACGAACGAAGAGCTCACGACGATGAACACCGAGCTGCAGCACAGGATGAGCGACCTCGCTCGCAGCACGAGCGATCTCGACAACTTGCTGGCCTACGTGGAGCAGCCGGTGCTCTTCTTCGACAGCGACCTCCGTCTCCGCCGGGCCACGGATGTCGCGCAGAAGGCGCTCGAGCTCACGGCCGCGGACCTGGGACGAACGATCGCGCAGCTTAAGGGACTCTTTGGGGGGGCTGACATGGAGAACATGGTTCGAACGACGGTCGACCGGCTGGTCGCGACGACCGATCAGGTGCAGGTCAAGGACAGGTGGTACGAGGCGCGGGTCGTCCCGTACCGCTCGCCGGGAGGAGTCGTCGACGGCGCGCTCATCACGCTGCGCGACATCGACGCGGAGAAGCGGCGTCGCGAGCTCGTGCTGGACGTGAAGTCGTACGCGGAGAAGGTCCTCGCGGCCTTGCCGCAGCCCCTCGCCATTGTGGATGCCCAGCTGCGCGTCCTCTGGGTGAACCCGCCGTTCCTCGAGACCTTCCGCGTGGAGGCTCACGTGACGATCGGCAACCTCCTCCAGAACCTCGGCTCGGGGCAGTGGGCGCACCCCAAGCTTCGCACCGCCATCGAGTCGGCCTTCTCGATCGGGCAGTCCTTCCGCGACTTCCGCATCGAGCACGACTTCGAGAACATCGGCTGCCGCGTGGTCCTCGTCAGCGGCAGCCTCGTGAGCGGCATCGCCGGGGTCGAGCGAGTCCTCCTGCTCAGCATGGTGCTCACGAGTGGCATGGCGGTTGCCGCCGAGGGGAAGGGGGAGGCGGACGCCGGTCGAAAGGAGCCTGGTCGTGAGTGAGGAGCCCGAGGACCTCGTGCGCGTGCTCCACGAGCTCCACGTGCACCAGGCGGAGCTCGAGGTGCAGAACCACGAGCTGCGCGAGAGCCGCGAGGCGCTAGAGGCGTCACGAGGCCGCTACGCCGACCTCTTCGACTTCGCCCCGATCGGGTACATGACGATCGACACGGACGGGCTCGTCCTCGAGATCAACCTGACCGGCGCGGCGCAGCTCGGCCCGGAGCGCTCGCGCATCGTGGGCAAGCCGCTCCGCGCCCTCGTACAGCTGGACGAGCCCGATTCGATGTTCGTACACCTCCGGAGCTGCTCCGAGCGCCGGCAGATGGTGACGACCGAGCTCGGGTTCACGCGGAAGAAGGACCAGTCGCACCTCTACGTGCAGGTCGTCAGCACGCCCGTCGTCGATCACGAGGGCGAGGTGACGGCATGCCGGACGGCCGTCGTCGACATCACCGAGCGGAAGCTCGCCGAGCGTGCCCGCGAGGAGGCGCTCGAGCGCGAGCGCGCCGCGACCCGCGCGCTCGAGCAAGCACGGGCGGCCGCCGAGCAAGCGAGCCGATTGAAGGACGAGTTTCTCGGCATCGTGTCCCACGAGCTGCGCACGCCGCTCAACGCGATCCTCGGCTGGTCGCACATCCTCTCGCGCCGCACCGACCCTGCGAAGGTAGCGCACGGTCTCGCCGTCATCCGCCGCAACGCCGAGGCTCAGAAGCGCCTGGTGGACGACATCCTCGACATGTCGCGCATCATCACCGGCAAGCTCCGCGCGGAGCTCAAGCCGATGCGGATCGGGCGGATCGTCCGCGCGGCGGTCGAGGCCGCGACGCCCATCGCGAACCTCAAACAGGTGGCGCTCGTCCTCGATCCGCACCCGCAGGCCGACCCTCGCGTCATGGCGGACGCGGAGCGGCTCCAGCAGGTCGTGGGCAACCTCCTGTCGAACGCGCTCAAGTTCACGCCGGCGGGAGGGCGGATAGACGTCACCATCGAGACCGCGGGGGACGTCGTCCGTGTGGCGGTGCGGGACACTGGCTGCGGGATCGAGCCGTCGTCGATGCCCTGGATCTTCGAGCGCTTCCGCCAGGCGGACAGCTCCTCGAGCCGCCAGTACGGAGGGCTCGGCCTCGGGCTCGCCATCGTTCGCCACATCGCCGAGCTCCACGGGGGCCGCGTGATCGGCGAGAGCGAGGGCGCCGGCCGCGGTGCCACCTTCGTCGTCGAGCTGCCCGTCGTCGGCGAAGAGGTCGGCTCGAGCGCTCCTCCTCCTCCGCAGGCCTCCGTCTACGACCTCGAGGACCGCCTGGGGGAGTCGCTCTCCCAGCGCCTCGAAGGTCTGCACGTGCTCGTCGTGGAGGACGACGACGACGCGCGCAGCCTCGCGGCCACGGTGCTGGAGCACGAGGGGGCCGAGGTCTCCGTCGCGGCGTCGGTGGCCGAGGGGCTCGCCGCGCTCGCGCAGAGCACGCCACAGGTGCTCGTGAGCGACCTCGCCATGCCGGTCGAGGACGGGCTCTCGTTCATCCTCAAGATCCGCGCGCTCCCGCCGCCCCTCGGGCGCGTGCCCGCCGTCGCGATGACGGCCCACGCGCGCGCGGAGGACGCCAAGGTCGCCCTCGCCGCCGGCTACGACGAGTACCTCGCGAAGCCCGTGGACCCCGACGCCTTGGTCCTCGCCGTCGCCCGCGTCGCCGAGCTTCGCAGCTAGGCGCCAGGCCGGTGCTCTTGCACGAGGGGCTCCCCGCGGTCCTCGCGAGCGGCGCGCTCGGGGCCTCCTTCCTCGTCGCGCCACCCTCGGTGTACGCGCTCCAGCGCGCGGCCGACGCGCTGGCCATCGCCGCCGACGCCTGGGGTGGCCGCTACGAGGACCGGATGCGCTGGCCTCCATGCGGGCGGGTGGATGCCCGCGCGGAGGGCGTGGAGGTGATCGCGCGCGTCATCGACCCCGTGCGGACGCACGGCCTCCGTACGTACCTCCGCGCCTACTCCGGCGAGCCGCGCGGAGGCCACGTGAGGCTGCGGCGCCGCACGCTGCCCCCGTGGGTCGCCGCGGCGTTCGGGATGGAAATCGCGATGGGTGAGGAGATCCTCGACCGCACGTTCGCCGCGAGCGAGGCGCACCCCGGCGCGCTTCAATCGTTCCTGAGCGAGAGGCTGCGTGCGGCGCTTCGCCAGCTCCTCGACCACGGGCTCGTCGACGAGCTCCGCTACAGGCACGGCGCCGTGGAGCTCATCATCCAGGGCCTCGCCTTCGATCAGCCGCTCCTCGACTCCGCGTTCGAGGTCGCCATCGCCGCTGCCACCTGGCACAGCGAGCGAAGCGCGTACCGGTGAGGACGACGAGCGGCCCGCGCGCTCCCCGACGCCGTCCACTACCGAAGAAGTTTACCGGCGGAGCGTGAAGCCCTCACTCGCTTGGCTGGCAATTTCCGTTGACGTTCGAGCGGGTGGTCCGCGGTGAGAGAAAGGCCTTGTGCTCGCGCTGTGCATGAGCAGAGTGCATGGAACCTGGAGGAGCACATGCCCCGTGGCTGGAAGGTCGTTCGGTCCCTGCTCGTTGCAAGTGGAGTCGCTTCTTCCCTGCTGGCGGGCGGTGCTCGCGACGCAGTGGCGGCGGAGCACTACGGCATGATCCCCCGGCACAACGGGCAAGCCCTCCGTCACAGGATCGAGGACCCCACGCAGTGCGGCGAGGCCACCTACTGCGGCGGCCCGGTCATCTCGAACGTCCAGGTCCAGCCCGTGTTCTGGACCAGCCAGGTGAGCTCCACGATCACCTCGTTCGTGCCCACGTATCTCCAGACGATCGTGAGCAGCACCTTCGTCGACATGCTGTCGGAGTACTCGACGTCGGGGAAGATGGGCGTCGCGTGCGGCGAGGAGGCGGACGGCGGCGAGGAGTACTTCGGACCGCCCGTCGCCCAGACGACGAACCAGCTCATCACGCGCGGCAGCTACCTGGCCCCCGTGACCATCACGCCGATGGTCAGCACCGGAGCGTCAATCACGGACGACGACGCCGCGATCGGCGCCGAGATCGTCGCCCAGATCCAGGCGGGCAAGCTTCCCGCGCCGACCTACGACGCGCAGGGTTATCCGAACACGCTCTACTTCGTGTTCTTCCCGTCCGACTTCCAGATCAGCCTGCAGGGCGGCCAGTCGTGCCAGGACTTCGGCGGCTACCACATGAGCGGGTCGTACGACGGGCAGGTCTCCTGCACGGGCCAGTACATCCCGTACGCCGTCATCCCCGACTGCCAGGACTCGCAGGACGACTTCGTGGCCGCCGTCTCGCACGAGCTCGCGGAGGCCATCACCGACACCGACGTCGGGCCCACGGTCGCCAACCCGAACGACGGGGACGGCGCGTGGTACCTGGGGCCGACCGCTCCTTGCCCCGACCCGAACAACTGCCCGATGGATTGCGGTGAGATCGGGGACGTGTGCCAGCAGGCGGGGAACGCGACGATCGTGGGGACCACCATCGCGGGTCAGGAGATGTGGTCGCAGGAGCAGGGCGGCTGCGCGATCAGCAACCCGGCCATCGGCGCGCAGACGGATCCGGCCGGCACGCCCAGGACGACGTGCGCCTCCGTCACGCCGACGCCCGACGCCGGCACGACGACCGATGCGAGCACGGGGAGCGACGCCACGACGCAAGGCAGCGACTCGGGGGGCATCGTCTCCCCGGACGACGCGAGCCCCTTGCCGGGGACGGACTCCGGCTACGCTCCCTCCTACGACAGCGGAGGCGGAGGCGGCGTGACCCCGCACGACGCCGGAGAGAACGTCCAGCAGGGGACGGGCTCGGCCAAGAGCGGCTGCAGCTGCACGATGATGGGAAGCACGGCGGTGCCCAACGGCCTCGGCGCGCTCGGAGCCCTCGTCGGACTGGCGCTGATCCGTCGTCGGAGATCGTCTCGACCGGCCGTCGCGTGATTTGCGCAGGGAGATCGCGAGTCGGGAGCCCTGAATAAGAAGGTCTCTCCCGATCTCCCTGTGACATCGCAGGGGCAACGGCGGGCGCATCGGTGTACGCAAGGTTTGCGCGACGCAGGTTCTGCGTCGGCACGCACGTGGTGCACGCGGCAGCCGGCTGTCACACGCGAGAAGCCTTGATCGGAAGGGCACGCGTCGTGGCGCGATCGCTGCATTGGCCCGGTCCAAGCCGCTCGGAGCAGTCGGGGGGCCCGACCAAGGCCACGCCGCCCCATGCAATTTTTCTCCCGCCGAGCCAACCTCTTTCCCCTCGTCCTCGCCGTGGGCGGCATCAGCCTCTGCGTCTTCGCGGTCGCGATGGTCTGGTACTACTTCGGGCCGCAGTTCACGCAGGTCGGGTACTCGCCGAAGCAGCCCATCGTGTACAGCCACCGCGTGCACGCCCGCAACCTTGGCCTCGACTGCCGCTATTGCCACGCGAACGTGGAGGTGTCGTCGGTCGCGTCGGTGCCGCCGATGCAGACGTGCATGAACTGCCACTCGGTGGTCGCGGCGTCCTCGCTGAAGCTGGCCCCCCTTCGCGACGCCTGGGAGTCGGGCGCCCGCGTCGAGTGGACGAGGGTGAACAAGCTCCCGGACTACGTCTACTTCGACCATAGCGTCCACCTGGGCGCGGGCGTCGGCTGCGTGGAGTGTCACGGCCGCATCGACGAGATGGACCAGGTCGAGCAGATGAAGCCGCTCAGCATGGGCTGGTGCCTCGAGTGCCACCGCGACGTGCGCGCGAACCAGGGTGCGTCGCGCTTTCTGCGGCCTGTCAGCGAGGTCACCAACATGGGCTGGAAGCGAACCTCGAGCGAGCCGCTCGTCCTCCCTCGTCCCCTCAATCCTGCGGAGAACTGCAGCGCGTGCCACCGATGAACGACTCCTCGAAGCTTCCCCCGAACCCGCTGCCCGAGGTGTCGCGTCGCGGCTTCCTCGGATCGCTGACGGCGTCCCTCGCTCTCCTTGGTACGGAGGGCTGTCGCCGCGCCACCGAGAAGGTCGTTCCGTACCAGAGCGTCCCCGAGCAGGTCATCCCCGGCCAGGCGATGCACTTCGCGACGGTGTACGCGCGTCGCGGAGACGCGGTCGGCCTCGTCGTGGAGTCGCACGAGGGGAGGCCGACGAAGATCGAAGGCAATCCCCTCCATCCGTCGAGCCTCGGCGCGGTCGACGCCATCACGCAGGCGTCCGTCCTCGACCTGTACGACCCCGAGCGAACCCCCTCGCCTTTGCGCGCCGGTGCGAAGAGCACCTGGGACGCGTTCGCGGCGGAGCTCGATGCGCGGCTGTCCAAGCACGCGACGGACCTTGGGGCGACGCTTCGCGTCCTCGCCACGCCGACGAACTCGCCGACGGTACAGAGGCTTCGCGCCGCGTTCGGCCGCCGCTTTCCAGCGGCCCGCGTGCACACGTACGCGCCCGTCGATGCGGCGAACGTACACGCCGGGTCGACCCTCGCCCTCGGGCGTGCGATGCAGCCTCTCCTCGCGTTCGACCAGGCCAAGGTCATCCTGTCCCTCGACTCGGACTTCCTGCAGACGGAGCCGGGCAACGTGCGCGCGCACAGATCGTTCTCGGTGGGTCGCGCCGTCACCTCGCCGCAGAGCTCGATGAGCCGTCTGTACGTGGTGGAGCCAGGCTGGTCGACGACGGGCCTCGCGGCCGACCACAGGCTCCCTCTCCCGGCAGGTCGCGTCCCGGCCTACGCGGCCGCGCTTGCGGCGGAGCTCGCGCGCCTTGGGCTGCCGCTCGGTGCAGTCGGGGACGCGGCGGCGACGGTGAAGGCCACGGGTGCGTTCGAGCCACGCTGGATCCAGGCCGTCGCGAAGGACCTGCTGCGCGGCGGCAAGAGCAGCGTCCTCGTCGTGGGGACGCGGCAGCCCGCGATCGTGCACGCCCTCGCGTGCGCCGTGAACCGCGCGCTCGGCAGCGAGGGGCCGGTCGTGTCGTACGTGGACGCGTTCGACCCGTCCGAGGCAAAGGCCGCGGACCTGGCGAGCCTCGTCTCCGCCATCGGCGCGGGCAAGGTCGAGACGCTGCTGCTCCTCGGCGGCAACCCCGTCTACGACGCCCCTGCCGATCTTCACGTCCAGGAGACCCTCTCCAAGGTCCAGCTCACCGCGCATCTCGCCGGCTTCGTGGACGAGACTTCCGCTGGGTGCGTCTGGCACCTCCCGATGACGCACGAGCTCGAGGCATGGGGCGACCAGCGGGCGCTCGACGGCACGGTCGCCCTCCAGCAGCCCCTCATCGCGCCGCTCTTCGGCGGCAAGAGCGAGCTCGAGATCTGGGCGTCGCTCGCAGGCGAGAAGGACGCTCGCCCCTACGACCTCGTTCGCGCCACGTCGCGGGCGCCGCTCCTCCTGGAGTCGGGGCTCACGTCCTCTGGCGACGGCAAGGACGGCAAGATCGACTGCACGGACGCCCTCGGCGTTCACGTCCAGTACCCCGTCCTTGGTTTCGAGCACGACTGGAAGAAGGCCCTGCGGGACGGCGTGCTGGCGGCTGCGAAGGTGGGCGCTCCGGTTCTCGACCCAGGGGCCGCGCTCGCCCTCCGCGCCCCTGACATCGCTGCGGAGCTGGCGAAGACCGAGCTCGCCGCACCGCCGACCCGCGAGCGCCTCGAGGTCGCCTTCACGGTCGACGCGAAGATGCTCGACGGCCGGCACGCCAACAATACGTGGCTCCAGGAGCTCGCCGACCCCATCACGAAGATCACGTGGGACAACGCCGGGCTGGTCTCGCCGAAGACTGCCTCGGAGCTGGGCATCGAGACCGGGGACGTGATCAAGCTGTCGCGCGGCGACCGCAGCGTCACCATCGCCGCATACGTCCTGCCGGGCACGGCCGACGGTACCGTCATCCTTCCTCTCGGCTGGGGCCGCACGCAGGCCGGACGCATCGGCAATCGGCGCGGCTTCGACGTCTTTCCGCTTCGAACGACGGACGCGATGGGCTTCGCGGGCGGCGTCTCGGCGACGCGCACGGGCGAGCGCTACGAGTTCGCGCGAACGCAGCAGAGCGACTCGATGGAGGGTCGCCCTCTCGTCCGCGAGGCGACGCTCGAAGAGTACCGCCAGAAGCCGCACTTCGCCGAGCTCGAGGTCGCCCCGCGCCGCTCGCTGCCCCTGTGGACCGACGTGGACTACAGCAAGGGCCACCAGTGGGGGATGACGATCGACCTCAACGCGTGCACGGGTTGCAGCGCGTGCGTGGTCGCCTGCCAGGCCGAGAACAACATCCCGGTCGTAGGCAAGGAGGAGGTCGCCAAGGGCCGCGACATGCAGTGGCTCCGCATCGACCGCTACTTCGAGGGTGAGGCCGAGGAGCCGCGCGCCCTCGTCCAGCCGATGGCGTGCGTGCAATGCGAGGAAGCTCCCTGCGAGAACGTGTGCCCGGTCGCGGCGCTCGAGCACAGCGCCGAAGGCCTCAGCGAGATCACCTACAACCGCTGCATCGGGACGCGCTACTGCGCGAACAACTGCCCTTACAAGGTGCGGCGCTTCAACTTCCTGAACTGGCACAACGACGGCGTCTGGAACGAGACGGGGGGCCTGCCCGAGACCTTGCAGATGCAGCAGAACCCCAACGTGACGGTGCGCTTCCGCGGCGTCATCGAGAAGTGCTCCTACTGCGTCCAGCGCATACAGTCCCACAGGCTCGCGACGAAGCGCGAAGGACGCGACCTCCGTGACGGTGACATCGTGACTGCCTGCCAGCAGACGTGCCCGGCGGACGCCATCGTCTTCGGCGACCTGAACGACCTGGGTAGCCAGGTCTCGAAGCTCGCGATGGGCGATCGCCGCTACGGGCTCCTCCAGGAGCTCGGCATCAAGCCTCGCACGACCTTCCTCGCCAAGATCCAGAACCCGAACCCGGAGATGGCCTGATGTACCACGAGCCGATCCTCGAGCTGGGGGAAGAACCTCTCGTCAAGCCGGGCAGCACGCTCCACGACATCACGGAGGACGTCTGCCGCGTCGCCGAGAGCAAGATGCCGCGCGCCTGGTACGTGGCGTTCTCCATCGCCCTCGTGTTCGTGGCGATCTTCGCCGTCAGCGTGGCGACGCTCTTCTGGCGCGGCATCGGCGCGTGGGGCAACACCGGGCCGACGTTCTGGGCGTGGGACATCACGAACTTCGTGTGGTGGGTCGGTATCGGGCACGCAGGAACGCTCATCTCGGCCGTCCTCTTCATCTTCCGGCAGAGGTGGCGCACCGCCATCAACCGCTTCGCCGAGGCGATGACGCTGTTCGCCGTCCTGGGCGCGATGACCTTCGCGGGCATCCACGTCGGCCGGCCGTGGGTCATCTACTACCTCTTTCCGCTCCCCGACCAGATGTCCCTCTGGCCGAGCTTCAAGAGCCCGCTCCTCTGGGACGTGTTCGCGGTGGGGACCTACTTCACGGTCTCGCTCCTCTTCTGGTTCACGGGTCTCGTACCCGACCTCGCGACGATGCGGGACCGCGCGACGACACCCTGGCGGCGCAGGGTCTTCGGCTTCTTCGCCATGGGCTGGCGGGGCTCCAACCGGAGCTGGCGCAACTACGAGCGCGCCTACCTGATCCTCGCCGGCATCTCCACCCCACTGGTCATCTCCGTCCACAGCGTCGTTGCGATGGATTTCGCGACGAGCATCATCCCCGGCTGGCACACGACGATCTTCCCTCCGTACTTCGTGGTCGGCGCCGTCTTCTCCGGGTTCGCGATGGTCATGACGGTCCTGCTCGTGGCCCGCAAGATCTTCAAGCTCGAGCGGGTGATCCTGCCCCGGCACCTCGACCTGATGAACAAGGTCATCCTGCTGACGAGCTGCCTCATCGGGTTCGCATACGCGACCGAGTTCTTCATCGCCTGGTACTCGGGCAACCCCTACGAGCTGTACGTCTTCAAGAACCGCGCGGTCGGTCCGTACAGCTGGGCGTACTGGACGATGGTCGTCTGCAACGTCATCGTCCCGCAGATCTTCTGGAAGAAGAGCATGCGGACCAACGTGCCCGTCATGTGGGTCGTGTCGATCCTCATCAACGTGGGGATGTGGTTCGAGCGGTTCGTCATCATCGTGACCTCCCTCCACCGCGACTTCCTCCCGTCCTCCTGGGGGATGTTCCACCCCTCGATCGTCGACATCGGCACCTTCACCGGATCCATCGGGGTCTTCTTCGCGGGCTTCCTCCTCTTCATGCGCTACCTGCCCGTCGTCGCCATGTCCGAGGTGAAGGGCACCATGGCGCAAGCTGACCCGCACTACGTGGCGCACCACGCCGAGCCGGAAGACGGCGTGTCACGCGAGTCTGCTGCGGCGGCCCTCGCCATGGAGGCCGAGTCATGACGTCCCAGAGCGCCAGTGCACGAATGACCTCCCGAGCGAGCGCACGAGCGCTCAATCGCCGGGCGGCGAGGGTGGAGAAGACACAGCTCCTCCTCGCCGAGTTCGAGAACACCTCGGACGTGCTTCACGCTGCCGAGGTGATGCGGCGGGCCGGTTACCAGAAGTGGGACGTCCACTCGCCCTTTCCGATCCACGGCATGGACGCGGCGATGGGACTCAAGGACTCGCGGCTCGGCTGGACGGTGCTGCTCTTCGCCCTGACCGGTCTCACCGGAGCGTTCGTGATGATGTACTGGATGGGCGGCGTCGACTACCCGTTCGTCGCGGGCGGCAAGCCGCCCGGCGCGCTCCCGCCGATGGCGCCCATCATCTTCGAGCTGACGATCCTGTTCTCGGCGTTCGGCACGGTGCTCGGGATGTTGCACCTGAACCGCATGCCCAGGCACAACCACCCGGTCTTCAGCTCCGAGCGATTCAAGGGCGCCTCCGACCACAGGTTCTTCGTGTCGGTGGATTCCCGCGACAAGAACTTCGACGCGGGTCGGACGCGCGCCCTGCTCGAGTCGAACCATGCCTCGTTCATCGAGCTCATCGAGGTGACGTCGTGAAGTCCGAGGTGTCTCGCCCCGTCGCTGGCGCCGTGGTCCTTCTCTCGCTCCTGGCCGGAGCTGGATGCCGCGCGCAGTCGAGCCCCGACCCGCCGATCGTGCTGGAGCGCAACATGTTCGATCAGGAGAAGTATACGCCGCAGTCCGTGTCTCACTTCTTCGCCGACCGCGGGACGATGCGGCCGCTCGTGGATGGTGTCGTTCCGCAGGAGGGCTTCGAGGACGACGAAGGAATCTCCTCGGGCGTGCTGCTCGATGGCTCGGGCTACGTGATGACGATCCCCCCGGCGGTGGAGGCCCGCTTCGGCGGCGCCACGCAGATGCTCGAGCGCGGCAGGCAGCGCTTCGACATCTATTGCACCCCGTGCCACGGCCGTACAGGCGACGGCAAGGGGATGGTTGCCCGCGTTCCCGGCGGCTTTCCGCCCCTGCCGACGCTGATGGACCCGCGCATACAGAAGCTCCCCGACGGGCAGATCTACGCGACGATCAAGAACGGCGTGCGCCTCATGCCTCCGTACGGGGCCCAGATTCAGACCTCGGATCGCTGGGCGGTCGTGGCGTACGTGCGCGCGCTCGAAGAGAGCCAACTCGCCGTTCTGCAGGGAGGGCCCAAGAAGTGAGCTCCAAGATCCTGACCCTCCATGACGCCAGCGCGCTCGCCGACGCCCGAATTCCGTCTTCATCACCATGGGCGAGCGTCCACAAGATCGTCGCCGCCGTCGGGTTACTCGGCCTTCTCGCCTGCGCCTACGGCGCGATGAACGACCCGACCCGGTTTGCCTATTCCTATCTATTCGCCTTCGTGGTCGTCCTCTCCGTCGCCCTCGGCGCACTCTTCTTCGTGCTCATCCAGCACCTGACGGGGTCGGGCTGGAGCGTGACGGTCCGCCGCTGCGCGGAGGTGATGATGGGAGGGCTGCCCGTCTTCCTCGTCCTCGTGATCCCGATCCTCGTGTCGGTGCCACGGCTTTACCCGTGGGCGGGTGCACAGCGCGAGGTCGAGCCCACCCAGGCGGGCGCGTTCGGCAACTCCATGGACGAGGGAGAGCGAGAGCCTCTTGCCCTCGCCGCGTCCAACCGCGGAATCTCGCGCGACCTGGACATCGCGAGGTCGACCGAGGAGGCGCAGGTGCTCGAGGGTCGCCGGCCCTTCATGAACCGGTCCTTCTTCACCCTGCGCGCGCTCGCCTACCTCGGGATCTGGGCTATGACCGCGTGGCGGCTCCTCTCGTGGTCCACGCGCCAGGACAAGGACCGCACCCTCGCAGGCACGAAGGCGGCGCAGAGACTCGCCCCAAAGGCGATGGCGGCGTTCGCCGTCACGCTGGCACTCGCCTCGTTCGACTGGTTGATGTCGCTCGAGCCGCTCTGGTACTCGACGATCTTCGGCGTCTACATCTTCGCTGGGTGCGCCGTCGCGGGCGTCGCCTTCCTCATCCTCCTCCTGCGCCTCCTACAGGGGACGGGCTACCTCCAGGAGGCGGTGACGATCGAGCACTACCACGACCTCGGGAAGCTCCTCTTCGGCTGGCTGAGCTTCTGGTCGTACATCGCGTTCGTCCAGTTCTTCCTCATCTGGTACGCGAACGTGCCCGAGGAGGTGTCCTTCTTCCACCGGCGCTGGACGGACAACCTGGGAACGTGGAAGCCCGTGAGCCTCGCGCTCGTCGTCCTCCACTTCGCGGTCCCGTTCTGGGTGCTCCTGTCGCGAAACGCAAAGCGTCACCCGCTCGTCCTCGGGCTCGCGGCGACCCTCATCGTGGTCTTGCACGCGATGGACATCTACTGGCTCGTGCTCCCGCACGTGGGCCCGTTCGCCCCGGAGTGGATCGACGTGGCGTGCCTCGTCGGCATCGGGGGCGTCTACGGGGCCGCCGTCCTCTGGGCGCTGCAAGGTCGCTCGCTCGTGTGCATTGGCGACCCGCGATTGGACCGAGCCCTCGTTTCCGAGAGCGGTTGAAGGAGAACACCATGGCACCCACTATTGCCTTTCGACTCGCGAGAAACGCCGTCCTCGGCCTCCTCATTCTCGGGCTCGGCACCTGGGCGGGGCTGGGCGTGAAGGGCGCGTTCGCCCGGGCGCGCGAGACCGAGGCGCTCGCCGCGGTGGACGCCCGCGAGCCGCGCGCGCTCCTCAAAGTGCGAGCGTGGGAACAGGCGCGACTCGAGCGTGGACCTATGCCCATCAAGCAGGCCATGGCCGACATGGCAGCTCGCGGACGAACCGGGGCGGACCCGGGCCTCTCGCCCGTACGCTCGAACGACGTCGCTCCGCTCCAGGGCTGGGCAATGCGGCCGCACGACGTGGCCCCGTGGATGCTGGCAGAGGACGCGGGCGCAGTCGGTGCTGGCGCGCCCGACGCCTCCGAGTAGCCGATGGGCTTCACGGGCACATCCGTCCTCGAGACGACCCGCGTGGGCGGGGGCGAGCGTGCCCGCCACTGCATCCACTGCGGTCAGTCGGTGGACGCGCGCGAGGTCGGCGACTTCTGCTGCACGGGGTGCGCGTCGGTGTACGCGCTCCTTCATGGCGAGCATCTCGATCGCTTCTACGACCTGCGAGGCCCGGCGGGATGGCCCGTCGCCGCCGCGTCCAGACGCCGCGACGACAAGTGGATCGACCTACTGTGCGAGCGAACAGCGGCGGAGGCCGCGCCGTCGCGCATCGAGGTCGACATCCAGGGGCTGCACTGCAGCGCCTGCGTCTGGCTCATCGAGCAGCTCTTTCGGCGGGAGCCTGGCGCCCACCACATTCTGGTCAACCCGTCCCTCGGGAGGATGGTCCTGAACGTCGGCCTCACCTTCGCCCTGCGGTCGTTCGTGGAGCGCGTCGAGGCGTTCGGATACGCGCTCGGTCCCAAGGCCAAGGACGACACGTCGAAGGCTCGCGGGCTCCTTACGCGCTTCGGCATCTGCGTAGCCATCACGATGAACGTGATGATCTTCTCGATCGCCATGTATGCGGGCCTCGCGAGCGGCCCGTTGCGAAGGCTCTTCGAGGGGATCGACGGCGCGCTCGCTACCCTGGCGGTGATCGTGGGCGGAAGCGTGTTCTTCCGCTCCGCATGGCAGGGCATCCGGCAGCGGGCGCCGCACCTCGACCTGCCGATCGCCCTCGGGATCGCGTTCGCGTACGCCGGGAGCTTGCAGGCTTACCTCGTCGGTAGACCTCCGTACTTCGACACGCTGTGCGTCTTCGTCACGCTGATGCTGCTCGGGCGCTTCCTCCAGCAGCGCGTCCTGGAGAAGAACCAGCGTCAGCTCCTCGGAGACGCCGCAATGAGCTCGCTCCTCACGCGGAGGTGCGACCAGGGCGTAGTGCGCGTCGTCCCGTGTGGCGACATCGACGTCGGCGACGAGCTGCACATGGCGGCGGGAGACCTCGTCCCGGTCGACGCGGTCCTCCTCGAAGGCCGTGCCGACTGCTCGCTCGACTGGATCAATGGTGAGAGTCGTCCGCGGTCCTTCGTCGCCGGGCAAGTCATCCCCGCCGGCGCCTTCAACGCGTCTCCGGTGCCGTTCACGGCCCGCGCGACGACGCCGTTCGCGGAGTCCCCGCTCACCCACATCCTGCGGACCCCGCTCCGGGGCCTGTCGGGGACCGCGGGAGGACCAGCGGGCTTCCTCGAGCGGCTAGCGCCTGTCTACGTCGCGGCCGTCCTCGGGCTGGGCGTCCTCGCCTTTGGGGTCTGGCTCGGGATATCCCACGATCTGAACCGGGCTTTCTCCGCTGCGACCGCGATGCTCGTCGTCACGTGTCCATGCGCCCTCGGCATCGCGACGCCACTCGCCTACGAGCTCGTCCTGGCCGGACTCCGTCGCCGTGGCCTCTTCGTACGCACGGCGGACTTCCTGGACAGGGCGAGCCGCGTGCGTCGCGTCGTGTTCGACAAGACCGGGACGCTGACGGAGGGGACGATGGAGCTGTCCAATCCCGAGCCCTTCGGCGCGCTGAAGGCCGAGGAGCGCGGTGTCCTTCTCGCGCTCGCGTCGGCGAGCGCGCACCCGAAGAGCGAGGCTCTCGCTTCGGCCCTGCAAGGCGATACGACCCGCGACGTGTCGGTCACCGAGATCCGTGAGGTTCGGAGCTGCGGCGTCGAGGGCGTGGTGGGCGGGCGCCGGTACCGGCTGGGGTCCCGAAGCTGGGCCGCGCCGGCGGACAAGCACGAGGACGGAAACGTCGCCTTTTCCAGGGACGGCCAGCTGCTCGCGGCATTCGGAATGAACGAGAAGCTCCGCCCGGACGCGGCTCGGGAGGTCCTTGCCCTGGGCGACCGCGGCTACGAGGTCTGGCTCCTCAGTGGGGACGAGGCCGGGCGTGTCGCCGCGGCGGCGCAGGCGATCGGCATCGAGCCGTCGAGGGCCATCGGAGGCTGCCGGGCCGAGGACAAAGCCGCCTGGCTTCGAACGCACGACCGCCAGGACACCCTCATGGTGGGCGACGGCATCAACGATCTGTACGCCGTGGCCGCCGCCTTCTGCTCCGGCACTCCTGCCGTCGACAGGCCCTTCGTCGCGTCCCGGGCAGATTTCTACTTCGTCTCCCCGGGGCTGTTGCCCATCCGGGTCGCGCTCTCTGCCTCCCGCGCGCTCGCGCGGGTGGTGCGCCGAAACCTGGCCGTTGCCCTCGCCTACAACGCGGTTGCTGTCGGGCTGGTGCTGGCCGGTGTCATGTCCCCGCTGACGTGCGCGGTGCTCATGCCTCTCAGCTCGCTGTCGACGATCCTGGCGACCGGCATGTCGCTCTCGGAGAGGAGCTTCGCATGGAGGTCCTGAGCTTGCAGGTGTTCGTGAGTCTCATGTTGGTCGTCGGGTCCGTGCTCCTCTTCGCATTTTCGTGTCGGCAAAGAGACTTTGATCACGCCGATCGGTTGGCGTTGTTGCCAATGGATGAGGACGCCGGAAAGACGCACTCGAATCAAGAAGAGCAGGATCGGTCAAAGGGAGACGACAGGTCATGACGGAAGCGGTTGTAGAGGCAAAGGGCGCAGCGCTCGAAGAGCGGCGAATCGAGTACTACGACGACCCGGTGCGGTGGTTCACGATCGCATCCGTGGGCTGGGGCATCGTGGGCATGCTCGTCGGCGTCATCGTCGCGCTGCAGCTCGCGTACTGGCAGGCCAACGTCCACCCGTGGCTCAGCTACGGCCGCCTCCGCCCGCTCCACACGAACGCCGTCATCTTCGCGTTCGTCGGCAACTCGCTCTTCGCGGGTATCTACTACTCGACGCAGCGGCTCGTGAAGGCGCGCCTCGCGTCCGAGCTCCTGACCAAGATTCACTTCTGGGGATGGCAAGCCATCATCGTTGCTGCGGCGATCACGCTCCCGCTCGGCTACACGCAGGGCAAGGAGTACGCGGAGCTCGAGTGGCCGATCGACATTGCAATTGCCCTCATTTGGGTGGTCTTCGCGCTCAACTTCTTCTGGACGCTCGCCAAGCGGACCGAGAAGCACCTGTATGTCGCCATCTGGTTCTACATCGCCACGATCGTGACGGTGGCCGTGCTTCACATCGTCAACAGCCTGGCGATACCCGTCTATGGCCTGAAGAGCTATTCGATCTACGGCGGCACGAAGGACGCGCTCGTCCAGTGGTGGTACGGACACAACGCCGTCGCCTTCTTCCTGACCACGCCCGTCCTCGGCATCATGTACTACTTCTTGCCGAAGGCCGCCGGCCGCCCCATTTACTCCTACCGTCTGTCGATCATCCACTTCTGGGCGCTCATCTTCGTTTACATCTGGGCCGGCCCTCACCACCTGCTCAACTCCGCGCTTCCCGACTGGGCGCAGACGCTCGGCATGATCTTCAGCGTGATGCTGTGGGCGCCTAGCTGGGGAGGCATGCTCAACGGCCTGCTCACGCTGCGGGGTGCCTGGGACAAGGTGAGAGCGGACCCCGTCCTGAAGTTCTTGGCGGCGGGTGTGACGTTCTACGGAATGGCAACGTTCGAAGGGCCGCTCCTCTCGATCCGCGGTGTCAACGGCCTCGCACACTACACCGACTGGATCATCGGTCACGTTCACGCAGGCACGCTCGGGTGGAACGGCTTCATGGCGGCGGGGATGTTCTACTTCCTCGTCCCGCGCCTCTGGGGACGCCCGCTCTATTCGAAGAAGCTGGCAGACACGCACTTCTACCTCGGGAGCCTGGGTATCCTCCTCTATGTCGTATCCATGTGGGTGAGCGGCGTCACCCAGGGCCTCATGTGGCGCCAGACGACGGCCGACGGAGCGCTCGCGTACCCGAACTTCGTCGAGACCCTACTGGCGATCAAGCCCATGTACTGGATGCGCCTCGTCGGCGGGACCATGTACCTCGCGAGCTTCGTACTCATGACGTACAACCTCGCGAAGACGGCGTGGGGTGGTGAGAAGGTGAAGGTCTCCGTCATCGTGCAGGTTCCCGAAGCGACGCCGGCCGTCGCGTGGACGAAGATTGTCCTGGGACGGCCCGTCGTCATCGTGGTCATCGTATGCGTCATCCTCGGTGGAGGTGCCCTGCTCGGCACGGCGATGAGCCTCGCCACTGTGCTGCTTGGAGCCATCGTGGCGGTCCTGGCGACGGTCGCCTACCGCATGACGATCGACCAGACGACGCCTCACTGGCACCGCCTCGTCGAAGGCCGCGCACTGTTCTTCACCGTGCTGACCGTGCTGGCCGTGCTCGTGGGCGGAATCGCCGAGCTCGTCCCGGTCGTCATCGTCCAGGCTCCTGTCGCGATGGGCGGCCAGAAGCCATACCGACCTCTGGAGCTCGAGGGACGCGACGTCTATCTGCGAGAGGGATGCTTCAACTGCCACTCGCAGATGATCCGGCCCTTCGCCTTCGAGACCGCTCGCTATGGCGAGGTCTCGTCTCTCGGTGATTCCCAGTACGACCACCCGTTCCTGTGGGGCTCCAAGCGCACCGGCCCGGATCTCGCGCGTGAAGGAGGAAAGTATCCGAACCTCTGGCACTACAAGCACTTCTTCGAGCCGCGTGACGTCTCCCCCGGCTCGAACATGCCCCCGTATTCCCACTTCGTCACCGGAACCGTGGACTTCAACAAGACGGCCGACAAGATGCACGCAATGAAGACCGTAGGCGTGCCGTACACGGACGCAGAGATAGCGGGCTCGGCGAAGGATGCGCTCGCCCAGGGAACGCAGATGGCCGCCGACCTCGCCAGCGAAGGAGTGCACGTCGCCCCGAACTCCGACATGGTCGCGATCGTCGCGTACGTGCAGTCCATCGGCAAGAAGCCGGTCAACGAGCCTGCCTCCGGCGCACCGCTGGCGGCGAAGCCCTAACGAGGAGAGAGAACCATGTACCCGAAGCTCTTCGCACAGGCCACGGCGCACGTCCTACAGCTTCCGATCGTGGCGATGGTGGTGTTCATCGCAGTGTTCGCGTTCATCGTCGTGCAGACGATGCGCCGGAAGCCGGTGTATTTCGCCGAGCCGGCCGCGCTCCCCCTGGAGCTCGAGGCAGTCGAAGGTGGTGCGCGCCAGGCGCGCCCCGCCACAATCGAAACTTCGTCCCCCGAAGGTGAGGGAAGCCGTCATGGATGATCAGAAGGAAAATGAAAGCGGAGCACCGTCGAGCTCTGGTTCGACCGATATGGTCATTCATGAGTACGACGGCATCCAAGAGTACGACAACGAGCTCCCGCGCTGGTGGCTTTACACGCTCTTTGGAACGGTCATCTTCGCTGGCCTCTACTGGTGCTCGTACAGCGTCCTCGGTCTCGGAGATCTGCCCCGCGCGGAGTACGAGCACAAGCTCGCCGCCGACGAGCAGAGGAGCCGCGAGGACCAAGAGGACAAGGACATCGTTGCGGCCGGCATGCCCGCCACGGGAGCGGAATCGGCAGGCCCGGTCAGCGCCGAGGCGCTGCTCGCCGGGTCCCACGACGCCGCCCAGGTCACGGAGGGAAGGGCGCTGTTCGGGACGTATTGCGTCCAGTGCCACGGGCCGGACGGTGGCGGCAAGATTGGCCCCAACCTGACGGACAGCGCGTGGATTCACGGCGTCGCGCCGGACAAAATCTACAAGCAGATCATGCAGGGCTCCCCCTCCAAGGGGATGATCCCCTGGGGGCCGCAGCTGGGCTCGGAGCGCGTGAAGAAGCTGACGGCGTTCGTTCTGAGCATCAAGAACACGAACGTGCCCGGTGGCAAGGCTCCGCAGGGCACGGTCGAAAACTAGTCCCGCACATGACGCGCCTCCCTCTCCTGCCGCCCGAAGTCGTCAAGGGCTCGCTCCGCGCGGACGGCACGAGGGAGACGGTACAGCCCGCAGACGTGCGGGGCCGGTATACGACCGCGCGTCGTGTCGTTTACGTGGTGCTGCTGATCGTCGCCTTCGTCCTTCCGTGGGTCTCGATTGGCGGGAACCCGGCTGTCTTTTTGGATATCGAGACACGCCGCTTCTTCCTCTTCGGACGGACCTTCAATGCCCAGGACGCGTGGCTTCTCTTTTTCCTGCTCACGGGCGTTGGGTTCGGGCTCATCTATCTGACGGCATGGCTGGGCCGTGTGTGGTGCGGCTGGGCGTGCCCTCAGACCGTTCTGCTCGACACCATCTACCGGCGCATCGAGCGCCTGATCCAGGGGCCACGCGAGGCCCGGATCCGCCGCAACGCGGGCGCCTGGACGACGGATCGCACGGTTCGCGTCGGGCTCACCCACGCGGCGTACCTCGTCGTGTCACTGGCGCTAGCGCATGGCGTGCTCTCGTACTTCGTCTCCGCGCCCGGCGTGTTCCGGCTGGTAGCGAGCGGCCCGACGGCGCATACCGAGGCGTTCGTGTGGGTCTTCGCGATGACGGGCATCCTGTATTTCAACTTCGCCCACTTTCGTGAGCAACTCTGTCTGGCGATCTGTCCATACGGACGTCTCCAGTCGGTGCTGATCGACGTCGACTCGCTCACGATCGGCTACGACTCCCGGCGCGGCGAGCCCCGCGCGAAGGCCACGTTCGACGCGACACACGACGGCGAGGAAGCACAGAAGAGCGCGGGTGACTGCGTGGACTGCAAGCGATGCGTCGTCGTCTGCCCGACCGGTATCGACATCCGAAACGGGCTCCAGATGGACTGCGTGGCCTGTACGGCCTGCATCGACGCGTGCGACGACATCATGGACCGTCTCGGGCGCCCGCGAGGCCTCATCCGGTATGCATCGACCGCCGGATTGGCCGGCGGCAAGACGCGATTTCTGCGTCCGCGCATCATCATCTACTCCGCGCTGATGATCGTCGGGCTCGTCGTCGCGGCGCTTGCGTTCGGCAAGCACGCGGACTTCGAGGCGAATCTCCTCCGTCTGCCCGGGCCCCCATACACCTTCGAGGGAGACTCCATCGTGGACGGCTTCGAGGTCCACGTCGTGAACAAGACGAGCCACGCGGAGGAGTACGTGCTCGCCGCCGAGGGGGACGCTCCGGAAGCCTCCTTCGTCCTTCCGCTCCCCGTCGTTCGCCTCGGCCCACTCGAGGGGACGCGTGTGCCGGTGCTCGTGTCGGTCCCGAGGGCGGCCTACAAGCACGACTTTGCGCTCCGGCTGCACGTCCGTACGAAATCGGAGCCGGAGAAGGTCATCGTGGGCCGATTCCTCGGCGCGGCGGGAGGTGGTGCATGATCCTCTGGCTCGCGGCGGCCTGGGCGATGGGGCTCCTGGGGAGTCTTCACTGCATCGGGATGTGTGGCGGGATCGTCAGCGTCCTCTCCGCTTCGGTCGCCCCCGAACTGCGGAGGCGGCCTCCCGTGCATCTCTCGCTCCTCTTCGGATTCAACCTCGGCCGCGTGTTCTGTTACGCCGTGCTCGGCGCTGCCTTCGGGGCGCTGGCGCTCGGCCTGCAGCACGTCGTCGTGGAGGCGCAGGCGGTACTCCGTGCGTTGGCGGGCGTCGTCCTCGTCGGGTTCGGGTTGCACCTGACCGGATGGGTCCGTGGGCTGCCCGTGCTCGAACGTGCCGGCGTCGCTCTCTGGGCGCCGATCTCCGGAGTGGCGAGACGACTTTTGCCCGTTCGCACGTTCGGTCGCGCGCTGTTGCTCGGCGCGCTCTGGGGGTTCATCCCGTGCGGAATGGTGTACAGTGCCGTCGCGCTTGCGGTGGCTGGGGGCGGCCCGCTCCGCGGAGCTCTGGGGATGGCGGCCTTCGGCGCTGGGACGCTTCCGGCGATGCTCGCTGCGGGCAGCGTCGCCGGGCAGTTGCTCGCGCACCTGCGACGCACCGCCGCGAGGCGCGCGCTCGGATTCGCGATGGCCGCGCTGGGAGTGTGCACGGTGTTCTTCGTCCTCGACCCGTCGGTACACGACGCGTGCGCGCGGCACGCGAGCTGCTGCAGTTCCCATGTCGTCGCCGAGTGAGCATCCTCGTGACCGCCGTTCCAGTGAGGTGATGCGATGGGGCCGAACCGGCACACTCTCGAGACGAGCTTCCGCGCGCTCATCGAGCAGGCCCCGGACGCCATGCTGCTCATCGGTCACGACGGGCGCGTTCGCCTCGTCAACCAGCAGGCCGAGAACATCTTTGGTTACCCGCGGGAAGAGCTCCTCGGGCAGCGTATGGAGATCCTGGTTCCGACGCGCTTCCGGGCCGGCCATGCTGCCCTCCGCGAGGCATACGCGGCGGCGCCGCGCCCGCGCCCCATGGCCGCCGATCTCGAGCTCTACGGTCTTCGCAAGGACACGAGCGAGTTCGCTGCCGAGATCAGCCTGAGCGCCGTGAACACGGTCGAAGGGCCGATGGTCATGGCGGCCATCCGTGACGTCTCCGAGCGCAAGCGGCTTGAGGAGCTGCGTCGAGCGGGCGATGCAGTCACCGGCCGGGCACCGGCGGAGGACCCGACCGGCGTCCTGCCCCGCGTCCTCGAATGGCGTGGCCTCGAGCTCGATCGGTTCCGTCTGCGAGCGTTTGCCAGAGGTGTAGATCTGAAGCTCAGTCAGCTCGAGTTCAAGATGGCGTGCGTCTTTCTCGAGAATCCCGGGCGGGTCTTCTCCCGCGAGGAGTTGCTCCACCTCGTCTGGGAGGGCGGGACCGAGAAGGTCCGGACCGTGGATGCTCGTGTGAAGCGCCTTCGGGTTCGTCTGGGCGATCACGGCAAGGGCATCGAGACCGTCCATGGGCTCGGTTACCGGCTGCGGCTCCCGGCTTAGACCGGATCCGCTCCCTCGAGACGCGGCGCAGTGGTTGCGCGAGGGTGCAACGGGTGCGCGTGGTCAGTCGCCCGAATCGCCACCGTCGCCCGATCCCGCGGCAACCTCGCCCCCACCGCCGCAGGGCACCTGGCACAGCGAGATCATGCATTCGCCGAGAGCGAAGGCGTTGCCCTCGCCGAGCAGACCTGCGGCGCAGCTGGTCAGAGACTGTCCACCGATCGTGCATGTGAGAAAGCCGAGCGTCGCCGCGTTGCACGCGCAGTCCGTGTCGCACGTGGTCACGTACGACGTACAGCGTGTACGGGCGCATTCGAGGCAGGTCGTGACGGAGGCGTCGTCGGGGAGCGCGGCGTCGATACTCAGGGTAGCGAGGTCGGCGTCGCTCACGCACGCGTCACGGGACGAGTCGCGCGGTGGGTCCAGCCCCGCGTCGGCCCCGCCTTCGGATGCCGCGTCGACGGGCGGGCCGTCCATCGACGAATCGCCTGCTTCGGGGGAGGTAACGACGAGAGTATCGGTGGAGCTCGCGTCCGTCGGCACTCCGGAGCTACTGCTCGACCCGCTGCAGCCCACCGCGAGCCCCGGGGCGACGCAAGCCAGAGAAACGATCACCAAGGCGAAGCGGAGCACGTGCATGCGAGCGCGCTTGTACAGCAAAGCGCATGCCCGGTCCCGGGGGAGGCGCCGCACACCCCAGCGCGTGTCGCCCTTGAGGACCTGGGCTAGACTCGACGGAGCCCGCACCCGGCGCACCATGACGAGAGCTCAACTCCCGCGCGGCCTGATCATGGTGGGGCTACTCGTGGCGTGTGGAAGTGCCAAGCCCTCGTCCGGACACGACGCAGGGGCCTCGGCGGGGGACGCTACTCCCGATACGGGGACCGCGCCGCCGCCCCCCGGGGGTTCCATCACTTTCACGATCGACATGGCGAAGGGGCCGGTCCGCCAGTTCCAGCCGCCCGCGCAACCCGCAACCATTTCGCCCTACGTCTACGGCATCAACGGGTTCGGCACATTCGTCGCGCGGGCGACGCGCTGGGGCCTCATCCGGCAGGGTGGCGACGCCTTCACCGCGTGGAACTGGACGACGAACGACACCAACAGCGGCTCCGACTACTGCTTCTACCAGGGCAACGGCGGAGTCTCCGGCGTCGCCGGCTCGCTGGTGCAAGGCGGGGACTCGATCCCGAATGCGCAGGCGAAGGGAGAGGCCTTTCTCGCGACGGTGCCAATCCTCGAGCACGTCTCATCCACTGTCGGCAACAACACCGGCATCGATAGCCTCTGCCCGCAGGAGGCCTCCAACTGCAACGGCGGGATGGCGGAGTCCACAGGGATCAACAGCGGAAATCTCGACTTCGTGTCGACGGACCCAAACAGCCAGGCATTCGTCCCCAACATTGCGAGCAAAGGGGCCGCATTCTGTACGTGCCCCGGCCCGGCGTGCGGTAGCGGCTGCTCCGTGCCGACGACCGGCACCGTTTTCGCGGACGAGCTCGCGAACTATCTGCGTGTGAGCTACGGAGCGGGGTTGTCCCCGATCCTTCTCATGCTCGACAACGAGCCCAACTACTGGGGGGGTACTCACCCCGAGCTGTGGCCTTACATGGGCGCGCTCCCTTGCCAGACGTCGACGGTCACCTACGACGACATCGTGAGTCGCGACAAGGCATTCGCCGCCGCGATCAAGACCGCCTGGCCCACGGCGACGCTCCTGGGGCCGGTGGTCGCTCAAGAAGGCATCGTCTTCGCTCATACCGTATCGGACCCCCATCTTCCGATGGAGTTCAGCGACTATTACCTCGCGCAGATGGTGGCGGCCTCCGCCTCGTTCGGCAGGCCTCTCATCGACTCGTTCGACGTGCACTACTACAACAGTGGAAGCACCGACCCGGCCCAGTGTGTCCAGAACCCGCGTATGTTCTGGGATCCCTCCTATACGAGCCTGTCGCCGTCCGCGACGGACCAGATCGACTTCGGCTATTCGGGGCCCAACGGCTACTTCGACACGAGCTGGTACCCTCGTCAGGTCATTCCTCGGCTCCTCCGAAAGATCGCGAATGCCTACGGGAGCGCGCAGGCTCCGGGGCTCTCATTCAGCGAGTACAGCAGCGGTTGCGAGGACGGCATCGCGGGCGGCGTTGCGGAGGCCGACAACCTCGGCATCTTCGGCCGGGAGGGCGTCTTCGCCGCGACGGCCTGGCCGCTCCAATCGCTCATGGGGAACTACCTCGTGGCCGCCTTCGACGCGTATCGAAACTACGACGGCAATGGTGCGATCGTGGGAGACACCGCGGTGAGCGCCCTGACGAGCGACGCAACCAACTCTTCCGTTTACGCGTTCGCCCAGTCGACGGACGCGGGCGTGGTCGACCTCGTCCTCATCAACAAGGCCCCCGCCAGCACGACCGCGTCGATATCGATCGCGCACAGTCCGCAGCTGAGCGCCGCGAGCGCCTACAACCTGGTCGACGGAGCGGCTTCCGTCGTCCCGGCCCTCGGGGGTGCGCAGGGGCTGTCGTGCGGCGGGGGTGTCTGCGTCCTCGGGTACACGATGCCGGCGCTGAGCGTCACGACGCTAGCGTTGAAGTAGAGACCGGGCCGGGAACGACTTTCGAATCGCGATCGCGAAGGGCGGCTACAATGGCGCATGCTCGTCGCGCTCCAGCGCGTTCTTCGTCACGCTCTCTACGGCGCCCGGGGAGGCTTTCTCGTCCGGCCTCTCGTCATCGCCTTTGTGCTCGGCGCGTGCGGCGTGCTCTTGCCGTGGGCGGAGCAGGCGTCCGGGCTCGTCGAGCGCCTCGTCGTGTCCGGCGGCCACTTCGCCCTGGAGGATGCGAGCACGGCGCAGGGAATGCTCGGTACGATCAGCAACGCCGTCATGACGGTCGTGTCGATCGTGCTGTCGGTGCTGCTCGTGGCGCTGACGCTCGCGTCGATGCAGTTCTCGCCACGCATCCTGACGGCCTTCGTCGAGGACCGGGCCAGCCAGCGCACCATCGGCGTATTCCTCGGGACATTTCTCTATTGTCTCGGCGCGTACCCGACCTGCCGGCTAGGCGTGCGGCCCTCGGCTTACACGGTAGCGCTTTTCGGAGCGACGCTTCTGGCCATGGCCTGCACGGTCGGTCTCGTCATTTTCATCCATCACATCGCGAGATCGATAAATGTCAATTTCATTACCGAACGGATCGCGCAGGAGACGGAACGGATCATCGACGAGACGATGCCATCCGATCTCGTCGGAAGGGTCACGTCGGCCGACCACCCGTTGCCCACGTTCGATGGGTCCGTCATTGCGGCGGGGCGGTCGGGGTACATACGGTTCGTCGACATGAACAGGTTGCGCGACCTCGCGACCAGCTACGGAGTCGCGGTGAGCGTCCTGCGTCGTGTCGGGCAGTTCGTTCCCGCAGGGGTCCCCCTGCTTCGCTTCTCCAGGTCCAAGACGCTCGACGCGGAGGCCTTCCTCGAGGCGGTCGACGTCGGGCCCGTCCGCACGATGGAGCAGGACGTTGAGTTCGGAGCCCTCCAGCTCGTCGACATCGCGCTCAAGGCCATCTCGCCGGCTGTCAACGATCCAAGCACCGCCATCAACTGCATCGACCAGCTGAGTCGGCTGCTCGTCCGCGTCGCCACCCGCGAGCCGGTCCCCTTCGTTCTGTTTCGGCCGCCTGGCGTGGCTCGGGTGGTGATCCCCGCCGTCTCCTTCGAGCACCTGCTGCAGGTGGCCTTTGCTCAGATCGTGCACTACGGCCGGACCGACTTCGCGGTGAGCTTGCGGGTGATGCGTGCTCTCGGAGACATCACTACCGTCACGACGGACCGGCGCTATCTCCACGCGCTTGAAGCGAGCGCGCGCGGCGTTGCTACCGAGTGCCTCGCGCACCTGCCCGAAACCAGCCACGCGGAGGTTCGCGCCCGGCTGCAAACCGTGCTCGACCAAGCCGCGCGTGGCACGGCGTGAGGGATCACTTCAGAACGTCTGGTCCGAGAAGCGCATGAGCATGTAGTGCGGCTTGGCGGAGTCGGGGCCAACGACGATGGCGCCGTCGGCGTTGGTCGCGTTGCGATGGACGAGGTGAGCACTGTTGGGCTCGCCGTCGACCGTCGCGAAGACCGACAGATGCGCACCGAGCTCGATCTCCGAGCTTATCTTCGCGACGAGATCGTTCTCCATCATCGCCGTGAAGGCCGTGCTGTGGAGGCTGAAGGTGCCGACGTAGTCGAGCGTGACGCCGGGGTGCCAACCCTGCGCCCACGGGCCGGCTGCGAGCGGTGCGTCGAGCTCGTCGAAGGACACCTCGGGGTTGCCGGAGCTCGAGAGGACGTCGACGACCATGCGGTAGGCTACGCCGTTCGCCGTGAGCTGGATGACGAGATGGGTGGAGTTCGGGAGGGTGCACGCTTGATCGTCGGGCGGAACGATGGCCAGGACGACTCCATCGAAGCGGCCGAACGCGTTGGTGAGGCTGTCCCCGAACGTCGTGGCGCACGGGGCCGCCTTGTCGACGTCGGCGTTCGCATCGACGATGGCGGCGTCCGACCTCTGCGCGTCCGTCGCACCGTCGAGCGCGCCGGCGTCGCTCGGCGCTTCACCGCCGGAGCTGCTGCAAGCGATCGTGGGGAGCATGCAGACGACCAGCGAGACGGCACACGAGAGGCGGAGCATGTGGGCCCTCTCTAGAGCAACTGCGGCTCGAAGAGAACAGACGTCGACAGGCCGCGAGCTTCCAGCACCGCGGGCGTTGCGGTAGGTTGTCCGTGTGGACACGCTTGTCTCCAAGGAGAGCACGGCCTTTCCACGCACCGTCGGTCGCTACACGCTTTGCGGCGAGGTCGCGGCGGGCGGAATGGCGACGGTCCATGTTGGCCGCCTGGCGGGCGCCGCCGGGTTCGGCCGAACGGTAGCGATCAAGAGGATGCACGCGCACCTCGCGAAGGATGCAGAGTTCGTCTCGATGTTCATCGACGAGGCGCGGGTGGCCGCTCGCATCCACCACCCCAACGTCGCCGCGACGCTGGACGTCGTCGCCCGTGAGGACGAGCTCTTCGTCATTCTCGAGTACGTGCACGGCGAGTCGCTCGCCACGTTGCTACGGAAGGCCACGTGGAACGGCCGCGCGATGCCGCTCGCGACCGCGCTTCGCGTCACGGTCGACGTCCTGTACGGCCTGCATGCGGCGCACGAGGCGAAGACGGAGCAGGGTGCGCCGCTCGGCATCGTTCACCGCGATGTCTCGCCCCAGAACGTGCTCATCGGGACGGACGGTCTCGCGCGCGTCATAGACTTCGGCGTCGCGAAGGCAACGGGGCGCCTGCAGTCGACGGGTGAGGGCCAGATCAAGGGGAAGATCGCCTACATGTCGCCCGAGCAACTCCGAGGCGAATCGATTGACCGGCGCAGCGACGTCTACGCCGCGTCCGTCATGCTTTGGGAGCTCCTCACCGGCAAGCGGCTGTTCGAGCAAACGAACCAGGGCGCGCTCATGCTGAGCGTCCTCGAAGGCGAGGTCTTGCCGCCTTCGGCCATGGCGGTCGGCCTTCCGAAGGCGTTCGACGAGATCGTGCTGCGAGGCCTGTCGCGCGATCCGGAGCAGCGGTTTCCGACCGCGCAGGAGATGGCCTCCAGGCTCGAGGCGATTGGCCCGCTCGCGACGCCCCACGCGGTCGGGAGCTGGGTGACGGAGACCGCGGCCGACGCCCTCCGCGCGCGCGCAGCCAAGATCGCCCAAATGGAGAGCGCCTCGGACCAGGGCCTCGCGCCGCCGGCGGAGAGCCCCGCGCTGCAGATCGCGCAGCCAGGCCCGGCAGCGGCGGAGCCAGCGCCGGAGCCAGCGCCGGCAGCTCCGTCGGCGCCGAGGCCTGTCGAGCCACCGCTTCCATCCGTGGAAATCTCGCTCTCGACGATGTCCCACCTGGCCGCAGGCGCGACGGCCTCACCGGCGAGTGCGGCGCTCGAACCACCCGCCTCGGGGACCGCGCGCGGCGCGCCACGCGGACCCTGGCTCCTGGTCGGCCTGGCGGGGGCCTGCGCGCTCGCCGGGGGGGCCGGGCTTGCGGCGCTACGCATGCGCGCCGCGTCGCCCACGAGCACGTCCGCCGTCACGTTGTCCGCCTCGGGGGCGGTGGTGGCTCCTCCACGCCCGTCGGCGAGCGCGATCCCGATGGTGCCTTCCGCAGTGGCGCCGCTCCCGGCGGCCTGCCCGGACGGGATGAACCTCATCCCCGGCGGAGAGACCGTCCTCGGCTCGAGGGACCTCGAAGCTGCGGCGCTTTCCATGCCGACGCACGACGTCTCGCTCGCGAGCTTCTGCCTCGACAGGACCGAGGTCACGACGAAGGCCTACGACGCGTGCGTCGTCAAGGGCGCATGCGAGCGCCCCCTCGATCGCGTCAGCTGGCCCAACATCACCGACGAGGACAAGAAGATCTACAGCCCATTCTGCAACGAGTCTCATCCCGATCGCCTCGATCACCCGATCAACTGCGTCGCTTGGTCGATGGCGCGTAAGTATTGCGAGAAGCGCGGCGCCCGACTGCCGACCGAGGCAGAGTGGGAGTTTGCGGCCCGCGGTCCCCAGCAGCGGCGGTATCCCTGGGGAGACACGGCGCCTTCGGCGAAGTATCTCAACGCGTGCGGCGCGGAGTGCGCGAGGTGGTCGAATGCGGATGGTCGGACCTCGATGTCGACCATGTACGCGGGAAACGACGGGTTCGTCGGCACCTCGCCCGTGGGGTCGTTCCCGCTGGGCGCTTCAGCCAACGGCATCCTCGATCTGGCTGGCAACGTGTGGGAGTGGACGGCGGACTGGTTTGCGCCCTACGGCGCGGAGGGCGCAACCAACCCCAAGGGCCCGGCGACCGGCACCGAGCGGGTCGTGCGGGGCGGGGACTTCTTGGGCTCGAACGCCGACTGGGCCCGCCCGGCATGGCGTTTCAAGACCAACCCGGACACGTACAACCACGCCATTGGTTTCCGGTGCGCCGCGGACGCGAAGTGATCGCCGTGCCCTACGTACCGAGCGCCCCCGACACGCCTTACGACCGCCTCGGGGGCGAGGCTCCCGTGCGGGCGCTCGTCGAGCGCTTCTACGACGCCATGACCGAGCTCGAGCCGGCGCTCGCTCGCCTGCACCCGTGTGACTCCGAGGGCCGCGTTCTTCGCGAGCCGCGCGACCGGTTCGCTCTCTTCCTCATGGGCTGGCTCGGCGGCCCTCAAGACTACGTGGCCCAGAACGGCCACCCGCGCTTGCGGATGCGCCATGCGCGGGTCCCCGTCGACGAGACCATGGTCGCAGCCTGGATGCGGTGCATGAGGCTTGCGCTCCAGGGTTGTATCATCGGCGACGATGTCCGGAGTTTTCTCGAAGAGCGGCTCCTCGACGTCGCGGTCCACATGCGCAATCGCTAGCGCGCCGGAGGGAACGGAACCTCAGGGGCTTGCCGGAGGCGTCGTTTGGCACCAGCATCACGGTGTGCCGCCTACCAGGTCCAACCTGCTCGTCGTGCTGTCCTTCTGCTTGATCGGATGGGTGGCGGCGTGCGGCAACGACGCCGAGCCGGCTCGAGCGAATCCGTCCGTCGGCACGCGTACCACCGTCGGAGCGCTCGTGCGGGCGGGAGGCTCGCAACCGTGCAGGCTCGACGGGCGTGAGGTGAAGCTAAGCCGAGACGTCGAGCCCATCCTCGTGAGCGGCTGTAGCGGGCAATACTGCCACGGCCTCGCGATGTCGTCGGCCGCCCGGACGTTCGCCTTTCTCGTGAACCAGCCCTCCACCGAGTGCGACGATCAGCGGCCGCTGGTGACGCCCGGCGATCCGGCACGCAGCTACCTGCTCGACAAGATCACCGATCACAACCTCTGCACGGGTCACCCCATGCCCCGCGGCCTGCAGAACCGGCTCTCGTCTGCCGAGGTCGACACCGTGCGGGACTGGATCTGCGAGGGCGCACCGAACAACTGAAAGGTGAAGTGCTTCAGGCGCCGACGAGGTCGCCGATCGTCTGCGCCCGCTCGCGCGACACGAGCTCCGCCATGCCGCCCGCGATCCGATGCGGCGCCATCGGGCCCTCGTAGATGAAGCCCGTGTACATCTGCACGAGATCCGCGCCCGCGCGGACGAGCGCCATCGCGTCCGCCGCCGTCTCCACGCCGCCGACACCAATCACGGTGACGGATTTGCCCAGCCGCGCGCGTACCCTCTGCACGACCTGCCGTGCCCGTGCTCGGAGCGGGGGCCCGCTGAGGCCGCCTCCACCGATGGTCTCGATCTGGTGCGCGCCGGTTGCCAGGTCGGTGCGCGCGATGGTCGTGTTCGTTGCGACCACGCCGTCGAGCTTGGCAAGGTCGACGACGCTGAGCAACGCTTCGAGGTCCTCGTCCGACAGATCCGGCGCGATCTTGAGGAGCAGAGGTACCGGGCGCGCCGCTCGGCCGTTCTCCGCTGCGATCGCGAGGAGCAGCGCGCGGGCGAGCTCCGCACCTTGCATCGCGCGGAGGTTCGGCGTGTTCGGCGAGGACACGTTGACCACCACGAAATCGGCGGAAGCGCGGACCGCGCGGAAGCTAGCCAGGTAGTCCTCGATCGCCCCCTCGATGGGGGTGACAGCGACCGCCCGGGACTTGCCTATCGAGATGCCGACGGGGACGCCGACGGCCCGGGCGCCGCCGTGGGCGGCCAGCCGCGCCACCACTCGTTCGGCCCCTTCGTTGGGGAACCCCAGCCGGTTCACGATCGCCCGATCCTTGGGCAGACGGAACATGTTGGGCGCGGGGTTGGCTGCCTGCGCATGAGCCGTGACCGTGCCGAGCTCGAGGTGTCCGAAGCCGAGCGCCGCGAGAGCGCGAGCGCGGCGGGCGTTCTTGTCGAAGCCAGCCGCAAGGCCCACGGGCGAGGGAAACGTGAGGCCAAGCCTGTGGACCACGAGGCGAGGGTCGTGCGGGCTGGCCAGGGCACGGACCGCGGCGCGCAGCGGCGCGAGGTGCTCGATCGGCGCCAGCGCCGCCATGGCCGCCTCGTGTGCGGCGCCGGGCGACAACAGGAAGAAGAGGGGGCGGACGAGGTGCCGGTACATGGCGGGCCCCACGCCTAGCACCGAGCTTCCCAACAATGCTAGATTGCAACCCGGCTTCGGCCACGCCGCCGCGGGCGGCGGACGTGCGGTCGCCAAAAGGAGCTGCGCCGTGATCATCGGAGTCCCGAAGGAAATCAAGACGCGCGAATACCGCGTGGGAATGACGCCTGCGGGCGTCCGGATGCTCACCTCCAAGGGGCACAAGGTTCTCGTCGAGCGGGGGGCCGGGGAGGGGAGCGGTATCGCGGACGGCGAGTACACCAAGCAGGGCGCCCAGATCGTCGCGCACGCCGCAGACGCCTGGGGGGCCGACCTCGTCGTGAAGGTGAAGGAGCCGCTTCCCACGGAGTACGGCTTCTTCCGGGAGGGCCTCTCCCTTTACACCTACCTCCACCTTGCCCCCGAGCGCGAGCTGACGGCGAAGCTCGCGGAGTCCAAGGTCAACTCCGTCGCCTACGAGACGATCGAGCTCGCCGATGGCTCGCTTCCGCTCCTTCGCCCAATGAGCGAGGTGGCAGGCCGGATGGCAGTGCAGGTGGGCGCGACGTGCCTCGAGAAGGAGCGTGGGGGCAAAGGCGTCCTGCTCGGCGGCGTGCCGGGGACGCGGCGCGGTCGCGTCGTCATCCTCGGAGGCGGTGTCGTCGGTCGCAACGCCGCGACGATCGCGATCGGGATGGGCGCGCAGGTGACGGTGATCGACGTGCGGCCCGACACGATGGCCTACCTCGACGACGTCTTCCGCGGCTCGATCGAGACGCTCTATTCGAACCCGACGAACATCGAGCAGGCGGTCGCGCGCGCGGACCTCGTGGTCGGCGCCGTCCTCGTGACGGGCGCCGTGGCCCCCAAGCTCGTGACCGAGGAGCTCATCGGACGGATGGAGAAGGGCTCCGTGGTCGTCGACGTGGCCGTCGACCAGGGCGGATGTATCGAGACCTGCCGGCCGACCACCCACGACCAGCCCACCTACGAGGTGAAGGGCGTCGTCCACTACTGCGTCCCCAACATGCCGGGTGCCGTCGCCCAGACGAGCACGTGGGCGCTCACCAACACGACGATGGGCTACGCCGTGAAGATCGCCGAGCACGGGCTCGCGGCGGCCGCGAAGGCCGATCCCGCGCTCGCGCGAGGAATCAACACGTACGGCGGGCACGTCACCTACGAGCCCGTGGCCCAGGCTCACAAGATGGAATACGTGGCGACGTCCAAGCTGCTTGGGTGACGTCACGATGGCCGGCCCCGGGGTCCTTGCACGCGACGTCGATCTCCTCTGCCTCGACGCCGGCAACACCGTCATCTTCCTCGACCACCCGCGCGTCGCGCGCTGGGTGGGTACGCAGGGGCATGCGGTGTTGGCCGAGCGGCTGATAGAGGCGGAGGGGGAAGCCAAGCGTCTCCAGGAGACGGGGGGGCTCCTCGAAGGCCGTTGGGAAGGGTGCGAGGCGCCCGGCGCTCGCGGCTGGGGAGCGATGCTCGGCACGACCCTCGCGCGCGGGGGGCTGGACGAGGAGATCGCGATCGGTCTCTTGCCGCGGCTCTGGAAGGAGCACGTCGCCTGGAACCTGTACTCGCTCGTCCCCGAGGGGATAGGGCAAGCGCTGGACATGGTGCGCGCGAGAGGCGTCCATGTCGCGATCGTCAGCAACTCGGAGGGGATGCTGGAACCTCTCTTCGCGAAGCTCGGGATCCTCCGGCACTTCGACGCCGTTCTGGACAGCGGCAAGCTCGGGGTGGAGAAACCTGATCCTCGCATCTTCGAGGCGGCGCTCGCGCGCTTCGGTGTGCCTGCCTCGCGGTCGCTGCACCTGGGTGACACGTACGCGACCGACGTGCTCGGTGCGCGCGCGGCGGGCCTCCGCACCGCGCTCATCGATCCGCACGGGCACTACGAGGGAAGGCACCCCGATGTGCCGCGTGTCGCGGGAGTCGTCGAGGTCGCACAGGCGATCCTGGGCGGGCGGACGTAGCTCGTGGCTCCGGCGGTTGAGCCTCGTCTTCGGTCGGCTCCAGACTCCGCGAGTGATGTACCTTCTCGCCCATGGCGAACAAGAAACTCGTGGCCGTCCTCCCCGGGGACGGCGTGGGACCCGAGGTGATTGCCCAGGCGCGCCGCGTTCTCCTGCACTACCGAGACGCGCGTGGCGTACCGCTCGACCTGTGGGAGCTCGACCTGGGAGCCGACAGGTACCTGAAAGACAAGACCACGTTCCCGAAGGACGTCGCAGACCGCATCGCCAGCGAAGCGAGCGCGGTCCTCCTCGGAGCCATCGGCGACCCCCGCGTCCCCGACCTAGGCTACGCGCGCGACATCCTCTTCGGGCTCCGCTTCGGTCTCGATCTCTACTCGAACATTCGGCCCATCCGCGCCCTCGCCGATCGCCTGGTGCCGCTCTCGGGCCGGACCGCGAAGGACGTCGATTTCGTCGTCTTTCGCGAGAACACCGAGGGCATCTACGTCAACGTCGGCGGCCAGTTCAAGCGCGGTACACCCGACGAGGTCGCCATCAACGAGGACCTCAACACGCGCAAGGGCGTCGAGCGGCTCATCGTCGCGGGCTTCGAGCACGCGAGGAAGCACAAGAAGACCGTCGTGCACATGGCCGACAAGTCGAACGCCATGCAGCACGCCCATGAGCTCTGGTACCGCTGCTTCTTCGAGGTCGCCAAACGCTACCCGGGCATCACGGCCAAGCACATGTACGTAGACGCCATGTGCATGCACATGGTGCTCGACCCGTCGCAGTTCCAGGTCATCGTCACCTGCAACCTCTTCGGCGACATCATCACGGACCTCGGGGCGGCCCTCCAGGGAGGTCTCGGAATGGCGGCCAGCGCGAACGTGCACGCGGCCGGTCGGGTCGCGATGTTCGAGCCCGTGCACGGATCGGCCCCGCCTCTGGCGGGGAAGGACGTGGCCAACCCGCTCGCGAGCGTGCTCTCCGCGGGCATGCTCCTCGAGCACCTCGGCGTCGTCGGCGCGGAAGCCGAGCTCGAGGCCCTCGTCGCCCGCGCCGTCGCGGAGAAGAAGTGCACGCGCGACGTCGGCGGCGAGATGGGAACGAAGGCCGTCGGGGACTGGGTCCTCGCGCAGCTCGACGCGGGACGGTAGGTCGACCCCACGTCGGGCAGAATCCCACCCGCCAATGGAGACGAGCTACCCGGTGGCGCGTATGTATATTTGATCCATGACGCGACGCGGTGGCTGGCTCGGTGTGGCGGTTGCGACGTTGGCAGCGCTACCCCAGCTCGCGTGCGGCCACGGAACCAGCCACGATGGCTTCGGAGGAGCGGATGCTTCTTCCCGGATGGACAGCGCCTTCGTCGTGCCGATGGACGGCGAAGGGCCCACCTTCTCGGACGGCGGCTCCACCGCGCTGACGATCACGCCGAGCTCTCTCCAGACCCTCATGGTGGCCCCAGGCGCGATGACGCCGACGGTCACCTTTTCCGCGACGATGGACAACGCCCCGGTGAACGTCGCCTGGGGCGTCGATCGCGGCGATCTCGGCTCCATTCCGGCGGGCCCTTCGAGCAGCGCCACGTTCACCCCTTCGGGAACCGCAGGCGGCCTCGTGAACGTGAGCGCTGGCCTCAACGGGATGCAGCTGAACGCGCAGATCGTCGTCAAGCTCGTCGGGACGCAGAATGGGGTCAACGCGGCTGTGCCCTCGGAGGTCCTGCAGACGGCGACGACGGTGGCGCAGCTCACGGCGGGTGGAGGCGTGGGTGGCGTCGGGGGCGAGGGCCTGGGGGCTGCTGTATCCGACGCGGCAACGCTCGCGGCGCTTCAGACGCCCAGCGGCAACGGGCAAGCGCAAGGCCTCACGTTCCTCTATCCCTACAACGGCACGGTGTGGCCGCGCGGCATGCTCGCTCCGCTCCTCATGTGGGACTGGAGCATGAAGGACGCGGACGCCGTCCAGATCGCGCTCTCGACGACGAGCGGGTCGTTCTCGTGGACGGGAACCTTCGGCCGGCCCGCCATCCTCGCGCAGACGAACGGAAACTTCGTGCGCATGCCGATTCCACAGGACGTGTGGGCGATGGCCACCAACTCCGCTGGAACCATCGTCCCTCCCGCAACGATGCCGGACCAGCTGACGGTGAGCCTCACAGTCGCCAAGGGGGGAATGGCGTACGGGCCGATCCAGGAGACATGGCCGGTCGCGCCGGGCCTGCTCTCCGGGATCATCTACTACCAGTCGTACGGGACCCAGCTGGTCAAGAACTACAGCGGGGCCGTGGGCGGCGACGGGACCTTCGGTGCCGCCGTCCTCTCGATCCACGTGGGCGACACGGCTCCGACCGTCGCGGCTGGCTCCAACGGCGGCGCCGCGCAGTGCCGTACGTGCCACTCGGTTGCGGCCCTGGGCTCCCGGCTCGTCGTTCAACACGGCGACGACTACAGCGCCTCGTCGGCCTACGATCTGACCCCGATGGGCAACACGGAGCACGTGCTCGCGACGGGTGCGGACCCTCCCAGCGGATCGGGGTCGCTGGGGGGATTCCCCGGGGTCTACCCGGACGGCTCGATGGCGCTCTCGTCGGCCGGGAAGATCCTCCCGCTCCCGGACGACAGCACCCTGCCAACGGTGACGGGCCTCAGCACGGTCACGACGGACCTTGGCTCTCCCGCGTTCTCACCGAGCGGCACCCAGGTGGCGTTCAACCCCATGACGGGGCCGGGCGTGATGACCCCCACGCAGCAGCTGCTCGTGATGAACTTCAGTGCCGCCACGACCACCTTCTCGACCCCGGTCGTCGTCGTCGACGATACGGGCAAGCCGGCGCAGACGAGGCCGGGCTGGCCGGCGTTTTTCCCGGATGGCAACTCCGTCGTCTTCCACCACCAGAGCGTGGCCGGCTCGGACGGAAACTCGAGCGGGACGATGTTCACCCGCGACGGATGCAAGGCGCAGATCGCCTGGACGAACGTGACCGACTCGCAGCACGTGACTCCCCTCAATCAGCTGAACGGTCTCGACGCGAGCGGCAACTCCTACTTGCCCAAGCTCGCCACCCCCCTGTCGCTGAGCTGCATGGACGGGAGCAACAACGTCGGCAGCATCAACCCGGACCACGGTGACGACACCAACGTGAACTACGAGCCCACGGTGAACCCGCTGCCGTCTGGCGGGTACGTGTGGGTCGTCTTCACGAGCCGCCGCATGTACGGCAACGAGGCCGTGATCCCGCCCTTCTGCAGCGACCCGCGGGCCGTCAACCTCGTCACGAACGTCACGCCCAAGAAGCTCTGGGTCGCCGCCGTCGATCTGGCAGGCGGTGGTGAGAACGGCGGCAGCACCGGTATGCCCGGGATGGATGCGAGCCACCCCGCGTTCTATCTCCCTGCGCAGGAGCTCCTTGCCGGCAACTCACGGGGCTTCTGGGTGCTCGATCCCTGCAAGCAGGACGGCTCTTCGTGTCAGTCGGGAGACGAGTGCTGCAACGGCTACTGCGATTCGATGGGAGACGGCGGTAGCCTGATCTGCGCGCCTCCCACCGCCAGCTGCTCCGGCGTGAACGACAAGTGCACGACCTCGTCCAACTGCTGCGACCCGACGAACCTCTGCATCAACGGCTTCTGCACGCAGGGAGCGAACTGAAACCTCCCGTCCTCAGGTGACGGTCGCTCCTACGGGCGGGCGAGCAGGACTGCCGTGCTCCTAGGACCGGCCACGTACTGGTGGGCATGCTCGAGCTCGACCTCGTGCCCTTCTCCCAGGAAGTCTTCGCCGGGCCCCAGGCTCGTGTCGACGATGCGGTGCCAGCGGCGCGTATCTCCGGGATCCGGTAGCCGGATCCTGTGCGGGTTCCAGCTCGCGTTGAGGATCACGAAAACCAGATAATCACCCGGTGCTCTGTCGGCCTCCGCGCCGTCCAGCATGTACGCGATTGTACGGCATTCGGGATCTCCCCATCGAGGCCCGGCACCCTCCACCCCGTACCATTGAACGTCGAGGTTACCGTCGTGGTTGACGTCCTTGCCGCTGAAGAAGGTGCGCCGCTGGAGGGCCGAGAAGCGGCGCGTGAAAGCGATCGCCTTGCGGACGAACTCGAAGAAGTCGGCGTTCCGCTGCCGCAGGGTCCAGTCGAACCAGCTGATGTCGTTGTCCTGGCAGTAGGCGTTGTTGTTCCCGCGCTGCGTGCGGAGAAGCTCGTCGCCGCCTAGCATCATGGGCGTCCCGGCCGAGAACAGGAGGTCACAGATGAGGTTTCTCGCGCGGCGAGCCCGAAGCGAGAGGACGTCCGGGTCCGTCGTCTCCCCTTCGACACCCGAGTTCCAGGACGCGTTGTCGCTGGCGCCGTCGCGGTTACCCTCGCCGTTCGCCTCGTTGTGCTTCTCGTTGTAGCTGACGAGGTCGCTCAGCGTGAAGCCGTCGTGGCAGGTGACGAAGTTCACGGAGTTGTACGCCGACCGACCATCGTGGCCGTAGAGATCGCTGGAGCCCGTGAGGCGGCTCGCGAGCTCGCCGAGCTGGCCGGCATCGCCCTTCTCGAATTTGCGGATCGTGTCGCGGAAACGGCCATTCCACTCCGACCAGTCGACCGGGAAATTGCCGACCTCGTAGGCGCCGAGGTCCCATGGCTCGGCGATGAGCTTCACCGTGTTGAGCACGGGATCCTGGCTCACGGCATCGAAGAACGCGGCTGCGTTCTGGAACCGCCCTCCTTCACGGCCGAGCACGCTCGCGAGATCGAACCGGAAGCCGTCGACGTGCATCTCCTTCGCCCAGTAGCGGAGCGAGTCCATGACGAACCGGATCACGTGCGCGTCGCTCATGTTCAGGCTGTTGCCGCAGCCCGTCCAGTTCATGTAGTGCCGGCCTGGCTCGTGGGGCGGCCCGGACAAGGCGTAGTACGTGGTGTTGTCGATGCCGCGCAACGACAGTGTGGGCCCGAGCTCGCTGCCCTCCGCGCTGTGGTTGTAGACGACGTCGAGGATGACCTCGATCCCCGCCCGGTGTAGCTCCCGCACGAGCATCTTGAACTCGGCCACCTCCGCGCCGAGGCGATCGCCGGCGCGGTAGGCGCTCTCCGGTGCGAAGAAGCCGAGCGTGTCGTAGCCCCAGTAGTTGGTGAGCCCCTTCTCCGCGAGAAAGTCTCCGACCATGCGCTCCTGGATCGGTAGAAACTCGACCGCGTTCACTCCCAGCTCCACGAGGTGTGGGATCTTCTCGATGAAGCCAAGGTAGGTGCCAGGCTGCTTCACGCCGGAGGACGGATGCGCCGTGAAGCCCTTCAGATGAACTTCGTAGATGAACATCTCCTCGAAGGGCACGTGCGGGGGTGTGTCGCCCGTCCAGTCGAAGGCGTCGTCGACGACGATAGCTTTCGGGACGAAGCGCGCGCTGTCTCGGGTGTCCTGCGAGAGGTCTTGCGCCGAGCTCGTCACGTCGTAGCCCAGGAGCAGGTTGTCGAGGTTCCGTGGCTTGCCCGAGAGCGCCTTCGCGTAGGGATCGACGAGGAGCTTGTGCTCGTTGAAGCGGAGCCCGCGCGCAGGGTCGAACGGGCCGCGCACGCGATAGCCGTAAAGCTGGCCGGGCCGTACTCCGTGCACGAACGCGTGGAAGACGTAGCGCGTCCGGCTCTCGAGCGGGATCACGTCCGTTGGTTCGCCATCCGGCTCATCGAAGAGCAGGAGCGCCACCTCGGTCGCGCGCCTGCTGTAGAGCGCGAAGTTGGTCCCGTCCGCGAGCGGGCTCGCGCCAAGCGGGTAGAACCGTCCCGCGGTCACCTTGCGCGACGTGCGCACATCGAAGAGGCTCATGCGTATGCTCAGGGCTGCTGCGGGCGGAAGTTGAACGGCGGCTGTCTCTCGGCTGCGCTCATGTCCTGGATGGATTGGAGCGTAATCTCGGTGCAGCAGTTGGTGCAATCGAGGCGCGCGAGTCAGTCGAGCAGCGCGAGCAGCTCCTCGCGCGTGATCCCGCCTGCCTGATCGGAGTCGCCTAGGGCAACGTCGGCGATCGCGCGCTTCTTTGCCTGGAGCGCGAAGATTCGCTCCTCGACAGTATCCTTCGCGACCATCCGGTAGACCATGACGGGGCGGTCCTGTCCGATGCGGTGCGCTCGGTCCGCGGCCTGATCCTCGACCGCCGGGTTCCACCATGGGTCTAGGAGAAAGACGTGGTCGGCCGCGGTCAGGTTCAGCCCCGTGCCTCCAGCCTTCAAGGAGACGAGCATGACCGGCGGACCTCCGTCGCTCTGGAACTCCGCAACGACCCTCGCCCTATCCTGGGTCGAGCCGTCGAGCCGCGTGAAACGAAGACCCTGGTCACGCAGGTGCGGCTCGACTAGGTCGAGCAGCCCGGTCCACTGCGAGAACACGAGAGCCTTGTGCCCTTCGGATGCCGCCTCCTCGAGCGCTTCGAGCAGCCGCTCGATCTTCGACGACGACTCCGCCGTCTGGCCGGGTACGAGCTTCGAGTGGCATGCGGCCTGACGTAGCCGGAGCAAGGCCTCGAGCGCCGCCAGCACGCCACCGCTCTTCGCGAGCTTTTCGGTGACGTCCTTCTTCGTCGCTACGCGTACGGCGTCGTAGACGCTGCGCTCCGCGTCGTCGAGCTCGACGTGGAGCACCGCGTCCGTGCGCGGCGGCAGCTCGGGCAAGACGTCCCGCTTCATCCGACGGAGCACGAACGGCCGGATCTTCGCGCGAAGACGAGCCGCCGACTCGGGCTGCCCGTTCGCGATGGGCGTCGCGTACCGCTCCTGGAAGTCGCTCGCGCCTCCGAGTAGCCCAGGGTTGGCGAAATGCATCACGCTCCAGAGCTCCTCCAGCCGGTTCTCGACCGGCGTGCCGCTGAGCGCGATGCGAAACTTGCCGCGCAGCTCGAAGGCCGCGCGAGCCGTCTGGCTCCCGAGGTTCTTGATCGCCTGTGCCTCGTCGAGGACGACGACGTCCCACAGCTCCTCGGCCAGGCGCCCCACGTCCATGCGGAGGAGTGCGTAGGTGGTGAGGGTCACGTCGGCCTTGGGGTCGAGCTCGCGCTTCGTGCCGTGGTAGATGGCCGTGCGCAGCCCGGGCCGGAAGCGCTCGATCTCCTCCGCCCAGTTGTAGACGACACTCTTGGGGCAGACGACGAGCGTGCGGCCGCGGAGCGCGCAGATCGTCTGGAGCGTCTTGCCCAGCCCCATGTCGTCCGCCAGCACGCCGCCGAGCTCCGCGTCGCGCAAGAACGAGAGCCAGTCGACGCCATGCTGCTGGTAGGGGCGGAGGCTCGCCGTCACGCCGGTCGGCAAGACCGTGTGCGGGATCCCCTCGAAGCCCTCGAGCAACGGGGCGAGCTTCTCGAGGCCCGGCGGCTTTGGCTCGTTCAGCGCCTCGCACAGTGCCCCGAGATCGGGGAGCGCCGCCGTTCGCAGCTTCTTGTCCGCGTCCCGCGCGGCGAGCAGATCCGCAACGAGGTGACCATGCTGCGCGAGCCAGTCCGCGGGCAGGGGAGCCCACCCACCGCCGTCGAGCGGCACGAGGTCGAGGCCGTCGCGCCACGCCCGGAGCACCGTCGCCGCGTCCGCACGCTTGGTGGGCGACTCGTCGCCCTCTTCCGTCTGGCACTCGAAGATCACGTCGAAGCCGCCGCCCACCAGGTCCAGCCGCGCCAGGAGCGGGCGGCTTTCGAAGACCTGCTGGTCCCCCGTCCGCTCTTGCCAGGCGCGTAGCTTTGCAGCGAACCGGATGGCTTCCGTCCCGTCGAGGTCGACGCGCCGTCCGGGAACGAGGTTGAGCTCGTCGCGCAGGCGCCGGAGCAGCTCGCGCTCCTGCTCGGGCCGCCTCACCGGCACGCCCTTGCCCAGCGAGACGATCGTGTCGCCGTCGACGCGCGCGAGCGGCGGGTTGCCGTAGACCAGCGTGGGCAGAATCGACAGCGTATGGCCCTGGTGCGAGAGGTCCATCGCGATGCGCGGCCGAGCGTCGGTGTTCTTACGCGGAAGCTTCTTGGTCGTGACGAGGACCACGAGCTTCTCCTCGAGCTCGGGCAGAACTTTCGTCACAAGGTCCGTCGCGTCGGCGCGTGCGAAGGTGCGACGCAGGGGCAGTCGTTCGAGGAGGTCTCCCGTGGTCACCGTCTCGCCGAGCGGGCGGAGCGTTTTCCCGCATCGTGCCACGCCCCTCGCCAGGACGTCGGTCATGTCCGGGTCGCGCTCGAGGCGCAGGAGAAATCCGCCCGGCGCGTCCTCGACGATCGCTCGAGGCAGCACGAGCTCGCCCGAGATCTGGATGGGCGCTCCCGCGAGCGTGACCTCCGCTCCAGCCGAGAGCAAATCGAAGACGTCGGGCAGACGTGGAACGGGAACGGTCTCTCGCGCAGGCGACCCCAGGATGCGGTCGATCTTGAGGTCCTCGTGTGTCGGCACGAAGTCGGACGTCGCGCGCCCGCGCGCGAGCTCCGACATGAGCGTCGCGCCGAGCCGCTCCTCTCGCCCGTCTGCATGGACGATGACGCGTGCGAGCGCGAGCAGACGGTCCTTCACGGTGAACCGGTAGACGAGCGTGGGAGGCTTGACCGCGGGGGACGCGACCAGCTCCTCTGCCGCCCCTTCTCCGCGCGCCGACGCAATGGCTGCCGCGACGACGTGCGCGCAGGGGTCGACCTTGTCACCGCAGTCGCACGCCCACTCCTGGCCATCGACGTAAAGCGTCACAGTCGGCGCGATCGCGTGGCCCGGAGCGCGGACGCGGAGCGTCCGCTCGTCCCGCGAGGACGAGACCACCGCGACCGCGTTGGCGCGCGCGAGCTTCACGCCCTGCGACCAGACGCCGGGCAGGCTCGCCTTTCGGATCGTCTCGAGGAGTTGCTGCATGCCGGGCTATCGCCTCGTCGCAGGACGCTTCGAAGGCGCCAGGCGGGCAGTCGTTCCCTGGGAGGCTCGCGGATCCGTCGCCGCCCGCGCGGCGGCCAGAAATCCCTCCCCATCGATGGTGACCGTGCGCTGCTTCATGAGGCGGCCCACGGCACGCTTGAACGCCTTCTTGCTCAGGCCGAACAGCGTGCGTATCTGCTCGGGGCTCGAGCGGTCGCCCACCTTCGGGGCGCCGGGCCGCGAGAGTACGGCGAGGATGTTGTCTGCGTCCTTCGCGAGCTCTTCGTGCGCCGGACCGCGTAGCGACAGCTCGATCTTGCCGTCGGGCCAGATGTTCGAGACGCGAAATCGCGCCGCCTCGCCGCGCGCGAGCTTGTGCGGCTCGCCCGCCGGAAGGAGCCCCACGTACCTCTGCTCCACGATGACGAAGAGCCCGAGCTCCGCCTCGTCCCGCCATGCCTCCCCCTCGACCCACTCATCGAGGGCAAACTCCGCCTTGGCCTTCAGCATCTCGGCCACGCGCATCGTTCCCGCAAGCCGCCCCGTGTCGTCGAGGTAGAGGCCGATGGGGTAGCGCTCGCCCCGGCTCATCGCCCGAACCTGCTCGCCGAGCGGAACGAGCAGCTCCTTCATGAGCCCCCAGTCGACGAATGCGCCGAACGACGTCACGTCCGTGACCTCGAGGAATGCGACCTCGCCGAGCGCGAGCATGGGTTCGCGTACGGTAGCGATCGGTCGATCCTCCGAGTCGAGGTAGACGAAGGCCGAGAGCTCGTCGCCCTCCTTGCAGCCCTCGGGTACTTCGGCCGCGGGCAGCAGGATGGTCGGTGGGCGCGGTCCCTCGGAGTTGGGTGGAACGAGAAAGGCTCCTGGCGGACCGATGCGGAGCACCGACAGGGGAACAATCCGGCCGAGAATGTCTTCGAACGCCATGAGACGGGGGGCAACCTCGGCTCGAACCTAGCACCGAAGGCCTCCTGGAGGTCATGGTCGCCTCCGTGCCGCCGTTCAGGCTCGGCTCCGCCTGCGAAACGTCACCACGGCGAAGCGCGAAGGCCCTGCTCGTCCTGCACGAGCAGGTACACCGTGCCGTTGCCGATGCGTGGCACGGTCAGCCCCATCCCGTAGGTCAGCCAGAGGCGCATCGCGCCCCCGTGCGAGACGACCAGGGCTGGTCCAGTCTGCGCGTTCGCTTCCACGCGGCTGGTGACGGCCCGGAGCGCGTCGCCCATGCGGGCGACGACGGCGTCGCGCGGCTCGCCCCCGGGAGGGGGGGCCGCGTGCTCCGACCATGCGCGCCACTCATCCGGATAGCGCACGGCGCACTCGTCGTAGGTGAGGCCCTCGAACTTGCCGAAGCGGCGCTCGCGGAGGTCCGGGTCCACGTGGGGAGGTTCGAGGCCGAGCCGGGATGCGACGACCACACCGGTCTGGCGCGCGCGCGAGAGGTCGCTCGTGATGACTCTCCGCACCCCCTCGGCCTTCAGCGCCTCCGCCAGCGCGGCCGCCTGCGCCAGCCCGGCCTCGTTGAGAGGAACGTCCGTGTGGCCCTGGAGCTTGCCGACCGCGTTCCATTCGGTCTCGCCGTGGCGCGCGAGGAAGATCCGTACGCTAGTTCTTCCGGTCATCCCGCACCGTTTCCAGCAGGTCGGACTCGAAGATCTGCTGCGGAGATATCATGGGTGCGTCGAGCGGGATGCTCTTACCGTAGCGCTGCACGAGCGCCGCATGCACGCCCGCGCTCGTGAGGTCGAACGACCGAAGCGGTCTCGGGGCGCCGAGATCGATGCCGAGCGCCTCATGGTAGCTCTTCCACACGAGCTCGGAGCAGTACATCTTCTCGTCCGACCAATCGAAGGCAGCATCGTAGGGCTTGCCCATGTGTTTGCGGCCCTCGGTGACGAGCTTCGCCTGCCCGGCCGTCGTGAGGAGGCTGGCCGCATCCTTGAGCCGCCGAGCCACGAAGCTCGCGGGCGCCCGTGCGATCCATGCTTCCAGCGGTGTGGTGTGCACCGTCCCCTCGGCTTCGAAGACCGCGAGCTTCCCGTCGGCGTGAACGATCATTCCGACGTGTGTGAACGGCGAGTGCGTTGCGTGCTGGATGGCGGCGCTCTGCTTGGAAGTCGACGTCTGAAAGACGATGTCACCTGCGCGGAGCGGGGCCGCCCCCCCGTCGGCAGCATCGGCCCCATCTGCGGCGGCAGAGGCCGGGTGGCAACCAAGCGCGGAGACCGCAACGAGGAGCGTCGCGAGAGCGACGAAGCCCCACGGCACGCGCGGACGCCTTCGCATCGTCGCGCGGTTCATCGGGCGGAATGTACCATGCGGAGTGAGCCGCTCCAGTCATTGACGCTCCCTCGACCCGCCCAGGCCACCAAGCCTTCCAGCAGATACGCGTCCTAGCCTCGGCTCCTCATGCGAGACTCCCCCGGCGCCATGCCCGACGAGGCGAACGTCACCATCCCGGACCTGCTTCACCCGACTCCCATGAGCCGGGTCAGCTTCGAGCCCACGAAGCTCGCCGTGGCGCTCGCGTTTGCGAGTGGCGTCTCCGGCGGCCTCTTCGCCGACGCCCTCGAGCGCGCGACCTTGGCCCCCTCGACGTGGGAGCCGGAGTCCTTCGCGGGCGACCTCTTCTTGCAGAATTTCGTGTCGCGCTGCTTCCAGGTTGGAGCCGCCGACGAGGCGGCCGTCTCCGTCGCGCATATGGTCAAGCTGCTCGCGTACCCGCCTGCCGATCGGGCGATCGTCGACTACCGTCGCGCCATCGCGGCAGAGCTTGCCGAGTCGAAAGCTCTCTCTCTGTCGCTCCGCAAGCTCTACGGGACCTTGTGCCGGTTTCGCACGTTGCTCGAGGGCGCGACCGGCGTCGGCAAGTGGGACGCGAATCGTCGCGAGCTGGACTTGCTCCAGCTCTCCAAGGAGATCTTCGACTGCATGGCCACCGGCTTCGCAGGCGCTCGCTCGGGGCTCGCGAGGCTCGCCGCGTTCGGCTTTCGTGTTCAGGCGAGCGAGCCGTACAAGGCGCTGGCGGATCTCCTTCGCTACGACGAGCGGCTGGCCACCTTGAACCTGAAGGTTCGCGTCGGCGCCGATGGTCGCATTCGCGGGTTCGACATTCTGTCGGTCCAGGAGGACGCCGAGAACCCCTTCGTTGGCTCCCCGTGGCGCCGATGGCTCGGCAAGTTCGAGCTCTTCGTCCGCGGCTTTCACTTCGGCGATGGCGAGGTGATGGCGCGCCTCATCGACGCCGTATTCGATGGGATCCAGGACGACGTCGTCCGCTTCGTACAGCTGACGGGAGACGTCGAGCTCTACCTCGGCGCCCTTGGCTTTCGCGAGATGGCGCACGCCGCCGGCCTCTCCGTCTGTCTCCCGGAGCTCGTGCTGCCGGGGCAGGAGCGGGTACTGCGCGGCCTGTTCAACCCGCTCTTGCTCGCCCACGGCTCGAAAGTCGTTCCGTGTGACATCGGCGCGGACCGGCACGATACGACCGCGCTCGTGACGGGCCCGAACTCCGGCGGAAAGACGCGCCTCCTGCAGTCCGTGGGGCTCGCCCAGCTTCTCGCGCAAGGAGGCCTTTTCATCCCTGCGAAGGCTGGCCGGCTCTCGCTCGCGCCCGGCCTCGTGGTCTCGCTCATCCAGGAGACGAAGGCGGACCAGGCGGAGGGCCGGCTGGGGATGGAGCTAATACGCATCCGCGCCCTCTTCGAGCGTCTGCCGCCCGGAGCGATGGTCATCCTCGACGAGCTCTGCTCTGGCACCAACCCGTCCGAAGGCGAGGAGATCTTCGAGCTCGTCATCAGGATGCTCACTAGGCTCAAGCCGCAGGCGTTCATCACGACGCACTTCCTGGCGTTCGCTGCGCGCCTCGAGCAGGAGCGCAAGATCCCGGATCTGCGCTTCTTGCAGGTGGAGCTCGGGCCCGATCATCAGCCGACTTATCAGTTTGCGCCTGGCGTCGCGCGCACGTCCCTCGCAGGCCAGGCGGCGGCGAGGCTCGGCGTCACGGGCGAGCAGCTCATGTCGCTCATAGAGCGCAACGTGGGCCGCGCGCGGGCCGGAGGCTGAGGGGGATGGCGACGTTCCTGGTCACGCGAAGGATGGCTCCCGCGCTCGCTGCGCGTGTCGAGGCGAGCGTGCGTGGGCGCAAGCGGAAACCCGGCGCGATCCTCGCGCCACGGCTCGTCGCGAGCATCCGGGGCGCGTGCATCGTCACGGCGATCGTCGTGCTCGCGGTGGTCCTCGTGGGGCGCCGTCGTGAGGGGCAAGGGCTCGAGCGAGAACGGGCTGCGTTGCTCGACGAATGGGGCAAGCAGAGCTCGAGCTTGACCGTCGAAGACAAGGGGGCTGTGGCGCGTTTCG